>JAABUY010003841.1_pt1 | contig 16165 bp, 22 predicted proteins | sample 5560271 | NCBI WGS metagenome assembly JAABUY01 (sample SAMN10711886, study PRJNA513374) | rock metagenome | isolation source: Antarctica rocks | place: Antarctica: Victoria Land, University Valley
AAGTCGAGTTGCTCACATTTTCAACTCAACTCAAGTCAAATTGCTCATATTTTCAACTTGACGTGACTCAATTCAACTGAAAATTGAGTCAATTTAACTCAACTCATCAAGAACTTAAGCTTGATGTTAAGAAAGTTAAATATAGAAAACTTTCCGATTTTTGACTTTTGCATTATCTTTTTGCATTATCTTTTAATAGAGAGTCATGAAGAGAAACATGAAAATCATTTGATAGAAAGTCATAGAGAGAAATATGAAGATCATTTGATAGAGAGTCATAAAGAGAAACATGAAGATCATTTGATAAAGAGTCATGATGAAGAACATGAAGAAAAACATGAAGAGAAACATGAAGAGAAACATGAAGAAAGTCATGATGAGAAACATGAAGAGAAACATGAAGAAAGTCATGACGAGAAACATAAAGAGAAACATGAAGAGAAACATGAAGAAAGTCATGACAAAAAACTTGAAGAAGAACATGAAGAGAAACATGAAGAAAAAACATGAAGATCATTTGACTTTGATAGAGAATCATGACGAAAAAACATGATAAAAAGTCATGAAGAAAATCATAAAGACTGTTTGATCAAGCTATTTACATTTATTTAATATCTTGTCGAGTTGAATCGAGTTTTCGAGTCAAGTTATTGAATCAAGCTTCTCAATTCAACTCGAGTGCTTGAATTCAACTTCTCAACTCGACTCTACACTTTTTTAAAAAAAATTCAATTCAACTCGACACTTTTCAAGTCGAGTACTCGACTCGAACTTAAGTACTCGATTCAACGTGATCAGTTTAATCTCAGTAATGCAATAATACTAAATAAAGTGTTGATTTATTTATAGTTAAATGCTTTAAGATAGAAATTAAATGAAAAGTAAATACAAATATTGTTATCAAGAAGATTAAGCTCAGTGAAATAACTGTTACAACGTAAGATGCAAATACTATTACAGAGAAAAAAGTTACTTCAAAATCAAATCAAATATGCATTATTTATATGCATTATTTTTCAATTGTAAAAACTAATATCAATTTTAAAAAATAATAATAAATGAGTTCAATGTTGATGAAGAAATATTAAGATTCATGATGTTTATAATTCATTTAATACAATAAAGAATTCTTCATCATGATGATTTGAAGAAGTTAAAGCAGACTGATGATACTAATTTTATGACAGCATTTCAAAATTTTACAACATAATTCATCACTTTTTCGACTGTTAAAAATTGAGAAATTTAAAATTCAATACATGCAATAAATTTTAATTCAAATGATCTCATTATAGTAAAAAATGATGATGCAGAAATATGTTTTTTTTAATTCTTACTCGATTCAACACTCATTATGAGTCTATGTGAGATTCTATATAATGTAGCGAGTGCTGCGCTAGCATAGCGCTCTTTTCGTATTTACTATTGCTTTTCTCTGCGTTCTATACTGTAACTGTTCTCAATGCAAAAACTCTATGAGCTTGTTTCTTCTTTACTCTCTCTCACTTTCATCTGACTTTTTGATGATATCACAGTCTGAAATTGATTCAGTATGCTTGTTGAGAGTATCATTCAAATGATCGCTGTTGTCACGCTCATTATTTCTAGAAGCTTTCTCAAGTTCATGATGTTTTCTTTGCATTGCATCATCTTTTGTTCTATCTTTCATTTAAAACATGTTAATAAAATGTGCTTGATCAACATTTATTTGCAATTTGTAAAGAGTGACAGTGACAGATTTTAGCGCTTTTAGCGATCAATATTTCAAATATTCATTTAATCTCATGTTTCAGATTTGCGTCACTTTTAGCTGAGACATATTCATAAAAGCATCAATATTCATAAAAACATCAACATCTTTAGAACTTTTATAAGCGCAGTATGCGTCTTTATCGTTTGATTCAATAAACATGACTATTCTGACATTTGTAGCATTGATAGTTGCAACGTTGAATAATTAATAATTAATTTGACTATTTAAATAATAGCTATTTACACAGTTTAATATATGCGCTGGGAAAGTTAATGAAAAAGTTAATGAGAAAGTTAATGAGTAAACTAATGAGGTAGAAAGTCATGTAGAATGTTCAATAGAAAGTCATGTAGAATGTTTAATAGAAAGTTATTTAAAATGTTTGATAAAGAATTATGTAAAATGTATGATAGAATCATGTTTGATGCTTGATAGAAAACAAATTTGATTCTTGATTGTGAAGTAATTTGAAGTTTGATGAGAAGTCATGTAGAGAGTCATTTAGAGAGTCATGTAAAAAGCATTGTTTGAAGCATTGTTTAACTCATGTTATACGCTCGATCGACGCGTATTTTGAAGCATGTAGAATGTTTGATAGAGCATTTGATAGAAAGCTCAGTAGAAAACTCACTAGTAGAAAGATCAATAGAAAGCTTGATTGAAAGATCAGTAGAAAGCTCACTAGAAAGATTGATCGAAAGCTCAGTCAATAACTCAGTAAATAACTCAATTGAAAGCTCACTAAATGACTTGATTGAAAGATCAGTAGAAAGCATTGTTTGAAGCACTGTTTAACTTGTGTTATGCATTCAATCAACGCGTATTTTGAAGCATGTTTTGAAGCGAGTAGACTAATTAGTAGATGAACGAGTAAATAGCTGAGTTGATAGTTGAGTTGATAGCTGAACATGTTGATATTTTGATTGTTGTTGTTCTAGAAAGTAGAAACTATGAAGAAAGAAAAAAGATGAAAACTTCAAACTATTTAACGTCAGCTTTATAAAGCTTGAAGTGAAGATTATTGAGTAGATAAATGAGTGAGTAAATGAGCGAGTAAAATGATGAGCATGTAAAGTGATGAGCATGTAGAATAATGAGTGAGTAGATGAGCGATTAGATGAGTGAGTAGAGTGAGCGAGTAAATGAGCGAGTAGATGAGCGAGTAAAGTGATGAGCATGTAGAGTGATGAGCATGTAGAATGATGAGCATGTAGAATGATGAGTGAGTAGATGAGCGAGTAAATGAGCGAGTAGAATGAGCGAGTAGATGAGCGAGTAGATGAGCGAGTAGATGAGCGAGTAAAATGAGTGAGTAAAGTGAGCGAGTAAATGAACGAGTAGATGAGCAAGTAAATGAGCGAGTAGATGAGCGAGTAAATGAGCGAGTAGATGAGCGAGTAGATGAGCGAGTAAATGAGCGAGTAGATGAGTGAGCATGTAGAATGATGAGTAGATGAGCAAGCATGTAGAATGATGAGTAAATGAGCGAGTAGATGAGTGATTGTCAACATATGCAACATATGCATGAAAGTGAAATTCAGCTCAGCGCATATGAATAAACGCAGATTTTATCAACAAAAGTGAAATACAGTTCAAAGACATATGAATAAACACAGATTTTGTCAACAAAAGTAGATTGCAGTCTAACAAGATCAGCTTAAATTCAAATTTTATTTCGCTTTAAGCAATAAATGTCACTTTAGCTAAACTTTAAAATTTTGTTCACTTTACAAACTGTCAATGATTTGATCTCTGTTGCACTTGCACGTTGTTGTAGTAACATCAAGTACTCGTCTCTTATGTAGAAATTAATTGAAGTCAATTTTTCTCATGCATAACTGCGTCAGCAATGCATTGTGAGACTTTGCATGATCTCTGTGTAAATGCAAATGCTGATTAAACTGATCATTGAGTTAAGTTTTAAGTTGACATTTTGAACTTGAATCGAGATTGAGTTGAATTGCTCACATTTTCAACTTGACTCAAGTCGAATTGCTCATATTTTCAACTTGATGCAACTCAACTCAACTGAGAATTGAGTCAATTTAACTCAACTCGTCAAGAACTTAAGCTTGATGTCAAGAGAGTTAAATATAAAAAAGATTTCAATTTTTGACTTTTGCATTATCTTTTTGCATTATCTTTTAATAAAGAGTCATGAAGAGAAACATGAAAATCATTTGATAGAGAGTCATGATGAGAAACATGAAGAAAAATATGAAGAGAAACATGAAGAGAAACATGAAGAAAATCATGAAGAAAAACATGAAGAAAATCATGAAGAAAATCATGATGAAAAACATGAAGAAAAACATAAAGATCATTTGATAGAAAGTCATAAAGAGAAACATGAAGATCATTTGATAGAGAGTCATGATGAGAAACATGAAGAAAAATATGAAGAGAAACATGAAGAGAAACATGAAGAAAATCATGATAAAAAACATGAAGAAAAACATGAAGAGAAACATGAAGAAAGTTATGATGAGAAACATGAAGAAAAAACATAAAGATCATTTGACTTTGATAGAAAGTCATGATGAGAAAACATGATAGAAAGTCATGAAGAGAATCATGAAGACTGTTCAATCAAGCTATTTACATTTATTTAATATCTTGTTGAGTTAAGTCGAGTTTTCAAATTGAATTATTGAGTCAAGCTTCTCAATTCAACTCAAGTGCTTAAGTTCAACTTCTCAATTTGACTTGATACTTTTTCAAAAAAATTTCAATTCAACTTGATACTTTTTGAGTTGAATACTCGACTTAAACTCAAGTACTCAACTTAACATGATCAGTTTAATGCTGATGAATCATCTTTGATGTCAAATATTGAAAATGAGCTGCGTTGAATTTCTTTCTTCAGACTACTCTTCATGTTTATTTGATTTATTTCTGTATGAGCATCAGTTGTGTTATCATCTCAATGCGTTGATGCTTGATCAGTGATAAAAATAACATATGTACATCATCAATTATCTTGTTTGCTGCTTCATTTTCAAACACTTCTGCATGTTCTGTCACTTAATGTAACTTCAGCATGACTTCTTAAAATTAAATGTTCTCATGTGCAGTTTGAACTTGTCACAGACGTGTCTGATCTTTTGTTGATATCATGACTTTCACTGCTTTCAGAAAGATCTGATTGTCACTGTATATTTTATATATCTTTTCATGATACTCATGATTCACTGTCACTACATCTGCAAAATGTTTTGTTCTTGCAACTAATTCTTTCAGCTCATCATGATGAGTGATGATTAAAGTCGATCTTCTCAATCTTTTATTTAACTCTCAGTTCATTCTCATCATGATTGCTGTAACATCATCTTTGCTGTCACTATCATTCAAGTAAACTCTTTACTTTAACATGAATGTGTCAAGATTATGTTGTTTTATTGATATTTTCTTGTTTGCAACTATAGTTATCTTCAATGACTTTGATTAGAAAATCACTATGTAGAAATGACTTCAATTCATCTTTGTTTACTCAAGTGTTTCTTTCATTTACTTTTGCTTCAACTGTAAAGATATTTTACACAGCTTTGATTTTTGATCTTTTTTGAGTATCAAGTCATTACAAATTCAACGCATTGTCATCTTGATAACTTCATCTGATTTTCAAGAGTTCATGTTTATTATTGATCTTTGTATCAACTTTCATAAGTGAATATTTATCAACATCATGTTTATTTTCATTTGTAAAATCTTTGTTGATATTACATGATAAACATCAATGATCTGTTGCAATGCTTTTTCTTGCACTGATCTCAGTTTGATGTTCAGACTCTTTTGATAATCTTTCACTCTCTATGATGTATATCATATGATGACTTCGTGACTAAGCAGAGAGCATTTCATCACGAAGTATATTTGTTTACTCATCATCATTGATGAGTTTCAAGTAAACTCAATGATTGTCTGCATGATCTTTTGTTTAATCACTAGTTTTGCTTTGACATGACATATGTGAATTATTCATTTCAGCTTGAAGTTCAATTGAACTTTTCAGATTCTGATATTTGATTTTGAGTTAATCTGATGTTTCATCAACTTTACATCAACTTTCATATTGAATCATTTAAAAGTTTTTATAAAGTGAATCAACTCATGCTTTGTTATCAAGAATTTGATGTCATGCATTTTTGATCACTGTTCAAATTTATCATAAATCTTGTTAAGAACTTTGCAATTACGTTTTATAAACTCTTTGTATATCAAGATATTAATGTCATTCACGAAGTCTGTAAAGCTAGTTCTCAGCTTGATATCATTACATGCTTTTAACAAGTTCACATTGTAAAATAAATATAATATTGATGATAGCAAAGAGTCTTGTGATATGTTAATGTTTATGCTGCATTTCATCATCATGTAATCATCAATTATGATCATGATGCGTTGATCTTTCAGAAAGTTCTTCACAAACTCAAAAAACAGTCTAGAAACTTTTCTCTTTTTCATGTCATGTAAAAGTTTGCTGTGCATTACATTGTTAAACACATTCTTCTCATTCAAACTCAGCAGTGAGACTACTTTTCTTCTCATGTCACTTTACACAGTATGTATCTTTTTTATAATTAGTTGCAAAGTCGTATTTATTAATCTGTGCTTACAAACTTTCATCTGAATGTTCAATATTGAGTTGCAAACTTTTACAACATTTCACAAACATTTAAATATGATGAACTTTAGTATTTTGCTCAATGTATCAAGTAGCACAATTGATTTATATATTTTTGCATTAAAGTAGTTTTTCTTATCTGACTTTTGCATCACTATTATGATTGCATTCTTGAACTGAGTTAACTGTATTCTCTTCTATAAACATTTTTTAAAAAGAGAGTGTATTTGTTTTAACATGTTGTCAACGAGTCTGCGCATTATTCTATTTATGTATTTCGTGTGTTTCAACATCTTGTCAGATGTCGCTTTGTAGATGACTTTTTTAATTTCATGATGCATTAATGAAATATCATCTTCAATCAAGAGCAAGTACTTGAAGCTTATTATGTTCAGCATAAGAATCTTTGAAGATGATGAAAAGTGAGTCTGAAACATCATTTAAACTTTATTTTGCATTGTTGTGATGATGTCAGAGCACTTTGACTTCATCAGTAAGAAAATTGTCGCTTAAGTGAGTGTATCTGCGATTGCATTTCTTGCTCATTTCATGATTTGAAACAGTTCTCTTGAGAATTGCTCAACATTCTGCATGATCTTTTAATATTCATTGCATTTCTGTTTTCTGATAATCTTGCTCTTCTTATCACATGCTTGAATGTACTCTATTCAATCATCAATGATTCAACAGTTTTTTCTCATTTATTGTATACTCTTAACAATCTTTGTACATTTCTTCGTTCACTTTGCTTTGATTATTTCATGTGATCTCGCTTAAAGAGTGAAAATCTTGATAATCTTTCTTAATGCGTTCAGCAATTACTTCATGTATTCATTTATGCGTTGACATCTCATCTTTTGATTCAACAATGATTTTGACATTTGTTCTTTCAAAGTATTGATGAATTTCTCTTCATTTATTGTCTTTCAGTTGCAACATGATCTTTGCACTGACTTTTTGCAGACTCTAAAATTTATTACTGTCTGTATTAATAAATGATCTGAGAAGTTTTTCATTTCTTCATTGATTTCACATTATATCAATCTGTTTATGATGCTTTCTGTCGTGAAGATTAAATTTATTGTCATTTGAAATTCTTGATAATTTCTCATAATTGTGTCTCAAGATAATGCTAGCGATGCATCAATGTTTGTGATCATTTCAATTAACTAATTCAACAATAAATGTTATTTTGAGTAAAATGATTCTTCTCATGTGAAGTGATGCAGATTGAAATCTTCTACAAGAATGCTTTCTTTTGATATGTGCAACGTCTTTTCAATGTTTGAAAGATTTTCTTTTTCATGAATGATCTTATGATCTCTGAGTGATGAATTGTATGCTTCATGAATGTGTATAACTTTCTGAGTCATTTGTGCATCATCTGTTAATGTTTGTAACGTAATTGTATCTACATCTTTGAAGTGTCATGTTGAATATCAGATGTTGCTGTCAATTCTCTTGTTTATGTAAAAACAGATTCTATCTTCATTATTCTTTGCAGAAATGTGTTATGAAGCAAAAAAGAATGAAAAGAAACTACAATATGATAAATATGAAATTATCAATAGTGAGAAGAAAAAGAATAATGTTAATAATGAAAGTGAAAAGAAAATAATAAAGCTGTTCAACTAATGAACAGTCTTTATCTTACTTTCTAAGTTTTAATCATAATTCATAATCTTATGAATTCATAGATTGAATCATAATGTATTATTTTTTTACATTATCTTGAAGAGTGTTTGATAGAAAGTCATGATGAAAATCATGAAGTTTTCATGATGAAAACTGTTTAATTAAGCTATTTACATTTATTTAATATCTTGTTGAATTGAGTTGAGTTTTTGAATCAAGTTATTGAATCAAGCTTTTCAATTTAATTTGAGTTCTTGAATTCAACTTCTCAACTCAACTTAACACTTTTTTCAAAAAAATTCAACTTAACTTGATACTTTTCAAGTCAAGTACTTGACTTGAACTTAAGTACTTAACTCAATGCAATCAATCTATGCAAGAATCATAAATTAAAAGATTGTTAATGAAAGAAGAAAGAATCAACAAGCAAAAATATGATAAAAGAAGATTAATTTTCTACTACATTTAAATTCTGAACTTTTTAATTTAAAATCTTCTTCTACTTGAAAATGAATTGTTATAATTTCAGTTCAACAAACAAAGCTGTGAAATAAAAAGATCAATGATTTACTACATTTAAACTCTGAGTTCTTCACTTCATCAATGATAACATCAATGACAGTAAGTTTTAAACAAAAGAAGAAGAAGCAGCTGATAGTTAAGCTATAAATCAGACAGCTGAAGCAGAAGCAGAAGCAGAAGCAGCTGATAGTTAAGTTATAAGTCAAACAGCTGAAGTAAAAGCAGAAGCAAAGAAATAATGAAATATCTACAAATGATTAATCAAAGTGAAACATATGTATCAGAAGAGTTTCAAAAAGATTTTATTAACTATGTAGTTCATTTAAAATGAATCGTTGAAGCAATAAAAAATGAAATGTGAATTTTCAGCTTTATAAAACTGTCTCACTGCTAAATTTAGCTCAGTGCTAGATAAATTCTTCTATGATGAATGAGAAAAGTTAAATATAAAAAAGAATATTAATTCTTTTATTTTCACTCAACATGATACTTCAAAGATGTAAACATGATTATGTTACAAACATTAACAGATGACTCAGAAAGTTATACACATTCACGAAGCATACAATTTGTCACTCAGAGATCATGAAGTCATTCATGAAAAAGAAAGTCTTTCAGACATCAAAAAGATGTTACACATGTTAAGAGAATGCATTCTTGTAAAAGACTTCAATCTGCATCATTTCACATGAGAAGAATCATTCTACTCAAGAGTCAAGACAACATTTATTGTCAAATGATTTAATTGAAATAATCACAAATATTAATGCATTGCTGATGCTATCTTAAGACATGATTACGAGAGATTATCAGAGATCTCAAATGACAATAAATCTGATTTTCATGACAGACAACATTATAAATCAATTAATATGATGTGAAATTGACGAAGAAATGAAAAACTTTTCAAATCATCTGTCAATACAGACAATTATAGATTTCAAAGTCTGCAAAAAGTTAGCGCGAAAATCATGTTACAACTGAAAGATAATGAATGAAGAGAAATTCATCAATACTTTGAAAGAACAAATGTTGAAATCACTGTTGAATCATGAGATGAAGCGTCAATGCATAAATGAGTATACTAAGTAACTGCTGAATGCATTGAAGAAAACCATCAAGATTTTCACTCTTTGAGCGAGATTACATGAAATGATCAAAGCAGAATGAATGAAGAAGTGTATGAAGATCATTAAGAGTGTGCAATTAGACTGATCGTTGAGTCGAATTTTCATATCTACATTTCGACTCGACTCATTAAGCAATCGAATATGATGTCAAGAGAGTTAAATATAGAAATTTTTCCGGTTTTTCGCCTTTGCATTATCTTTTTGCATTATCTTTTTGATAAAAAGTCATAAAGAAGAACATAAAGAGAAACATGAAGAGAAACATGAAGAAAAACATGAAGATCATTTGATAGAGAGCTTTGATAGAAAGCTATGATAGAGAGCTATGATAGAAAGTCATGATGAGAAACTATGAAGACTGTTTGATAGAGAGTCATAAAGAGAAGTCATGAAGAAAAGCTATGATAGAAAAACATGAAGACTATTTGATAGAAAGTCATGATAGAAAGTCATAATAGAGAATCATAATAGAATATCTATCTATTTATCTTCATGTCTTGACGAGTCGAGTCGAGTATTTCGAGTCGATACTCGATTTCAATTCTCTGACTTGACTCAAATACTTAAGTCGAACATCTCGATTCAACTTGAATACTCAAGTCAAGAATTCTGACTCGAATTGAGTCTTGATGAGTCGAGAACTCGACTCGATCTCGATGATTTGACTTGATGTGATCAATCTATATGCAATGAATGAGAAGAAGTTATCAAATCATCAATGATTGAACAGAATACATTCAAGCATGTGATAAGAAAAGCAAGATCATTAGAAAACAGAAATGCAGTGAATATCAAGAGATCATGCAGAACGTTGAACAATTTTCAAGAGAACTGTTCAAAACTGCAAAATGAGCAAGAAATGCAATTGCAAACACATTGATTCAAATGACAATTTTCTTTCTGATCAAGTCAGAGTGCTTTAACATCACTACAACAGCATAAAATAAGATAAAGATGATGTTTCAGACTCACTTTTCATCATTTTCAGAGATTTTCATGCTGAACACAGAAAACTTCAAATACTCATTCTTGATTGAGAATGACATCTTGCTGATGCATTACAAGATCAAAAGAATTATCTACAAAATGACATTCAATAAAACTTCAAGATATACAAAATATACAAATAGAATAACGTGCAAACTCATTGATAATATGTTAGAATAAATACACTTTTTTTGAAAGATGTTTGCAGAAGAGAATACAATCAACTCAGTTCAAGAGCATAATCACAATAATGATGCAAAAGTCAGACAAGAAGAATTATTTTAATGCAAAGATATATAAATTAATTGTGTTATTCAATATGCTGAGTAAAATATTGAAGTTCATCATATTCAAACATTTGCAAAACATCATAGAAGCATGCAACTTAATATTGAACATTCAAATGAAAGCTTGCAAACACAAATTAACAAATACAACTTTGCAACTGATTATAAAAAAGATACACATTGTATGAAGTAATACAAGAAAAAAAGTAGTCTCATTGCTGAGTCTGAATGAGAAAAGTGCGTTCAACAATGTAATGCATAGCAGATTCTTGCATGATATGAAAAAAAGAAGAGTTTTCAAACTGCTTCTCAAATTTGTGAAGGAACTTTCTGAGAAATCAATGCATCATGATCACAATCAATGATTACATGATGATGAAATGCAGCATGAATGTCAATATATCACAAAACTCTTTGCTATCATCAATAATAATAATAATAATAATTCATACACTCTTATGACATCGATTAGATCGACTCATGAGAAAGATCTATGCTATGTGTGTCGAGTGAACAAAATTCTCTGAGATATAAAATCGCTTGCTGTTTATACAATTGCTACACGCAGTTGAGACAATAAAACTGAAACTTTGTATCAAATTTGTTTGCGATGATTGCACGTTAAAGAATGAATGTTCTTGTCATTCTAAACTGCTTCAGCAGTTTCATTTTCATCATCATTCTCGCTGTTGTCTTGAGACTCTTCGTGATTGAAATGATAATTCAATAGTTCGTGAAGTCAATGTCTTGTAACATATTCAATCAAAGATGCGTTCAATTTAAACAATTCATCAGAATATGCTTGACTGTCTGATGACTTCATTCGCAGTTGCATCGAGAGCTATTCGCGCTCGATACATTTCTCAAGTGCAAATAAACATTCAGCTCTATACGTTTGATTCTGATATGAGTTGCAAGAATGCTTTTGATCTTCTGAAGATCATCACGCATTCTTATTGACTTCTTGAATAGATGAGATCTTTGAGCGAAAGATGCATTAATGTCTGCAATGCATTTCTTGTAGTTTTTTCATTGAAGATCTCATTGACTTTTATAAAACTGTGCAATTGCACGTTCACTTGTTTGAATCAACGTTAAAAGATCAAGTTGTCTGCATCTAGACTGTATCTTTGCTCTCTTGCGAATTGAAACATTCAGAAACATCATTTTTTTTGAGATTGAAGAACAAAAGATGAATCTATTAGTTTTTATCAGATGAGCATGTATGATCTTGCATGCTTGTTGAGTCTTCTGTGTTCTGTCATTGACTTGACTGCGTAGTGTGACTTGATTCTGTAACTTGTTCAGATGAACATGTAGCGAGAATGTATATGTTTCGACTTTCAGCGTTTCGATGTTCACTTTCTTGAAGACGTTGATCACATGATGCAACGCTTGATTCTGAAGAGTTTCTAGTCTTCACTTTATACTCGACAATTCTTCTTCTTTATTGCGTTGATGTCATATTGATACTTTGAACGTCATTTCTGATTTTATCATTGCTGAGTATATCTGTCTTGCTTTTGCGAATGTAGCTTCTCAGATGAAAATCTCAAGTCAACTAAGCATCAGCATCTTGATGATGTGATCTGCTTCTATTTGACGAAGATGTGAATCTCATTGTAGTTTCATGTTCAGTTAAACTTCGAGAATTCGTACGTTTGATTTCGACTTTATTATCAAGTTTTCTATGTGTAGACTGATTGTCATGTTGAATCTTTTTGACTTGCGAGTGAAGTGTGTGAGTTCATATTTCTCTGAAGCGAACGTAGCGTCATGAGTTCAAGCTCATTTTGCACAGATGTTGTGTGCTCGACTTAATGTTTCACAGATTGATTCTGTGATTTTGTCATAGATCAGAATATTGATGTCATTTATGAAGTCAAGCACTTCGATTTTGATTTCTAAAGCTTTGCATTTTTCAATTAAGCTTGCGTTAAAGAATAAAAAGAGAATCGATGATATGAGAGACTTTTGCGATATGTCAGCATTTACTCGTTGCATCGCGCTGATTTGTTTATCAAACGTCAGCGATGACTCTCTGTCTTTCAGAAAGCTGTGAGTTCATTTGACTATGTAGTTTAATGTTTTTCTCATTCTCAGAGTGTGCAGAAGTCTGATGTGCGAGACATGATCAAACGTCTCAGCAACGTCTAAACTAAGCATGAAGATCATGTATCTGATTTTGCAGTCTTATACTGCGTGTACTTGATCTACTAGTAGATTTAACGCTGAGATCATGAATCACTTGCATCTCGCTCTCATTTGAGCATTCGAAAGCATGTGATGAGTTTCAGTAATGTCACTTAATCTTTTGATCATGATTGATTTCAATGTCTTATTCATGATGTCTAGCAGAGCAATGAGTCAATACATTTTTGAATCAATGTAGTCGCTCTTCTTTGATTTGCATAGTACTATTGTCTGAGCTTTTTTGAACTGCTTTGAGTAATATTTGTGAGTTACACATGCGTTGAACAAATTGATTAATATCGAAGTCAGTTCTGTTAAACTCACTTGAAGCGCTCTATTTGAAATTTCGAATGCGTCTGACGCTTTGTTGACTTTTACTCGTTGAATCATTTATCTCATCTCATCTTGTGATAAAGCTGAATTGAATAACATTGTCAGCAATATAAACGACTTCGAAATGTCGCTGATGTCTGTCTGAGACGATGATGAAAAGAACTTCTTTCGTAGAATCTCTGTTTTTTCTTCGAATAAATCTGTTATGTGATCGAAATCATTGCTTTTTAGTGACGAAAACTGTGAAAGTTTCTTGAGTAGTTGACTTTCAATTCTGACTCATTTTGCGAAGCGTTAAATCGATTTTGATTCATTGCTCAGCTCATGCATCTGTGATTTAAAATGTGAACGTTTTACTTCTTTAATGATCTTGTTTTTGTGATCATTGTATTTCAGATAGTCGTTTCATGCTTCTAGAGTATTCTGCGTTTTTCATATGACTCGTAGTTATCGCGATTTTGTCACGACTTTCAAGCAGATCTGATTTCAGAAGTCTTGTGCTCAATTCAATGACTTTGCTCAAGAAGTAGACTTCTCGATGACTTCTTGTAATGCATGAGTGATCTCAGCTACTCTGTCATCTATCGCTGTCTTGTCATCGAGAAAACAATTGATGAAAAGATGTATTCTTAGATGAGTGTTTAGTGCTTCTGTGTTCATTTTCTTTCATAATCAACAAGTCGTGAGCTGCATGAAGAATGTGCGTAGACACAGCTTTATGACAATTGAAAGATGATCAGATTCTTGATACAGATCAGTTCTCATCTTGCATTTGTATATCATGAACTGTATTTTCTCATTGTCAAACGCTAAATCTATTGTTGTGAGCTGATTATGAGTCTTTTTAGTAATTGTGTCTGATTCAAGCAGTAGCTTTAGTCTTACGTTCGTAACGATGTTTAGTAGAGCATCAGTCACTGTGTGATGAGTAAAGCATCTTCTGTCTTTTCAGTATGAGTGATGCAAATTGAAATCTTCTACGATTAGCTGTTTGCAGTCATTTTTGATTAGTTCGTTCAGACGAGAAATAGTAGATGATTCTTCTGTGAAGATGATAGACAGTGAGCATGAATTGTAAATGTTTATGAATCATAGTGTCTGTATCTCGTCTTTTGAATTGCTAGTTTGTAGCTTGATTGAGCAGATGTTCAATTCAATGATTTTCATCACTCATTGATCGAGTTTTAAATACTTGTTGACATAAATGCATGTTCTTGCTTGAGATGATGAGTCTTTCATTAGATGAAAGAAGTTGTGAGTCGAGCTAAACATCTGTGAAACGTTAATGTTGCAATCTTGTTTCTGAATGACTATTATGTCGAATTTACGAACTTTTCTGTCTATCAGAAATGATTTCTGAATTTTTAATGATTTTCTGATATTGTACTGTAGAATTCGCAGAAAGATTTAATTTGTCATAGAGATATCTGTAACTGCTGTTGACTCTGTGCAAAGACAGCTTTTTGTATGCTTTTAGTCATTGAGAATTTTTTGCATTTTCTGATTTGATGTTTCTGTGTCTGTTCAGACGTCATGTTTTCTGAGTCGCTAATCATGCATGAAGAGCGATCGACTCGTCTCTTCTTGACTTTCATCACTTGTTATGTTGACTTGTTGATGTCTTGACTGCTTGTCATCGTTGAGATGTTCATTGAACTTGATGAGTTCGTTGAACTCACAAGATTCATTGAACTCAAGAAGTTTCAAAAGAAAGAAGAGAATGAGCAATTGTCTTTCGATGCTTCAAAATATCTGATTTATCTGTTTCAAAAGATTTCTTCTGATTGCTTTATCTGTAGTTTTCACTTGAAACATGAGCGTTTTCAGAGTTCATGACTATCGTTGCAGTTCACGCATCGTCTTCTATTCATCGACACAACGCATTCTTCAATGTGATGTTTGTCTGCGTAGACTGATCGTCAAGTCGAGTTTTCATATTTACATTCTGACTCGATTCGAGTACTCGAGTTGAATCTTCTGACTCAACTCGAATACTTGAGTTGAATCATGAGATTCAACTCAATATTGATCTCGAGTCGAGTCAAAACTCGCTGACTCGACTTGACTCATTAAGCAATCGAATATGACGTCAAGAGAGCTAAATATAGAAATTTTTCCGGTTTTTCGCCTTTGCATTATCTTTTTGATAGAAAGTCATAAAGAGAAACATGAAGAAAAACATGAAGAAAAACATGAAGAAAAACATGAAGAGAAACATGAAGAGAAACATGAAGAGAAACATGAAGATTGTTTGATAGAGAGCTTTGATAGAGAACTATGATAGAAAGCTATGATAGAAAGTCATGACGAGAATCTATGAAGACTGTTTGATAGAGAGTCATGAAGAAAAGTCATGAAGAGAAGTCATGAAGAGAAGTCATGAAGAGAAGTCATGAAGAAAAGCTATGATAGAGAAACATGATAGAGAGTTATGAAGAAGAGTTATAAAGAAAAGTCATGAAGAAAAGCTATGATAGAAAAACATGAAGACTATTTGATAGAAAGTCATGATAGAGAGTCATAATAGAGAGTCATAATAGAATATCTATCTATTTATCTTCATGTCTTGACGAGTTGTGTTAGGGGCCAGCATAGAGCGAGTCATATGGGTGTAATGTAACGAGTATATAAATGCTAAGGAAGGAAAGTATCTAGGAGGGAAGGACCGGCTATCTATATGGCTCAGAAGAACATAAGCTAA
>JAABUY010003843.1_pt1 | contig 16155 bp, 11 predicted proteins | sample 5560271 | NCBI WGS metagenome assembly JAABUY01 (sample SAMN10711886, study PRJNA513374) | rock metagenome | isolation source: Antarctica rocks | place: Antarctica: Victoria Land, University Valley
GACGTCTACGCCGAGGACCTCACCGCCGCCCGGACACGCACCATGGCGCGGATCCACACGAGCTTGGACCAGCGCCGCGCCACCAGAGCGGCGCCCGCGCCCGGGCAGGGCAGCGGGTCCCGGCCGACCCCGCCACCGCCGACTCAGAGCCGGGGTCGGGGACGCTGAGCCGGTTCCCGTGATCGGTGACCTCGGCGCCCACCCCCCACCCCCTGCCCTCGTTGGACTCCGAAGAAGTACAGTGAAGTCCGTGCCGGAGCGGGTCGACTGGAGCAAACGCGCCGACTACATCCGGGACAGGCACGGCGTCGACACCGGGTGGGCCGACGAGGCCGTCGCCGACCCGGGCGCGGCCTGGCTGGACCCTGACCCGGCCAGCGCCTCGGGACTGTCGGTCCGGGTGATCGGCTACTCACCGGCCGCGGGCGCGGTGCTCACCGTGATCCTGCTGCCGGCCCGGACCGACCCCGACGACCCGCCGGACGGGGACTGGTGGGGCGCCAACGCCTGGCCGTCCAACCCCCGCGACCACGCCGTCTACGACAGCCACCCCACCGACCCCGAGGACAGTGAGCCGTGAGCAACGTCGACAGGATCATCGCCGCCGAAACCGACACCCTGGAACAGGCCGAGCTGCCGGACCCGCTGCCCGCCCCGGCGCAGCGGCGCAACACCGCCCGATCCCGGATGTTCTCCCTGCGCCTGGGCGAGGACGAACTCGCCGACCTCGACGAGCTCGCCGCCACCCGCGGCCTGCCCGCCCGCACCCTGGCCCGGACCTGGCTGCTGGACCGGTTGCACACCGAACAGCAGCCGGGCGCCGACCACGACCTCGCCGCCCGGGTCGACCGCCTGGAACACGCGGTCTTCACCCACTGACCCAGCTGACGGTTCCCGCAGCCCGTGCTGCATAATTCTCATTATCCATCAGAACTCGGGCGCTCCCCCGAGCCGTCGACCAGGGCGTTCCACCCAACCCTCGCCGCCATCGAGATGACCGTCGCAGGACCACACACGCCAGCTCCGGTCGCGCGTGACGCACTGCCCCGCCCACTGCACCTGGCCGGCGCAGCGGACCCGTCTTCGAGGTTGTGGTGTCAGACGATCCGCTGGACTGACGTCGCAGCGGTTCGGCAGTCCTGCGCCGACGCCGCTGAACTCGCACCGAACGTGAACAGGTTTGACGCGCTCGCCTCTTGCTCGGGTGACGGTGAGGCTGCCAGACCAGTGCACGGACTGCACTGGTTCGTTCCCACCTACCGTGCCACCTTGGTTAGAGCGGTCGACCGATCCGCGAGGGGAAAGCGGAAGTCGGAGAATAGCGCCGTGGTCGACCCTGGTCCGCGCAGCCTCAGAGCCGCGCTGACCAACGCATGCCCGATCATTGTCATCCGCGACCCTTCCTCGACCCCGCCGTGCGAGAGTCGTCCGATAACCCAGGGAAGAGCCGATTCGCCGTCGTAGCGGTCGCTCGGGGTGTAGAGGCTGTCGAGCTTCCCGATCTCCCCGAGGATGTTGAGGGTGTAGCTGAGGGGGTAGGGTCGGTTGGTCCGGTCGAAGTCGGTGCGGTCCAGGTCGGGGAAGGACTCGACGAGCCGGCGGACGGTTTCGTCCGTGACCAGGTCCATCCTCCCGGTGACCATTGCTGTCTGGATCATGTATGGGTAGGCGATTCCGTTGAGGAAGAAACCGTCGCCAGGGTCGATCTGCCGCCACTGCCCGACGACGCCCTCGACGAAGGTGTCTAGTGACGGAATCTCGGATTCCAGCCGACCGAGGTTGTTCAGCGCGATGACGTAGTACAGGCCCATGTGCGTGCGTTCGACGGGTGCCAAGCGGGCCATGAGGTCGGCGATCTCGTCCAACCTGTCACCACCGTACTGAAGGTATGCATCCCTGCCGGACATCGCGACCGCGTTGAGCATGGTCACGAGCGGGTAGGTGCGGGAGAAGCTTGCGGTCATGGGGTTCGGGAACACCGGAGGCGGCAGTTCGTCGGCGCGGTCGAGGCAGTCGAATGTACGGGCGACGTAGTCAACCGGACCGTCGTGGACGCGTTCATCCAATCCCATGAGTGACAACACGGAGAACAGCATCGATCCGCCGCGGCCTCGGAAAAACGGCGACGGTACCCGATCGAGGAGGTCGAGTGCCTCACCCACATGATCCCGACGAGTTGTGAGCCGATCACCGAGCCCGAGCTGGGCGTGGGCTAGGAAGACAGCGGTGGACGCGGAGAGTTTCTCGTAATCCCCGTGGCGCCCCCGGTTCTCGTCCGCGATCCCGTTCGGGCGGATGGCGTCCAGGGCAGCGAGGGTTTCTGTCGGGACGTCGCGTCTCGGTGCCAACAGAAGCTCAACGTCCAGGTTGAGCTTCGAGGCGGCGTCCATGAGGATGCAGCCGGCCATCAGCCGGTGGTATGGGTTCGGTACGGCGCGGATGGTCGCCGTGATGCTGTCCAGAGCGGAGTCGACGTCGCGTCTGGAGAGTGTGATTGCAGGATCGGTGATGTCGAGGATCAGCGCGGTAAGCCGGATGGCGAACAACGTGTAGGCGTGGCTGTGGCCTAGCTTGACCTGCAGCATCTCCAGGGCACGGCGCAGCAGAGCGGCGACGCCTCCGTCGTGTGCGACGGGGTGCTGGCCCAAACCGATTCCCCGCACCATGCGGCTCCATGGGGTCGCGATGACCCGAGACTCGGCGCCGAGGTCGGCCAGTCCGGTGACCGCCGCGGCCCCCCCGGTGACGGTCACGCGGCTTCCTGGCGGTGGGTGGTGCCGGTGGCCGCCGTCGGACTCGCGATCCCTAGGAAGGTCGTTCGGGTCCCTTCGAGGAGTTCCAGGGCCCAGTTCAGCCACTTGACGCCCTGGCAGTAGATGGCGACGGGACGTCGCTGGGTGTCCGCGGTATCGGTCACGGTGCCGTCGAGCTCCGCCTGGAAGTGGAACGGGGGCATCGCGGCGAAGTGGGTGCCCATCAGGAATACAAACCGGATGAGCCAGTAGGGGTCGTCGCGCTCGTGGGACCCGGTGGGATCGTCCAGCCTGTAGATCCGGGACATGACGCCGCCGAAGTGGTCCTCCATCCCGTGGGGATCGGCCTCGTTGACCGACCCTCCGGTGACGGCGAGGTCGCGCACCTGGTAAGCCCGTTGGTAGGGGTTCCCCGGCCAGAAGTCGATGTTGACACGGGTGGGCTGCCCGTCACCAGTGTGGACTCCGAGGTCGAACTGTTCGAAGTGGATCTCGTCGTAGTGGCCGATCGAGTTGTGCCACGGCTTGTTGTCGTACATCGCATCGTCGATCGTCGCTCCACCGTCGGTGGCGAACCCGATGGCGCGTGGATCGAGGAAGGTGATGCCGACCGTCTCAGCCGTGATCGCGGCTATCGCGGCGTCGATCTGGGTGCGGGCCGCTCCCGACTCGATCAACCGCTGCGCCTCCAGCAGTGGTCCGACTCGGTCTATCTTGATGTTCTCGGTGTTGGTGTCCCCCATGACGAGGCTGTGCGCCCGAGGTTCAAGGATCTCGCGGAACTCGGGACGGCTGCGCAGGACTCGCATGACCTCGTGGACGTTGCGGTAGGTGACCCCGTCGATAACGATCTGCGGGTGGTCGAGCAGTCTCGGCCCGAAGGTCGCGGGAGCAGTGGCCCGGCACAACGCCAGGCGGTCTTCGATCTTAACGAAGTATGACGTCTCGAGGGTGTCGCCGACCCGCGGACCGCGCCGAGCGGTGTGCACCTGCTCGTGCAGCACCCGGATCACCTCCTCGTAGAGCCGGGCCACTACCGCCGGGGGCGGTGTGTGCTTCTCGACGAAGCGACTGATCTCCTCCCCTGGCACGTAGCTCATCTCATAGATGAGCTCGCGGTAGGTCTGCTTGCCGTCGCGCTGGAGATGGGGCGGGACCGGGAGTTGCCGCTCGACGACACCGTAGACCCGGGGAAAGGCGTCACGCAGGGAGTGCGGGAGGGCAAGCAGATACTCAGCCTGCTTGCGTGCCTTCTCGAAAGGCGGGAGCATGACCCCGGTCCCCGCCGGATCCCAGGCCACGGTGGTCAGGGCTTCGCTGAGCACTTTCCGGACCCGGACGACGGCGTCCCCCTCCCGCCGCAAGAAGATCGTCATCGACTCGCTGCCTCCTTTCCCGAACCCGACGACGCGCTCACCGGCTTCGATGTAGGCCGCGACGCTGGTGGTGAGCAGTCGGCGGCTCTGCGCGTATCGGAGCAGGTGGCTGTTCTCGGTGGTCAGGGCGAGGGTGCAGCGCTCTTCCAGTTCGTCGAGCGCTGAGTTGGTGCGCCGCCAGATGTCAGCGGGCCGCACGATCTCGATCACGTCGGTGTGGTGGGGCCGGGCATCGATGAGCTCGGGGTGCAACTGGGAGCCGAGCGCCAGGATCTGGGCGCTGCCCCCGAGCCGGAGCCGCTGGACGCCGTCGGCATTCGGCCCACCGGGCAGCACCGCGGCTGTCACGGCGGCCAGGTCACGGGAGTACTGGAGGGGGAGGCCGTCCGGGGCGAGCACCGGGACGTCCGCGTCGCCCACCACCTTGGCCAACCGCTGCGCGGCGCTCGTGTCTGCCCCGTCGGTGAAGTAGCGGGCGAGATCGGTCAGTCGGGCGGCGCCGCTGAGGGCGAGCGCGGTCAACCATCCAATCTCACCGCTGCCTTGGAGGTAGTGGGCGCTCTGCGCGAACAGCGCGGATCGTTGGTGTTGCAGCAGTCGCGCCGCGCTGAACTGGTAGGCGACCCGGGCGAGCGCGGGCGATGGGGCTGTCCCCCGGGCGGTGAGCTGAGCCACCTCGTGCACGACTGTCGCGGCGCCGGGAGCCTTCCGCAGCTCGGCGGTCCTGCGCGCCACGCCGGCGTCGGTGAGGTCGGCCAACTCGTCGAAGTACAGGACCACGACTTCTGCTGCCGCGGTGTCGCTGACGAGGCGACCGACCACCTCGTCAGCGGGCGTCAGGACGCGCAGCTCGGCGTAGGCGTGCCCCAGCCCAGCAGGGTCACCCTGAACGCGCTTCTTGATCCGTGGCCCTGGTCACCAGTTCCCCTGCGGCGATGTCGATGTCCGCCCGGTAGGTGGTGGTGTGCTGGCAGATCTCGAGCAGGTCGTAGTACGCGGATGAACTGGTGTGCTGCCGGTCGAGCATCTCCTCCAGCACGATCCGGCTCATGGTGCGCCGTACGTAGCGAGCACCTACCGGGCTGGTGTCCGCCACTCGGAACAGGGCACGCAGGGTGTCCAGGTGCTCAGCGGTCAGGGCGGCGTCGGGCCTGTCGAGCTCACTCAGGTGGGTGCGCACCTGGCCGACGAGGCCGACGATCTGGATGAACTGGTCGGCGGGGGCACACGGGCCGGTGTAGGCGATCACCGGAGCCTGAACGTCGTTGTCGCTCAGCAGTTCGGCCGCCCGTCCACCCAGCCCCAGCTCGACGACCAGGTCGGGCGCGAGGTTGTCAACGGTCGCGACGGTGCCGCGCGAGTCCATGATCTGGTCGGTCATGGCCAGGACCGCGTCGCGGATCTCCGCACCGGTCGTCAGCAGGCGAGCGCCGGCGTTGGCGATCACCGGCGTGTGCGGGTCCCGGAAGGCGATGTCGTGTGCATCCATGTACCGGCTCAGCGCGGCACGGACACCCCGCATCCGCTGGGAGTGGGCCAGGAAGGTCGTCGGCGTCTTGAGCTCTTCCAGCTCGACACCGGCGTACCCGGCGACGACGGCAGCGAGGTCGTGCCGGACTCGAGGATGCACGTACAGGTTGATCTGACGGCTCGAGTAAATCTTGTGAAGCTCGACGTCGCCAGCGCCCCAGGTGTCTTCGATGTCGGCGCGTAAAGCGGTCAGGACGGACGGGTCGGCCCGGACGGCCACGACGTGAGCCGGCTCGGGGACGAGACGGCTCCCCCGCAAGGAGTCGGGCTGGTAGGCGATCAGCTGCTGGGCCAACGGTTCGTCGGTCGGGCCCTCGGCCGCCAGGAGCATCAGCGGGGTGAAGATGTGGCCGAGCGCGACGCAGTGCTCGACTTCGAGCGCCCCGCTGGCTGCGGCAGCGAGCAGGATCCCGAAGCTCTCGCCGGTGTAGGCGCTGAACGCCACCGGCAGTGCCGCGGTGGCGTTCAGGTGGGCGTGTAGGGCCAGGTTGTGGACGACGAACGCGCCGCCGATGAAGCCCTGCTGGGCCAGCCGACCCTGCGGCAGGTTTTTCGGAACCATGATCAGCCGGTCGTGCCGGTCCCCGAAACCCATTGCCTGGGCGCCTGCCCGGTAGACCTCGGTGACCGCGGGGATGCCGCTGTCGAGTAGGGAACGGTCGAGGTTGCGGTAGGCAGCTCGACTACCCAGCCCCGGGAACATCCCGACGGCGGTGCTTGACCGGTCGTCGCGGGACGGGGGCCGGGCTGGTGAGGCTGTCGTGGTCATGAGGCCAGTGCTCATGTGCGTCTTCCCCTTGAGCGGGACGCGCTGTGGCCTGGGTGGACCTGTGAGGTTCGGACGAGGCGAACCGTCGGTCGTGACCAGGTGGGCGGTCGACGTCGACCCGTGGCTACCTAAACCGACCGGACGGTTTGGTGTCAATGGGTCAGAGAAGGTTGACGCTCGGTCACTGGACTTGCCGTTCCGGTCGAGGCGACACTGGCGTGCGAGCAGGGCGTTCAGCTCGACGACGGCCGACACGCCCAGGGTGTGAACGACGCAGCGTGATCAAGGCGGCTGCGCCGGCCGGCCGCCGACTGCTATCGGGGCGAGCCCCGGAGGTTGAGCTGGTGCAACGTGGCGGTGGTGACCATCGCCGGCGCGAGGACGCTCCACAGCTCGTGGAGCCGGTCGAGGACGTCAGCGCGCCCAGCGCGTGACTCAGACATCAGCTGTGCCCCCGTGACAGCCGCGACGATGACGTTCGCAGCCGCGTCGGAATCGATCGTCAGCTCGCCGCAGGCGCCAGACTCTTCCAGGGTCCCAGCCAGGCTGGTCCTCCAGCCCTCGTAGGGGTCGGGGATGTCGTCGGGCCGGCCGAAGGTTCCCCGCTCCAGCGTCAGACGGATGCTGGCCCGCACGAGCGGATCGCTCAAGAGCGCGCGGACGAAGCGGTAGCTGAGATCGATGACCCGTTGGAACGGACACCCAGCAGGATCAACGTGTCCGGCCCGCCAGTTGGACTGCTCGGCGATGATCGCGTTGGCCAGGCTCTCCTTGGAGTCGAAGTGGAAGTACATCGCCCCCTTGGTCACCTGGGCCTCGGTCAGGATCTGCGCGATCGTCGCCGCGGCGTAGCCGTGACGCTCGAACACCGTGGCTCCAGCTTGGAGCACTGCCTCGCGCGTCTCGCGCGCCCGATCCTGCATCGCCCCATCACATCCTGAGCACGCAGCTCACAGCCTCTTGCACTCCCCCACTCGGACGTGTCATCATACAGCTATGAAACCGCATGTGCGGTTCTACCTCCCAGCGAGTACCCAAGGATGAGATGTCCACACCGAACTACGCGTGTGGCGAGCTCTCCGGTCGACGTCGATCGAGCGCGCGACCACGAGATCCATACGGCCGTCCACAAGACGCGGAAGTCCGCCTGTCTGGTGCAGGACTGGTCGCCCGCGGGACAGGACCAGTTCACCGTCCGCTTGCGACCCTCTAAAGCGGTCGACTCCTACTACCGGCCTCAGGCCGACACCGCCGGTTACGTCCATGACGTGATGACCCTCGGCGAGGCGGTCCGCCAAGTCGGTCTGCTGCTGCCGCACGTCGCCTACGGCGTCCCGGCTGACTGGTCGTTCATCATGACCGGACTCGACGCCGACATCGGGGGCCCTGCGTCCGCCCCCCACACCGATACCGCGGTGGAGGTCCTCACCTCCTGCCGGCCGCTGCGGGCGGCATCCGGGGCACTGCGCTCGATGGTCCTCGACCTGGACTTCCTCGAACACGACCGCGTGTTCGCTCGCGGTCAAGGTCGACTTACCGTCGTCTCACCCCAGCTCTACCGACGCCTGCGCCCAAGCGCTGGACCGGCCTCCTCCTACGTCAGTCCGCTCCCCCGACTGGCCTGCGCAGCGGTCGGCCGCGATGACCCGGCCGACGTGGTGCTGGGCCGTGACCCAAGCGGCGGCCTACGGATCGCCGTCGACACCGGGCACCCGGTGCTGTTCGACCATCCCGGAGACCACCTACCGGGGATGGTCGCCCTCGAAGCCGCCCGCCAAGCTCATGTCCTCGCCACCGGTCGTCAACCCCGCAGCTTTAACGCTGAGTTCTCCTCCTACATCGAACTGCAGCCCGACGCCGAGGTAGCGATCGGTGTCACTGGACCCACTGTGGGCGTGGACATCCGCCAGGACGGGCGCACGGCGATTCACCTCACGATGACCTCGCCGTGACGCGACTGCTGGTCGTCGGTGGTTCCGGCTTCACCGGCCGGGCAGTAGCCAGCGCGCTGGCTCGCCGCCCACACGTCCAGGTGCGCTGGACCACCCACCGCACCCCCTCACCCTGCCGGGCCACCGACGAGATCGTCCACGCCGACTTGTCGGACCCGGCCACGGTCCGCGGGCTCGCCGGGGACTGCGACGCAGTCATCCACCTCGGACACCAGATCACCGGAACCCCAACCGAGCTGGCGGCGGTCAACGACACAGGCGCCGGAGCGCTCGCGGACGAAGCGACGCGCGCAGGTGCGCGTCTAGTCGCATTGAGCACCGCCGCGGTCCACGGCGCGGGCCCATGGCAGGGCGAAGACATCCACACGCTGCCCGAAGCGCCGACTTCGGTCCTCAGTCGGACCCGGCTGGCCGGGGACCATCGCGTGCTCGCCGCCGGCGGCACTGTCATCCGGCCTCATCTGGTGATCGGGCCGGGCGACCGCTGGGTGATCCCCCGCGCGGCCGACCTCGTCGCCGCCTTCGGCTGGGCTGTGTGCGGGACGGCACGCCACAGCGTGATCACCGTGGCCGATCTCGCAGACCACCTCCTGGACACGGCGACCGAGTCGCCGACGGGCGGCGGGGAGCACCAGGGCGGGGTCCGGCTCGCGGCCGGAGCCGACCCGACCACTCTGCGGTCCGCCATAGCAGCGCACCTGCGAGCGACCGGCCGCCGTCCCGCTCCTTCGGCCCAGCGCAACGTCGGGCACACACGCATCGCCGCGGACCCCCGCCGAGCACACGACATCGACCTACTCAGCGCGGACCACTACCTGACCTGCACCTGCACCTCCACAGCTCGTTCCACGCGCTGATAATAAGCTTGCAACGATAGGCCGCGTGTGCAACGGTTGTGGGCATCGCTGCCTGCATCAGCTTCGGGCCGTGTCGGCCCTGAGGGTCTTCCAACGCGAAGGGGAATCTTGTGCCCATCGGACTGCTCGCCCTGGCCCTGGGCGGCTTCGGCATCGGCCTCACGGAGTTCGGGATCGTCGGGCTGCTGCCCGAGGTGGCCACCGACCTGCAGGTCAGTGGGTCGACCGCCGGATACCTCGTCTCCGCGTACGCGCTGAGCGTCGCGGTCGGGGCGATCGTGCTCACCGCAGCCATCTCGCGCTTGGACCGCAAGAAGTCGCTGGTCACGCTGATGGTGTTGTTCATCGCCGGCAACCTGATCTCAGCGCTCGCACCGTCCTACGGGGTGCTGATGACCGGGCGGCTGGTCGCCGCGCTCTGCCACGGCGCCTTCTTCGGCATCGGCGCGGTCGTGGCCACCGACATGGTCGCGGTCAACAAGCGGGCGTCCGCGATCGCCCTGATGTTCGGCGGCCTCACCGTGGCCACCGTGATCGGTGTCCCGCTGGGCACCTTCCTCGGCCAGCAGGCCGGGTGGCGATCCACGTTCTGGGCGCTCACCGTCATCGGTGTGATCACCATGATTGCGATCCAGCTGCTCGTCCCCGCGACCGGGAAACCGGCCGCGACCAGCCTCCGTGCCGAGGTGCGGATCTTCCGTCGCTCCCAGGTGTGGATATCGGTGCTGCTCAGCGTCCTGACCTTCGGCAGCGTCATCGGCGCCTTCACCTACATCGCCTTCGTCCTCACCGACGTAACCCACTTCGCCGCCAGCACCGTCCCGTGGCTGCTCGTGCTGTTCGGCGTGGGCACCTTCATCGGGAACCTGGTCGGCGGCAAGCTCGCCGACCGGTCACTGTCCGGGTCGCTGATCGCCACCGTCGCCCTGCTCACCGTCGTGCTCGTGGTCTTCGCGCTCACCGCTCACAGCACCGTCATGACGCTCGTGTCGCTGTTCCTGCTCGGCGCCGTCGGCCTGGCCACCGCCCCGGGGCTGCAGACCCGAGTCATGACCTACGCCGAGGACGCCCCGACCCTGGCCTCGGGGGCCAACATCGCCGCCCTCAACATCGGCAACGCGATCGGCGCGTGGATCGGTGGGCTGGCCATCGCCGCCGGTCTCGGCTACGTCTCCCCGCTGTGGACCAGTGCCGCACTGAGCGCCGGCGCTCTGGTGACCGTCCTGGTCGGCACGATGGCTCGGAGCAGCAAGACGGCCGTCGTCGCATCCGAACGGGTCCCCGCGGCCGCCTGAGTCCCCGCGGTCAGCACAGTCGCTGTCTGCGCCGGCGAGGGACAATCCTTGTCGGCACAGATAGTGTCGCCGCGGAACGGTTCACCCGGCTCCGCTTCACTGAGGGAGCGCACCGTGCTGCTGGCAGACCGTGACGTCGAGGCCCAGGTCGAGGGCTGGCGCCGGCTGGCGATCCTGCACACCCGCATCGCGGCCCGCCTCGAACGCGCACTGCAGGACGACGTCGAGCTCAGCGTCAGCGAGTACGGAGTGCTGGACCTGCTCTCGCGCCAGCAGGACTACCACCTGCGCATGGGCCAGCTCGCCACCACGATGGCGATGAGCCATGCCGCCATCACCCGCCTGGTGACCCGACTGGAAGACCGCGGCCTGCTCACCCGCTGCCTGTGCCCGGACGACCGCCGCGGGATCTACAGCGAAGTCACCTCTGACGGCTTCGCGCTGCTGCAACGGGCACGCCCCACCCACGACGCCACCCTTTCCACCGCCCTTCTCGAGGCTGCCCACACCCCCGGCATGACCCATCTCATCGAGGCCATCCGCGCGCCTGCGGCCCTCCCGTTCTGATCCTCCGCGCGCGGCCCAGGTCGCGCTCCAGGGTGCCCAGTGCCCGTGCTCTCGTGCCAGCAACAGCGCTCACCGGGCGCGGCTCGACGGCCAAACCCCGACTGCGGACACCTCACCGAGCCGTCACGGTGCCATCCGCTGCCCTCAACGGCCGCTTGGCGCCGGACCCAGACACACGGCAGACGCGACCATCGATCAGGGTCCGCCTCAGGCAGCCCCAACGCGGCCGGAGCCGCAGCCGGGGTACTGACCATCTGGCACAGCTCGGGCACCACACCGCACCCCAGCCCGCTGAACGCCCACCGCCGCGCGCTGGCGTGGCTGACCGGCGTCCCCCCCGACCCCGCGGGCAGCACAGGCCGCATAACCACACTTATCCACCACTGGTAGGGCGGTCCCCCGCCGGATAATCCCGGTGTCCGCCGCGACCGCGGCTTGGGCGCCGCTGATCCGGGTCGGCCGCCCAGGGCTGGGGGGCGGCGTCACCAACCTGTACCCGGGACCGGCCTCACCTGCTGAATGGGTTCCACCGTTCCACCCGGTCGGGCCCCGGCACTGGGACCGCTCGCGCCTGGCGTGCACAAACCGGTGACCGCCGAGAGTCTTGGAGGGGAAGTCGCGGGAGCGGCCACCGAACGCACCGGGCACCCCAGCGCTGCGTTGTCCCGGGTCCCCCACCCCGAGAGGCGCCGGTCCCGCGGCTTCCCCTCCTGGTCCGCGTTCCGGCCGGAGCCGCGCGGACCTCCCTCACCCGTCCGGTCTCGGACACTGAACGTGCCCGGCCGCTGGTCTGATGAAGTCACCAGCCGGCCGCGGAAACCCGCGACGAGCCGGGCTGAGTGTGTGTAGACGCCCTGCTTGTGTCCAGCGTCAGAAGCACGGACGGCAGGTTGACCCGGGACGTCGATCGCTCCACACGGGGCCCGCTGTCCTACCGACCATCACGAGGGGGTGCCGGCGTGATCGGTTGGGCCGGTCGGTGACGCAGGCGAGGCGTGGGTGGTCTCCGGTGCTCGGCTCGGGAACCGTCACTGCGGTGGTCGGCCCGTCAGTCGTCGACGGCGCTGAGCTGGGAGGACGCATGAAGTCGATCGACACGTAACATGACGGTCGTACGCGAACCCGATCACCTACATTTCGGTTCTGCGACGTCAGAGGTTCCCCAGGCTGGTGACGGGTCGGGGACGTGAGAGGGGAACCCGGTGTGATCCCGGGCCGGCCCCGCAACGGTGTGTCGCTTGCCACCGTGATGGGACCAGGGGCGTTGCCACGGCCTAGGGACCACCTTGGTCGTGTGCTGATGGTCATCGTGTCTCCTCGGTTGGTCAACTAGGACACGCCGAGATCGGCGTGAGCGACGGGTTGGTCGCAGTGCGGGCAGAGCCCGCCGAGGCCGATCCGGGTGCAGGGCTGGTTGCACTCGTGGCACCACTGCTGGCCGTGGAAGCGTTCCTGGCAGGACGCGCAGAAATAGACGGTGACGTCGCGTCTCCGGCGTGCCGGCGGGATGGGCGGGGCGGGTGGCGTGGCCGGTTGGTGGTTGCGGGACCAGGCTGTCTTTCGGCAGGCCTCGGAGCAGAAGCGTTGCCGGCGGACCCGCTGGAACGGGGCTGTGCAGAGCGGCAGAGCAGCCAGCCCGGTGGCAGCGACAGTCGCCGGGCACGGCCCTCGGGGTCGTCTGTGTCGATGGCCCGATCCCGCAGGTCACCTGAGAACCCGTGAAGGAGAGCCCCGTGACGTCAGCCCGTCCCGCCTCACCAGCTGCCACTCGATCGTCGAGTCGGAGCACGGTGTACGGCTACCCCCGCCAGGGGGAGAACCGTGAGCTGAAGAAGGCGGTCGAGGCCTACTGGGCCCACCGCAGCAGCGCCGAGGACCTGCTCGAGGCCGCGCGCCGGCTGAGGGCCCATCGGCTCACCCAGCTGGTCGACGCCGGGATCGGGGAGATCCCGAGCAACGACTTCTCCCTCTACGACCACGTCCTGGACACGGCCGTGATGCTCGGCGCGGTCCCGGCCCGCCACCTCGCCGCGGTCCCGGACGCCAGTACCCCGGCCGGCCGCCTGGACCGCTACTTCGCGATGGCGCGGGGAACCGCGGACGCGCCGCCGCTGGAGATGACGAAGTGGTTCGACACCAACTACCACTACCTGGTGCCCGAGCTCGGCCCTGACACCTCTTTCACCCTCGACGCCACCAAGGCGGTGGCCGAGTTCGGCGAGGCGAGGGACGCCGGGGTGATCACCCGCCCGGTGCTTCTCGGCCCGGTCAGCTTCCTGCTGCTCGCCAAGGCCGACCCCGACCAGCCGGCGGGCTTCGACCCGCTGACCCTGCTGGATCGGGTGCTGCCCCTCTACGGCGAGCTGCTGCAGACGTTGCACCGCGCCGGCGCGCAGTGGGTCCAGCTCGACGAGCCGGCGCTGGTCACCGACCAGCCGCCGGCCGTGCTCGAGGAGGTGCGCCGCGCCTACGACCTGCTGTCTGCGCGCCCGGGGCGCCCGAAGATCCTGGTGGCCTCCTACTTCGACCGCCTCGGTGACGCCCTCCCGGTCCTTGCCGGCTGCGCCGTCGACGGCCTGGCCCTGGACTTCACCGGTCCCGCGACGGCCAACCTCGACGACCTCGCCGCGATCGGCGGTCTCGGCGGCAAACGCCTGGTCGCCGGGGTCGTGCCCGGTCACAACATCTGGGCCGCGGACCTCCCGGCGGCGTTAGCCACGCTGGGCACGCTGTTCGGCCTGGCCGACACCGTCGATGTGTCCGCGTCCTGCTCCCTGCTCCACGTCCCCCTCGATGTGGGCCTGGAACGCCGCCTGGACCCCCAGCTGGCCGGCTGGTTCTCCTTCGCCCGGCAGAAACTCGACGAGATCGTCACCCTCACCACCGGTCTGACCGCCGGACGGGCCGCGATCGCCGGGGAGCTGACCGTCAACGCCACCCGCCGCGCCACCCGGGCGGCGTCCCCGCTCGTCCATACCGAGTCGGTACGGGCCCGCGCGGCCGCGGTCGGCGACGACGACCGGCACCGGGTCAGTCCCTACGGCACACGGCACCTGGCCCAGCAGAAGGGCCTCAAGCTGCCGCTGCTGCCGACCACCACGATTGGGTCGTTCCCGCAGACCACCGAGTTGCGCCAGGCCCGCGCCGGCGTGCGCACCGGGACCCTCACCGAGCAGGCGTACACCGCCGCGATGCAGGCCGAGATCCGCGACGTCATCGCCGAGCAGGAACGCCTCGGCCTCGACGTGCTCGTTCACGGCGAACCCGAACGCAACGACATGGTCCAGTACTTCGCCGAGCAGCTGTCCGGGTTCCTGGCCACCACCCACGGCTGGGTGCAGTCCTACGGCACCCGCTACGTCCGGCCGCCGATCATCGTCGGGGACGTGTCCCGGCCGGCGCCCATGACCGTCGAGTGGGCGACGTACGCCCAGAGCCTCACCGACCGGCCGGTCAAGGGGATGCTGACCGGACCCGTCACCATGCTCGCCTGGTCCTTCGTCCGCGACGACCAGCCCCGCGGGGACACCGCCCGCCAGGTCGCCCTCGCACTCCGGGACGAGGTGGCCGACCTCGAAGCGGCCGGCATCAGGGTCATCCAGGTCGACGAACCCGCACTGCGGGAGACCCTCCCGCTGCGCCGATCCGATCGGGCCGAGTATCTCGGGTGGGCGGTCGAGGCCTTCAAGGTCACCACCTGCGGGGTCCGCGACGACACCCAGATCCACACCCACATGTGCTACGCCGAGTTTGGTGACGTACTGCAGGCGATCATCGACATGGACGCCGACGTGACCAGCCTGGAAGCCGCCCGGTCGAAGATGGCCATCGTCACCGACCTCGCCCGCAGCGGCTACCCCAACGAGGTCGGCCCCGGCGTGTGGGACATCCACTCCCCCCGGGTCCCCTCGGTCGCCGAGATCGTCGACCACCTCCAGGTCGCGACCGCGGCCTTCCCCGCGCAACGCCTGTGGGTCAACCCCGACTGCGGACTCAAGACCCGCGGCTACCCCGAAGTCCGCGCCACCCTGACCAACCTCGTCGCCGCGACCACCCAGGTCAGAGCCGAACTGTGAGCGCACCGGCCACCACCGGTGAGGTGGACAGTGAGGACGTCAGTGCATAGCCACATTATCCACCACAGTTGAGTGTCTCCCCTCGTGGCAGCTGTGGCGCCGCTCGTGCGGATCGACGTCACCGAAGTTCTTCGAGCCGGTGACGTTCCAGAGTGGTCACGACGTGGTCGGGGACTGCGCGACGCGGCCGAGTACGGCGGCGTCGCGCAGTCCCCGCCACACGAGACCCGCCTCGGCACACCCGGCGTCACGCAGGGCCTGGAGGTGCCAGTCGACGGGCAACACGGACTCGGGGTGTGAGCCGTCGCGGTGCCGGAAGTGTTCGTCCCGTTCGGCGGTGGGCCCGGCGAGCACAGGGTCCAGGCGCAGTTGCTCCCACCACTGCGACCACGTGGGCACGCCACCAGCGGTGCGCAGCCCTGCGCCGCGGTCCTCGGTGATCCGCTCGAGCTCCCCCGCCAGCGACGGGAGCCCCGGGTCGGGGACGGTCTCGGTGTTCACCAGCAGGGTCGGCGGGGCACACCCGCACGCGGGGGTCGCCGTCGAAAGTGCCGCGGGCGATGTCGAGCAGGGCGGCGTCGACGTCCAGCACCACTGCCGTCGCTGCTGGGAAACGGGCGAGCACTCGGCGGGTGATCGAGCCGGTGCCGCCGGCCAGGTCCAGCACCCGCGGTGCGCGGCCGCATGCGGCCTCCACGGCGTCGAGTACGGCGGTGAACCGCTCCTCACGGTCGGGCAGGTAGGCCTGCTGCTGGGCGTCCCACCGCTGTTGCCACTCGGTCCAGTCCATCTCGGCCCCCTCGCTAATGTAATGAGCAGTGTACGTTCTGCGAATCACCATACGATGAGAGGGGGTAACTGGTCAGGTGGTTGAGATTCCCCGAATGGCTGACGTGGCGGCCAGTTATGGTGATCCGGCGTGTCCTGCTGTGATGTGGTCGTCTCTTTGAGAGAATCATCCGGTGGCCGGTTCTGCGACG
>JAABUY010003844.1_pt1 | contig 16153 bp, 13 predicted proteins | sample 5560271 | NCBI WGS metagenome assembly JAABUY01 (sample SAMN10711886, study PRJNA513374) | rock metagenome | isolation source: Antarctica rocks | place: Antarctica: Victoria Land, University Valley
GACGACGACATAGACTGCATGGGGCGCTCCTTTGTGGATGATTCTCGCGTCAGACACGAAAATCGTAGCAAAGGAGCGTTCTTTCTGCCTCTCCCATTACCACACACCGAGAACGCATAAGCCCTGCGGTACTGACGCGAAGAGTTTGCATCCCTACCTAACGACTGATACTGTTTCGGGTACCTATCAGGGGTACATCTACGGCGGCGGATTGATTAAATACGACGACAATACGCTTGATGTCGTCGGTGATGTCGCCGAGCGGTTCACAATCTCTGATGACAAGAAAACGTATACTTTCACGCTCCGCGACACCACATGGAGCGACGGGACGCCGCTGACGACGGACGACTATGTCTGGACCTATCAGCAGGTGATCAAGCCGGAGAACAAGTACCCCTATCTGGAGAACTTCGGCGATATTGTCTCTTTTACGGCAACGGACGCGAAGACGCTCGTCGTCACCCTGAAGGATGCTTTTGTCACGGGTCTGATCACCGCCGGTTCCGCGATCACGCCGTTGCCGAAGCATATCTGGGAAAAACTCGACTGGAGCGATCCAATGAAGAACCCGGAGATCAACGCGCCTTCGGTCAGTAGCAGCCTGTGGAAACTGAAGGAATGGAAGCGGGATGACCACGCCACGTTCGTCGCCAACGACCTCTACTGGGAAGGGCGACCGAATATCGACACCTTCACGACCCGGATTTTCGGCACCCAAGTCCTCGCATACCAGGCGCTCAAATCTGGCGAGGTAGATTGGTCCAGTTTTCAGCCTGCCGATTACAAGGAGGCGAAAACCCTCCCGAACGTCACCGTTTATGATTGGTATGACGCGAGCGGGACCTGGTCCTATCTCGGCTTCAATCTCCGTCGTCCGGCGCTGAAGGACCCGCTTGTCCGTAAGGCGATTTCCTACGCGACGGATCGAAAGGGGATCATTGACGGCGTTGTCTATGGCCTGGGGCGACCGCTTTCCTCGCCCTTTCCGCAGTCGAGTTGGGCATACAGCCCGAACACCGAACACTACGACTTCGATGTCAACAAGGCGCACGATCTCTTCAAGCAGGCGGGCTACACGATGAATGGGACGAATCTGACCAGGGACGGGCAGCAACTGACGATCAAAGTGTTGTATCAGTCCGCCAGCAATACTTCTGAGGGAATCGCAACGGTGATGCAGCAGCAACTCGGCGATCTCGGCGTTGCCGTCAACGCGCAGGCTCTCGAATTCCAGGCATTCCAGGATACGCTGCAGAAGGAGCCCTTTGATTACGATCTCTATGCCGCCGCGTGGTCCGCGACATTAGAGCCGTACTACGTGTATCAAATTTGGTCGGAGAAGAGCATCCCACAACTCAACCACGGCGTGTACATCAACAAGCAGGTCGAGGATTTGTTCGACCAGTCGCACCGCGAGTTCGCTATGGAGAAGCGCAAGGTGATTTTCGCACAGATTCAGCAATTGATCACGAATGATGCCCCGTATGTCTTCCTCTACGAGCAGGAGCAATACACTGGGTTCAATAAGCGCATCGGTGGCATTGCCGTCGGCAAACTTGGCCCGTACAATATGCACAAGTGGTATGTGACGAAGTAGCCCCCCTATACCCGTGCATGCGCACGAACTGACAAGGCCGTTGGAAGAAGTGGAGAGGAGACCATACTGTGGATGAGCAAGCGAAACGACTGAACCGTCGCCATTTCCTGAGCGGGGCTGCGAGTGCGGCCGGGGCAGCAATCCTTGTCGCCTGTGGTAGCGGCAGTGCCGCTACCGATACCCCGGCCGCGACGAAGCCTGTCGCAATTACCGGCAGCGCGACCACTACGCCTGCCACGACTGGCACGACCGCAACCAGCGTCCCGGCTGTCGTCGCGAGTCCGTCCGCCGCTGCACCCGCCGCACCCGCCGCGCCCGCGAACATCCCGAAGGGTGGTGCCCTAACGCAAACGATTACGGGCACCGATGCCAAGAGTTTCCACCCCTTTCAGACGACCGACACGGTCTCCAGTTCGTACCAGGGGTACATCTTTGGTGGCGGGAGCCTGACACAGTACGACCCGAAAACGCTTGACCTCGTCGGGTTCGCGGCGGAGAAATGGGACCTTTCTGCCGATAAGACAACGGTTACGTTCACGCTCAAGGACGGCCTTAAGTGGAGTGACGGTATGCCGATGACAACGGCGGATTATGTCTGGACCTATCAGCAGGCGATCAAGCCGGAAAACAAGTACGCGTATGTCCAGAACTTCGAGCCGATTGTTTCGTTTCTGGCGAAAGACGCCAGAACGCTCGTCGTAACACTCAATGAGCCGATCACTGTTGCCGTTGAGACTGCCGATGCGATCAGTCCCCTACCAAAGCATATCTGGGAGAAGTACGATTGGAACGATCCGACAAAAAACCCGGAGATTAACGCGCCATCGGTGGGCAACGGCATGTGGAAACTGAAGGAATGGAAGCGGGACGACCACGCGATCTTCGTCGCCAACGATCTCTATTTCGATGGTCGCCCGTACATTGATCAGTTGACCGTACGCATCTTCGGCACTGAGGCGCTGGCGTATCAGGCCCTCAAATCGGGTGAGGTGGATTCCTCCGGCTTCCAGCCCTCCGACTACAAGGAGGCGAAGACATTGCCGAATGTCAACGTCTACGAGTGGTATGCCGCGCGCGGCAGTTGGAGTTATATCGGCTTCAACCTGCGCCGCCCGGCGCTGAAGGACCCGCTCGTCCGGAAGGCGATCGCCTACGCGACAGATCGGCAAGGGATCATTGATAGCGTCGCGTACGGTCTTGGTCGGCCGATCTACTCCGCCTATCCGCAGACCAGCCCCGCCTACAATTCGAACGTCGAGCACTACGATTTCGATGTGAAGAAGGCGGCGGACCTCTTTAAACAGGCGGGTTATACACTCAACGGCAAGAAACTGACGAAGGACGGTCAGCAACTAAGCCTGAAACTGCTCTTCGGACCCGCGACGAGCAAGGTGCGTGAGGGGATTGCAACGCTCGCGCAGCAGCAACTCAGCGACCTCGGCATTGCCCTTGACGTGCAAGCGTTGGAGTTCCAGGCCTTCCTCGATACGCTCAAGAAGGAACCGTTTGACTACGACCTCTTCGTACTGGGCTGGTCGAGTACCACCAACCCCTACTTCGCGTATCAGATCTGGTCCGAAAGTTCGATTCCGCAACTCAACAGTGGTGCGTACGTGAATAAACAGGTCGAGGACCTCTACAAGCAGGCGCGCACCGAATTCGACAAGGAGAAACAGAAGACGATCTACAACCAGATCCAAAAACTGATTACGGACGACGAGCCATACGTTTTCCTCTATGAGGGGAAACAGTACACCGGCGTGAACAAGCGCGTTGGAGGCATCACTCCTACGCCGCGCGGCATCGCCTATAACATGAACAAGTGGTACATCACGAAATGAGCAATGAGCGATGACCCAGTACATCATCCGGCGCTTGATTCAATCGCTCTTCATCCTGCTTGGCGTGACGACGGTGACGTTTATGCTCGTTCACCTTGCGCCGGGTGGGCCGGATACCTTCGCTGAGGACCCGCGCCTGCCGCCCGACTTCGCAAAGAAGTACCGACACGACCTCGGTCTCGATCAGTCGCTCCCCGTACAGTACGCGAAGTGGGTCTGGCAGATTGGGCATCTCAACCTCGGGCGTTCCTATGTGGATAAGCGCCCGGTGACGGAGAAAATCTTTGAGCGCATCCCGAATACCCTGACCCTCTCCGGTACGGGCTTTGTCTTCGGCTTCCTCGGCGTGCCACTCGGCGTGCTCGCCGCGCAACGGCGGGGACGGCCATTCGATCATGGATTGCGTATTTTCACGGCAATCGGCAACGCGACGCCGCATTGGTGGCTCGGGCTGATTATCCTGCTCTTCTCCGTCCGCTCCGGGCTTAATCTCTTCCCACTCGCCGGTACGGCGACACCCGGCGACGGCTCGCTGCTCGACCGGCTGCACCATATCCTGCTGCCTGCACTCCTGATCGCCTTCGGCGGCTGGCTCGGCTACTCGCGCTTCATGCGTTCGGAATACCTCGAACAGGCCGCGCAAGACTTCGTGCGTACCGCGCGGGCAAAGGGGCTGTCGGAGTGGCATGTCGTGCGGCATGTGCTCAGGAACGCGCTTGTGCCGATCATTGGGGCGGTGGGCAGCTCCCTGGGCCTGATCCTCGCCGGGTCGGTGCTCTTCGAGTACACCTTCTCGTGGCCGGGGATGGGGCGGCTTTTCTACGATGCTGCATCGCAGCGTGATTATCCCGTGGTCCTTGGTGTCACGTTTATCGGCGCGCTGCTCTCCATCGCGGGCTACTTGCTGACCGATATCGTCTACGCCCTCGCGGACCCACGCGTCAAGCAGAGCCTCGGAGGCGCGTGATGTATGAGGCGCGCGCGGCAACGGCAGCGAATCTCGCGCAGGCGGAGCGGAAGGCGTCTGTCCGCAGTGAGGGGTATCTGCAAGGTGCGTGGCGGCGGCTGCGGCGAGATCGCTTCGCGATGGCGGCGCTCGTCCTCTTCGCACTGATCTGTCTGATCTCCCTCATCGCGCCGCTCATTTCCGCGCACATCCTCCACGCCGACCCGAACCGGGGGCGGCTGACGCAGAAGTTTCAGCATCCGAACAGCGCCCACTGGCTCGGCACGGACGATTTCGGGCGGGATGTCGCAGCGCGGCTCTTGCACGCTGGGCGCGTCTCGCTCTCCATCGGCTTCGGCGCGACGGCAATCTCGCTGACTATCGGCGTCTCGCTCGGCCTGATCGCCGCCTATTACGGGCGATGGGCGGACGACGCGATCAATGCCGCTATCCAGGTGCTGAACAACATTCCCGGCCTCTTCCTCTTTATTATGATCTCTGTCCTTTTCCGTCCCGGCGTCGGGGGGCTGACAGTGATCTTCGGCGTGCTCGGCTGGACCGGGATTGCGCGCCTTGTTCGTTTCCGCGTGCTGACCGAACGTCGCCGCGAATACGTGGACGCGGCGACCGCGATCGGCGTCCATCCGCTGCGGATCATCTTCCGGCACATTCTGCCAAACGTCAGTTCGATCATCCTCGTCCTCGCCGGGACAGAAATCTTTGGTGTCATTCTTGCGGAGGCGGGGATCAGTTACCTCGGCTTCGGCGTGCAGATCCCAACCGCGAGTTGGGGCAATATGCTCAGTAAGTCGTTCGATTATTTTACCCAGGCCCCCTGGCTCGTCGTCGCGCCCGGCGTAATGGTCGTTTTCACCGTCACCTGCCTGTACCAACTGACCGACGGCCTGCGCGACGCCCTCGATCCGCGATTGAAGAGGTAGGGAAATTCGGAGTTCGAGGTTCGAAGGAAAGCCCAAATCTCTTCTCGGACGTCTCGACCTCAAAATTGACGCTGGGCGCAGCGACTGGTACAATTTGACATTGTGAAAATGCACATTCTGGGAGCGACGACAATTTATGTGAACACGGACATACGATTGGTGCCTCGCATTCGATAGGAAGTCGGTAGGCTGCGTATGGGCAATGGTACAGCGACGATGCCAACGAGAACGGTCTGATGAGGAGGACGCATACTGTGGACGAGCAAGCGAAACGCCTGAGCCGCCGTCGCTTCCTGAGTGGGGTCGCCATCGCGGCGGGAACCGCCATTCTTGCCGCCTGTGGCGGGAGCAGCGCCGCTACCGATACACCGAAGGCGGCTGCCACGACAGGCGGCGCAGCGACAACCGCCCCTGCTGCCGCATCAACGAGCCCCATACCTGCCGCAACGACATCTATCGGTTCCGCTGCGGCCAAGCCCAGTGGCACGACTGCGTCAGGCTCCGTTCCGGCTGGCTCTCTTGCCGCGAATCCGGCGACGACGGGTAAGGTCCGGTCGCAGATTGATACGGCGGGGATCAAGAAGGGCGGCTCCCTCATCGAGGGGGGGGCATCCGATATCCGCACCTTCAACCCGCTACTCGTCAATGACACCACATCCGGCCTCGTCACTGACCTGCTCTACGACGGCCTCGTCTATGTTGACCCGGATACCTTGCAACCGATGCCGAATCTCGCGATGAAGTGGGCGGTTTCACCAGATAGTAAGACCTATACTTTTACATTGAAGCAGGGCGTCAAATGGCATGACGGGCAGCCTTTCACGGCGGACGACGTGAAGTTCTCATACGATGCGTACATGAATCCGGACACTGGCACGGCGCGCGCCGGAACGCTAAAGGAGCGCATCGCCTCGGTCGAGATGACGGACCCCCAGACGATCGTCTTCACGCTCAAGGACGTGATCGCTCCCTTCCTCGTTAGTAATTGCTCGTACGGCATTATCGCCAAACACCTCTTCGGGAGTGTTCCACCGAATGCAATCCGCACCAACGAATACAGCATAGCGAAGCCGACGGGTACCGGGCCGTTCAAGTTCAAGGAGTACACGACGGGCGATCATCTCACGCTCTCCGGCAACCCCGATTATCATATGGGGCCGACCGCGCTCGACACCTATATCTATCGGGTCGCCAAGGATTCCACCGTCCTGTATCAACAGTTGAAGACAGGCGAAGTGGACTACGGCGTAATCTCCCCTGAACTCTATGACGACGCGAAGAAACAGACGAACCTGAACGTTGTAGACTACGATACCTTCAGTTCCACCTATCTCGGCTTCAACCTCGATCCGGCCCACACAACGCTCTTCCAGGATGTCAAGGTGCGACAGGCGCTCCTCTACACGATTGATCGCGAGACGATTGTCAAGAAGCTGTTCAGTGGCCTGAGTACCGTCGCGGTCGGGACGGAGCCAGTGCTCTCCTGGGCCTATGTGCCGGACAAGATTACAACCAAGTACGAATACAATCCGAAGAAAGCGACACAGCTACTTGACGATGCGGGCTGGAAGGCAGGCTCGGACGGTATCCGCGCCAAGGACGGCAAGCGCCTCTCGTTCTCGATGTGGTCGAACAGCGGCAACAAGACGCGCGAGAATTATCTGCTCGTCTTGCAGGACGGCTGGAAGAACATCGGCGTCGAAATGAAGCCCCAATTCGAGGAATTTAGCGTCTACCTCGATCGGATCAACAAGAACTTCGACTTCGAGATGTTCCTCGGCGGCTTCTCGTGGGGTACAGACCCGGATCAGCAGACAATGTGGGATACCAAGCAGCACGGCCCGGGGTTCAATAAGTACTCCTACTCAAACCCGAAGGTGGATCAACTGTTCAACGACGGACTGCACACGCTCGACCAGGAGAAGCGCAAGCAGATCTACATAGATGCGCAGAATCTGATCCTCGCGGACGCGCCCGCGCTTATCTCCGACTTCCCGAAGGGGATCGTCGGCCTCACCAAGCGGGTGAAGAATCGCATCCCGAACGCGGTAAGCACGACCTTCAACGCCCATCAGTGGTATGTAACGGACGGGAAATAAGAGCGGGGAACCTCACTCTCCGCCCCCTCTCCTTTGCCTTGAGGCAAAGGAGAGGGGAGCAAGAGGGATGATGGAGTGGGACGAGGAAAGGAGACATGGCATGGACGAGTACGGGAAACATTTGAGTCGGCGGTATTTTCTGAGCGGGGCTGCAGTCGCGGCGGGGACGGCGATCCTTGCCGCCTGCGGTGGCAGTGCCACCGAAGCGCCGAAGGCCACAACGGCTAGTGGCGCGACGACGGCCCCGGCTGCCGCGACAACGAGCGCTGCCCCCGCCGCGACTGCATCCACCGGTTCAGCCGCTGCCAAGCCTGCTGGAACGACAGCGGCGGCTTCTGCCCCAGTTGGCGTTCCCGCTGCCGCCGCGACGACTGGCAAGGTGAAGTCGCAGATTGACACGGCGGGGATCAAGAAGGGCGGCTCGATGATCGAGGCGCAATTCTCGGATGTGCGCACGTTTAATCCGGTGCTCGTGGGCGATACGACCTCCGGCCTCATTACCGGCCTGATCTATGATGGTTTAGTTTATACAGATCCGGACACGTTGCAGCCTGCTCCGCTCCTTGCGACGAAATGGGAGGTGGGGCCGGACAACAAGACCTACACTTTTACCCTCCAAGAGGGCGTCAAATGGCATGATGGACAGCCCTTCACGGCGGACGACGTGAAGTTCTCCTACGACGCGTACATGAACCCGGATACCGGCACGCAACGCGCCGGGACGCTGAAGGAGCGGATCGCCTCAGTTACGGTGAAGGACCCGCAGACCGTCGTCTTCACGCTTAAGGACATCATCGCCCCTTTCCTCGTCAGTAACTGCTCCTATGGCATCGTGGCGAAGCATCTCTTCGAGAATGTGACGCCGAAAGATTGGCGGACGAACGACTACAGCACGACAAAGCCGATTGGCACGGGGCCGTTCAAGTTCAAGGAATATGCACAGGGCGATCACGTCACGCTCGTCGGCAACCCCGACTATTTCCGGGGCGCGACGGCGCTCAATCAGTATATCTTCAAGGTTGTCAAGGACGGAACGGTGCTTGTGCAGCAACTGAAGACCGGGGAGGTGGACTTCGGCAGCGTCTCGCCCGAACTCTACGACGATACGGCGAAGTCAGCGAACCTCAATGTCGTAGATTATGACACTTTCGGCTTCACCTACTTTGGCTACAACCTCGACCCCGCCAAGACGACGCTCTTCCAGGATGTCAAGGTGCGGCAGGCGCTCTTTTACGCGGTGGATCGCGACGCGATCGTCAAGAAGCTCTTCGCTGGCCATGGCGTCGTCGCGATTGGCACGGAACCGATGCTCTCATGGGCGTATCAGCCGGACAAGATCACGACGAAGTACAACTTCGATCCGAAGAAGGCGGCGCAACTGCTGGACGACGCGGGTTGGAAGGCAGGCTCAGATGGCATCCGCGCCAAGGACGGTAAGCGCCTCTCCTTCTCGATGTGGACGAACAGCGGCAACAAGACGCGCGAGAATTACTTGCTCGTCTTGCAGGATGCGTGGAAAGCGATTGGCGTGGAGATGAAGCCGCAGTTCGAGGAGTTCAGTGTCTACCTCGACCGCATCAACAAGAACTTCGATTTCGAGATGTTCCTTGTCGGCTTCTCGTGGGGAACGGATCCGGATCAGCAGACGATGTGGGACTCCAAGCAGCACGGCTCGGGCTTCAATAGTTACAACTACAACAACCCGAAGGTGGACCAGTTACTCGCTGACGGGTTGCACACCCTCGATCAGGAGAAGCGCAAGGCGATTTATCTGGACATGCAAAATGCCGTCCTCGCGGACGCGCCGGCGATGGTTTCGGACTTCCCGAAGGGAATCGTCGCGGTCAATAAGCGGGTGAAGAACCGCATCCCGAACGCGGTGAGCACGACCTTCAACGCGCATCAGTGGTATGTGACGGACGGGAAATAAGATGGGTAGATATGTTGTTCGTCAACTGCTTCAGCGCATCCCGCTGATTGTCGGCATTACATTGGTCGTCTTCGCGCTCGTGCATCTGACGCCGGGTAGCCCGATTGATGAGTTGCGCCTCAATCCGGACATCAAGCCCGCCGACCTTGCAAGTTTGGAAAAGACGCTCGGCATTGACAAGCCGCTTCCTGAGCAGTATCTGACCTGGATCAGCCAGGTGGTGCGCGGCGATCTCGGCATCTCGCTGAAGAACTACCGGCCTGTCCGCTCGCTGATCTTCCAGCGGCTCGGCAACACACTCCTGCTCACCGGCTGCGCGCTGCTCCTGACCTTGCTGATCGCGATCCCGGTCGGCGTCCTCTCCGCGCTCAGACGCAACTCGCTCTTCGACTATATCGCGGTCGTTTGTACGACACTCGCCGATGCGATCCCGAGTTTCTGGCTCGGCTTGCTGCTCATCCTCATCTTTTCCGTGCAGTTCAAGCAGTGGGGGTTGCCGTGGATGCCCTCCGGCGGCGTGCAGACCCTGCCGAACGGCGGCGATTTCTTCGACCGCGCGAAGCATCTCATCATGCCAACGGTGACGCTCAGCATGCTGGAAACGGCGCGCTGGGTCCGGTATACGCGCGGTCAGATGCTCGAAGTCCTCAACCAGGATTACGTGCGCACCGCGCGCGCGAAGGGGATCGCGGAGAATATCGTCATCATGGGCCATGCCTTTCGCAATGCCACGCTGCCACTAATTACGCTCGTCGGTCTCAGCATTCCCTCGCTCTTCGCAGGCGCGGTGATTATTGAGCGGATTTTCTCGTGGCCGGGAATCGGCAGTCTGGCGATTGATTCGGCGACGAACCGCGACTACACCACCATCATGGGAGTGACGCTCTTCATCTCGGTGATCACGGTTTTCTCCAGTCTCCTGGCGGACATTTTCTACGGCGTCGCGGATCCGCGCGTCACGTATTCGTAAAGGCAAGGGACAACGATGGGGGCAGAGGCTTCGTCCAAGCGCATCACGGTCGCCGGGCAATCCGCCGATCAACGGGACCGCGCGCTTCGTGGCCCCTCGCAGAGTAATGGGGCGCGCGCGTGGCGCCGGTTCCGCGCGAACAAACTGGCCCTCGCGGGGCTGGTCGTCACTACTCTGCTCATCCTGATGGCGATCTGCGCGCCGCTCATTGCGCGCTATGTCACGCACGCGGCCCCCAATAAGCAGAGCCTACTGGATAACTTCGCGCCTGCCGGTCATGCACACTGGTTCGGTACGGACGAGGTCGGGCGGGATGTTTTGGCGCGCATCGTCTACGGTGCGCGTGTCGACCTCGGCGTCGCCTTCCTCGCGGTCTCGGTGGCGATCATCGTCGGGACGATTGTCGGTGCGGTCGCCGGGTATTATGGCCGCTGGGTGGATACGCTGCTTATGCGTCTCGTCGACGTGATGCTTTCCATCCCATCGTTTTTCCTGTTGCTGCTGGTCGCGACGCTCTTCCGCGTCGGCCCAATTGTGCTCGCGATCGTGATCGCACTGATCGGCTGGTTCGGGCTGGCGCGGCTCATCCGGTCGGAAATCCTCTCCGTCAAGCGGCGCGACTACGTCGAGGCGGCCCGCACGATTGGCGCGTCGGACTTTCGGATCATCCAGCGGCATATTTTGCCCAACGTCACGCACCTGGTCATCCTCTTCGCGACTGGCGCAGTGCCGGGATTTATCCTCGCGGAAGCGGCGCTCAGTTTTCTCGGCGTCGGCATCCAGCCACCCACGCCATCGTGGGGGAACATGCTGACGAACGCCACTACCTACCTAACGAAGTCGAAGGGGCTCGTCTTCATTCCTGGCTTCTTTCTCGCGCTCACCGTCCTGTCATTGACACTGATTGGCTACGCCCTGCGCGATGCGCTTGATCCACGGTTGAGCAAGTAGGGACGATCTAACCCCAGCCTCCGTCCCTAAAAGGAAGGGAGAGGGTTCCTCATCCTGCGTGCTTGAATCCCGCCGCCTGCATCGTCAAGGGAACGCCGTCGTGGAGGGCGTGCGCTTCGATCACTTCGGCGAGGATGAGGATGGAATCGCCCGCCGCTATCGTGACCACGACGCGGCATTCGAGTGCGCCGAGCGTGCCTACTATTACCGGACAACCCGTCGCACTGCCTGGTTCCCACGCCACCAATGCGGATTTGTCGGGCGCTTTTGCACTGTGCCGACCGAGCAATCCCGCCAGTTCCCGCTGCTCCGCCGCATAGACGCAAAGCGCGAACTGGCCCGTCCTCATGATCATTGCCCGCGTCCGGCTCTCCCGTTCCATGCTGACGGCGATCATCGGTGGTGCGAACGAAACCTGTGTCGCCCAATTGACTGTCATCGCTGCGATCACGTCGCCCTCTCGCGCCGTTACCGCGTACAATCCGTATGAAAAGAGTCGGAGCACCTGCTTCTTCGCTGCCTCGTCCATTGACCTAACCCCCTGACCCCCTTCCGTCACTCGGCGTGGGAAGGGGGAATACAATTGCTCAAGTGTTCGCAATCTATCGTACACTGGCAAAACAATAAAGGTCCTTAATCTTCCCCTTCCCACGCCGAGTGACGGAAGGGGGGTTCGAGGGGGCAGCATGAATCTTTGCATGGTGGGCTATGGAACGATTGCGAAGGCGCATACCCAAGCGTTCCGGGATGCGGGTGTGACGCTCGATACTGTCGTTGGGCGGTTGGCGGAGCGGGGCGCGGCGTTCGCAAGTGAGCACAACTACGCGCGCTCCACGACGAACCTCGCGGAGGCGCTGGCGCGACCGGAGATTGACCTCGTCGCGATCTGCTCGCCGAGCGAGGCGCACGCCGCGCAGACGGAGCAGGCGCTGATGGCGGACAAGCATGTGCTCGTCGAGATTCCGCTGGCGATGTCGTACACCGAGGGGCGGCTCCTCGCGGGCCTCGCGCGGGAGCGGGGCAAGACGCTGATGGTCTGTCACACCCATCGCTATCGCAGCCAGACGCAAGAGACGAAGCGGCGGATCATGGCGGGCGAACTGACATTGCATACTATCATCAGTCGGTATGTCTTCTTCCGGCGCGAGAACCGCGACCTCACCGGCAAGGCGCGCTCCTGGACAGACAACTTACTCTGGCACCACGGCGGCCACGCTACCGACCTCTGCCTCTGGCTACTCGGTGTCACGGACATTACGGGCCTGTCGGTCACGTCGCAGATCGCGCTGCCGGACCAGAAGATGGCATCGTTTCTCGATCTCACCCTCCTCGTCCGCACGCCGCTGGACCAACTGATCTCGGTCAACATGTCGTACAACTCGCACCTCAGCCTCTACGATTACCTGCTGATTGGGCGTGAGGAGTCGCTCGTTCTACCGGGGCAAGGCCCGGACCCGATCAATGGCGTCGCGGCGCAGGATCGCGACTTTCTCACCGCCGTCCGGGAAGGGGTCGAACCGGCGATCAGCGCCGAATCCGTCCTCCCCGCCCTTTGGGTCCTCCAGCAGGCCCAGGACCAGTACGACGCCTTCCTCCAGCATCACCCTGGCGCCCTTCACTCTATTGCACCGTAAGGGACGGTGAACCACGAAGGCACGAAGAGCACGAAGAAGGGAGGAGAGAAAGAAGAGTAATCTTTATTCCCTGCTTTTCTTTCCTTGGCGCTCTTCGTGCTCTTCGTGCCTTCGTGCCTTCGTGGTTCAATTCTTTCAATCCGCTTGATCCCAGACGGCGCGGAGTTTGCGTTGGGAGGCGAGGAGGTAGTCGCGGTCGTCGGAGAAGACTTCCAAGGTAATCGTGCCGTCGTAGCCAGTGCGTTTCAGGGCGCGGACGAGCCGTTTCCAATCGAGACGGCCCGTGCCGAGCGGCAGATGATCGTCGGAGCGGCCGCTATTATCCGAGAGATGAATGTGGACGAGCCGCTCTGTGAACGCGGTGAGGAATTCGTGCGTCCGATTGCCACGCACCTGGGCATGAGCGATGTCGAGATGGAAGCCGATGGTCAGATGTGCGTCGAGCAAGGTGCGGAGGTCAGCAACGGTAGCGAAATGCTCCGGGATGTTCTCGATCATTAGCCGTAGGCCAAGCGCCTGCGCGGATGCCGCAAGCCGGGCGAAGGCAACGACATTCCACTCGCGTATCTGCTCCACGCCAATACCGACGGTGCGTCGCCCCGGATCGGGATGGACATTGACGAGTATCGCGCCCGCCGCCATAAAATGGGGGAATGCGCTCTCCACTTCCGCAATCGCCGCCTCCCGTAGCCGAGGTACGGGTGATGCAAAGGGCAGATACCACGCCGTATGCCCCACGACGCCCAGCCCAGTTTCATCGAGCATTGCCCGGATCGCCGCGCTCTCCACGACATCCGCGCCAGTTTTCGGATGCTCAAGCGTTAGGTCAATGAAGTCGAAGCCATTTTCGGCGGCCCACTGAATCTCGCGGAGCGGGTCGCGCGTCGGATTGTTCATCATGCCGATGCGCATTGGGAAACCTCACCCCCTGGCCCCCTCTCCTATTGCGATACTCGCAATAGGAGAGGGGGAGTGATGCGGGGATAGAAGAGCAGGCAGGAGATTAGGCCTTCGCCGCCACCATTTCCGCGTCGGCGGGGTAGCCGGCGTAGCGCTCGGCGGTCTCCAAACGGGGCGCGCCCAGCCAGCGCTCGGTGTCCATCGCGGCGCGGCAGCCGTCGCCCGCCGCCGTGATCGCCTGACGATAGTGGTGATCCCAGACATCGCCCGCGACGAAGAGTCCCGGCACGATGGTCTGCGTCGAGTCCGGCAGCCGCACGGCCGTCCCGTACTCGGAGAGGGGGATGATGCCCTCCACAAGACGCACCGTCGGGTTATGGCCGATGGCAACGAAGACACCGTCCGCCGGGATTGTCTCGATGATGCCATCCGGTTTCTGGACGGTCAGGCCGGTTACTTTTTTGTCACCCTCAGCGCCGATCGGCACGCGTTCGAGCGCAAAGGAAACATTCGGCTGCTCCTTGACGCGAGTGACCATCGCCGCCGTCGCCCGGAGATGCGCGCGCCGGTGGACGACCGTGACATGATTAACGAGTTTGGCGAGGTGCAGCGTTTCTTCCATCGCGGTGTCACCGCCACCGACGATAATGACATTCTTCCCCCGGAAGAACGCGCCATCGCACGTCGCGCAGGACGAGACGCCGCCCGCGCGCAATCGCTCCTCGTTCGGGATGCCGAGCCACTTCGGCTCCGACCCGGTCGCAAGGATAACCGCCCGCGCGATAATCTCTTCGCCGTTCATCGTCTTGATCGTGTGCGGCGGTTGTGCGCCGGGGATCAGTTGCTCCACCTCGTCATCGAAGACGACCGCACCCTGCGCCTCCGCCTGCTCGCGCATCTTTTGCATCAATTCGGGGCCTTCAACGCCCGCCGGAAAGCCGGGGTAGTTGTCCACACGCCCAGTGAACATCAGTTGCCCGCCCCAGGCATATCCCGCAATGACGTGCGCGGAAAGCCCCGCACGCACCGCGTAAATCGCTGCCGTCAGTCCCGCCGGCCCGCTACCAATAATCGCGATGTCCGTAGTAATCGTCGCCACGCCAAGCCTCCTGATACGTGCGGTTCGGCGCAACCGTTCCACACCCTGCCACGGTTACGCTATTCCTCTTACAGTACAACAATGTGGCATCCCCGTCATTCCCAGACAGGGCGGTATCGAAAACACAGCGCAGAGAATATATCGTGGGAGTTCACGGTTTCACTCTCATGCGTCTCGGACCTGTGGCATGACTTCTTCCGCGATAGTTTGCAAGCCGTCGAGATCGTCCTGGGCAAACCACTGTACCATGATCTCCTCGATGCCTAATCTTTCATAGACGCGGATGCGTGCGATCACTTCCTCCGGTGTACCCACGATCGCACCCCGCCCGCGCTGCTGATCCACCAATGCCTCGTCGGAGAGATTAGCGAGGGCAGGGGTGACGCGGCGGCTACTCGCCTGGTGCGCGAGTGCGGCGGTGGTGCGGCCGCAGTAGATCGGTGTCATCAGCGTGCGGGTGATATCGCCCGGCGTGCGTCCTGCCTTTTCGATCAGCGCGTCGAGCAGCGTCAGCTTCTCCTGCAATGCCTCGGGCGTGACCATCACGGCGTTCCAGATGTCGGCGTAGCGTGCGACGAGAGGCAGCGTCCGTTTCGGGCCGCCGCCGCCGATCAGCAGGGGCGGTCCGCCGCGCCGTTGCGGGCGCGGAAGAAGTGTCGCATCTTCAAGGTGGTAATACGTGCCCGAAAAGGAGACCGGCGTGTCGCTCCGCATCAGACGGGTGATCACTTCAAGCGATTCCGCGAAGCGGTCCATCCGCGTCTTGATGTCGCCGAGGTCGTAGCCGAACATTGCGTGCTCGCGGACATTCCAACCCGCGCCGATGCCGAAGACCATCCGTCCGCCGCTCAGGTCATCGAGCGCGAGCATCTGCCGCGTCAGCATCACCGGATCGCGGAACGAGACGGGTGAGACGAGTTGCCCGAGGTGCAGCTGTTCCGAATGATCGGCGGCATACGCGAGCGACATCATCAGTTCGAGCGAATCCTTGTCCGGTGGATCACCGGCGAGCGTGAAGTGGTCGGAGCCATACAGCCCCGTATATCCCAGTCGCTCTGTTGTGGCGACAAAGCCCTTCCAGCGCGCCCACGTTAGCCCATGCGCCCCCTCAACCAATACTGACAACCGCACTATGATGTACTCCCCTCAATATTAGGACTTACGCAGTTGAGCAAAGCGGGTGGAAGCGGGTAGAGTAGTCGGCATGAATCGACCGCGCTGCACTGACACCGAGTACATCGA
>JAABUY010003845.1_pt1 | contig 16152 bp, 20 predicted proteins | sample 5560271 | NCBI WGS metagenome assembly JAABUY01 (sample SAMN10711886, study PRJNA513374) | rock metagenome | isolation source: Antarctica rocks | place: Antarctica: Victoria Land, University Valley
TTCTTGCTCAGACGCAGCTTGATGACGACCGCGCGCGTTGACATCGCGGCGCTCGTTTGCAGTTGTGCGTGCTCTCCTCTGCCAGGCTGCAGTCAGGCAGGCAGGATGCAGTGAGTCCACACTCTGTGCAAGCACTGCTGCCAGAAGGGTGTGCTACAACGTTGCAGGGTTTCAGCCCTTGTGCTCCTTCTGCCTGGCTCCTCCTGGTCCGCGCAAGCAGGCCATCACTTACAACCTGGCAGCCGGCAGGGAGGCCTCTGAGCAGCTGCTCACCCTGCCGTGCACGGCAGGCGCCTGCCGCGCTGCAGCGCGCCTCCGCGTGCGTCCACGCCTGCTGCCGGCGCCACGCGCTGGCAGCGAACATCCCCGCTGCAGCTGCAAGCGCTGCATGCCGCGCGCGCCGCCAGCAATCTCCAGCAGGCGCGGGGACTGCCAAGCGGATACCAACAACCAGCACTGCAGGCCGCTGTACTTGGTATGCTGACATGCAATCATGCACATGCATGGCCAGCATGCATGGCCAGCATGGTCAAGCTCCTGCTCCTGATTGAGCTAAGCTGCACTGCAGGCTGTCAGCCGTGTGGCATGCCGCCCTGCTCACTTGGCTGCAACTCTTGTACACCAAGGCAACCGGGCATGCGCATGCTCTTGGAGTCGATCGTGTGGTCCCATTTTTGGCAATGACGTGCTGGCAGATAGGCAAAACTAAATGGATTTGCCGTGCAGGGCCGCTCGCATGCGCAGGTCAGCGCATGCCCTGCTTCAGGGTATACGCTGCAGGAACGGCGCAGGTGCAGGCCGCACGTGCCCGTCATAAGGGCACGCACGATGCGCCAGGCCTCCGGCCTGGCCCGCGCGAGCACCCTGCACGAGCAAGCGCGCTGGCTCCGCGCCGGCGGCCGCCAGATCGAGGAGGGCCGCTTCGCCGAGCTGAGCAACGAGCTGGTGCTGCCGCCGGTGGACGACCTGCGCCAGGCCGCGCTCTACCTGCCCTACGCACTGCTGCCCTCCGACGCCGACGCCGCCCTGGCGGCTAAGGCGCGGCGCGCCCAGCGCGGCGGCCCGGTCAGCACCTGCATGCACAGCCTCATCCCCTGCTCGGCTGCCGCACCTGCATGCACAGCCGCTGTAGCCCGCCGGAGGCACATGCCTGTCTTGCTGCAGGGCCAGCTGATCTCCCACACCTGTCACCTACAGTCGCCTGGTACTGAAGCAGGTTGCGATGTGCGGGAGCTCCGGTAGCTGTTGTGCACATGTGCATGGGCATGCGGCGGCACGGTCTGGTGTGGGATGTGGGGAGCATGCTCAGGACTCCGGGACAACACCTGCGTGAGACGCACATGCGAATGCAGACGTGGCTGCCTTGTTGGAGCGAAATTGCAATTTTGGCGCATAATCTGCATGTCCGTGCATGCTGGGCCAAATTGGATGGCAAGCCGGGGAGGGCAGGGGCCTGACGCGGCGGCCTGCGGGCGGCCAGGACGCGTACGCGGTGTTCCTGACGCGGCTGAAGGCGCTGGACGGCGCGGCGGCCGCTGCGGCGCGCTTCCAGACGGACGAGGCCAACACCGCGGCCGCGCTGGGCGCGTTGGCGGCCGCGCTCGACGGCATCGTGGCGGCCGCCTCCGGCCGGCCGCCCCAGGCCTCGCTCCGTCGAGGCGCGCTGGCGAGCCTGCTGCTGCATGTTCATGATGGGTTGGCCCTGCTGTTGTCGGGTCTGTCGCAGCGTGCAGCTTGAGCTATGCGCCGACCGGCATGCCGGCCCTCAGCCCCGGCAGCACCAGCACAGGCTGCATGCGGGAAGCACACAGCCGGCAGCCTCCGCCCGGCCCGTGCGGGCCAGGCAGGACCAAGCCAGGGCGCGCGCGGCGGCCACGCACCGGTGCCGGCGCGGCGGCCTCCTGCATGATCTCGTCGTACTCGCGCCCGGCGACGACGCTGTCGCCGGCGAAGCGCGACTGCGCCCTGCGCTTGCGCGCGGGCTTGCCATCGTCCTGCGCGCCGCTGGGCACATGCGCCGTCGGCCAGGACCGTGGCGCGCGCAAGCGCAGGGCGCAGCAGCGCTACGCATGCGACAACATCATCGCCGGGCGCGCGTACGACATCTTCATGCAGGAGGCCGGCACGCCGATTTTGGCGTACATGGGCCGCGCGCCCTCGCTTGGGCCTGGGTGGCTCGCACAGTGGCCGGGCGGAGGCCGCTGGCTGTGTGCTTCACCGTGCCGCGCACTGCCAGGGTTGTGCTGCCGCGTGCGCATGCCGCCCCGCTGCACGCCGATCATTTGCCATGCAGCCCGCTCTCACCGACGCGCCTGGCGCGCAGGCTGCCATGCCGGCCGGCGCCGCGCCCGCGCCCGCGCCCGCGCGCGACCGCAAGCGCGCCGTGCCCGCGCGCGCCACGGCCCAGGCCGCGGCGGCCCGCCAGCGCGCGAGCGTCGCGGCGGCCGCCGCGCAGCTCGACCGGCCTCCGCTGAGGACGCCCAGCTCTAGGCGCAGGCGGTGGCGCGCCTGCGCGCCAGCGCGCTGCTGGCCGCCTGCGCGCTGGCCAGCGCGTGCGACCTGCCCTAGGGCGGGCTTCGGCGAGGGGCAGACATATGCGGGGTTGGGGTGTTAAGCTCGTTGGGTAGTTGCATTTGGTTGGTTGCTGTACGTGGAGCAAGGCAACTGCTGGGCTCCACCACATGTCGGCGTGCCCTGGTGGAGCCCGGCTTGTCGCCGGCTTGTCGAGCCGCACTGGGGACTGCGCCTATAGGGCGTCCACGGCACCTGCGGCAAGCTGTGCCCGGGTGCGAGCGAGTCAAGCGCTGCTCCCCCGGCACAGCTCGCAGGAGGTGCCATGGACGCCCTGTAGGCGCAGTCCCCAGTGCGGCTCGACAAGCCGGCGACAATCCGGGCTCCGCCGGGGGGCACGCCGACGTGCTGTGTAGCAGCACGTGCGTGCCCTGCTCGCACCAACTGCGACTCCCCAATTGCAACTACCCAACGAGCTTAACACCCCAATCCCGCACACCTCTGCCCCTGGCCGCAGCCCGCCCTACGGCAGGGCCCTGGCGCTGGCCAGCGCGCAGGCGTCCAGTAGCGCGCTGGCGCGCAGGCACCCCGCCGCCTGCTCGGCGGGTCGACGGGTCGAGCTGCGTGGAGGGCGCCGCGGTGCTCGCGCTTTCGCATGCCGCGCTTGCGGCCTGCAGGCGTGCGAGCAGTGCGGTGGCCGCTACGCAGCACGGCCTGCCGGCCGAGGACGCCGTGCTTTGGTAACACGTTGGCAGGCGGAGGCACGCGCGCGCGCCGGTGCGCTGCTGCACGCCTGCACGCTGGCCAGTGCTGGGGACGCAGCTTGGCAAAGGAGCAGCGGCACTGGCCAGCATGCAGGGGTCCTTGTGATGGCTGTTAAGGACAGCAACAGCCGTGGAGTCCAGGGCGCCCGCTCGCCATCACTTGGCTGCATGCTGGGACCATGCGGGTGCGTGTGCGATGCACTCGTGCAGCCAAGTGGGCGGGACGGTGTGGAGTTGTCTGATGCACTCAGTCCCAGGACCCTGACTGCCGTGCTCGGCGACTCGCGGATGTCACTGCGTTGTAATTGTAGAGTCATTGCACGACAGAAGGTCAGCAACAGGCTGACAGTGCACTACTCGGCTGCATAAGTACATTTCTCAAATGATATACACGCAGACCTTTTAATGTGTACAGCATATGTATGCATGCGCTATGTGTTTGCAGGCGCCGCTTCGCGGAGAGCCCCTGCCCGGACAAGCCAACCGCAACCACACCATGCTTTACACTGGTGCGGCACCGCCAGCACAAGTGGGGCTCAGACCAAGCCAGGCCACACACCGGCCGGCGGACAACGTTCTCGCCTGCAGCGTCACGCTGCTGGAGTGCTCACGCCTCCATGCATTTGTCTCTTCTCTTTGTCTCTTCTCTCATACCAAATCAGATGTTCTACATGGACCGCCCCAGTGTCTGCCCCCTCCCGGCACCCCAGCTTGCGCGTCCGCCCAGCTGGCGCCAGGTTTTGAGCAACGAGGCAGGCTGCATGCCGTCCCTGGCCCGGGCACCAGCGCTCGGCTCGCTCGCACCCGGGCACAACTTGCAGGACGCGCCCTATGTGCGCAGTCCCCAGCGCGGCACCCAACCGCAAGCACCCAACCTCAACTATCCAACCGCAACACCCAACCCCGCATGTCGCCCGCTGCCGCAGCCCGCCCTAGGGCAGGTCGCGCGCGCTGGCCGCCGCGCAGGCGGCCAGCAGCGCGCTGGCGCGCAGGCGCGCCGCCGCCTGCGCCCACAGCTGGGCGTCCTCGGCGGATGGCGCATCGAGCTGCGCGGCGGCCGCCGCGGCGCTCGCGCGCTGGCGGGCCGCCGCGGCCTGGGCCTTGGCGCGCGCGGGCGCGGCGCGCTTGCGGCCGCGCGCGGGCGCGGCGCCGGCCAGCATGGCAGCCTGCGCGCCGGGCGCGTGGGTGAGTGCGGGCTGCACGGCGGGACACTCGGCAGGCAGCGGGCCGCCGCGCGCACGCGGCAGCACAGCCCCGGCAGCGCGGCACAGGGCCAGCGCGGCCGCCGTGCGAGCCAGGCAGGACCCAGCCAGGGCGCGCGCGGCGGCCACGCACCGGTGCCGGCGCGGCGGCCTCCAGCATCAGCTGGTCGTACTCGCTGCCGGCGACGAAGCTGTCGCCGCCGAAGCTCGACGGCGCCCTGCGCTTGCGCGCCGGCTTGCCGTCGTCCTGCGCGCCGCCGGGCGCACGCGCCGTCAGTCGGGGCCGCGGCGCGCGGCAGAGCAGGCGCGAGCGCCTCGCGGGGCCTCAGCAGATGCACCGCGAAGCAGCGGCCAGCAGCGGGCCGCCGCGCACGGCAGCGACGCGCCTGCGCCGCCCACGGCGGGCCGGCGGCGCGCCGCGGAGCCAGGGGCAGCTGCCGCTGCAGGGCGGCCAAGGCACGGCGCGCTGCAGCGCTGCAAGTGCAGCGGGGGAGGCGCGCACGGAGGTAATCGGCGACGGCGGCGCCGACCCCTCCACGCGAGGCGGCGCAGCGCGGTCCGGGCTCTCAGGCGCGCCCGCGGCGGCGCCGTCCTGGCCTGCCGCGCAGCACAGGCAGCCTCGAACCGGCTGCACCCCACGCCGGAGCGGCCCCGCCTCCCGTCAGGGGACGGCGAGGCCCTCGCCGCTGGTCGACGAGCACCTGGCCGCTGGGCGCCGCTTGCGGTCGGTGCCTTTCACGCTTTGCGAAACCCTGCACAAACCCTACGCGAGCGCCTATCCGCGACCTACCCGGGGCAGCCCCACGCCCAGGCCCTGGCCAGGCCGGGCCTGCCGGGGCAGCGTGCGGCGCAGGCCGCCGCGCCCCGGGCGCAGGGGGCCCGAGGCGCAGTGCCGCGGCAGGCTGCTGACGCTCTGCGGGCAAGCCCGCCGGACGTGCAAGCGCAGGTGCCAGCCGCAGAACGCCCCCGCAGCCGCCCAGCGCAGAGCGCAGGCGCAGGCCGGGCGCGCCGGGCGCGCCTGACCGCCAGATCCTGCAGCAATGGCTGCGCAGGCCCGCCATGAAAGTCGCCGGGCACCACCCCCAGACAGGGTAGAAGACAGGCCCCTGCTCGCGCGGCCGGCCCTGGAGAGGCCCTGCTGCAGCGCAGCGCTCCACAGCCCGCACCGGGCAGCCCGCACCAGCGCGGGCCGCGCGCCCCAACAGCCCGCAGCAGGTCAGGCCAGGCTGCGCGGGGAGCGCCAGCGGCCAGCCCCCTCCCCTGCCCCGACCAGCAGCAGGCCCCGCCTGGCTCGGGCAGCGCACCGCGGCGCTTCTTGGTGCTCAGGCGAAGCACGACCTTCTCCGCGCGCGTTGCCATCGCGGCGCTCGTTTGCGGTTGCGCGGGCTCGCCTCTGCCAGGCTGCAGTCAGGCACGCAGGCAGCTGTGAGTCCACACTCTGTGCAAGCACTGCTGCCAAGAGTATGTACTACAACGCTGCAGGGTTTCCAGCCCTTGTGCTCCTTCTGCCTGGCTCCTCCTATTCAGCGCAAGCAGGCCATTGATTACGACCTGGCAGCCGGCAGAGCAGGCAGGAAGGACTGCCGCGCGCCTGTCGCGCCGGCAGGGAGGCCTGGCAGCAGCTGCTCACCCCGCCGTGCAGGGCAGGCGCCTGCCGCGCTGCAGCGCGCCTCCGCGCGCCTCCACGCCTGCTGCCAAAGCCACGCGCTGTCAGCCAACAGGCCCCGCCGCAGCTGTGAGCGCTGCAGGCCGCGCGCGCGGCCTGCAATCTCCAGCAGGCGCGGGAATGACCAAGTGCATATCAAGCACCCGCGCACAGTTGCCCTGCAGAGAGCTGACGGCTGCAACGCGCTGCTGCAGGGCCACGCAGCACACTGCTCACCTCCACGGGCAGGCCAGCGGGGGCAGTGCGCGCGCCGGCAGGGCCATCAGCGGCCCGCCGCCTTGCGCGCGCTCGACCACGCGGAATGCCCGCAGCGGGCTGCAGGTGAGCTCGCCTGCTGGTGCATTGGTGCTCGTACGCACGCATCCAGACCTGAGCGCCAGGCCTCACCGCTCAGAGCGGGTCGCGAGAAACCGATGCTGCAATGCACTGGCGCGCGGCTGCGCCAGGCCGCGCTCCCCGGCGCGCACGCTCGCACGCCTCAACCCCACCTGGCTGCAGGCAGCACGTGCGGTGCCAGCAAAGCTTGCCAGCAACACTGAACATGAGCTCTTGGATTGGTCATGAATGCGCGCGTCGCACGCCTCACTCAAGTGCAGTTCAAACGTCACAGAAGCGTGAAACACCTTTGCAGCCTCGCGAGCGCAGGCAAGCAAGGCCGAGGTGGAGCGCGGTAGACCCAGGCTGCTGGCGGCTTGAAGACGGCTGCGACGACGCATATGGCAGCGCATGAGAAGCAGGCATGAGCTGCAGCGCGGGCTGGCCGCACGCGTGCCTTTCGAGTGGATGCTTCTCGTGCCTGCAGCACACACGTTGCTAAAGGCTGCTCCTCGTCCTGACCTCTACTCGCAGACCGATCGTGCCTGCCACGGCAGATGCTGCGCAGCGGGGCGCGCACATGGCTGCGCCAGGCCCAGGGCGCTGCACGGCGCGCTCCGCCGACCTCGCACCGCACTCGCGCCGCCGCTGGCGAGCCGCGCCAGCGCCTGCGCGCGCACCCGGATCCGATGAGATCTGGAGCATGACGCAGGCCTCACTGCTGCACGCGCAGGCGAATAGGCCGACCCTGAGCGCGGCCTCCTCGACCCGCCGGCGGCGGCGGCTCGCGCGGCGTTCGGGTCCGAGACCATGTTTGCAGCACCAGGCTGCGCCGGCGCCTCTCCGCAGGCCAGCTTGCCCGTCAGGGCGCCGCGTGCGCGCCGTGTGTCAAGCACACCCTGCAGAGCGTCGCTGGTCGCGCTGACAGGGCGTCGCACCGGCGCCCGCGCGACGATGCCGCGCCGCTCGCGCGAGGAACAGCCGCACGCGGCTGCCGGGCTTGCCTGTCCTGTTCGGTGGCAGCGGGCTTGCCAGCGCTGCCGTCTCCGGGCCGGCAGCAGCGGACGCTGTGTTTCTGTCAGCCTGCTGCCTGGCCCGGATCCCAGGGTAGCGGCGCGAGGCCCGGGGCTGCTGCCAGGCGGCACGCCCTTCACGCCTCCGCGTGAGCTCTCCCGCCCAGCGCACGGACAGCGCCCATGTCGACCACCGCGCCGGACCGGGCCAGGGCCCGCTGCGTCGCTCATGCTCGCAGCGACGCCCTCTTTGCGGCCGCCCGGCAGCGCCCGCTCAGGTGCTGGGGAGCGGCGGGGCATGCATGCCAGGCTGCCGCATGGCCCTGCATGCGCCAGCAGGCTCATGCAGTCTCGAGCTGGCTGCCGCGGCAGAGCAACTGCGCTTATGTGATTATGACTGAGGGTGAGTTCGCTTCGAGGCGGTCAGGCAGCCAGTGTTGCCGGCAGAGGTTCTGCCTTTTGCCCGGCAGGGTTCTGCCCGGCGGGCAGAAGGCTTCTGCCCGCATGCAGAAACCATGCAGAACCTTTTTCCAGGGTTTTGGCCAGCAAATGCCCCTAACCCTAGGCAGTTTGACCCACACATACATACATTTCCTACATTCCCTGGGGGGTAGGCACACATTCGGCGCCGTTCTGCCCAGGCTTTTGCCACACTGCCGAAAGGGCTGCCGTTCTGCCCAGACCCAAAACGCTCTGCCGGCAACACTGCAGGCAGCGACGGCCGTGCTCCACCAACCTCTGCACAATCGTGGGTCTGCCTCCCATGTCTGTGATACAGTAATTGCAGCTTGAGGTGGTCTGCCCGAGCATTCGGCGGGGGCGGGCATCGGTTTTGTCAGTTGGCAAGGCAGCCCGCGCAGTGCGCGGCGCGCACAAAGCGCCAGGGGCGCCGTCGCCCCGCTGACGGCGCTCGGGCGTGCACTCCCGCCATGAAGGCGGGCATTCAAGGTACCGCCTGCAGACTGTCCCCTAGATTGTCGGGGCGAACGGCTGGTGTGAAGAAGCTTGCATGAGTTCGGCCGGTCACGGGCCATGGGGGGCCGATGGCATTATGTAGAGGGCCTCTAGCCCAAACCACCGGCTACAGGAGAGCGGAAAGGACTGGCCCAGAGCTCTGTGTGAACAAGTGTGGAGCTTGAAGTGGTGTGGCAGCTTCCATGCAGTAAGTGGGGCTGCACCTGGGGGTGTAGCGTTGTCAAGATGAGGCACGACGCACGAGTGCTGGCCATTTGCATGCAAGTGAGGCCACACATGGCGGGTGTGGCCTCAGAGCTGCATATCATGACAGGTGCCTGGCCTCAGATCCAGCCAGGCAGACTGCCTGGCTGGATTTTGCTCATGTGAACACCTCTGACCTCCTTTTAATCATTTAATAATCAGGCAATTCATCGCTTAATGAACAAGAGAGGAAGGGAAAAAAAACATGAGTCGTATTTTACGGCATTTCGCCCAGCTAAGCAGTGTATCCTATCACGCAGTAAAGCAAGCGTTGCGCAAGGCGGCGCAGTTGCAGCCAGCAGCGATGCTCCAGCGCCTGGTGCGGCGCAGCGCAGTCGCGCCTGTGGCCCTGGCGCGCGCGGCACTGTCGGGCGCAGCCGCGCCCTGCGCGTGTGCGAGCGTGCAGGAGCTCGTGCCCGCCGCGCCGGGCACGGTGACACCGTATAGCCACCATGTCTTCATCCGCTGCGCGCCTCCGGACGACCTGGCGCCTCCGGAGACAAGCGGCCGCGACGGCCTGGCATGGTGGCCGGCGGTGGTGGAGAAGTGCGCTTTCTCCGAGCTCGATTGACACATTTGTATGGTGCTGAGCTGCGAAGTGTTCGTCACCCGGCACGCGCGCGCAGGCTGCCGGTGCTCGTGCGTGCGTTCATGAGCGTCGCCAGGCAGCGCGCTCACATTGACGGTGCGCCCAGGCGCGCCGCCGCGCAACTGCGCCGCTTGCAGGCGCGGCGTGGCGCGCCCTGACTGCGCGCTGCGCAGGGACCGTGAAGGTGACTGCATATGACGCGCTCGCCGGCGCCGCGCCGCGCTTGGGCAGCCAGGAGTGCGACCTGATGGTGTTCCCAGACGGTCAGCGCGCCCCTCCGCATGTGCTGTTCTCAAGCACCGCGTTGAGTGTGCAGCCTGCTTCATTGAGCGTAATTCCTCTCAGACAGCAGCGCAAGGCCGCGATGGAGGCGGCTCCCTACAGGGACGGGCTTGCAGTGCCTGTCAGGAGCGCGGTGTGTCCTGCGCGACTCGCCGACCGCCGCCGCCGCGCTCACGCGCGCGCGCGGCCGCAGGCGTGGAGTACCGCGGCCTGCCGGTGGTGGCGGTGTCGGACGTCGTCGCCGCGCACGTGCCGAGCCCACCGAGGACGACCTCGCCTTCCAGCCGCCGCCGCTGCCGCCCGGCGCGGAGCAGCTGGCGGCGCACGTGGAGGGCCTCTGCCTCTTTGTGTGCGCGCTCGGCGCCACCCGCCAGCGCTGGCATTACAGGCCCGCGTGCTGACAGCTGTGTGCACGCGTGTGTGCATGAGGGTTGTGCCGCCTTTCCCGGGTGCCAGCAAGGGGTTGGGCGCACTCGCGGGCTGTCGTCGGGTCAATGCTCTGGCGAGCGTGCGCAGAGATGACTACGTCTTTGCCAGTGGGCACGCAGTGCGAGGGTTTGTACAGTGCTGCTACACTGGCCCAGAGTGTGTGCGGTAGTGCGCCGGCAGCCTCCAGAGGCGTGGCAGGACAGGAGAGGCTCTGACGACAGCTTTGCATGCAGCGCTGAGCAGCAACTGCCGCAATGCCCAGCGACGCGGCTCTGGCTGGGCCGGTTGCAGCTGGCAGCAGCCAACCGGCAGACGGCGCGGGCGCGCCGCAGGTGCTGCCACGGCTCGCGCGACGCGCGTTGCGGCGCGCTGGGCGAGCCGCTCGCGGCGCGCCTGGCGGCCGCGGCGCGCGAGCTGGGCCTGAGCGAGGCCGCCGTGCGCGTGCTGCGCTGCTCCCACATCGGAGGGCACAAGGTGCGGCGCAGCGCGCGCCAGCCGGGCTCGGCCCCGACACGATACGACTGGCCGCGCGGACGGCGGGCGGCCCCGCGCGCACAGCGGCGAGCGGGTTAACACTGTACGGTGAAGGGCAGGCTTGCGCCTGCTGCGGCTGCGGCCACGCTCCCAGCCGGGGCCGTGCGCAGGCCCGCCCGTGCTGTACAGTGTGTGGAGGGGCAGAGCAGCCGAGAGCACGCCTGGTCATGGCGCAGCAGCACGCCCACCGTCCCTGCGTGTGCCTGCATACTCCGAGAAATCGCGCCGGCACTGAGGCGCGCTGTCGCCGCGGCGCGCCAGTACGCGGGCAACGTGTGCGTGTACGGCCCCGCCTCGCCCTGCGACGGCGACTGGTACGGCGGCCTGCGCGCGGCCGACGCGCCCGCCTTCTTGGCCGCGCTGCTGGATGCGCGCATCGACTCGGCCGGCGGCCCGGCCGAGCCGCTGCTCGCGCGGCACTGGCGCGGGCGCCTCGGCCTGACCAAGGACGAGCAGGCGCGCCGCGTCAGGCGCTCGCCCTGAACAGGGCCCTGCCTGTGGCCGTCTGGCGCTGAGAGCCTCGTGCGGCGCGCGCCGCTCTGCGGCGGCGCGGAGTAGCCTGGACCGGCAGCCGCCGCGACCCTGCTCGTGGCGGCCACAAGCAGGCCAAAGGGAGCAGGGTTGCCTTCTGTTGGCGCGCCGTGGCAACACCGCTTGCAGCCTTGGTTGCAGGCGTATGTTGCACCGTGTCTGTCTCAGCATCAAGAAGGCGCCGGCGTGCCTACACCTGCGCGCAGACGGCTTGCAAGCCGCCACGAGGCGGCGTGCCGGCGGCCCACCAGGCCCGGCGCACGCAGGTGCGCCTGGCCACGGGCGAGCGCCTGGATGACGCGACCAGCGAGGACGAGCTGGACGAGGCCGAGGGCGACGTGACGGACGGCGAGGATTTGCCGGAGCACAGGGATAGGGTTGCGGGCGGCGGCGCGGACGGCGCCCCGCCGTCCCAACGGCGCCGCGGCTTCGCGCGCCTGCTGGACGGCGGCGGCGGCGACGATGACCGGGGGGCCGACGGCGAGGATGACCAGGAAAGCAGCAGCGACTATGATGATGACTGGGACAGCGATGAGCCGGGCGGCAGCGAGTCCTCAGACGACTCGACCTCTGACGATGTGGATGCGGGGCCACCGCTGCGTTAGCGCCGCGGACGGGGCACCGCTCTTGGAGCACGGCAGGGCGCGAGGGTGAGGTAATTGCTGCGGGACGCTTTTTGGGTGAGATCACACTGCAGGGCGCGCTTGGGCAAGCTGGGCCCGTGCGCATGCCTGCAAAGTTTTGGGTCTCAGGTTGTTTACTCAGATGTACACGCACATCGCGTCTGGCAGTGTGCCTCCGAAATGTATGTATTTGCATGCATGCGATGTGCTGTGTACGGGTACTGGTCTCCAGAGACATGCCAAGACACCAGGTCTGCTCGTCACAGACGCGCTGACAAGCGCAGCCAAACATCCGGGCGTGCTCGCTCATCGTGTTGTGACTCAGAGGGTGCTGGACAGCCTGAAACCAGGCACAGTTCCGCCGAGGTTCCCGCGCGCGGTTCGCATATTCAGACAAATGCAGCCCTGCCCGCCACAACCAGCGCGCCGCCTGTGCATTTAACACACCTAAGCGGGGCGGCGCCCTGCGGCGGCTGCCCCGCCGGCCCGGGCCGTCACTCTGCCGAGTCTGGCGCCGGCTGCGCGGGGAAGGTCGCCTGCGCCTCCGCCCAGGTGAGCGTCATGCTGGTCAGCCGCTGCAGCAGCGCCGGCGCCTCCGCGGTGCCCACGCGCACCTGGCTCCGCGCGCAGGCCTCCCGTGAGCCCCCAGCGAGGCAGGCGCACACAAACACCCTATTCTTATACCCTATCATACACACGAGCCCTCAGTGCCGCCGCCACCGGCACGCGGTGCGGCATGGCGGGCGAAGCACTCGCGCTGGCTGCGTTCGGCTCAGCAAGCGCTCAGCGCACAGCGGCCACGCGGCAAGTCGTGTGCCGCAGGCGCCCGCAGCAGCAGCGCGCCTTACAGAGCCTGGAACGTGGTGAGACATAGGGGAGGCTTGAAGGCGTTCTTTGCCATGGCATTCTTTGCCATTGGCGTTCTTAGTCATGCTTGCAAAGATCCCCTGCGTCCAAGCAGCACGGACGGGCGATAGAGATAAATGCGCAGCCGCCGCCGCTGCGCCCCGTTGTCAGCGGGCGCGCCTGCGCGGTGGAGTCGCGCTCGCGCAGCGTGACCGTGCCGTCCTCCAGCGTCCGCCCGTCGACGGTGAGCCCGAACGGGACGCCCAGCTCGTCGGTGCGCGCGTACCGCCGCCCGATGCTCACGCCTGCGCGCCGGGCCCGCCGTCAGCAGCCCGCCCGAGCCTGCATGCATCCGGCTGCCGCTCCCCTTCGCGTACAAGGCTCCCTGTAGCATGCGCGCACGGGCTGCACGGCAAGGCTGCACACCGGTCGCCCCTTGACAAGCGCTGCGAAAACCCAGTGTTGATGCTCTTGTGGAGCGTGCCACACCAGCACGCGTCCGCATGTCCCCCTGACGCCGCTCCGCCCCGCCCATGCCAATAGCATGGCCGGGAGCGGACTGACGTCATGCACGCCGCTGCTGAGATGGGTGCAGCGACGGCCGGGCCGTGCTGGGTCGCCCGGCCGCGCCCGCCGTAGGCCAGCGCTCGCAAGTCTTAGACTGTTCAATCTTTTTTCTTGAAACAAGACAGACGGCAGAATTGGCACATGGGCAAAGCGGCCCCGCGGCGCGCCTGTCGTGTCCACCACGTTGGCGAGGCCAGCGGCGGTGAGCGCGGCCGACAGCGCGCGCGCGGCGTCCGCCAGCCCGTCCTTGTTCACCAGCGGGAACACCAACGCCTGCGCACGGCGCGCGGCTCGCGGCTGGGCAGCGCCGACCGCTGCTGTACTGTGTTGTGCTTGAAGATAAAGATACTGTCCCTTAGCAGCATGCACCCGTCACTCATGCAGAACAGCCCGAGTGCATGTCAGCATACCCATGGTTCGGGGTGGGCAGTCAGAATCCAGGATTAGGTCGGTGGGTACATCCGCCTTGGGCAGAGGGCGGCACACCTTGATAGGCGCAATGAGCGGTTCCAGGCCGAACACGGCGCGCTTCTCGTCGCCCTCGCGCGTGTAGTAGCAGTGCTCCAGCAGGCAGTAGATGATGCGCCCGATGCCGAACGAGGGCTCGATCACGGAGGGCGTGAAGCTCCTGCGCGCTCCGGACACCCAGGGCCCTCAGCCAGCCAAGCTCGGCATGGCCTAATGCCACAGGCGGCCAAGCTGTGACAAGGGCATCAGAGGAGCGGCCAGGCCTCTGGGAAACCCTCCCACACGCCGCCGTCGCTGCCAGCCACTCGCAAGCCCCATGCTCAGCTCGCGCTCAGGCTGCTGGCGGCGGTGCGGCGCGGGACGCGCGCCGGCCCGAGACGCGCTTCTGCGCGCGGCTGATGTCCACCATGGCGGGCGTGACCTCGAACGCCTGCCCCTCCGCGCCCGTCACCTTCCCGGGCCCGCCCGCCGCCAGCTCCGCCTGCAGGCACGCCGCATCCTCCTCGCCCAGCGCCTCCAGCGCGTCCTGCCGCGCGCCGCGCGGCCCCGTCTGCGGCCGTCCAATGCACACTCCCACAGCCCCAGCGTGTTTCAAGATGCCAACTCACGTGCTCCAGCACTGTGAGGCAGTGCTCTCATGCGGTGCTGTGCGCACTCCCGCCACCGCACGCACGCCGCTGCACGTTACGCGGCAGTCGCATGCCGTTCACACCGCCGGCAGACCAGCCGCGTCGCGCTGTCCCGCGCACTTGGCGGCCCCAGCGCAATAGCTTGCACGCGGTCGGGCTCGCGGCGCGCACCTGGACCGCGCGCGCGTCGCGCTTGAAGGTCTTGCCGATGAGCTGCTTGTTGGGCGCGACCACGGTGACGTCCACCGTGCGCGCCTCCGGGAACTTCTCAAACGCGGTCAGATCCTCGCCGCTCTTGGCCGAGTGCGCCTGCGCGCCCCGGCCGCACCCGTCTCGCGGCGGCGCGCGCCTGGCAGCCGCGCGGCGCCGCCCAGCCTCGCGCTGGCGCGGGGCGCGGGAGGCGTGCGAGGCACGGCGCGCACCGCGTGAGACGCGCTCGGGCAACCGTGAGGTGCATCGCACACGCCCTCCTGTCCTAGCAGGCTAGCAAGTCTCCGGCGGGCTCGCGGGCGGGCATGGAGCCACGCGCAGACGCTCCAAACACACGCGCTGCACCACGCGTCCCGCGCACACGCCAGCGGCGCCCCCGCTTCTCGCCTCAGACGCTCGGGCGCGCTCCGGGCGCGACAGGCGCGGCAGGGGCGGGGCGGGCGCGCGCCCGCAGGTCGTACGCGGAGCGGTCCGCCAGGCCCGCGCACTCGATCCAGCCGTAACTACACTCCACCTCGGCGTCCCAGCAGTCCTCCGCGTAGTGCGCCATCTCGTGCGTCAGGTGCTGCCGGAAGCGCAACCGCGCCGGGCGCACGCCCGCGCGCACCATGAACAGGTACGTGCGGCCGATGAAGTACGCGAGCGTCTGCGGGGGAGGGCGCGCGCGATCCGTCAAGGCCGCTGCGGTGCATGACATCGGATGTCCCTTGCCCCCGCACACCGCGCTACTGCGCAGGTGGTACACATGCATGTGCAAGGTGAACCGTGCCAGCTGTGACCATGATGAGCCTTGAAGGAAGGCACGCTTGCGCCGCCTGCATGCGCGGCTCAGGAGCCGCGACTCACCGCGACGGCCATGCTCGATGCCTCGGGTGCAGGCCCTGGGGCGCCGGCGCGAGCCCAGGGCGCTCAGGAAGCACCCGCGAGGCAGGCCCGGCCGCTGCGCCTCACCCTACCCCTACCCCGCGCGGCACCTGGTTGGCGATGATGCCCTTCTCGACGGCTTCGCCCAGCGGCATGGGCTGCGGCAGCTTCTCCGCGCCCATCTGCAGCTGCCGGCTGAACAGCAGCGGCGCCACGTCCGCCACCGCCGCAAACTTTGGGTGGCTCTGCGCGCGGCACGCACCAGGTTGAGTGGCGCAGCTATAGGGCGAGATCCTTCGTCTGCGGACTCTCAATTTGGCTCACATGCGTCACACTGTCCGGAGCGGCAATCCCCGGTCTCAGGCAGGCGGGGCGGCCAGACTGGCAGCGGTGCGCGCCCCGTGCCATGCAGACCGCGGCACTCATGTGTGTGCCCAGCCCAGGGCCACGGCCGCGCGCCTTGTCATTGGGATTGCAGAAATGCTCGGCCTGCGTGAACTCGCGCACGCGCAGCAGGCCCGCGCGCGGCGCGATCTCGTTGCGGTACGACTGCCCGATCTGCGCGGCCGCGAACGGCAGCTTGCTGCCGTTGTAGTACAGCAGGTCCCTGCGCGCCCGGCGGCCGGGCGCGCGTCAGCGTTAGGATAGGGTTAGGCTATACCCGACACGGCGTCAAGCTACACCCTATACGGCAATCAGGTGCGCATCAGCGCGAAGCCCCCCCCTCCCGCGGCCGTACAGACCCCGCACAGGGCACCCCTGCCAAGTGAAGCAGGAGACTGGCGGCGCCTCACCCCCGCCCAAGCTGAGCCAGGCCACCTGCACCAGCGCGGCACACGGGAGCTCGTCGCACGGCCGCACAGGGCACGGGGGCGGACGCGGGGCGTGCTT
>JAABUY010003846.1_pt1 | contig 16151 bp, 21 predicted proteins | sample 5560271 | NCBI WGS metagenome assembly JAABUY01 (sample SAMN10711886, study PRJNA513374) | rock metagenome | isolation source: Antarctica rocks | place: Antarctica: Victoria Land, University Valley
ATATTGAAAGAGCTTGAGTTCATCTTCTTTACTTGATGTCAAGTCATACATTTATCTATGTGAAAAATTGAGAGTTCATGAGAATGATCAGAATGCATTCTTTACTATTGATCAGAATCATGCATTGAATGATTGCAATTGCACGTTTATATTAACAATTTATTCAACATCTACATGACACAAGTCAAATCAAGAGAAGAAAAGAATTACTCAATACAATCACATTCTATCTTCTCATCGTTCACATCTTTCTTTCATCATATATTTCTCTGCTCGATGAATGACAATCATCAAGCAGAAGAACACAGTTTTCTGCGTTACAATCATGAGCATCACGAGTGCGAAGAATTCGTCTTCGCGATCGAAGATCGAAACATCGTTGTATAGAATATCATCAATGAAGAGCAGAGCAAGAACGATGAATTGCAGATGAACAGCACAGACACTCTCATCAAGAGTTTACTCGAGCATCACGCGCTGAATAGAAGCTATAGATTCATTATTGATATTATTGTTTCAAATTTATTGTTTCGATGACGCGAAGTCATCGTGTAGTCGACGAGCGATTTTCTCCCTCAGAGAGTTTTGTTCGTTCGATACAAATAGCATAGTTTTCCCCATGAGTCGAACTTAAACCGATGTCACAAGGGTGTATGAATTACAATTACAATTACAATGAGAGAAAGGGAATATGAGAAGATATATGTACTCGAGAGCGAGATGTGACCTTTACGGAGGATTTTGCTTGAATAAGGTCCGCCATCGAGAATAGTGATATAATGGACCGCAAGATCGTCACACTGAAATTTCTCGAACCATGTCAGATTTCGGATTCAACTCACTCAAGGCGGTCCTGTATTGCTTGTACTTCCCATCGTTTCGGGCCCGTCTGAAATCTGGGGCCCGAGGCCAGGGCAAGAAGCGAGTTTGACTGCATACTAGTACAGCCATACCGCAGACTTTGGTCTTGGGTTAACAGTCACTACAGCGAGGAGAATACTCACATGGTATCTCAAAGCTAGCCAGATATACTCAATCGTTTGAACCAAGGAGGCACTTACTCGTACGGTATGAGGGAAGAGAGTTGCTCGCGCCTGACGGAGTTTAGATAGCGCGCGTCATATTTTCGCGTAGTCATCCACACGCGGCGATCTTCCAATTTCCCACCACGACCAGCAGCTTCTCCCAGGATGTCAACAACAGCCAATTCCGGGCCATCCATGCCTTTGCAAGATCTACCCATTTCCCTGAGACCGAAAGAGCAATCTTGCCTGCGATGTGCTCGGCGCAAGGTGAGATGTGATCGGAACAGCCCTTGCTCCAACTGCCAGAAATCTCAGGCCGAATGCGTCTTCGTCGCCCACGCGCCTTCGCGCCGGCAGAAGAGAAAGCGCCATGATGAAGACCTGCTGGCCAAATTGAAACGGTATGAAGAGCTCTTAACAAGTCATGGTATCGACTTCGATGGTTACGATGGCCCAGAAACGACACAGTATTCTGTCCCTGATAAGACCATCGTTCACGAAGGCAGAAACACCAAGAAGGAAGTCTCTCCGACGCTTCAACCTGGTAAACTGATCTTGGAGCATGGGGAATTGAGATACGTTGACAAGTAAGTAACAGATATCAAAGCCCGCCGAAATTGAACACCAATTAACGGCTTCCTTGAAACAGCGATCTGTGGACCGGTCTGAGCGAAGAGGTACAGTGCATCGTTAGCCCAATCAGTTCTTGCTTTTATATATGTATCCATCCTTAACTACGCTCCAAGTCGCTGTTACATTGAGCCAACTCTGACTCTCAAACTCAGTTCCGAGAACCAAAGGAGTTACTACCTGAATCCTCTGAGGAAGAGAAATTCTTGGCATCGACCCAAAATACCAACCACTCGACTAATGTTGATGAAGCCTCGTTGCTTTTTGGGTCGCCTTCTCCAACGGTGAACTTGATCGACCTCCATCCCCAGCCCGTACACATCTTCAGATTATGGCAAACTTTTCTAGACAATGTCAACCCTCTGACCAAGATTATACACGCGCCCACAATGCAGCAGCTAGTTCTTGAGGCAGCTGGCGATCTAGAACATGTGCCACAGGGGCTAGAGGCTTTAATGTTCGCCATCTATACTTTCGCAGTGACCTCCTTAAGCACCATCGAATGTGAAAGTATGTTTGGAGAGGCAAAGTCAACGCTGTTGGCTAAGTATCGCCTTGGAACTCAGCAAGCACTCGTTAGCGCAGGTTTCCTTCGGTCTTCAGATTTGGTAATTCTTCAAGCATTTGTCCTTTTTCTGGTGTGTAACCCATTTTCCCGCTTTACGTCTCTACCGCGTGCTGACAGGCAAGCTCTCGGTTCGTCAATTCTATGACCACCGTTCGCTTTGGGCAATTACCGGTGTTGCTGTCCGGATTGGCCAGAGGCTCGGTCTTCATCGCGACGGCACCTCCTTAGGTCTATCGATATTTGAGAGTGAAATGCGGAGGCGCCTCTGGTGGCAGATTGTAATACTCGACAGCCGAAGTGCGGCGCTTTCTGGCTCAGGCGCCTCAGTCATGGCTCACTTGTGGGACACAAAACCCCACTTGAACATTAACGATAGTGACTTGAGCCCGAATATGAGAGAGCCACCATTGGAACATACAGGCTTAACAGAAATGACATTTTGTATGCTTCGCCTCGAAATTGGCAGGTTCATGCAACACTCAGACTCCTCGGGTACTTTTGATGGCGAGAAACACAGCTCCAGTAGCATTGCGATGCTTCTTGTTGAGAGAGATAAAACCATTGACGAACTGGAACGGGTTCTTCAGCGTAAGTTTCTAAGATTCTGTGATCCTATGATACCTTTGCACGTGCTCGTTGCCGGTGTGGCGAGGTGCGCTATTTGTAAGTTCCGACTCATCGCACATCACCCTCGACAATACTCGGAAGGGCTCAAGACTATGCCACAGAGAGAGAAGGATATGCTCTTCTCCAATTGCTTGAAGATGGTCGAGGAAGCCAACATTATCCATTCAAACAAAAGCACACAACGATTTCTATGGCATGTCAAGGTATATTTTCAGTTGGAAGCACTTGCATATACGCTTAGTGCACTGCGCCAACGCACAACAGGAGATTTGGTGGCTAGAGCTTGGAGTCAGCTTGGTCAGCTTTTCGAGCATTACCCGGAAATGCTAACCGACAAGAAGAACGCCTTGTTTGTTGCAATTCAAAACATGACCATCAAGGCTTGGGAAGCACGTGAGACAGCATTCGCACGCGACAGCCAAAGTCACTCTGGGACGAAACTGAAGCCACCTCGTCTCATCTCAACTCTACTTTCCCACAGAAGGCCTATCATGACTGCCTCAGCCGTGGCTTCGAATATGGACGATTGCTCTCATATGCCATCTCGTTCACAAATGAGCGAACAACATCAGACCAACGATATATATCCGAGTGACCAAGGTTTTTTGAGCGACATCAGCAGCAACTATGGTCTACCCATAAGCTCAGACTCCTTTCAGGCTGATTTGGATTCGATGGAGTGGGCCTACTTGGATGAGCTACTAAGGTGATCTGATCTGCAGAGGTTTGATGGCAGTGGATGATATCGGAGCTAAACCAGTATTGGCTATTGGTTTGATAGCGTCACCTTTTACCGGTTCATCGAACGTTGCATATTTGGCCATTGGCATGCAATTGTCCCTTTAGCCACATTTATGCGAGACTATCAATCCAGCAAATGGAAAGCATTCATAGGTTCTCAATGTCCCTCCTAGACCTGTATTCCCTGGAGGCAGCCCTTCCGTAGTTATCTTTCTCGGTTCCGACATAATACCTAAGCAACCTCGAATTCGACTTCACCAGTTTCTATGACGAACACCAAATCATTCGGTCTTTGCCCATTGTATACCTACCAAGCTCATCTTTTCCTTCCATCTCCTCTCCGTCTCTCCACTGCTTGAATTTGACTCTTTCGAGCGTTTCCAATCCACCTTGTGCCCAGACACTTATCTGTCAAAGAAATTTTGTGTCGCTCTCCAGTATTCAGCCCCGTCTCAGCAATTTCTACTCTGCTTACCTTATGACGGACTTCCAAGTTTCCATCGACTGGAACGGTCACAAATTCCCAACTGTCTCGCAGATCATCTGGGTCCCATACATAATGGGGCCAGCCACGCGGCCAAATCTCGATGCAATTATGTGTTGCCGTCTTCGGTGAGGTGTATACAATGTTATTGAAGGAGCGATTGTGTGTATCACCCAGAGCATTGAGATAGGTCGCTAGAGTGATGGGAGATTGGGTGTTTGGTGAGGCTAAATGCGGGCGGTGACTACGATGCGAAATGGCGATGAAGGTAAGGACTCGAGAATCGGCGATGATATGGTAATAGTCAGGCCTATTTTCACTTTAGGGGTGGGCGACCTATGTGACGGCGGCCTGTCAGTATAAGCGCAGCAGAAAGGGCATACACGAAACGAACGAAAAAGACGACCATCTCCCCTTGCGGTCATCCCTTCGATCGTTCTGCTACTAAGGCTGTCAGAAGACTTCGTCTTTTCTTGGTATGCTATGCGATCGCACAGCTTTCAAAATTGTTGTGAAACTCGTGGAATGTCCTCGAGAGAAATGGATCTTCTCGTGGCTGAGGTAATTCTAGAAGTCGGATAATGATGATCGTGATAGTCAGGACTCAGTACTATACTTTGGAGATTTCGCTGTTTCAGAGGTGCCGCCTTCTTTCTCCTACTTCTGTAGGAAGGCCCAACGAGAGGTATAGAAGTGACGAATGATAGATAGCAAGCTCTGATGTTCACCTTCACAACACAGCATAAATAACGACGAAACAGATGGTCACACAGGTTCGTCTTACCGCCCTTGTTGTTGAGTCTTGCAACTTTGTGTCATGCAAGACTACTCATTCAGAATTGCAATGTGCGTCTTTCTGTCCCACAACTCATGCCATATCTTAGAAGCGGCACTGGTCAACACCTTCACGATTGGCTTTTATATGCGTTAATTTGGCGCAGCATACTGCACAGCATCGTACAATACCTACGCCGTGCCAAAAAAAAATCTTGCACTCTTCATCTAGGTACTCAGGGAGATTACTGCTTCGAGTTTCATTTCATGAAGTGAAGAGTACTTTTTTGATTCGCCAATTTTGTGACTGCAGCCAACATGAGCGTCGTGTATGTGTTTGTGTGAGCAGAAATCATGGATCAATACCATGTACAATGATAGAATCTAAAAAACCTCTTCGAGCTTCTTCAATTATTCATCCTAACCTTCCCCAACATTCGAGCCACTCACACATTTCCTAGACCAAATATGAGAGTCATCTCCTTTACACTCCTAGGATTCTTTTGCCTCATTCCGGTTGTACTAGCAGGCAGAACTTCGAACTTGCACAACACTCCTATTCTATGCAATACAGAGCCTGGTATCGTTCTGACTTTCCCACCATCCAAAAGGTTCCCAAGTCGCGCAGAGCGCAGACATACAATGTCATTGCATACTTCTCTGGTGGAAAGGGACCTGAGTGAAAGATGTGATGTTGTGACCTATGATTCAAACTGTGATAGCGCTCCTCCGTCTCAAAGCACTTATGGACCCAAGACGGGATTTTCGACAATGAAGAGTGTTCTAAATTGGCCTACCTAATTCTAAGCTACAAGTCTTGCTTATCAAGCCGCCAGTATTGACAAGAGCAGCCTTGCGTAAGCAGCTCGACTGCACATCCGAACTTCGATGGGTTGCTGACAAGGGATCAGATTCGAGAACGAAGCAGGGAATGTCGTCGCAGCCGATGCACCAGCCCACCAAGGTGTCGGTGTCACCAGCCAGCTTCCTTCGGTCTTGGTCGTGACGGCAGGGGACATGAATGCCGATCCTGTGCCTTTCAACTATGGCGATCAGGCTTGGGCGGATGCGGATGCGGACCATCACTGTAGTTTTGGGGCTTACGATAGCGACTCTAGGCAGGGAGATTGCGGTTTCACGTGTTGAATGAAGTTGGGTAAGTCAGTGCGATCAAGGTTGTGGCAACATGGGGCTTTCAGGATTCGCCGCTGTTTCGAGTACCGGGTGTATGAAGAAATTGAGTGTACACACATGCGGCTCAGAACCAGATTGAGTTTTACCTAGCTCTGAGAATTCCCTAATACTGAAACCGTAATCACATCATCTCAGGTCATCATGAGCTATTGAAGACATTCGGGATTTCGACTCCGTTTTCGGGCTCTTGGGGAGTTGTTTCCAAGCACAATGGAAGCACAAGTTTCCCAGTACAGAGAGGAGGAACGACTTATTCCCGGACTTATGGTCTACCACCGTTGTACTGCTAACAACGTGATTACCTTCACACTCTTGGTACCTCATATTCCCAGAGTATAAGCTCATCCAATTCTCCTCGCATCTCTTCACCTTGGCTCTTACCCACAATAATTCGGCCTCCATTCAATCCAATTGAATGATTCAGGAAGGTGCGATGCCAGTCGAAATTTTTGGACCAATCGCAAGACTCGGTTCGGTGAGCATTGATAGGGATTGTGGTGGTCAATTATCTATAAATGCAACAAAGGTTTCGCTAAAAATATTTGCACCAAAGCGCCATGTTAGACCTGCCCCCGAAGTGAACGGTTGATAACGACATGAGAGGTAGTAAATAAGTAAATATCTTGCCTACCATAGCCTATATCGCCATCCTAATACAACGCTGTTGAAGCCTTTTTTTTGAGTCTTTGGTCATCTGATAGCGCCTGCATCTTACTCCCACAATGCTTCTTTTTCCCTTTCGTATTACATCCTGCTCGCCTCTTGATTTATTTCGCGTTGGTTACTTAGGAAACATCTCGGAGAGCGCAAGTAATGTGTATGGCTCATTTTCGATAGGATCAGAGCATAGTTCAAAGAGTCACGTACTTCTGGGAAATAATGATGGCTTCTATTCGCCGTATATCTGTATGTCGAGACGGACCACGAGTATATGCCGCTAACAGACCAGCCGTTGCATGCGGCTTGATTGTTTTTCTTCAGCTTACCGTCTTTGACGTCTCGAGTGCTCCTACCTTAAAACGTTCCGAAGAAAGGCATCATCAATTTGGGGCGAGAAAAACATAAGTGGCAAATTTGGTCGTATATCTGGCAGCCGAAAGCAGTCAGCCAAATAGCAGCGTCAGCGATCCAACAGGTGGCAGCGACAGCGATACCGCTTCAAGTGGTGCTGGTCTGTCAAATCAAATTACAACGGCAATACCAGAGCAAACCAGCGAATCGGCGCAGGTCCTTCGTATTCGAGCTAATAAGCTACACGGTAGGGGGAACAAGGTGACCTGCACATAGCAGGGGAACCTTTCATCAAGACCAACTCGAGGTCAAGAGAGTGAGTAGTCGAGTGCGATGATCTGTAGGAGTAAATACTGTTTGACATTAATCTATTTGCGATTGACAATACTCACAACTTGGGACTACATATTATGGTCATGATCTTAAACGGTTCTTCAATATCTTACAGAGTCCCCTTGTAGATCGATAGCGATTATGAATGGTTACCGAGACACGACAAACCTAGGAAATACTTCAGCGCGGCTGAAGGCTACGCCACAGTAGCGCCCGGCCATTAAAAGGCATTTTGCCGCTGAGGTTGAGGAACTAAACTTCAGCACATATAATGTCAGACTGTCTGAGTCGTTCAACGAAGCTGTGAAAGTCATTCCTCCGGTATTATAAGATACTCCGTTAGAACGTACGCGCAAGATGAGCGGCGCAGAAGGCCTTGCTGTTCTTGGCATCATAGTCAACATCATGACTCTCGCTGACCTTAGTGCGAGAGCTCTGAGTCGGGTCAAGGAATATAGTGACAAGGCCGATGCATTACCCGAATCGTTTCGTGAGGTTGAATCGATCTTGCCCCTGGTGGCTGGCACTTTAGGCCGAGCGAAAGAGCGAGCAGAGAGTGAGCCATGCGACGAGTCATTGAAACAGTTACGCCCAGTATTTGAGAGATGTGAGAAGAAGATGTCACAGCTGAAGGTAATCTTTGATGCAGCACTTGCACGCGAAGGCGCTTCAACTCTTGAGCGTGGATGGAAGGCACTGAAGAGTATGCGCAAGGATGAAGAGGTCCAGCAGATTGCGCAAGGACTTCACAATTTCATCGCACTGTTGGCGCAGCATCACATATTCGCAACGGCGACCTCCAAGGAGGTTGCAGGTCTCGCAGAAGGAATGCAAGTGATTGCACTGAGCCAGCCGGTAGAGGCGAAGCCAAAGACTTACTTTATGGTTCCAGTGCGGTGGAATGATGACTTTGTTGGGCGAACGGAAATACTTGCAGCTCTGGAATCAAAATTATGTAAAGGGAATTACTGTCGTGTGGCGTTGGTGGGTCTTGGCGGTATGAGGTAAGTGAACTGCTGAATATTGTGACTATGAGAATCATCTGACGTGAGGGGTAGGAAGACCAGCGTCGCTTTGCAGTATGTCCAAAGGCACAAAGCTTCATCAGACACATCCGTTTTTTGGATCCATGCCAGTTCCTCTGATCGCTTGAAGAACGCCTGTTCTGAAATAGCCAAGAAGCTGAATCTTCCTGGGTGCGGTAAATCGGGGGTTGATGGACTTCGAGTTTTTAAGGATTGGCTTGAGAGCGAAGAATCAGGGCTGTGGCTCATTGTTCTAGACAACGTCGATGATATGGAGGTCCTCTACGAGTCAGGCCATATGCGTCTTGCCGAATATCTTCCACGCTCGGAGAGATGCTCTATCCTTCTGACCACTCGCTTCGGCAAGGTCGGCAACAGCTTTACAGCTCGTCGAGATATCATTAACCTCTCCGCCTTGTCTTCGGAGGAAGCGGAATCTCTTCTCACTCATAGACTTGGTGAAGAAAAGCCAAAGAGCGATCAACGCCGTTACGTTGAGCTTGCTAATGAACTAGAACGACTGCCACTATCGCTTGTGCAGGCTGCCTCGTGTATGTTTCAAAATGATGTGTCCATTTCGGACTATTTGGAGCTTTACCGTCGAAGCGATGCGTCGAAGATTCAGTTGCTCAGTGAAGGGTTCGAGGACCATGATGTCAATACTTCGATCGCAACAACGTGGGTGATATCTTTTGAGTATCTTAGCAAGCACGAAGCTCAGGCTGCAGACTTGTTATCCTGCATGTGTATGTTCAGCTCGCAAGCCTTACCAGAAAACCTTCTGCCTCCAGGACAAGACCCGGTTTCTTTCCAAAAAGCCATTGGGACTTTGAAGGCCTACAGCTTTATCTCAGTGTTCGAAAATAGTTCCCACCCACTGTTGAACCCAAAACCACTATTCAATCTTCATCGCTTAGTGCGACTTGCTACACGCAATTGGCTCAAAATGAATGGCGTCTTTGACTTGTGGACAGCGAAGGCGATCAAAAAAGCTGCTATAGAATGCATGCAAACGGATAAGGACCTAGCTGACAGCTCCAGCATATTTCATTCAAGCCCACCTATCGTATTGGTACCACACATCAATGCACTAATCCAAGAACCAGTTCTACTACCTGCATATAATGCTGCCGGCTTGCCAGATATGTTTGCTGCGCAAGATAGTGGGGAATGCGCGGAAGACAACATTATATGTGCAAAGTGTACCGCTGTTGTTTTAACTTTTTTGTCGAACTGGGCCTCCCAAAGTGATAGTTTAGCGCTAGACGAAGAGCTGATTGTAGCGCGAAGAAACTACGCTCTCAAGATGCACATATATGGCACAGAGCACGCTGGCACGCTTGCAAGTGTTCGATCGCTCGGTGTTGATTATGAAAGGTCATTAAACTACGAGATGGCTGATCAGTTCTATCGAGAACACCTTAATCTTTCGCGTAGGATGTACGGCTTTGCAGATTCGCGATCTGCACGCAGCATGCAGAACCTGCTCCGCTTTTACGAAGACCGTCACTCGTGTGCAGCGAGATCTCTAATACACCTTGAGTGCGAAAGGTATACCCAGCAACATGAAGAACACTATCTTCCAGAAATTGATGCTTGGGCAGCTGAGTACAGATATGAGCTGAAAGATTTCCTGCAAGCGGAACTACATCAAGAGCGGGCGGTGTCTAAAATTTTAAAGAACTGGAAGTATAAAGATCGCACGCCTTTGGCTACCGATTTCTTTGAACAAATGCAAAATTACATCCACACGCAAGACGGAACAATACTTAGGTGGATAAAGAGGTTGGCATCTATCTATACACGTAACGAGAAATGGACAAAGGCAGAATGGGCTTATCGACTAGCACTCGCCTTTGGCGAGAAGACCGCGTGTGACTTCAAAAAAGATCGCCGCCGAACAAGGGCCAAATTAAAGAGTCTCACTCTTCGGGAAGCGGTGCATGAGGCTAAGGAACAAGAATCACTCGCTACACAGCAGTGGCAGAGCGCTGTGGAACATGGACTTCCCTGACGGATTTGAGAGGCTGATGGAACTAATTGAATAATATAAGCCTTGTTTATCGCGGTCTCTCTCACCGCATATATTGCCGGCAGTATCACTATCAGCTGTCTTTGCTAGGCTGTCCTTCTCCGCTTTCAGGCCTTCACAACAGTGGAATTGTTCTCACAGAATTGTCTCGAATGCGCTCGTCACCGAGAGAAACCGGCAGTCATAAGCAAAGGGTTATAGTTCTATTAAGGAGAACGAGCTTAGCCTAAGACGATAAGAAGAATTGCGTGATGGCCGACTCTACTCAATGTTTTTGTCGTGGGAATCGCTTAGATGTGCTCAAGAAAGCTGTGATAGCAGCAGTCGAGGACCCTATCATATCAGCGGACTCACAGGCTGGAAGATGGGGCCTATTCAAAGGGTTCAGCCGTCTATTTCTACCCTTCGCCCTTTCCAACTCTGCTAGATACGCTCCTTATCTCACCATTCACTCCATAAACTCAGTCGTTGAAAAAGTGAGGCTGCATGCACAATATTGGGCGGCTTCTGAAGTTTGTACATGTTCTAGGGGCCGATAGAGAGTGCGCCTTCCTCAGCTATCTCAAGGCTCAACCATCATTCATCATCGCACTGAAGAGTTTCTCATCATGGCGTTGTTGCACTCCTGCCCTGTTTCATAGATTAAAAAACTACTGCTACAGTCATTGATATAGATCCTATTACGGCACTTGGTTGGCAAAGAATGTTGTTCAACTGGTGGATGTTTCCTGCAGGGTCGTTTCGAAGAGCCGCGATATCTGCAAGAACGGAGCTCTGCCGGAACACAGAGATTCAGAGGCTATCACCCTTGATCTTCAACGGGTTAATTCAAGGCTACTGGGCTTTTCGCACCAAGCCGATAAAGAGAGTGAGCTTAGCGAAGAGGAGAAGATCTTCGCACACTCTGCCTATCTTGCAATAAGATTGCTGGGGAGCTGGTGGCACGGCTCGACTTGCTCGGCATTAGAAATCGAAATTGAAAGAGTATAAGGTAAGCTTCAAAGTCTGTATGGATCAAAAGCACGTTGGATGAGATCGCTGCACGGCTACAAGCATATCGATTTCAATTGAACACAAGAATCCTATTGTCTTTGAGGTATGAATCAACGTTTCAAAGTATTTCTGAAACCCCCCGAGCCTCACTTTCGCCCAATTCCACCCTTGATCCATTACTAATACGATGGCCCTGTCAGAGAGCGTCTAGACGTACTGCAGGCCGAAGGGTCAAGTCGTTTCAATGACCTGGATCAAACCACCAGAGAGATATCAAACAATCTCGGGGGGAGCATTATACATCTGAACACTAGCCAAGAGATTCAGACGCAATAATTCACGCGATTCATTGCTTCTCAGCATGATCAAACCCGTAAGCTCATTGCCGGTAACACGGAAGCATCGAGAACACGTGGAATCTCTCCACGGCCGATATCAGCGCTGCCAAGGGAGATATCGCCAGCAAGAAGTCAGCTAGCTGTATCTATCTTCGATGCGGCTGAAGAAGAATCTATACCAAGTCTACGGGCTATCCTGAGACAAGATCCGTCCGCTATATTCGCATTCGATGACTCCGGACAAACCGCTCTGCACATTGCGGCTGCAAAGAGGAATCCGGAGCTCGTTGCATACCTCATAAGAAATAGAGCGAAGCTGAATCCTGACGACAATGGCGGTAAAACTCCATTGCACTGCGCTGAACTCTGTGGAAATGAGGTAATCGTACGGGCACTGGTCAGCAAGGGGGCAGACGTGCGAGCGAAGGACGTATATGGCTGGACACCAAAGGACTACACGAACCCTTCATCTCTCCTTGAGTGGACTCTTGCGTTCGGAGCTCATCTGGAAGCTAGAAATGGCAAGAGATACACGGCGCTGTATGATTTTGCCTTCAATGGTGATCTTGAAGCTGTACGCTCGCTTCTTTGGCAGAATGCAGATATTGAAGCCGTAGGATACTGGGAGCGGACTCCACTAATGGAGGCATCCGATCATGGCCACGTTGAGGTGGTGAAGCTTTTACTGGCTCGTGGTGCCATCAGTGAAAAAACGGATGATCATAAAGGGACTGCTATTATCTTAGCTGGGTGGCATGGGCATACCCGTGTTGCTGAGCAGCTACTAGATAATGGAGATAATGGTGCTAAAATTTACGCGCAGAACCAGTACGTCTACACGGCCTTGGCCGAGACCTGCAGTCATGGTCACGAGGAAATGGCTCGAAGGCTACTCCAACGGGGGGCTGAGATTGAGACATACCACAGACGGCTATGCGCCACTGCACCAAGCAGCCCAGAATGGTTATACCAGTACCGTTTGCGATCTACTCGATCATGGTGCAAAGGTTGATGGCAGCAACAATTGGGCTTACTGGACTGCACTTGCCGAAGCTTGCCGGCATGGTCACATAGAAGTCGTGCAAGTCTTACTCTCTAGAGGTACCCTTACCGAAACTCATGACTATGGGTTTCTTTGTACGTGGTTGATAAGAGCTGCAATAAAAGGACACACTTCTATCGTCGTTCAAATATTAGATCATGATAAGGCTAATATTGAGGGCGTCGATAAGGAGGGTAGAACGGCTCCGTTTCACGCAACTCTTGAAGAACAAGCTGGAACTGTCGAAGCATTACTCGACAGAGATGCTAATACAGAGATTCAAGATTCCATGCAATCTACACCGCTATGCAGAGCTGCCCAAAGCGGTCGATTTGCCATTGTCGAGAAACTGCTACTGGCCAATGCAAATGTCCACGCGTCAAATTGTCACAACTGGACTCCTTTATCAGAAGCCAGCCACCACGGTCATTTCGAGGTTGCCGAGGCTCTCCTTGCCCACGGCGACAACACAGAAATAACCTAAATTTCACACCGCTGAATAGAGCTGCGCAAGTGGGGCGACTGTCACTTATAATCCTTTTGTCGAAAGCGCTGCTCGATAGAGGGGCAAGCATCGAAACCAAGAACAGTGACCATGAGACCGCTTTGGATTTAGCCGTTAGAAAGAAACATAAGCTGGTTATCAACGAGTTTGTTATACATGGTCACTTTGACACTGATCGCGATGAGCGAGGAAAGCTTTGTCCAAAATAGAAATTCATTTTAGTTCGCTGCGTACTAGGCTGCAACCGCCTTGAGACTCATTGGGTATTTGGTATTGAGCGGGTAAAAAGGTTTGATTAGGCTGGGTTATAGATTGAGCTGTTGAATTGGTTGTATAAAGGATCATGAAATCAATTACGAATAGCGAAGTAGGTTGGACTTGATTGATTCAGTAACTTCCTATCTGCCGAGTCTCGAGTCTTGAGTACAGTATTATCTATACGAATATCATATGAGATTCCATTCCTCATCTCCGCGACGCATGCGCGCGTTTCCCTCACACCGTTTTGAAAAGGTACCCTTTTCTTTCCTTGATCTAGCCACGAGATTTAAGGAGATTGATTGGTGAATATGTACATTAGGATCCAAAACCACTTTTCCCACATTCACTCTGCTTAGCCGTTCACCTCCCAAGCTCCATCCCCATCCCCATCCACATCCCCATTCCTTTCATCTTCCGCGTAGATTCTTTTGCCAGCTCTACCCCATATTACTAGCAACACATCTCCATTAGTCCGTATCACAAAAAACGAAAATTCCCGCAGTGTGGATTCTTGGCCTTTTGTCAACGTCGTCTGTCGCCATTACCCACATTCTCTTATTCCAAACGATGTGCTGTTCGACTCGACGACAACGAGAGTTGATGTGAGAAGTAGGTTGAAGAGATGTGGTGGAAGAAGTGTTAGAGGGGGTTTCGTGTTTCAGGGTGTAGCGCAAGAAGTGAAGGGATGTGTCAGTAGAAGAACTTGTCATTGAAGCTTCTTCGATATCTAATAATACCTTTCAAACCCATTTTGGAGCATAGATTAGCAACCAAGCTATTTTCGGCGTTTCGGGATTTGATATCAAATTCTGGTGAGAGATTTAATTGCCATGTGGCTGCAGTAATGTACTAAAAAACCAAATATAATTATATCAAGTGTGTGCATTCATGGTAAAACCAAAACCCGACCCTTCACATGAACCTCATAACATCTGCCATCCCCTGCTCCACACCCACTATTATCGGCGCCAACCCTAACGAACCTACATCACCATTTACAATCATACTCATAACTATAGATCCCGTCCAACTTCACAGCCGATACCATCTCAGTATCCCATCACTAGAGACATTTCACTAACCTCAACTCAAGGAAGAGATGATGCTGAGATCTAATACCTCGATCAATCTCCTCGTCTCACCCACTTCAGCTGAGTTTTGAATTCTCACGTCCCGTTGCGTGATGTGTCATGGCTTTGGATTAGGGAGGTTGGTGGAGGGCTTCGTACTGGATATGGCGGGTGGGTGGTGATAAGTAAGGGTAACGCAGACCGTTCTGCAGGCGTGGAGAGACGTAAAAGGTTACTCCCAAATATTGGAGATTCCTCCTCTCTAAGTAAGGGGTCGACGGTATATTGGTGTGCATGCGGCACTTTTTAAAACAAACTCCATGAGATACATAATAGAGAACATGTGTGAGCCTCCTGCTGCTATCCATTCCTTAGGGTCCAGCTCTTTGACATAAACACTCCGGAATAGCAAGTAAACCTTCCATCCGGGTTCTCGCTCCCTTGCCAGCCTCTCCACTTTTCTTTTGGTAGATTGTAGTCAAACAGCGACGCAAGGGCCGCGCTTCTGTGGTGGTCGATGGGATGGTGGTGGGTTATATCACATTCTCGTATGCTAAATAAGTGCCGCAACCAGTCTGTGCCCAGAGGTGGCCTTGTAGAACCCTATTCTCACAAAGTATCAAGCTCTTTCCTTGCATATTCCATCCTGATTCGCTGAACGCCGAATGACGGCAGTGAGATGATTGACGTCGAATGAAGCAGTGCGGAGATGCACTTTACGCTTTAGGTCTAAAGGGAAGATGCGTATAGCATGCCGAGAAGTGAAGGTAAAGGAACGGGGTTGGTTCGTAGGCCACGGGGTTTGTGGCCTGCGATATGAACTCGAGAAGGTGACTTGAGTGATGGAAGTATTTGAGATGTCGCTACAGCCTTTCCCCCCGTCCTCGTAGACGTAGCAAGCATAACAGGCGAATTTGGATGAGCTGTGACGAAAAAGCCAGGGGAAATCGAGAGCTTTGGTGATAATTGGCTGGGTGATGGAGTTTTGTTGAATGGAAAGGCTGTTGATGTTGTTTGTCGACCAGAGCTAAAGGTTGTTAACACAGTCTAATGACTTCATTTTCTTCAGCAGCCTCCAAACACTATGACCCACTTGACCTTGTCCAGACGAATAATTCAAGAGGGACATTCAGAGCTATCTGAAGCCTGCGTCCAGTCGCTTAAATCTTTAGCTGATCTCCGTGTGAAGGGGTGGTCAGCCCCGAGCACTCTGGTACGACGCTCTACTACGTCTTTCATCAATCTAATTGCCTCATCGTTCCAACCTTGACTCTTATAAGTATGAGCAAGGTTGGTCATGCTCATCAGCGTGTTCGGATGCTCTACCCCCAGCACTCTTTTTCTCCTCTCAATGACCTGCATCAGCAGTTCCTTCGCCTCTGCCCATCTCCCTTGCTCATAGTAAATCGTTGCCAGATTGTTCATGCTAATCAGTGTGTCTGGATGCTCTACCCCCAGCACTCTTTTTCTCGTCTCTAGAACTTGCAGATTCAGCTCT
>JAABUY010003847.1_pt1 | contig 16146 bp, 20 predicted proteins | sample 5560271 | NCBI WGS metagenome assembly JAABUY01 (sample SAMN10711886, study PRJNA513374) | rock metagenome | isolation source: Antarctica rocks | place: Antarctica: Victoria Land, University Valley
GCTGCAGAACATCATGATCAGTCTTGAAACTCTACGAGCGAAGCATGAAGCAAAACAAGACAGTCCAGCTCATCATCAGCTCAAAGGCTGGGTGCGGCCAGAGATGCAACAAGGCTCAGCACCTCTGTAAATGTTGAAAGAGTTTGCAATCACATCATCCTGCAGAGAGCAAGCACTTGGCAACTTGGAACTCCTGACTGCATGAAACAGCACAGCGTGATCAGTTACCACATGACGTGCCTCATAATCCACAAGATCATCGCCAATGTCAACCAAATGCTCATCCACGAACAGAAAGCCTAGTAACATGTCATCAAATGGGCGCCTTGTCAGCTTGTACAGCAACAAGTTCAGCACCTGCAGTACAGTCTAGTTATGTTGCTGATATTTGTGTGCCTCTGCATATCTTGAAACATTATCTCATATGTTTGACAGGTTTTCTGCCTTTTTGCCTTTTGCATCTGCTCTTCGTGAACTGGCTTGCACAGATTGCGCTTGAGTGTCACTTTGGTCTCAGCTGACATCAATGTTGGCAAGGGCAGGTGTTTGCTAACTGCACCCTCAAGGAAAGCATCCTAAACAAATGAAATGAATTCCTGACGGTGCTCGAAGCATATTAACCATGTGCAAATGCATCACTGCGCAGCACACAATTCAGATCACGCAGATGAACCAGTCAATGTTTCTCAGGGCGCAAAATGAACGCTGGTGGTGGATCAGCTATGAAGACTTGCCCTGTAGTCGAAGCTTTTGGCTTCACTGGTCTTGTGCACATCTGCCAGGTCAAAGGTGACTGAGGACTTCTGCACCTGACTATGACTGAGCATAGCTTTGCAGAGTCTGCGTTCATCAGCCCAGTACTGCTTGCCCTGTAGCAACACTGTAGGAACTTTAGAACCAGCATTTATCACCACTGTGCATTGCGCCGAGGCCTCCAGCCAAGCATGCTCTCAATCTGCTGTCATGTGACAGGCGCAGGAGGCAACTGGCACCTCCATGTCAGGTGCTGCGCATGTATGAAGCAAACGTTGCACATGTTTCAAGCAGGTCTCGTTTGTTTCACATCTCACAACCTTACAGACAGCCAGCACTTTGTGCAGAGCATTGGTGAAAGGTCACACCTTAGCAAGCTCATCTACCAGCCGTTGTTCCAGCAGGCCCTTGTTGTTTAACACCCCCAAAATGGCCTGCTCTCCTGATATGATCACGAAGCATCATTGACAGAAAGCTCAACAAGCCAGGAGTACAGCAGCCAGTGCAGCTTACCATTTAGCACATGCTGGTCACTTTGCTCTCCTTCAGCACATAGTTTCTCGTTATCTTCATCCATTTGATAAATTGTTGCCTCAACAAACACAAGGATGTCTAGATACTCAAACACATCCTGCATTTTTACATTACACAAGCGTGTCAAACAAAACTGACACGCTGTGGCAGGTCAGGTGATACAGTACCTGTGCTGGGTCCAACCCATGCAGTGGAAAATATGACTTCACGAAGTCTTCGATGGTTGTCCGAGAGCGTTTCCTGCAGACGTCGACTTTTCACCTGCAAGATTTACCAGCCTTTCAAGGCAGAGCACAGTCGATGACCTACAGCGCTTTGTACGAGATTGTTCGTGCATCTGCTGCCTTTTCCGACACAACGCGGGTTGCAGTGAACGCTTGCGGAGTCAGGCTTGTCATCAACGGGGTATACACACAGCGTAGCCCACTGAACTGCTTACATCGCGGCCTGGACAATAGGCGCAACTACGACAAAACTTGGATCAGAGCCGATATATCACCAAGCTTAAGGATACCGCTCAATTGACCCAACATGTGCGCTTTGCATAACAGCGTCTGTACCTGCCTTATGGTGCGCTGCGCTTTGAGATATACAATTCGCTGCTGGAAACGCATGCGTTACGCCTCGCCGGCGAAACGCTTTCCTCGTAAGAACATCTGGACGACTATTGGCAATAGCGTCTGCTTGCTGCTACTGCTGCGCCACGGTACACTCCGTCACAAAGCATTCATGGCACGATCAAGGTCGCGCTCGCGCGATAGGTACCGTGCCTCCAAGCGATCCCGAGCCAGCCCCGACGATCGGCACAGGTAAATTCTTTGATCCCAAACACTGCTTGAGGCCACCTGTTAGCTGGCCGTACACCAGCAAATTTTGAAACCTGTCCGCATGCCTACACTCTTGCCGACACAGCAGGCAGTGTAGGCCGAGGTAAATAGCGCTACAGTCTGATTTGTTGCTTCCTGCAGCCCCAGGTGCGCTGTTTGCTGAAATCAGACCCTGCATGTTTTGGCACATTTACATCCTGATAGACTCTGCAGAGGACTGCAGTCTCGCACAACTTGCTATCACCGCGTCAGAACTCGACTGTGCTGGTTGCCAGGAGTGAGCGGCGAGACAGAAATGTTGACAGAGAGCGAGGAAGCAGGCACACAGATAAGTACAGCAGGACAGACAAGGTGGACAAGCCTTCCGGCAGAGATGACAGATCCAGGAGAGATTCAAAGCCTGACAGTAAGAACCGCAGACGTGACAGCAGACGGTCAGCTTCAAGAGAGCGGAAAAGATCATTATCCAGGGAACGCAAAAGGTCATTGTCCCGGGAGAGGAAGAGAACTTCTCGCAGATCACCTGAGACCAGAAGAAAGCGTTCAAGATCCAGATCTGCAGACAAAGCAAAGGATAAAGACAAGGACAGGGCCAAGGGCAAGGACAAAGCTGTAGACAAACACAAGAAGCACAAACAGGGTAGTAGCAGCTCCAGCAGCAGCAGTGGCAGTGACAGTGGCAGCAGCAGTGACAGTGATGACGGTAAAGAGTCCAGTCGTAAAAAGGAGAAGAGGAAAGCAAAGCAGGAGGAAACTGCAGAACAGGCAGAAGCAAGGCTCAAGTAAGCATGTTGGTGGACACCTCCGATGTTGAGAACTCACTGTTGCCTGACACTGTGGTTACAAAGAACAATTTCCAGGGCAATCACCTCTCATATTATGCATCTGTGCAAAAATAGAGTGTGCAGCTGGCCAAATCAAGATAAACCTCTCAATGCCATGACGCCACCTGGCAGCTGCTTGGCAGTTGTCCAAATTCCGTATTACAAACAGTTGAAAACTGAGTCAAGTAGTCAGCTGAGTCTGAGCGCCTAAATACCACAAGGCTTTCCAAACTACAGCCCCTGCATGTGGGTCCGTGACAACCTGCTACCTGCCCTCCCATCTTCTTTTGCACTCGCCTCAACAGCGGCACAGCCAGTGTTTGCTTAGACAAATGACGATCATATTGATGCAAGCGCTTGGTAGATACCCTCCAGGACCAAGCTGCTGCCTTCTTGTGTGACAGGCGACAAGCAGAGTTGGAGGCAAGGGTGATAGAGGAAGAGACAGCACGGCTGGTGACAGCATCAGTGGAGGCCAAAGTGAAGGAGGTCATGTCCAGCCAAGCAGTTCAGCAATCCCTGCAGGAGAGGCTTGTCAGGGAGCGCAAACTGCTGGAGGAACAGGCATGCCACCTCCCACATGGCACTGCTCACAGAATGTTGAGTGTCACCGGCTCGTAGGCAGGAAGGCTGATGCACATCCATGTCATTAAATCATATGGAAAGCCTGCTGCTGAAAAGCTGCTTGCCAATCATTGCCCACATGGAGGACATGCATTTTGCATGTTTACCAGCATCTGTTCTACATCATCCATTGCTGCCGGCGTTTGCACACGTCACATGTCAGCCATTTTGCAGCATGGTCAGCATGACATCAAATATGCATGTGTGGGAAGGGACAACAGATTGCTGTTGCCTGACTACAACTGAATCAAAAGTCCCACAAAGGCTCTCCCCAAAGCTCTCTTCGATGTCACTGCTGGGAATACAGGCATGTTTTGCCCTTCAGGTGGAGAAAGAGCTAGCAGAGGAGAGAGTGGCAGCAGAGGCTGAGGCCAAGAGAGCCCAGGAGGCCATCCAGGCCAAGCAGCGCGAGCTGCAACAGATAGAACAGCAGCGCCAGCATGAGGTACACAATACACAGCAACCTCCCTTGCTTCCTTTTAGGTCTTCTTTGTTCCCCCCCCCTTCTCCCCTCTCCAGTCCATGGTATCATCCCAGCATCACCAGCATGATCACAACTGGTGACAGTGGTGGGTGTATGACAGGCAGTGTATCTGGTCGTAGCATACTGCTGTTGGTACTGGTAGCAATTGCTTGTGTTGTGATATTCTCAGTGGGTAGGGTGCTGTGCAAGTCCTGCTCATATCTGCATTGACAGTTGCTGCTAGGCGTCTGAGCAATACAAGGCAGAGTGGCATGTTGGTGCAGGCAGATGAGGCACGGCGACAAGCTGAGGCAGCAGAGCAGCAGTCAGCAGAGCAACGCTTCCTGGAACTGCAACAGAAAGCTCAAGAGGAGCAAGAAAAGTGAGAAAACCCTGGTTGCAGTGACATTATGTCTGATGCGCATTGCAGTTGAGTTTCTGATGTTTTGTGCAGTACAATGAAACTGGCTAGTGCGCTTTGTGGTTCTGCTGTTGAGAACAGCATGCAAGGTGGTTTTTGTCATTTCCGGCAGCACTTAGCCAGTTGGGTGTCTGTAGGAGGAAGAAGGAAGAGCAGAAACGAAAGAAGGACCAAGCCAAAATTCTTGGCAAGCATGGTGCCCGCACTAAGCTGTCCTTCAAGCTTGGCTAGACCAAGCAATGGTACCTTTGCTTGCACTGTTTTGGCTAGCTAATATTGTCTCCCTCATAGTGTGAGTGATCTTCAGAGCACCTCACATTAAGCCCTGCAGGCCTGTCACAAGTAGATTGGTTTTGAGATCTGATAAGCACCGACAGCTTTTTCAACCTGTGCAGTTCACACCTCCGTAACTGCAACTCTGGCAAAGCACACCAGGACAAGCTTTATGGCGGTGTGCTTGCAAGTGCATCCATGCATTGGCCTGCTATATCACCATATGCGGCCAGAAGTACACATGGCAAGTGGGCATCAGCACAACAGCAAGCACTAGCAAGCAATGGCTGACAAAGTCTCAATGTTACACCAGCACAGCTGCATGCAACAGCCGAGCTCGCTGGGTGTCAACGACCAAAGCAAATACAAGACAAGCATCGATCTGAGCTGCTAGCCATCAGTTGCATGCTTTCACACACAGCTCAAAGGCCCCCGTCGAAAGCTCACAATGCTTGCATGATCACAAGACCCCCAGACTGGTCAGCACCTCAAAATCATCAAGCAGCACTTTGTGAAAGAACACTGGATATCATGTCATCGTCTGCTGGATGCTCCACCGTTGACTGTTCCTTTTTTAACAAGGCTGCAGCCTGTGACATTGCCCTGGTCTGCATGCCAGCCAAGGCAGGCTCCAAGACCATGATGACTAACACCTCCCAGGCTATAGTCAGCATGCCATTGCCTATTTTGGCTGCAGCTTGCAAAGCGGCATGACCCTGAGAGCGGCGCTGCAGAGGCTCAGCCAGCAGCAGCTCCAGGGCTTGCCTCAGCTCCTCAGCCTCCTGAACTTGCCAGATGCATGGCCCTCGTGGGTGCTGTGGCAGCTGCCAAACTGGCATCACAGACTGATCCTCATACCTGCACACCCGTCAAGATATAATAACTCAACATGTTGTATACTTGATATTATGCGATATATTCTATATACCTAACATTACAATAATTGTCACGTGCAAGGACACAGCACATATAGCAGGACTGGTGGATGGCGCACAAGAGCGAGGCTGTGGCACTGATCATTGTATCTGCAAACCTAGCTGGGCTTGTTAGGTGCATGCCATGCTGTGTGCACTGCATTGTCTAGAAAGGGTGGAGTGGGACAGTCTCCTAGATGTTGCTCAGCAAGCTGGCAGTATGTGTCTGACGTTACAAAGTGGGCCCAGCTTTTGGAATGACATATGATGGTGTGCAGTGGCAGCGATACACCCAGTCACCTGCAGTGATTTTTCACAAAGTTGTTGCAGAACCCAATCTCTCTGTTATTATTCTCTGCTCAGTGCTAATGAGAGACAGCAGGTACGAAAAGGCAGCATACATCAAGAGTGCCCCTGTAACTGGCTGCAGATGAGACCTTGCGAATGCCAATGCAACCACTGTCATGAACATCAGCGCAGATCACACGTGTGTGGAGAGACCATAAACGAAACAGTACGTGAAATAACAGCTCAAGCATGTTAAGCCCACCTGCGCACTGTGGGCCATCTGGCTGTGAAGAGGGTAGTGGTGCCGTGGGAGGGCAAACTGGGGGTGGGGGTGGCGTCATCACTCACCCTGCCATTGTTGGACACACTGCTGCCTGTGCGCCGCAGCAACACACTGAGGGGTACCCTCTCTAGACCCCCCATGCTCCTGCATGTCATCCATCTAATGTTCCATAACATGTGTCTGCATGCGTTGCTGACATTAACCTTGTTCTGTAAGATGTGCAGCTAGAGGCCTCTGACAGGCTGTAACAGCTTTGCAAAATGTGCTGGTCAGAAGCCAGCATGGTGTGGAACACAAGGAGGCAGCAAGCAGGATGGACAGATGCAAAGCCATGTGACAGCAAGATGTCTCTCTACTGTCAGGCGAGGTGAGGCAGTTTGCCTTGACCGACAAATGTTGCTGCGACATGCACATCTGCATACCCCGATGACGATCTTTGAAACAGGCAGATGGTGTAACGACAATGCACAGGATTGCAGTCAAAAGCCTGATGGCAGTCATGTTGCATGTCAAGAGTCACATGCATGGAATGGGTGCAGATCAGGAAGTTCAGGGACGCGACATGGGATTGGAAAAGTGAAAGCGACGACAATCAGGTAAACAAATTTGGCTTTTGAATTGGCTCTCGCCTGAAGGAAAGCTGACCTCAACCCCAACAAGTATATACTCACCTTTCAGGCATCAGACTGCTTGCGTTCTCTGAAGACCCAGTTCTGCGTAAAGAGGTGGTGCGCCGCCAGCCACTACCAACACTCCTAGCAGCTGCTGCAGCCTCGTTGGAGGCGCCAGAAGGGCTGTTGATGGGAGAGAACCGCCAATTCTGGGACAGTGACGCTGGGGCTGTCATACTCTGCTGAGGCTGGGAGTTTTCATCAGCCAAAGAGGAGGGCAAGTCAGCATCCACGATGACTTCTTCTTCGGGTACTGTGCGGATCCTAGGGAGGCTGCTGCTGCCCGAGTCTGAACCAAAGCCATTCTCAGGAGGCCTGCACAGCAGTCAACATACTTCGGCCAGGCTGACACTGAATGCAACGACCAAGTGCTGCATCGCCTTTCCTGTTATAGCATATCGGCATACATGTGCGCTGCAACTGCAATAGTACAAGTCTTTGCCTAAAGCAGGTGCTGCCTAGAGCAGCAGGCAGCATGTGATGTCTGCAGCAGCAGCAGCAGCAGCTACATGATCAGTCTTAAGTGCAGCAGCAGGGTCATCAAATGTAGTGCTGCTGCTGCGCCAACACAAATGGTGCTCAGTCATGAACAGAATGGACGTCGATACATCTGTAATCATGCAGACTACAGGCTAGACAGGCTAGACTGCAGCAATGGCAGCAGATCAAGAACCCTACCCTGCTGCCCGTCTTGGAGTAGGGTTTGGACAGCGCTGATACTCCTGGCTAGGGCTAGTAGACATGGGTGACTCAGCGCTCAAGTCCCATTCCTCAGCTGCCCTGACAGCTGCCTGGTTGAGATCATAGGCTTCCAGAAAGACAGCACTGCAGCTGCCAGTCACCACTGCACAGCCTGCTGCTGCTACCTCATGTAGCCTGCTGCCCCTGCACCCACAGCCCCTTTGTAACACATGTAGTGAGTGCCATCTTGTGATGAGCAGCAGCTCCGTGTGCTAATTTGCTGACATGAGTCATCAGCACATGCCGCTGGCTGTGTGATGTGCAGGGCCAAATTTGTGCAGCAAGGTGACATCAACTGACAAAATGCATCATGCTGATGCTCAGGGTGCAAGCACCCGCTGAAGAAGCAGGAAGAAGAGGAAGCATGTGGACAAGGATGGCAAGCACAAGCTCCGGCAGGGGCCAGCAGCAACAGCAATGCAGGCACTGCAGCAGTAGAAACAGCAGCAGCACCAGCAGCAGCTGCAACAAGACAGCAGCAGCAGATGTGATGACAGCACTTGTGATTTGGTGAAGCATGTTGAAGTTGTTGTCCTACTTTGCATCTTCTGCCATTGAGTCTCCCATGAAGACCACCTCTAGTATCTGGTACAGCTGAGGCAACAGACCTGCCACATCCACCACCACTACCCCTATCCCCTCCAAGCCTTGCCTCTCCTGTGCACGCAGTGCTGTCTGATGCATCTCACATGCACAGCACCAAGTTCTATAGGGCAGCCAACTCTATGGTGCTGTCAAAGAAGTGGAAGCAGAGCTTCATGGGAGGATGTGCATGATCTGCAGATCAGGCTATGTGACCATGTATGGCACTTGCCATCATTGTGTGCAAGTCACATAGCCTGATCTGCAGATCATGCACATCCTCCCATGACCCAGAATCTTTCATGAGCTGCTGTCACATCAGCAGCACTGATGAATGTAAGCACGGCTGTATACGCACGGTACACATGACGACAGAATGCAGACTGACCTGAGAAATGTCAGACCACAGAGTGACTGTCAGGCCTTGAGCTGTGAGCTTGGCGGCAGCCTGCGGAGCCTGTGCAACATCCTTGGGGGCTATGACAGTCAAGAGATTGGAGAACCTGGCCCTGAGAGCGCCATGCAGCTCCAGCAGGCTGGCTGACACCTCGTCTGTTGACACATTGGCAGCCAACCAGACTGTCCTGTCAGCTTTTGCTGCATTCACACAGCAACACCTCACAGGCTGCAGTGGAAGCACTGAAGAAGAGCTCACCAACCACAACATTGACAGCAAGGAAACAGCAGGGATTGAATGTTATTCCAGGTGACTAGTAAAAGAAGTTCTGCCTGCATACGACCAGTTGTGCATCTGCAATAATGGTCAACATGCCCGCGTCGTCAGCTCATGCTGATCATGCACAACAGCAACATTTGCATGCAACTAACAGGAGTGTAGACTGAAGGCAGGTCTACGAGGGTGGCACATATGAGACAAAGATGCAAAGGTGCATGTACCTTCTTGCAGGAGGTGGCAGGTTGCATTGAGGGGTTGACGTGCCAGCAGAGCACAAGCTTCCAGGGCCTGTGCATAGCTGAGCTCCACATACCAAGCTGGCATCTGAGCTAGCGCCCCTCCCAGCATCAGCAACCTGGCCACGTCCTGGGAAGCACAATTTGTTTCAGGATGTGGTGGATGCACAGCATCAGGAGGAGGAAGCTGAGCATTTGCAGTTCATTGCTATCATCGTTGCATGAAGTACAGGATCTGCGTGATGGCTCCAAGACTAGGTTGTGTTGAGCTTGGTGTGATGGCGTGCTTTGCATTCAGATGTGACAAAGACAGCTGGCCACTATGCATGCTATTCTAGTGGGCAAACATCATAGGAAGTAACAAAACAAGATCAGCAGTCAGCATTATGGCAGACGCGCAGCAGATAGCCAGGCTCAAGCTCGCTTCACGCAACTACAAAGCTGTCTTACACCAGCGACCGGGCATGCAACAGAAACACAGAGACATGTGCAATGACTTATGCAGGTCACAGTGAGAGGTGTACCACATCAGTCTCTGGCAAAATGAGATCAAACATGCACAGCAGCTTGTTGACATTTGCCCTGGCTTGCTGTTTGCCATGATGTCGCAAGAATTGGGGCACAGGCATCCGTGCATCCAGCCACGCCAGCCATACGCCTCGCTCACGACAGGCATTCAGCACAGCAGGCTGCAGCTCTGGATCCTGCATGGCTGGAATGAGGTCAGACTACAGTGCATCCCCATGCCTTATAGCTGTGTTCAGCGTGACCACCAGGCAACTCAACACAGCATGTACAAAGCAGGTACATTGTTCAAGCCCCCTGGCTGCATGGGCATTGGTTTGGAGCTCCTGGCTGCACAGGCATTGCTTTGGAGCTCCTGGCCGCACAGGCTGAGGTTGGCAGAAACACTGATGTCAGAGCTGGCCAGGCTGCTGTTGGCTTGGACAAACATGTTTGCTAGCTGCTTGATGTAATGGCTCTGGTCGCGTGGGCGACTTCTGCATAGCTGGGGTTATTGATTGCCTGTTAAGCTGCATGAAGGGCTGCTCAATGATGAAGGGGCTGGCTGAGCTGGCTGCCATCTCAACATGTAAGCCTGTACGCACCTGATGGCCAGCTACCCGACTGACAACAGACGCAAAGGCTGCACAGTCTGTCAAGATCAGACAGCCAAACTGCTGCTGCTGTTGCTGCACACAAGGGGCTGGGTGACCAGGACTGGCTGCAGGGCTGGCCACCATTTGTGTGGTGTGATACGCCAGGTGATCAAGACATGCTTGCTGTCAAGTACCTGCTTTGCTGAACAATGGCAACGCAACTGGGGAGTTGCAAAGTGTTCAAGTCAAGCCTCAAAAAGCAAGATGCTCATGCAAGTACAATTTGAGCAGCATTGTGTGTCCTTTCTTATATGACCAAGCTCTGCTTGTGTATGTGCACTTCCCAAACGTCTGACCAGCATCAACACATTTTAAGTTGGCAGCTTTGGCAAGGAGAGAGGGCCTAAAGCATCAATGGGGGTGTGAGTACTGACCATGAAGACTGCTACATTGGGCTGCCATTGTCCCAAGAAGGTCTTTATGGCGGGGACAAAGCCTGGAAGGGTCTCCAGCAGTCTCACCTGTATAGTGCAAAGGTTAGCATGCCAAGGACAGCCCTTCAACAGCCCTGTGTATGCAAATAGTCAGCATTAGGCAGTTTTGGCAGCCAGTGTGTATCAAGCTGACCTGCTCTGGAAGCAAGCCTTGAAGCACGGAGCAGCATACTTTGTTGGCTGTCACTAACACCTGCAGCTCGCCTCTGCCACTCAATCCCTGCAAACAAAGGCATTGTGCAGGGTGTTCTTGCTAATGCAAGCGCAATGCCTTCGTTGAGGCTGCAGAAGCTACCTGAGCGCATCTTGAGATTACTGGCAGAGCCACAAGGCCTTGCTCTGCAGCACAAACGCTACAATTTATGCTCTGAAAGAGGTATCAGAGTCAATACCCCGGCAGAGTGGTGATGGCAAAGATTAAACGTTGGCTTGACAGACAGTCTGTTTTGTGTGCTGTGCTTTGCTGAAGCAGACATGGACTGACCTGCGGTCTCTACCTGAAACCATACCAAGAAGCCATCAGGTCGGCACCTATGGAGCTCATCCTCATTAAGCTCCTCATTACGCTCCTGCACGTAAACGGGACCGAGTGGTGAGCTTTGCGCCGAGTCAGAAAAGCTTTGAGGATGGCCAGGCTTAAGGACTCAGACACGGCAGTTCAGAGCGCAACCTGAACGCCGAGGGCAGCACGTATCAAATTTGTGTACCACCGTTGCGACACCATAATGCAAGTCGGCAATGAGGTGATGCAGCCTCTTTCAACAGGGTGCTGTGTGTGCAACTGGCTGCAAAATCGTAATAGACGCTCCGAAACCAAGAGTGGCTTGGTGAACGTTCGTGGTGCAACTTGCCACAATCCTTCAGAAGTATATGTCACAAAGTTCGATGATAAAGTGCTCATTGTCACGTGACACACTGTAAGCTTTTACTTTGACCTGTTGCTCTTGAGCCAGATGTTTCTGTCCTTGTTTACCAAATACAAACAAATCATTAGTCACTGAGGATGGCGGTTCAGGGATGATGTCAATCAGCAGGGCATTTTCATCAATGCCATGCTCAAACACCTGACCAAGGCAATATTACTAGTGCTGATGCACAATCCTGATGTCAGTGGTGAATGCACTGTCTTCATGTTCACTCAAGCAGCTACACAAGCAGACTTTGCTCAACCTCTGCAGCATTATGTCCAAATTCTGATTACCTGTGTTCCCCTGACATGACAGTATCCAGCCTGAGAAAAGTATAGTAGGCTCGCAGCTGCTCAGCGTGATGATGATCAGCAAGAGCCAGCATGCTGCAGCAAATTCAAAGTCCACAGCAGGCCGCAACACCATCTCAGCAGCACACACAAAGAACAAGGAATGCTGCACAGATGCCATGACAAGCAGCTCAAAGGCACTGTCTGAATCTGGGGCGCCACCTGATCTGTCCTGTACACAAGAATTCAAAGAGCGTGAGGGCTCCTGCGTGTGACACATTCCTGCCAATAGGCTCACAGTAGACATCCAGCATCATGCTGTCATCTGAGCGTGCCCACAGCGGTTCCCACTGGGTGGCCAGCACACTGCAGGCCTTTGCTATGATGACCTTTTGAAAGTGAATTTCCTGGTCGTCAGCCACCACCACTGCATTGGTGTATATTGCAGGTTTGTTGAAAGCGCCAGTAAAGTAAGGGTGGTCTCAGCAGTGACTGCGTTGTCATACAGCTGCTTGAGGGGTGGCGTCCTTCTGGTCAAACCTTTGGCTCCCACTCCTTTGACCAGCAACTGTCTGACGACCGGCTTGCCCTTCAGCTTATTTTGCAAATATCTAAGTCTGTGTGAAGGATGCAACAGCTGTTTCACATCATTGTCTTCAGAGTTTGTTACAAGTCGCTGCAGTCATGGTCTGTTTGTGGTCAAATCATTGACTATAGTGAGCATGTTGCCTGCAACCTGCAAAGGCTCTGGTAGTCATGACAAAGACATGTACCATCTAGAAGCCTGGATTCAGCTCTCTCGGCCATATGCTTCACAGTAATGGAATGAAATCAGCTGCCCACATACAAACTACGAGCACATGTGCCAAATTGACTGGGCACTGCAAGCTAACTTTCCCACACGGCGTGCATGCTGCTGGATGTCTAGATGTTAGCGTCTGCTGCGCTGGATGGGTACCCAACGATGCTTCCTCTGCCTGCAGTCTCACCCCAGATATCACCTGCTCCACAAAACTGGGCACCGCCACACTGACTGCTGCAGTTGTAGTTGACATGCTGTGCTGCCTCCCCATTCAGCCAGCCCGTGATACTTGGAGAACCAGCGCTTGTGTAGAAATTCTCCAGTGGCTGCAGCATAACAGTCAATTTTTGATGTGGCCCCACAACAGTCACACACAGCCATGAATTGTTGATAGGCATGGTATGCTTGAGATATAGGGCTGGAAGCTTGTGTAGGCAAAAGCCTGCTGAGTAACATTTGAAACATGTCCATCTTTGGACGTTGAACTATAGCTGAACAGTAGCATGGTTCGCCATGAGACAGATCATTGCCCTCACATGTGTGTAGCGCCTGCACCACAGAGGCAGGATCTGTGCAAGATTTGCGTCTGTGGCAACAACGTTGCGTAGTGGAGGGGTGGGGTTGATGGCTAGGCGGTAGGCAGCCTCCCCAACAGCCTTGGGGTCCAGACCCATCTGAGTGTAGCCATTGATAACATCATCACCCACCTCTGTCAGTAGCTGAGGACATGCTATGTAGTAGCATGTCTCATGTCAGCCACCTTACTGCACATGCAAGCAAAAGCAATGCCTGCAGCTTGTTGCATGACGAGTGCAGCCTGTGATGTCGCTGAATAGCATGGCAGGCACCAACTGAGGCAGTTGCTGTTAACTACAGTGGCAGTTTATGACGAGCAGTACATAGATTATACACATACATATATATATATATAAGAACTGATTCCAGGTCTGCTGCTTGGCTAATGAGTGCGCAAGCTAGCCAGGCATGACAAGGCGCACCAAGCAGCGTTCAATGCTTACCATAAGAGATGTGGTATCCCAAGCTGGTACTGACTGTGCCTGGCAGAATGGTGACAAAATCAATGTTGGTGGGGTTGTTGGTGGAGACGTGGCTGGAGTACCACTCCTCCTGCAGGGCCATGAGGGCCCACTTGGAGGCAGTGTATGGCAGGTAGCCAGGTGCAGCAATCTGTGACTCGACAGAGGTGGTCACAAGAATTCTTGCATATCCTGCATGCAATCCCAAAGTGCTTGATGTCAGCAGAGCCAACATGCTGTGCAAAATGAACACAAGTCTTGCTCAAGAATGCTGACTGCGTATACGTACAAGGGTCTGGCCTGGTCTTTTTAGTCTTTAGCAGCTTCTCCTTCTGTTGTAAGTATGCTACATGAAGACAGTGGGGCTGAGGTGAGCTGCAAAAAGACATGCTGTAGTAAAGCAAACAGTGATAGTGTCTGTAGCAAGGGATGCATTGTCAATGCTGGCAACTGCGTTACCTGAGGTAGGCAAGAGGGGGAGTGAGGCCTGAAGGACACGGACAGCTCCCTAAAAGTCGGTGTCAAAGGTCAACATCATCTGCCGCAGATCGCTGTTGGCAGCATCCCCAACGTACTGATTGCCTGCAGATCATTTGGCTCAAGACCCTCTGACACCATGGCACTTCACAGACCAAGCACCGGAGCCAAAAAGCAGAACTACACAAGCAAGGTCTCTGCAATGAATTTGATCCTTCAAGCAGATGAATTTGATCCATCAAGCAGATGAATTTGATCCATCAAGCAGATGAATTTGATCCATCAAGCAGATAGCAGACTCAGCAAACTGGCCCAAAATCTGTAGATATGCTGCATGAGTGAGTGCTAGTGTCAGTATCTACCTGCATTCAGGTACAGGACATCAATCCTGCCGTAGGTGACTGCTACCCTGTCAACGGCTGCTTTCACTGACTCTGCTGAGGTCTGATCCATCTGGTACTGAAAATTGCACAACACAGCCATTGACAACCACATGCATCTCATGAAAGCGAGAGCATCAATCACTTTCCCAAACTTGACAAATTTCCGGACTGCAATGTGCATATATGACCAGTCCTTGCAGCACTGCATGCCCATACTCTTAGACGAGCAGTTTACCCAAAGATCCTACAAGTATGGGTAACATGCCCAAAATCAGAGCAGCTTGTCGACAGCAGGCTGGAAGAGCATATGCATGTCCTCACCAGTTAGGAGGTACAGGGTAGCGCCAAGGCCACCTAGACGTGCCTACAACTGTGGCACCAGCAGCAGCAAACCGGTTGGCTGCAGCACGGCCAATGCCTGTGGAGGCGCCGGTGATAAAAACAACCTTCCCAGTCATATTCTGCAAGCAGCGGTCAGACAGCAGTGCACCTTGTTTTCCCGTCCTTGCTGTGCAGCATGCGGTGGGAGTTTGCATGCAAACAGCGCCTCACCTGGCAAGGAGCTGAAGCACTGGTCTCACAAGGAATTGCACCAGTGTAATTGGCTATGCTGAATTGATTCAGAATGTTACAACCAGGTACAATGTCTACTGACACATTAGGCTCAGGCACAGCGGTGGCAACAGGCTCTGTCTCTGTGTATGGTCCGTAGTATTCGGCAGTGTTCTCAAGCCCTGAAAGCAGGCCCAAGTAATTGCACGACGTCCTTATGCGGCCAGCAGGACAAGCTTGCCACTCTAAGCCATCACTCTAAAGCCATCCCTCTAAAGCCATACGAGGCTGCGCATGCAGCTCTTCATGCACTTGACTAACTTGACATCGAAATCCAACTCAGCCGCAATGCAAGCGTGGATGCACATCGTGCATGGTGGCCGACCGTTGTATCAAGCGTTGATTGCGTCGCGAAGAATATGACAATACTGAGGGCATGCCAGACACATGATCGCAATGCTAAAGCGTACCAGTTGCATTGTAACCATTCAACACAATAGTGCTGTTGTTGGCAATTTTGCTGATTGTCGCGGATTGCGCGTGAGCTTGAGGCAGAATCCGCAGAATTTCAAAACGTCCGGAACTGACTACAAGCAACAGCGTGACACAAGATAGGTAGCGGTCAAGTGGGACTTTGCTGGATATGTGCCGCAGAAGCAGTTTACACCACTTTCAAGACCGTATCGGACAGCAGCTTTGATTGCACAGGACGCAAGCCCTTTACACTGATCTGGCGCGTGATGCTTTTGACTTTTCAGCAATGGATGTCGTGATTGTCTACGTGATGACGTCATTGTAGTCGATTCGATTCGATATGTTTAATGTCCTGGGGGGCAACTAAGACCCAACAGACAAAAAGTTCAGTGCAGTGAATCAAGAAAGGTACTTGTGATGTCTGATACAGCTCATAGCATGCATGTGTAAAATACATATGTGAAATCCTGCCTAGACGTGTTGAAATTATTGTACATCCTTGCACAACCAAAAGTGTCT
>JAABUY010003848.1_pt1 | contig 16143 bp, 18 predicted proteins | sample 5560271 | NCBI WGS metagenome assembly JAABUY01 (sample SAMN10711886, study PRJNA513374) | rock metagenome | isolation source: Antarctica rocks | place: Antarctica: Victoria Land, University Valley
CGCGACCTGGCGGTGGTGCAGCGCAATCTCGCGGCGATCCAGCAGGTTGCGCACCGGCTAATCGTCGCCATCGAAGGGGACAATGCGCACGGGGAAGGGGAGGGGTAATCGGCGAGCGGGACGCACGGTGTGAGGCGGGATTCCCGCCTCACACCCAAGTCATCTGCGAGGAGACGATTCCAATGGCGATGTATGAGATGACGGTAACAGGTGGGCGGTGCGCGTTCGCGGCGGAGGAGAGCGTCGCCGCGATGGAGACGACCCGGACGCGACACTGGCGAGGGCGTTGGCGGTCGGGGTGCGCTACCTCAACCGCCGAGGATCGCGCGCCACTCGGCTCCCGTTGCCGGCTCGACTAAGCCGGGATGAAGAGGGAACGGTGATGCGACCCTACGCGATAGTCGGGGAACTGCTGCTCTCCGATGGCACGACATACACGCGACTCGCGACCTACGAGGCGATAGACATGGAGGCGGCACTGCGACGGGCGGCGATGATTGTCCGGCAATGGCGCGGAGAGCGGATCGCCGATCATCCCACCGCCAAGGTGCGGGAGATCGTCGAGGTGCAGGTCAGCGAGGACCATGCCGCGCCATGACGGCGATCAGGCGGTGTGCAGAAGCAACAGGAAAACGAGCAGCGCGAGGAGGAGCCACCACGATTCCCGCACAAGCAGGGCGGCGCACTCCTCGTCGGTGGGATCGCGCTCGGGAGGAACGTTGTCGAATCCGGTGTGCATCGCCATGCCCTTTCCGAAACGATGCTTATCATCCGTGTTCTTATAAGCCGTAGACGATGCGACCGCAAGCACGCACCGTTGGGGCATGGAAGAAGATGTCATCATCGTGCTGGGGAAACGGGTACGGGAGTTGCGGCTGCGGACGGGGTTGTCGCAGGAGCGGTTCGCGGCGCGGGCGGGACTGGACCGGACATACTACGCGGGAATCGAGCGGGGAGAGCGCAACCCGAGCGTGAAGCAGCTTGCCAAGATCGCTGCAGCGCTGGGTGTATCGATCGCGGCGTTATTCACCGAGAATGAACAAACTACGTAAGTGTCATACATATCCCTTCAGATTTGCCGCCCTGAGAGGAACCTCTCGATCGTTGTGTATGGTATGATGATTGAGAGGAGGGTTTGACGGATGGTACGCACGCTCGACATCCCACGCGCCGACGAACCGTCTCCGCCGCGCGACGCGGCGCTTCTCACGTTGCCCGCAGCCGCCGAAATCCTCAATGTCGATCAGGTCTATCTCGTCCGATTGCTGGATACCGGGATGATTCCCGCCGCTGGCACGGGAGGGCGGCGGCGTGTACGCCGGGAGGATCTCCTCGCGTACAAGCAGGAGCGGGACGTCGCACGGCAGCGCGGCCTCGACCGGCTGCTCGACGAGAGCCTTGCTGCGGGGCTGGACGACGTCGACTATGACGCTATCGCCGATCCGGCCTGATCACCGCTCGTGCCCGCCCCCCGCGTCCTGCTCGATGCCAATGTGCTCATTCCGCTCAATCCCCGGGATTTGATCCTCGCTGCGGCGAATACTCCCGAGCCGCTCTGTCGCGTGTTTTGGACCGAAACGATCCTCGCCGAGACCGAGCGCAATTTCCCCAAGGCGATCCGGCGCGGTGATGCGGCGGAGAAGGCGGTGCGGGCGACCGCGCTTGTGACCGAATTGCGAACAACCTTTCCTGACGCGCTGATCGCCGGCTATGAACCGCTCATCGAGCAGATGCAGACGACCGACCCTGAGGATCGGCATGTCGCGGCGGCGGCGGCACACGCCAGGGTAGATGCCATCGTCACCTTCAATGTGCGCCACTACCCGCCGATCACATTCGATGCCATGCCGCTTCATCCGCAGGTACTCGTTCCCGACGTTTTCCTGATGAACCTCTTCGGGATTACGCCGACCGTCCTGCTCGCACGGCTGCAGGTGCAGGAGATGCGGGGTAAGGCCTATGATCCCGACGTGACCGTGCGCCAGATCCTCGCGCGGATGGCACCGCGATTGCCACAATTCGTTGACGCGATGATTGCTTGGGTGGATGAGCAGGTGCGGGCCGAGGAAAACTGATGTACGCTGTCGACGGGCGATTCTCGTGCCGAGAAGCAACCTTTCGCTGATTGGGCTGAATAAGCCCTGGACTTCACCGGTACGGTCAATGTGCGATGGACAACGAACCGACCTCACCGGAACGGGGAAGCCTCGCCAACAGATAATTGTCGATTAAGAAACCTTATGCGACTTATTTCTCCATGCCACCTTTACCAAAGTGCATGGCGACAGATGCATGACGAAGTAAGCGCGGCCTCATTCCGCAAGCGACCGACGCGCGGCGACCGGGTCGATGCGTTCGGCGTACCGGAACGCTCTGTCGAGCCAACGGTCGAGGTCGTCGCCCGATGCAGCGGTCCCAGTGGCGTCAGCCGTCAGCGCTCGCATATCGGCCACGAACTCGCGGATGTCGCGGACGAGCCGCCCTGCATCGAGCTGCCGGTCCAGTTCGGCGCGGAAGCGGAGTTCCTCCACCCGCCGCTCCTCGGCCGCCCAGCACGCGCGCTCATGCGACGACCCCTTGCTGCTGGAAATATTGCACGGCTTCGTCAGGGCGCATAATTGCCGTCGCACCGCGACCAATCAGCGCTTGCTTCTTCGTTGCCTTGAAGAAGTTGCGGTCAGTCGTCAGGAAGATGTCACCAGCATGGTAGATATGGCCCCAGAGGGTCAGCACATCCCGCTTGTGGTTCTTCCACACCCGCTCGCGCCGCGCCTCGTCCCACGCGCGGCGGGCGATGCAGTAGCTTTCCCATGTGCCATCGCCGTCATCAGGGAAGAGTGTGCGATGGATCCATTGCTCGAAGGCGAAATCGCCGTCGCTGCCCAGGATGAAGCGGGAATCGAGGCGCGTGTCCATGTCGAGGTAGACGATGCTCGAGAGGACCTCCACTCCGGCGAGGCCGATCCGGCGGAGCCGCGCGTAAAACTCCTCGATGAAGGGGATACGTGCTTCCCCTTGCGGGCGCTCGAAGCCGCTGACGCAGACGACCCGAACGGTTACCTGCCGGGCGTCGTGGGCGGCAATAAGCACGCGAAGCGCGGTCGCCGTCGGCTCCTCCCCTTTCTCAAGGGCGATGAGGCAGTTATTGTCGAGTGTGAGCCTTCTCAACCAACTTCCTCTCTCATATAGATGATTGAGCACCGCCAAGATTGACCGACATTGCCCTGCCAGCGATCATACCGACTCGATGAGCGTCCATCGCCATCGATCCGCCAGCACTTCAATGTGGATGCAGATGATATAGAGATCGCCGGATATCTGGCGGATGCGGGTCGCCTCCGCTTGGCACAGCGCGCGGATCCCGTCGCCAGCGCTGCCACGATAGATCGCCGCGAGCAGCACGTACGGCTCGGAGAGTCGGCTCGTCACATGGAGCCGCTCGAACCGAGGCGCGCCGGGCGTGCCAATCCTCACCATCTCGATCGCCGCATGCGACACACGCCGGGCCAAGCGCACTTGGTCGTCGAGCGGCGCCTCCAGCAGCGCGAAGCATACTTGCGCCCAGAACGGGAGCGGCTGCCGCTCCACGCCGCGCAGCATGTCGAGCCACCACGACGAGCACGCGATCGTCGGCTGCGGGGAGGGAAGCCCGAGCCACTTCCCGAGGAAATAGCCGGTGATCGCACGCGACGCGTCGAGCAGTTTCAGTGGCTCGCGCCGGTAATTGCGGCGCGGGTCGAGGCGGAAGCAGGTCTCCAGATAGTGGCCGAGGAGCGCGAACTCCCCCTCGGTGCTCAGGTGATTGGTCACGCGATCGATCATCGCCCGCTTTGCGAGGTAGTGCAGGCGCTCACTTTGCACGTCGAGGATTTCGAGGGCCGCTTGGAGTTCATACGACGTCATCACCGGCACGAGGTCCTCGGCGGTCTGGAAGAATGGCTCTTTGATCGTGTAGACGCTCGACTGCGCCGATCCGAGGCGCGACCACGCCACGACGAGCATCGTGAAGTGGCTGATGCGGGAGAGGTCCAGTGTGTGCCGGCCCGCCGCCGTCGTGACGACGTGGCGCTGCCGGTCGCTCTGTAGGAACGCGCGGAAGTGGAGCGCCTGCTCGACGCCGGAGAGGTACGTGATGTGCGTCGCCTTCGCGACATCATCGGGCGCGCCGACCTTCGCGTCCCCCCGGATCCTGCCCGTCTTCGCCTCGATGATGATGGCGTGGGTGTCGAGGAGAACGAGGATGTCGCTCTCCCGGGTCTTCTTCTCATCGTTCGCGTCCGGATAGTGGATGCTCCGATAGATCGTCGCGTCGGGGAATGCCTCGGCCACCCTGTCGACGACAACCGCCTCGAACGTGTTGCCTTTGGTCTCCTCGTACGCGCGGCGGATCGCGGTATCGCCCTTGACGAGGTTCTCGAGCATCTCCCGCATCGCGTTGAAGAGGCTCCACGGGATCGGCAGGAGGAAGGTGTCCGTGTCAATCTCGATGAAGGGGCGATCCCAGACCGGGTTCTGCACGAGGAACGAATGCTCGTCCTCTGCCGCGTCGCGGAGATCGCCGAACCGCAGCGACCACATGCCCACGATGGCACGGATCCCATCCGGCTCTACGTCTGAGGGACACAGCGCGACCAAGTCGTCGAGGGTGAGGGTGAAGACCGAGGGCAGGAGGTCGTCGATCGCGTGTGCGAGCATCCGCTCGACAGTGTCGCTCGCTCCCTCGGCGTCCGCGACGCGCGCGATCTCGGCCATCTGCGCGCTTGTCGCGGGATAGTCCGCAATAATGGCGGTGGCCACTTCCTGACAGTTTCCGAGGCGGGTGCGAAGATCGTTGATCGTGCGATACTTCAGATACCGGCGTTGGATCAGGAGGACGGCCTGCTCGAGCATCCGTATCAGATCGGTACATCGGACGCCAAAGCGACCGTGGAGCAGCGCATCGTAGGGTGCGAACATGCGGATCATCGTCGCCGTGATGTGCTGCGGATAGCCGATCAGTCGGACGACCTGCGTGCTGTGGCCGATATTCGTGAGCACGACTCTATATTTCTCGTCCTCACCCGCGATGTTCCCGATCCGCTCGGAGCGCAGACGCATCTCCTCTTCCTGCGTCCGCAGCAGCAGGTCAACGAATGTGTCGAACTCATCTTGGCTGAGGCGACGGTCTCCGTATTCCGAGCGGCCTCGCCGCAAGACAAGCGCCTGGAGCAGTTCTCCCGGCGCTTGGGCGATGGAAGATCTCCCGACCCTGCCATCGGGTTCGTCGGGCGTGTCCGCAAGGCTCATCATTCCGAACGCGAGGAGGAGAAGGAGCGGATCGTATGCGGTGATGCGTTCCCGTAGCGCCTCGTATGCGGAACGCACGGGGCCTGATGTACTCCGCGCTGCGTCGCCGGCCATAGCTATCTCGTTCCTCAAGAGCGGCCCTCGTCGTCGCATGAGCGCTCACCGAGCACGAGCATCGCCCATGTGAAAGCGACGACCCAAGCAGCAACCTGCGCTGCTTCCAGCTGATCGGCCCATCTCGCCAGTTCGTCGACAGTCATGTTCGCCGTCGTGGAAAAATCCGGGGAGGGTAGCGTGGCCTCGTAGAGTTGAACGATCATCGCCTTGAGCGCGCGCACCGAATCCGTGTCCCAATTGTAGGCCGCCATGACGTCAACAGACGTGAAGAGCTCGGCTTCCGCGCCGATCACAGCGGCGAGGATCGCGCTGATGCCGCCGGCCACCTCTTCTACACGAGGCTGTAGCCAGGTGATGTCCTCGTCCTCGATCGTCAAGGTGCGCAGGCTGCTCATGTAGCGCGCGAGGGTTCCCATCTCCCCGGTCTGCCGCCAGAGACGTAGCGCAAGTCGGAGGTCGCCATCATCCCACACGCTCATACCGAGGCTGGACAGCACCTCCGGAGGGAGTGGATGGAGATAATACTGCCACCACTGCAACGGTGCTCCATGGAGCAGACCAGGCAGGTAGAAGCGCCACGCCCGTGGCGTGAGGAGCCTCCCGCGCACCGACGGGACGATGACGAGGGATGGCCAGTGCGTCTCGATGGCATGCCACCGCAAGAGATTCGCTTCGGTGCCATCGACGGCGGCGCGCACCGATTCGATGGCAGTTTGCACGGACTGGAACACTTCCAGCGCATCGTGACCGTTGACCCCGATCCAGAGGGCGGCCGCGCCGTCCCAAGGTTCCGCCTCGGAGAGCACGCTGAACGTGAGCGTCCCGGACGATGAATCGGCGAGCGAGCGGCGCAGGGCCGCGCGGATATCGTGCGGGACCGCGCGGTACTCGGCGAGGCAGGTGCGCGCCGCCTGCGGAATCGTCCGCTCGGGATGGAAGGCGAACGCGTGCCACAGGCAGCAGACCCGAAGCAACTCGGATTCTTGCCGTTCTAGGTATGCGAGGGCATCGTGCGGCACGAACCGGCCGAGATGATGGCGAAAGCGTCGCTGCATCGCGGGGAGTGCGCGCAGTGCGGTGGAGAAATTGACCGTGGAGTGACGCCGGAAGTCGATGCGGATTCCCTGCGTCGCCGCCGTATCGATCACCCGCATGCGGTGTCTGTTGTCGCCGACGCCCCGTCCGAGGATCGGATTGAGGAGGAGGACATGCATCGCTTGGCTGAAGAAGGCGTCGAGGCTGTGCGTGTACTCGGAGACGCTCTTGTGGAGCGGCATGTGGCGCTGGAGGGCCAAACTGCGGCGATTCACCGGCCCTGCCGCATCGGTCTTTTCTAGCGCCGCAGCGTCGGTCGCCTCGTCGCTGAACCCCCACGCGTCGACCGCGCAACGCGGAAGGAGGGATGCGGCGCGGAGCTGATGGCGGGATCGCTCCCACGCCTCCGCATCGATCTGCTCGCCCACGATCTGGCGTACGCCCGATGTCGCGAAGTACGTGCCGAGCGCTCGCTCGAGGCGCATCAGGGTCCGGACCGCAGCACGACGCACATCCATCACAGACCGCGCGTATTCCTCCCATGTGGCCGGGCGGAACGGATACGTCGCATAGCCTCGGAATGTCGCGTTGATGCCGACCGGCCACTGCGGCGGCAGCGAATTCCTTGGGATCGCCGTCTTCGTCGAGCTGTCGTGCAGGCCATCCCCGGTGAGATGGCCGTACCCCTGACAACCGTAGGCGGCGCGTTCCGGGAGGAGTCGCCGGAGGAGCCACACGCGCCGCATCCCCTCCCGATGGACCGGGTCATCCACTGCTCGCGTCGCGGCGAGGGCGGCGGGCACGCCCGGGGATGCATCGATGTCGGGGTCGAGTACAAGGGCGGTCGGCACCCAGAAATGTGCTCGCGCCGCCTCCGCCGTGTCTTCGATCACCAGCGTCTGCGTCTCGCGTTTGAACCGGGCGAGGATCGCCGGGCGATGCTCGGCCAGCACATCCACGACAGATGCGTCGCTCAGCTGTGACAGGACGAGCACGAGGTCGGCGAGCGTTTCCAGTGGAAGAGTCGCGACTATGTCCGTGAACACCGGCGGGCTGAGCCAGTCGGGCACGGCATCATCAATCGCCAAACGCCCGACCCAGAAGAGGGTTTCGGCGCACGCGGCCCACTCCATCTCCGAGACCGGTCGCGGCGGCATGCTCGACCGCGTCGCAAGCCACTGGTGCGCGCGGCGGACGATCTCCCCCTTGTCCGTCTGCCGTCGTCGGATCGCTTCGATACGCTCGCGTCCCTCGGCGGGGAGCAGGTCGGTGAGCGCAGCCAGCGGGATGCTGCCAGGCGACACATCCGCGACGTCGAAATCCAGCACTGTGTACCACCCGGTCCCCACATCCGCGAATGCATCCCGGATCGGCCCCGCGTTCCGCTCCGTGTACTCCCTGACCCCCAGCCAGAGCAGGGCACGGAGGACACCGCAGACCCCGGTCCACATATGTGGGTGGTAGTCCGTGAGCGCGTCGAGGATCGGTGCGACGTCGTCCGCGTTGCGCGTGAATGCGTGGAGCAGGAACGCCTCGATATCGTCGTGCGCGAGATACGGGATGCACCGAGCGGCGATGCCCGTCCATGGGGAGAAGATATCGGTCAGCAGTTGGACGAGGATCGTGGAGCGAACGGCGTGCAAGCCCTCGATGATCGTCCCGTCCTCCGAGACCCTGAGCAGGTATTCCTTCTCGAGCCGTTCCAGTGAGTGCGAGGGGTCGTCCAAGTGCAAGGATGCGGCAAGCGGCACGGCGTGTAAGCGCGCATTCCCTGCGGAGGCAACGGCCACAATCCGCAGCAAGTCGAGGTCGCCGCTGGCCCGCTGACCGTTGGCGACCTCATCCCTGATGCGCCGCACCTGAGCGGATAGTCGCTCTCGCAAGGATGCGCCCTGTGTCACCAAATAGACGAATTCCAGCAGTGGCCCGCGCGATCCGAACACCTCCCACACATCCTCGAACGCGAGGAACCGCGCGGATACATGCTTGGCGACGAGCGATCGGAATATCCCCCGCGCCTCGTCTTCGTCCAACGACAGCTCGACTTCCTCCAGCGGCACATCCGCGCCGGTGAGCGTCGCCCTGCTCCAATCCTCGGCGCGGATCGTCACGAGAATGAGCACATTCGGATATGACCGGAGCTCCTTGACAAGCTCTTCCCAGCCGCTATCGCTCGGGCCGACGTCGACGAACACGGCGACGGGCACGCCGACGGCGCTCGCGTGACCGCTCACCGCGCGTGCGATACTGAGCGCGTGTTCCCGCCCCGTGACGGCCTTGATGAGGAGACGCCACTCGTCGGGGAAATGGTCGTGGAGGAATCGATAGGCGAGGGTGCTCTTCCCTTGGCCGCTCGCCCCATGGACGACGACCACCCGCTTCTCGCGGAGCTTGTCGGCGATCTCCTTCATCTTCGTCGGTCGTGCGACATCGAGACCCGCGAGGATATGCTCGTATCGCGCCCCGATGCCGCGATAGAACTCGTCCGACAACTCCTCACGGCTCCTGCGGGCGTCGTCGCTCAGCGGCTCGATCGTCGTGAACCACTCGCGGTGGTGCGCCGCCCGCTCGGCGAGGAAGCGTCCGACCGCAGAGATCTGCGCGATCGCGTCCGCGCGGCGGATCTTGCGCTTCGTTTCCGCGCATCGATAGAGCCAGTAGCTCAGGTTCTCGAACGCCCGCTCCGGGTCGATGCCCGTGAGGAGCGCGCGGAGCGATGACTCCACTTGCGCGGTGAGATCGCCCGCATTCACGGGCTCGAACTCGATGTGCGCGAGCAGGTTCAGCGCCTCGGCCTCGGAGATGTACCCGCGTACGCTCAGCTTGCGCGCAAGGGCGGTGCGCTGCGACCCGTCTCGGGCGACGGCATTCTCCAATTCCGGGCCGATCGAGCCGAACGTGGCGATCACAACGTGCAGGTCGGGGGTGTCTTTAAGCGCAGCCGCCACGCGATAGAAGAACGAGTTGCGCTTGTCGGCGGAGAAAGACGAGAGGGTGAGTGCTTCGCTCAGGTCTTTGACTTGGATCACCTCGACAAGGCGATCCTCCGCATCGCGGATCGCGAGGTCTTCAAGGCCCTCGGGGTGGTAGCTGTGCTCGCCAGAGTGCCGCGCGTCGAGCATGCGCGCGAGCGTGTAGAGTGCTTGATGCCGATAACCACGGTAGCTCGGAGTGGCATCGTCTTGTTGCGTCATTCTCTGTACTTCCGTAACGAACGTGAAAGAGACAGCTATCGGAGGTGCAAGAGTATCGCGCACACTCGAGGTGTTCCCTCACTGCAACATTTGTTCGGATAGTATACCAAAATTTGCCTGAACGTACACCCGCACGACCTCCCTTGCGAAAGTAAGAGAAGATACATTATCCTACATTCGCGACAGCAACATCGCCGCTTGCGGAATTATCGAGAGGAGTTTCATGACGACACCTGCATCTCCGAACACGATCACGTTTGGGGTTCGCCCCGGAGTATCGTATGGCCATAGACCCGCCTCCATTGTGGAGGTCGAGCGTATCGTTCACCGGAACGCGCTCGGAATCGTTATCGGAATGCAGCAACGGGTGCAAACTATCAGGCAGATCCCTCGTGTCCGCGTTGGTGCCCGTGACCGAGGAGACTTCGTCGCCGATCACGCCCCTTACCTTCGGGAGCGTATGGAGCAGTGGCCCGACCATCCTTTCCGTCTCGTCGTCGACAACTCAGACTTCGCGCAGCGCAATATCGGCCGGGAGTTGTATGAGCAGATCGATCGGTCTACCAACTGTGCGGTCGTGAAGGCGGAGATCTTTCTCAGCGAGATGCCAGCAGCATGGAATGTGACCGGGAGCTTCCCGCCGTTGCGACTGGACATTGGGAGACGGAACCTTGAGGCGGAACTTCGCGCTGCTATTGAGCGCGAAGAACTCGAGGCGGTTGGCGCAGCGAACGACGATTTCGCGCACCTCATCACATGGCTCGACGAATCAACTCCGCGAGATCGATATACTGCGGACGCCAAGGAGATGCTGCAGGCGCTGAGCGTGGCAATGGGTCTTGCAACGCTCTCGCCGCCCCTACCCACAACTGGAGAGGCGCAATGAGCATAGTGCCCGCATCGTCTGCGGTTAGCACGGATCTGCGATCGTTCACGGACGATGAGACACTCATCGCCATGTGGCTCCACGGCCGCAGTCGTCACACGCAACGGGCATACGTCCACGATATCGGACGATTCCTCGCGTTCGCGATGAAGCCGCTGGGTGCGATCGGATTGAGTGATGTGCAGACATTTGCGGATAGTTTGGCCGACCTCGCACCTGCGACACGAGCCCGCACACTCTCTGCGGTGAAGTCCCTCCTTGGCTTCGGGCACCGACTCGGCTATCTTTCCTTCGACGTCGGACGGCCCATCAGGCTTCCTACAATTAAATTGACGCTCGCCGAGCGTATCCTCGCGGAGCCGGAATTGCAGCGCCTACTCGCGCTCGAGACGCAGCCGCGCAATCGGGTGTTGCTGAAGTTGCTCTATGCCGCTGGGCTGCGAGTCTCCGAGGCCTGCGCTCTCACCTGGCGCGATCTCCAAACGCGCAACGAGGGCGGCCAGATTACGGTGTATGGCAAGGGTGGTAAGACGCGGGCTATTCTGTTGCCTCAGGGAATATGGGATGATCTCACGAGGCTACGCTGCGCGACGGCATCAGATACTCCTGTCTTTCCTTCTCGCAAGAAGCAAGGATATCTCTCAGCGGTCCAAGTTTGGCGCATTGTCCGCACTGCGGCGAAGCGAGCCGGGATTGAGGATGCCGTCTCGCCTCACTGGCTGCGCCACGCCCACGCCTCGCACGCCCTTGACCGCGGTGCCCCCCCGCACCTCGTCCAGGCGACCCTCGGCCATGCATCGCTCGCGACGACATCTCGCTATGCCCATGCGCGCCCCAGCGATAGCAGCGCGCGCTATCTGGCGGTCTGAGAGGCGACGATATGGTCAAGCCGACGAGTCGGTACGCACAAACGCACGACTACGAGCACACGTATGACGGCATGGGCAACCGTGAGGGCGTCTGCCGCATCCGCATCTATGAGGCTCCAGGGCGTGCGCCGGTCGTGCTCTGCAGCACTCTTGCCAAGAACGACGGCACGAGCATCACGAATCTCGTCGAGTACATCGCTGCGGAGGTGCTCACCCGCTTCTTCCGGGATCGCTTGGAGAGCGGCGACGAACCGGTGATCTGGATTGAGTATTACCCGCTGCAGGAATCTTCCTTCGAGCATCTGCTGCGCGTCACCTTCGCCCGCTACACGCCGGAGGTGGTGCCGGGGCCACATGTGTGGCGCACGCGTCTCGGCGAACCCGCGTGGTATCCCATTGCACACGAGGAGATCAAAGCACTGATCGGTCCGCTCGGGGACTGATGGCCATCGCATGATTTGCGGGGCGGTGTACACTATGCGGGAGGAGAGAACGATGCCGAAGCAGAAGACGCGCCCCCAAACCATCAGCAACGAGACGGATGCTCCCGACGCGACGCCGACGCAGCGCGGTCGCGAAGGACGGGACGAGAACGTCATCGCTGCTTTTAACCCGACCGAGCATGGCTACACCGTGACGGTCATGCCCGCCCGCGAGGAGAGCGCGGTCGCCAAGCGCGGCCTGATGACGATGCGGGAGGTGGCGGACTTCCTTATGGAAGACGAAAGCGAGATCGAAGAGATCCTCAGTGCTGCCGCTGTTCCCCTCGTGCATGAGGATAGACAGACCTACGTCGCGCGCCGCGACCTGCGGATCTATCGCGATCGCGACACCGCCGCGCGTCGGGAGCACCTGCGCACGCTCACCCGGCGTTCCATCGCGGCCGGCCTCGACGACATCGATTATTCCCGCCTCTCCGACCAGCCATAGATCCCGTGCCGTACCCGCAGGTCGTGCTCGACGCGAACGTGCTCGCCCGCGCCCTCGTCCGCGATATCTTCCTCGACGCCGGCCTCACCCGGCTCTTCCGCGTCCGCTGGACGGACGCCATCCTCGCTGAGACCCGGCGGACCTATGTGACGAAGATCGGCCTGAGTGAGGCTGACGCCGATGACTTGCTGACCGAGATGGGTAGGGTATTTCCCCGTGCCCGTATTACCGGCTACGAGGGGCGCGAGGCGGCGATGTCGAACGACCCGAGAGATCGTCACGTCGCGGCTGCGGCGGCACAGGTTGGAGCGGACATCGTCACCTATAATCTACGGCACTTCCAGCGCGCGCATCTCGCCCCGATCGGTATCCGCGCGATCCATCCCGATGTCTATCTGGCGGCGCTTTACCCGAAGCATCCGAACACCCTCGCCGACATCGCCCGGCAGCAGGCGCGGCAGCGGCAGGGACGCCTCACGCTCAATGACTACTTGAACCGGCTCGGGCGTTCCCTCCCCCGCTTCGTCGCGACCCTCCAGATCCATCTTCGTGAGGATGAGTACTCATAGCAGGTAGTGGGTCTCTAGGGATATGTTCCTCAACCTCTCTCCACTCACATAAGTATCCGGTGATAACGATGAAGTCAGACGCCCGAAACATGGCTGATACGCTCAACCGTAACGAGCGGTCTGTCCTCGTTTTCCTGTGGTAACGATCATTATCTCAGGATTCGACACGCGTCGCGTATGGGTCGCATGCAGGATGCCGCACATGACGACGAAAGATCTTCGCCGAATCCCGACCAAGTAGCTGATTTGAGGAGAGCGCGATGGAAAGCAACGAGAACCGCATGACGGCGGATGCGCACAGCAGTGAAGGCCAGCCACCGGCGGGCGAGCGCCCGTGCTCCCATTGCCCTCAGGCGCGGTGCTGCCGCCGCCGGGTGACGACCGCAATCACCGCAATCGCGATCAGGGCGACGACGACCGCAACGCCGAGTCCACCGAGCAGCCCGCCCGCGCCGACCGCCGCGACCGCCCCGATCATGAGCGGGAGGCCGGCACAGCAGAGGACGGCGAGTGCCATCGCCCCGATTGCCGCAACTGTTCCACCATTTTTCTTCATTGCATCTTCTCCTGTTACTCGGCGCAGCAAGAGAGCTTCGCCGGATCCTTGTATCGCGAGATCGCCACGATCTTCAGTGCCTCCGCCATCGTCGGATAGACGTGGAGCAGGTCGATGTAGTCGTCGAGCGTGGCGTGGAACCGCATCCCCATCGCCGCCTCGTGGATGACCTCGCCCGCGTTCACGCCGACCATCGAGACGCCGAGCACTTCATTCGTCTTGGCGTCCGCGACCATCTTGATGACGCCCCGCGTGTCGCGGATCGCACCGGCACGGGGCACGTATGCCATCGGCACGGTGTTGCACCAGCAGTCGTAGCCAGCGGCGATGGCCTCTGCATCGGTCATGCCGACGATGCCGATCTGCGGATCGGTGAAGATCGCGCGGGGAATGACCCGGTGATCGACCGCCTTGAGGGAGCCGCCGGAGAGCGCGTTGCGGGCAGCAATGCCGCCGTCGTGCGCGCCGACCGGCGTTGCCATCTGGCTCTGGGTCTCCGCGCCGATGATGTCCCCCGCCGCCCAGATGTGCGGGATGTTCGTGCGCAGGTGCGCATCTACTTTGACCGCGCCGTGATTGTTGAGCGCGACGCCGATCTCTTCTAAGCCAATATTCGTCGTGTTGGGGACACGGCCGGTCGCAACGACCAATCGCTGCGCGCGCAGTTCCCGCTCCTGCCCCCGCACGCTAATGGTCGCAACGATACCGTTGCCCTCTTCCCGAACCGCGCGCACGTCGGTGCGCGTCAGGACGCGAATGCCCTCTTCAGTAAAGGCTTCACCGATCGCCTTGCCCACTTCCGGCTCATAGCCATGCGCCAGGAGTTGCGGGCTGCGCGCGATGAGCGTGACATCCGTCCCGAGGCGGGAGAACAACTGCCCCAACTCAAGCGCGATGTACCCGCCGCCGAGAATCAGCATCGAGGCGGGCAGTTCTTTCAGTTCCATCGCCTCGTTATGCGTCAGGAGGTCACTCGTCAGATAGGGCACACGCTCAAGCCCCTCGATATTCGGGATCGTGGGATGGGAACCGAGCGCGATTAAAAACGTGTCGCCTGTGACGTGCTCGTCCCCCGCCGCGAGGGTGTGGCTATCGAGGAAACGCACGTCGCCTTCGAGGATGGTGATCTTGTCCGCGCCATCGGCCAGGGAGAGGTATTTCTTCTGCCGGTAGCCGTCGATCACGGCATCCTTCTGCCCGATGAGCGCCGGGAAATCGACTGTGAGGGATGTGCCTTTGAGACCGGGATAGCGGGGGTTGGCGGCGTCATAGACAAGTTTGGCCGCTTCGATCAGGTTTTTGGAGGGCAGGCAGCCGCGATTGACGCAGGTGCCGCCGACTTGCCGGTTCTCCGTCATGATGGCCGTCTTGCCCATCTCCGCTGCGTTCAGTGCGGCGGCAAAGGCGGTCGAGCCGGAGCCGAGGATCACCAAATCCGCGTGTGTCTGTGTCATACCATCGTTTCCTTCCGGTCGGCCGATTCCCCGACGATCAGGCAGGAGGCGAGCGCCTGCGCGTTATCGGCCATCATGGTCGTGGCCAGGTCGAGCAGTGGCCGGATGCGCGGATCGGCGATCCGATAGCGGACGGCACGTCCGGTCTTCTCCGCCACGACGAACCCGCACCAGCGCAGACAGGCGAGGTGCGTTGAGACCCTGCCTTGCGGCGAGCCGAGCAGTTGGACGAGTTCGGAGACGCTGCGCTCCTCGTCCAGCAGGAAAAAGAGAATCCGCAGCCGGGTGGCGTCGCCCAGGCCGCGAAAGAACCGCGAGAGACTGTCGCTCTTCACAGCAAACAGTGCCGCGACATCTGGTATGACCGCCGTGGGTGTTGTTCCCATCAAACCCTCCTCGAGAACGTCTTGATTCATACGCTTATCAGTATGTATCATGGATACGGACACGTCAATGGCGAGCGTGTCGGTCGCCATGGTATGGGACGTGCAGGCTTGCGAGGCAACGAAAGGACAAGGCTATGCCACAGGAAGCGGATCGTCACGACGTGCGACGGCTGATCGGTGCGGGGGCGCAACTCGTCGAAGTGCTCCCCGCGCACGAGTACCGGGAGGAGCATCTTGCCGGTGCGATCAGCATCCCGCTCAAGACACTCGCCGACGAGACGGTTCAGCAGCTCGACCGCACCCGGCCGGTGATCGTCTACTGCTGGGATTACCAGTGAGACATGAGCCCGCGAGCCGCGTGGCGGCTTGAGAGTCTGGGATTCACGACCGTCTACGACTATGTTGCGGGCAAGGCGGACTGGCTCGCCAACGGCCTGCCGAGCGACGGGATGCACTCGCCGCGATGCTCGCGACCCTGCGCGCGGACGGCGCCGTCGTGCTGATGGCGACGCACGACCTCGTCTTCGCGGCCGAGCACTGCGCGCGCTGGCTGGTGCTCGCCGAAGGGACGCTGGTGGCGGACGCGAGACCCGCAGCCGTGCTCGGCGGTGGTGCGCGCGCTTCGCACGGCGGACGCGATGGCCGAGGCGATGGAATCCCGCGGCTTCGGCGCGACGGACAGCACGCTCGTGGCACCATATCGGCTGCGTGCGCGCGATTGGCTCCTCGTGATCCTTAGAGCGGTTTGCAAAAATATAGAGACGGTGCGATGCTAAGGCCATGAAAGCATATTCTGAAGATCTCCGCCAGCGCATCGTCCAAGCCGTCGAGGATGGATCGTCCCAACCCGTCGTCGCTAAT
>JAABUY010003849.1_pt1 | contig 16139 bp, 13 predicted proteins | sample 5560271 | NCBI WGS metagenome assembly JAABUY01 (sample SAMN10711886, study PRJNA513374) | rock metagenome | isolation source: Antarctica rocks | place: Antarctica: Victoria Land, University Valley
TCGTTCACGCTCTCGCAAAGCGGCATGGTCAGGCACTGGAACACCGAACTCGCCAGGACCGACGACGCCAAGCGCCGCTCCTTGATCCGGCGCTCACAGACCATCAACGCCACCGGCGCGGTCGTCACCGGCGTTGTGCTGGTCATCGTCGTCCGCTACAAGTTCTTCGGCGGCGCCTACCTCGCCATCAGCGCGATGATCGTCTTGTTCTTCCTCATGCGCAGCATCCGCCGGCACTACGACAACGTCGCCGCCGAACTAGCTCCTGACGCCGCCGGGGTCGTGCTGCCCAGTCGCAACCACGCCATCGTGTTGGTCTCCAAGCTGCACAACCCCACCCTGCGGGCCCTTGCCTACGCCAAAGCCACCCGCCCAAGCCGACTCACCGCACTGACCGTCTCCCTCGACGCGGAGGACACCGACGCGCTGATCACCGAATGGGACTCCCGCGGCATCGACATCGCGCTCACAGTCATCGACTCGCCCTACCGCGAAGTCACCCGACCCGTCCTGGACCACATCAGGCGACTCAAACACGACAGCCCCCGCGACGTCGTCACCGTCTTCATCCCCGAATACGTCGTCGGCCACTGGTGGGAACAACTCCTACACAACCAAAGCGCCCTAAGGCTCAAGGGACGGCTGCTCTACCAACCCGGCGTCATGGTCACCTCCGTGCCCTACCAGCTCCACTCATCAACCCAGGCGCCCACCAGGTCCCATTAGCCCTCATCGTCGCCGCGGCCAAGGCCCTGGGGCTGCCGCAGCAGGCCGCAGCGGTAGCGATCATGACCGGCCGGCAGGAGTCCGCGCTGCTGGTACTGGCCAACCCGGCGGTGCCGGGCAGCGGTGACTACCCGCACCAAGGCAGCGGCAGCGACCACGACAGCGTCGGGCTGTTCCAGCAACGCCCCAGCCAAGGCTGGGGCAGTGTCGGGCAGCTGATGGACCCCCGCTACGCCGCCGCCACGTTCCTGCGGGGCCACAACGGCCGGCTTCACCGACGCCGGCGGGGCCTTGGGAGCCCAGGGGTGCAATGTGGTGCCGGACCCGTCCACCGGCACCGGCTGCCTGACCCCGCGGATGGCCGCGCTCTACACCCAGCTCGTCGCCCAAGGCTGGCACCCGGACTGTTACCGCCCCAGCGACCCCGTCGCCGGCAGCGACCACCCGCTGGGCAAGGCCTGCGACGCACCGCCCGGCAGCTACGGAACGCTCCCGACCGCGACCCAGAAAGCTGCAGGGGACGCCCTGGCCGCCTCCTTGCAGGCCAGCGCCGCCCGCACCGGCGTGCACTACCTGATCTGGTACGGCCGGATCTGGAACGCCGACCGCGCCCACGAGGGCTGGCGGCCCTACCAAGGTGCCGGTGTCTACAACACCACCCCAACCACCCCGGATGGCATCACCGGCGGCCACTACGACCACGTCCACATCTCGGTCTACCGAGCGTCGGTGGCGGGTGCTCACCGGTCGATCACGGTCGCACCCGCAAGGCAGCTAGCGGGTCAGGCTCCGATAGTCCACGGGCCAGCGTCCAAGGGTTCAGCGTTCACGGGTCAGCAGGTCGCCGGAACCGCACCGGTCAGGCCACGCAGGCGGTGCGGGTCGGGGAGGCGCCGCCGCCGGCGCATGTGCACCAGCGCCAGCACGCTCACCACTGCCGCGAGCACGCACCACAGGGAGTCGAAGGCCGACACGAACAGCACCGCGACCGCGACCAGCCCCACCAGGTTGATGGCGCCGAACGCCACGATGCTCCGGTAGCCCGACACGAGCGCCGGCCCGATCACCGCGACCACGTACAGCGCGGCGAAGGCGTTGCCGTACTGCACGCCGGTGTCGTACTCGAGCGCGTGGGCGTGCCGGACCACACGCACCGGTCCGTCGAGCAAGCCGTACGTCAGCCAGGCAGTGACCAGCAGACCGACGGCCAGGAACGGCAGCACGCGGGCGCGGAACCCCTGCGGCTCGAGCAGCAGCACGGCGATCGGGAGCAGGGTAGGCAGCAGCGGCAGTGCGATGACCAGGTAGGCGAAGGCCGCAAGCGACTGGACGTGCGCGCTCACGTCGCCGTCGAGGCCGAGCCAGACGACGGCCTCGACCAGCTGGTGCAGGGCGAACACGGCCGGCAGCGCGGCGAACGGCAGCTCGCGGCGGCAGCGAACCTCGCGCAGGGCCAGGACGGCGACGGGCACGAGGGCGAGTCCGACCGCGACATCCGCCTGCACCGAGAAGCACATGACAGCAGCCTGCCCTGCGGCTTGTCACCGGCGCGCATCGCCCGTGCGCGCTGCGAAGGCAGCAGAGCCGCTGCGCCGGTCAGAGTTGATCCCCAGTCCAGGGTGGCCCACCACTCCGCTACTCGACGAGCCTGACAGCGCGCCAGGCGTAGGTGCACACTCAACGGGTGTCAGCGGCGACGACCCCGGGTCCGTGGGGCTCGGACCGGCAGCGAGTGGTGTTGAACGCGCTCGCTGTGCAGCTGATGCGGGAGTCACCACGGCTGGTCCGTGCGTTGGCCAATGCGCAGGTGCTGGCCTTGGGCTGTACCGGTGCACGAGCCCGTCGGTGCGGCTGGTGGCTGGCGTCGACGGCGGCCATGCTGGGCGCCCTGTACGTCAGCATGCCCAGCCCGGTGCTGGCCCTGATGCTCACTGCTGCGCTGGTACCGGGGTGTCTGCTGCTCGGCGCCAGCCGCAGCGAACTCGCCCAGCTCGAACGCCGCTGCCTGGGCTGGCGGCTACTCCCGGGCAGGTGACCGGTCACCTGCCCGGCCCCGGGACGCGCCGCTCGAGGCCCTCCCCCAGCCCAAAAGTAATCCGCCGTAATTGACCTTATGTCATGGTTGCCCCACTGAGCCGTACTGCGGTCAGTTCATGCCACCTGGGGTCGCGTCTGCGTCCGTAGCCGCTGCGGGAGCAGGTCGAGAGCATCGTGACCCTGTGGTCGTGGCGGCTGAGACCCCGATCCCGGTGCTGGCGCGGTGGATGCTAGCCCGCGGCCCTGCCGAGCGGTACGACGACGCGGTCGTCACCTGGGCCGACGGCGCGGTGGGCCTGGCCCCCACGAGCAGGGTGTTCGAGGTGATGTCGCAGCTCTATCAACAGGTCGCGCTGCACGACCCGCTTCCGCCGCCGAGACGTACTTGCGGACCGTCTTGACGTCCACTCCCAGGCTCGCCGCGACGACCTCTTGGGCCGCCCCGCGTGCCAGTGCTGCAACACCTCAACCACATCGGTCACCTGGAACTGTCTCCTCGCCATCCGCCCGCCTGGCCCTCGTGTCGACACGACTTCGAGCGGGTGCCTATGGGACAGCCCTCGTGGACACCGCGCAGGTAGGGAATTACGTGACCGACGACCAGGGAATTACGTGACGGACGTAGCCGCCAGGTAGGGAATTACTTGACGCTCGACAAGCACCCGCACGCCCGCACGCCGAGACATCCACACGTTCACGTCGACACCGAGCGCGCATCGGGAGCGAGCGCTCGGCCCGGGCCGATCAATCGGTGGACTCCCGCCTCGCCGACGGGGCTCAGCGCCTTGACCCCAGGGCCGCACAGCACGGCGGCGATCACTGGGGACGTCCGGCAAGCACCGGCGTACCGACCACGGCTAATACCACCAGGGCGATCCCCACGGCGCGGCCTGGGGCAAGACGTTCACCGAGGACGGCCATGCCCACCGAAACTGCGATGACCGGCTGGAGGGTGTCGACCAGTGCTGTGCGGGCGGGCCCGAGTCGTCGGAGACCCGCATAGAAGGCCACCAGGCCGACTGGCACCAGCATCAATCCGTGCATCATCACGTAGCCCCACGCCAGCCCGGTGCCAGGGAGGGCCAGCTGGCCGGTGAGGGCTGCTGCGATAAGCGTCGATGCCGTGGCGCCGGTGAGGACCCAAGCCGCCGAGCCCAAGCTGGGGAGGGTTGCCGTGATTGAGGCCGCCAGGACGACGTAGACGGCATAGATCAGCGCGGCCACGAGCGCGAATGCGATGCCGAGTGCGCCGACCCGGGACGGGCCTGCCGACGCGGTGATCGTAGCGATGCCGAGCACGGCTACCGCGACAAGTGCGATCACCGCTGCAGGTGGTGGCTGCCGGAGCCGCACCGCCATGATCACAGCCACGATGGCCGGATAGATATAGACGGCGGCCACAGCGACCGCAGTGTCGATCCGGCGCAGAGCAGCGAAGTAGAGCCACATCTGGGGGCCGTACAACACCGCACCCAGTGCCGCCAGGCGTAGGGCTGCGGTGCGCCGGATGCGGGCCTCGCCCACAACTCTGGCCGCCACCCAGATGAGCACCGCGGCTATGGCAGAACGCAAGCTGATGACAGACAGCTCGTTCAGGTCGGCACGGTAAGCGAGTCTGATCATGGCCGGGGTGATCCCGTAGGCACATGCCGAGAGGAGGACGAATGCGAGACCGGTGAGAGTGCCTCTCTCCTTGGTCAGGCCCAGGCCCACAGACCGAGGACCCCCCCGGCGTCGAGCGCCTCGGCCGCCTGGGCCGGGTGTAGCAGCAGAGTCTGGCCGTCCACGGAGACCACCACGCGCTCCCCGAGATAGGCGAGGTCGACGAGGATCTGATCCCAGTGTCGGTACTGCACGTCATGTCCCTCGTCGGGGTAGACCCGGGTCTCGCGGAGCTCAGGCAGGACTGCGCGCCACCGCTCGAGGTGGGACATGGGAACGAGCTGGTCAGTGGCGCCCCAGTACAGGAACGACGGCGCCCGGACGGCGCTGAGATCGGGCAGGGGGCTGTCCAGGTAGAGCCGGAAGGCTTGGGCGAGGCCGTCCGGCTCCTGGTCTCGGCCGCGTGCGAACACCCCGCGGGTCGCCTCCTCGATCGTCGAGTCGACGAATCCGGGGATGCGGTGAACCGTGCTGTCCGCTGGATAGCGCCACCAGGCGACCGGGTCGGCCGCCACCGTATCTGCCGGGGAGGGGGCGTAGTCGGAGCTGAGTCGCTCGGAGAAGGCGCAGGCCAGGTGCAGCGACCTGACTCGTTCGGGCCGGGTGTAGGCGACATGGGCGGCGTAGGGCCCACCGCCGGAGATCGCGATAAGGGACGCCTGCTGGATGCCCAGTTGATCAAGTAGTTCCCAGACGGTCGAGGCGTACTCGGCGAAGCCGACACCGGGGTCGTACGGCGTCTGCCCCAGCCCGTTGCGTTCGACGGACACCACGCGGATGCGCAGTTGTTCGCGCAGGGTGCGGGCGAACTCCAACAGGCCGAACGCGCGCACGGTGGTTCCGGCGCCGCCGAAGAACACCACGGTCTGCCACGTAGGGCGACCCTCGTCGATGAAGTGGATGCTGCCTCCGCTGGGCAGAACCGTGCGACGGACCGTGGGACCGAGCGGGTCGAAACTGTCCTGGTAGGACTCGCCGTCGTCGTGGTTCATGCTGACCGCTGACCGGTGTACTCGAAGAAGCCGCGCCCGCTCTTGCGCCCGAGCAATCCGGCCTCGACCATTCGCAGCAGCATCGGAGGCGGGGCGTACAGCGGCTCCTTGAACTCCTCGTAGAGGGAGTTGGCCACGTGCAACAGCGTGTCCAGGCCGACCAGGTCGGCCAGCCGCAGCGGGCCCATCGGATGCGCGCAGCCTTCCACCATGCCGATGTCGATGTCGTCGGCGGTTGCGAAGCCGGACTCGAGCATGCGGATGGCGGAGAGCAGGTAGGGGACCAGCAAAGCGTTGACGATGAAGCCGGCCCGGTCCTGGGACCGGATCACCCGCTTGTTCAGGACTTCCTCGGCGAAGGACACCGCACTTGTGAGCGTCTCCTGCCCGGTCAGCAGGCAGGACACCACTTCGACCAGCCGCAGCACCGGAACGGGGTTGAAGAAGTGCAGCCCGAGGACCTGCTCGGGCCGCTCGGTGACCGAAGCCAGCCGCATGATCGGGATCGAGGAGGTGTTGGAGGCCAGGATTGCCTCCGGATCCTTGACGATCCGATCGATCGTCGCCATCGCCTCCAGCTTCAGGTCCATCACCTCGGGCACCGCCTCAACGACCAGGTGGCAGTCGGTGAATGCCTCCCAGTCGGTGGCGAAGATCATCCGCCCCAGGGCGAGGTCGCGCTCTCGCTCGGACAGCCGGTTTGCGCCGACCGCGCGGTCCAGGGAGGTGGTGAGTCTGCGGCGGCCGCGGGTCAGGGCGTCGTCGTCGGACTCGACCACGACGACGTCCACGCCGGCCCGGGCGGCCACCTCCGCGATCCCGGACCCCATGAGTCCGCAGCCGAGCACGCCGACGTGTGTGATGTCGTTGGTCATCGGGTGATCTCCCCAGTTCCGGTCGCGCGGTTGAGCGCGGCGTAGGCGAGTTGTTCGATCAGTAGCGACGCCGAGGACGATGACTCGGCCGCAGCGTCGATCGCGGCTTTGGTCCAGGCAACCGCCGTGGCCGGTTGCTTGGCCAGCTGTGCCGCCCGCTCCAGGGCGGTGGCCAGCGCCCGGCCTTCCTCGACGACCTCACGCACCAGGCCCAGGCGGTGCGCCTCCTCGGCCGGGAACCGCTCCCCGAAGAGCACCAGGTCGCGGGTAACCGCCGGCCCGACGGCACGGACCAGGCGGGTGAGACCGCCGGAGCTGGGCAGAATGCCGAGCCCTACCTCGGGTAGCCCGAACTGGGCGGTGACGTCGGCGATCCGAATGTCGCAGGCCAGAGCCAGTTCGAACCCGGCACCCAGGCAGTAGCCGCTCACCGCGGCCACGGTGGGCTGAGGCAGCGCGGCCACGGCCTCGTACACCGAGCCGCTTCCGCGGTAGTAGGCCGCAATCTTCCTCGGTGTCATCTCTGGCAGCTCGGAGGTATCGGCGCCCGCTGAGAATGCCTTCTGCGAGCCGGTGAAGACGACGGCTCTGCTGTTGTGGACTGCGGCGGAACGGACGACGTCCAGCAGGGCCTGCTCTAGCGCGGTGGACAGTGCGTTGAGCTTTGCGGGGCGGTCCAGCTGCACGACCACGACGTCGCCGTGCTCGTGCAGCTGGACCGCCCCCGATGTGGGACTACTCACGAGGCAGGGCACCGGAGTACGTCAGCAGGCCCCCGGCGCCGCGCTTGACGATCTCGTTGCCGATGATCAGCGTCTGGATCTCCGAGGTGCCTTCCCAGATGCGGTCCACCCGCAGCTCCCGCCACAGCCGCTCTACCGGGTTCTCTCGCATGTATCCGCGGCCCCCGAAGATCTGCACTGCGTTGTCCACGCAGCGGTTGGATGCCTCAGAGGCCCCGAGCTTGATGACGGCGGCCTTGGCGTTGAGCAGCTTGCGGTCCATCCCCTGGTCGGCTTCCCAGGCGACCTGGTAGGTGAGTGCCCGGTTGGTCAGGATGTCGACGGTGTTCTTGGCGAGCATGCTCTGCACCATCTGGTAGGTGGCAATCGGCTGGCCGAACTGCTCACGTTCCCGAGCCCACTCGGCGGCCAGGACAGTGGCGCGTTCTGCGGCTCCGATGGTGCGTGCAGCGATCATCAGTCGTTCCTCGACGAACCAGTCGCGCGTCAGTTCGTATCCCTGCCCGATCTCACCGAGAATCTTGTCAGCGCCGACGCGGACGTTGTCGAACAGGAACTCGGGGTGTTCGTAGACGAATGTGTGCGTGTACCGCGGGACGCGCTTCACGCTGACCCCGGGCAGGTTCTTGTCGATGAGGAACATCGTCGGTGCGCCGTCGACGAGGCACAGCGTGATGATGAAATCTGCGGCGTCACCGACGGTGACGTACCATTTCTCGCCGTTGATGACGTAGTCGTCGCCGACCTTGGTGGCGCTGGTCACGATGCTCTGCGGGTCGGAACCGGCCTGCGGTTCGGTGATGGCGACCGCGTCGCGCCGCTCACCTCGGATCTCCGGGATGAGGTACTCCTCCCGCTGGGCCGGGGTGCAGGCCTTCAGCGCGTTGGCCGGGCGCCACAGGGTGTCCCACAGAGCGCCGGTCAGCTTGCCGACCTCCTCGGAGACGATTGCGTGCTCCAGCACCGACAGGCCGGCGCCTCCCCACTCCTTCGGCATGTTGATTGCGGCCAGACGGTGATCGAGCACCGAGTGCTTGATCTTCTCGTGCTGCTCAGCGGTCAGGCCGTTGTTCATCTCGCAGTCGAGCTCGTACTGGTACATCTGTTCGGTCCATGAGATCGCACGCTGCTTGAGCTCGATCTGGCGCGGGGTCATCTGGAAGTCCATGAGTGTCGCTTTCTTGTGATGCCCGGTGATCGGTGCGAGCCGGGTGATGGAAGTGCTTGCGGGCCGTCAGGGTCAGTGGGTTGGAAGCGGGTCAGTCGGCGCGCAGCACGATTCGGGCGTCCAAGGCGATCGCTGCGTGCGGCGTGGCGACTACGGGGTTGCACTCGATCTCGGCGATCTCCGGATGGGCGCAGGCCACGGTGGACAGCCGGGCGACCACGTGGGCGGCCGCGTCGAGGTCGACGGGAGGCCGGCCGCGGGCGCCGGTTAGCAGGGGGGCGCCGCGAAGCGACAGCAGTAGCTGGCGTGCGGCCGAGGGCGTTACCGGGCCGAGGGCGCAGCGGACGTCCCGCAGGACCTCGGCGAAGACGCCGCCGAGCCCGACCAGGATGATCGGCCCAAACCTGGGGTCGCGTCGTACCCCGACCAGCAGCTCGACGGCGTGGCCGAGGTCGACCATCTCCTCCACCGAGCAGGTCGGTGGCGATAGCCGCTGCTGCACGTCCTCCCAGGCGGCGAGCAGCGCCTCGGGGTCGCCGATTCCCAGGACGACGCCGCCGCGGTCGGATTTGTGCTCGTCGCCGAGCGCCTTGAGCACCAGCGGGAACCGCAGCGTCGGAACGGCGGCGAGCAGCTCGTCCCGGGTGGCGACCTCGGCGGCCGGGACGAACGGAATCCCGGCCGCCACGAGCACCCGGCGGGAGGCGTGGTAGCCCGTGTCGGACAGGGGCTCGGCCGGCGACGGAAGACTCGGCACGCCCGCAGCGGGCGTCGCCTGCCCACCGGCCAGCCGGCCCAGCGCCCAGGACGCCTCCTCGATACCGCGGTAGACCGGCACGCCGGCGGCCCGCAGCGCAGCGGCGGCGGTGGACTGCCAGTTCATCGTCTGCACCACCACGGTGGACGATCTGTTGGTGGTGAGCGCCGCCATAGTCAGAGCGGCCTCGACCTCGCGCCGAGCGAGCTCGGGGCCGTACGAGCCGTAGCCGCCGAAGTAGCCGCTCATCAGCGTGGCGTCGATGTCCTCGGCCGCGGTGAGGTGGTCGAGGACCCTCGGGAAGCAGCTGATGTCCTGTTCCCCGCCGCCGGCGACGTCGACCGGGTTGCTCGTTCCGGCGGTCGGTGGCAGCTCGGCGGCCACCGCCGACTGGAGGGCGGGGGAGAAGCGGACAACGGCGAGGCCGGCGGCGGCGGCGCAGTCGCTGGCGACCGAGGCCTGGCCGCCGCCGTCGGCGAGCACGGCGACGCGGGGGCCCTTGGGTATGGAGCTACGGATGAGGGCCTGAAGGAGGTGGGCCATCTGGGCCGGCGTGACGACCTGGTAGATCCCTGCGGCGCGGCAGGCGGCATCTACCGCGGTGACGCTGGAGACCAGCGCGCCGGTATGGGACCTGGCGTTGCGCACTGAGGCGTCGGTCCCCCCGACGGTGAGCAGCACGACCGGCTTGCCGGCCTCGGTGGCCCGGTGCGCCGCGCGCACCAGGCGGCGGCCGTCGCGGAAATCCTCGCAGTAGAGGGCGATCGCTCGGGTGCCCTCGTGGCCGACGTAGGCATCGATGAGGTCGGCGGCCTCCAGATCGGCCTGGTTGCCGAGGCTGGCGAAGCGGGACACACCCATGTCGTGGTCGACGAGCAGGGTGGCGAGCTCCAGGGCGATGTTGCCGCTCTGCGAGATCACGCCGATGTCGCCGATTGGGAAGTCGTTCGAGGCCAGGGTGAGCCCGCTGGTGTGGTCCAGGACGCCGAGGCAGTTGGGACCCAGCAGGCGCGCGCCGGCGGCGCGCACCTTGGCGGTGATTCGCTGCTGGGAGCGCAGACCCTCCTCGCCCGCTTCACCCAACCCGGCACTGATGCCGACGATGGCCCGCGCGCCGGCGCCCAGCGCGTCCTCGACGGCGTCCTCGAAGGCAGCCGCCGGGACGGCGATGACCGCTAGGTCCACCTGGCTGCCGACCGCGCCGATGTTAGGCACCGTGGGTCGGCCGAGCACGGTGGGCCGGGCGCGGTTGACCAGGTGCACGGGCCGGTTGCCCTTCAGCGCCTGGACGGCGATCCAGTTGCCGTACTTGCGGGTGTCGTCGCTGGCACCGACGATGGCGACCGCATTGGGACGAAACAGCGCGGGGAGATCGGTCGCCGTCTCCGCCGGTGACGGTCGGGTGAGCGCGGGGTCGGTGAGGGTCATCGCAGCTCCTTCGGGGGCACGGGACGGCCGGCTCCCCACGCGTCGGCTCCGCCGTCGACGACGAGGGTGGTTCCGGTGATGTAGCGGGCGGCGGTCGTCGCGAGGAAGGTGATGACGTCGGCGACGTCGTCGGCGTGGCCGAGCCGGCCGAGGGGGACGCCCTGCTCCCACTCCCCGATCGCCTCATCGGAGTACTGCTCGAGGCCCTCGGTGAGGATGCTTCCGGGGGCCACCGCCACCGAGCGGATGCCGTAGCGACTCCATTCCAAGGCCAGCCCGCAGGCGAGGTTCTCGATGGCGGCGCGGGCCGCGGTGGCGTGCACCATTCCCGGGATGCCGCGGCGAGGAGAGAAGGCCAGGAAGACGAGCAAGCCGCCGCGATTGGGGATCATGCTGCGCGTGGCCACCTCGCGGGTCAGGTTCCACACCGCCTCGACCGACAGCCGGTGTACCGCTCGCCAGCCCGTCACCGAGATGTCCTCGGCCGGGGCCTGGAACTGTCCGCCGGCGTTGTTGACCAGGACATCGACCCGCGAGTAGGCGCCCAGGGCGGTGTCGAGCAGACCGCTCACCTGGTCCGGTTCGCGGACGTCGCAGGCCGACACGAGCGCCTCGCCCCCGGCCTTGGCGACCAGTTCGGCGGTCTCCTCAAGTAGTTCGACTCGTCTGCCGGTGAGTACCAGCCGGGCGCCGACCGAAGCCATCGTGACTGCGCTCGCACGCCCGATCCCGCTACCGGCACCGGTAATCAGGACGACCTGTCCGACGAGCGCTTCGGGGTGGAAGCTCGGCGCGTTGGGCGGGTTCACTTTGCCCCCGTCCTCGCCGTGAGGTCCAGGGGGGTGTATAGGCTGGGCGGCAGCTGAAAGTTGGGCGTGGCCTGCATCAGCGAGCGGGTGTAGGCGTGCTGCGGGTGGGCGAAGACGTCTTCCACGGGGCCATACTCGACGATCCGGCCGGCCTCCAGCACCGCCACGTGCTGAGCGATGTTGCGCACCAGAGCGATGTTGTGGGTGATGAACAGCAGCGTCAGCCCCATTTCGGCCTGGAGTCGGCGCAGCAGCGCGACCAGCGAGGACTGGACCGACACATCCAGCGCCGAGGTGATCTCGTCGCAGACCAGCACCTCGGGTTCGGTCGCCAGTGCGCGCGCGATCGCGACCCGCTGGCGTTCTCCCCCGCTGAGTTGGTCGGGATAGCGGTGAGCGTGGTCGGGGCGCAGCGAGGCGCGTTCCAGCGCGGTGGCGACGACATCGTCAGCGTCGCGTACCTTGCCGCGTAGCGCGGTGACCGGCTGCAGGATCAGCTCGCCGACGGTCCGGCGTGGATTGAGTGACTCGTACGGGTTCTGGAAGATGTATTGGATCCGCCGACGCTGCTCGCGGGTGCGCCGAAAGCTGCTGGGCGCGAGCTCCTCTCCGTCCAGCAGCAGTTCACCGGTGAAGTCGGCATGCAGGCCGGAGATGCACCGGCTCAGCGTCGTCTTTCCGGAGCCGGACTCCCCCAGCAGGGCGATGCACTCGCCCGCGGCGACCGCCAAGTTGATGTCTTGCAGTACGCGGATGGAGCCGTAGCCAGCCTGTAGCCCGCGCACCTCGAGTACGGGCTGCCCCGTCCCGGTCTGGTGGTCCGCCGGCGCCGGGTTTGGTGCCGATACCGGTGGCAGCAGCTGGTCGGCCTTGATGCAGCGCACCGCATGCCGTGGCGACACCTCGCGGGCCTCGGGCACCGCAATGGTGCAGTCGTCGTCGGCGAGGGAGCATCGCGGTGCGAAAGCGCAGCCACGCGGCCGAGCCAGCGGCGAGGGAGCATGCCCGGGGATGCCGACCATCGGGCGGCGTGCCTCAAGGTCGGGCACGGCAAGCAGCAGCCGGCGGGTGTAGGGATGCCGCGGGCGGGCGAGCACGTCGGCGGTGCTGCCCGCCTCGACGATCCGGCCGGAGTACATGACTGCGATGCGGTCGGCGAGTTCGGCGATCACGGCCATGTCGTGGCTGATGTAGACCGCGGCGCAGCGGTAGTTCTGGCACATCTGCCGGACCGTTTCGAGAACGTGCTCCTGGGTGCTCACGTCGAGCCCGGTGGTCGGCTCGTCGAGCACGATCAGGGCGGGTCGGGCGGCGAAGGCCATGGCGATCACCACCCGTTGCTGCTGACCGCCGGAGAGTTGGTGCGGGTAGCGCTTGAGGAATGCGTCATCGTCGGGGAGCGCGACCTCGCGAAGCACCTCCCGCACCCGCGTCAGGATCGTCTCTCGGTCCCCGGCGAGGCACTCTTGGAGCTGGGTGCCGATACGTAGGGCTGGGTTGAGCGCGGAGGCGGGGGACTGCGGGATGTAGGCGACGGTGCGTCCCCGCAGCCGCCGCATGTCCCGCCAGTCGAGCCCGGCCAGCTCGTGGTCGGCGACGGTAACCGTTCCGCCATCGACTCGGGTGCCGGTCTTGCAGTAGTTGAGCAGCGCCAGGCCGAACGTGGTCTTGCCCGAGCCGGACTCGCCGACGACGCCGAGAATTTCCCCGGGCTCGACCTCGACGGAGATGTCCTCGACGATTGCGGCCATGGACGGGACGCCGATGATTCGCAGGCTGTCGACAACCAGCGTCGGCCGCGGCGACGGTGCCACGACGCTCATGCCCGCACCCCTGCGTCGCTGCCGACGGCGGCCTTCGCCAAGCCGTCGGTGACGAGGTTGGTGCCGACGGTCAGGATGGCAATGGCGATGACCGGCAGGGCGACGGCCCACGGGGCGACGGTGAGCGCGATGCGGTTCTCGTTGATCATCAGGCCCCAGTCGGGGGTGGGCGGCTGCAGGCCGAGGCCGAGGAAGCTCAGGCCAGCGACCAGGCCGATGGAGTAGGTGAGCCGCAAGCCGAACTCGACCGCAAGAGTGCCGCTGATGTTGGGCGCGATCTCGCCGAGCATGATCCGCCAGCGGGCGATGCCGACGGACTCGGCGGCTTTGACGAAGTCGCGTTCCACCACGTAGAGGGCCGCCCCGCGCACAACGCGGGCCACGCGCGGCAGGTGACCCAGGCCGACCATCAGGACCAGGAGCCACAACTTGGGCCCGATGATCGAGAGGAACAGCAAGGCGAGCACGATCTGAGGGAAGGCCAGCGCGACATCGCCGGTACGCATGAGTGCCTCGTCGAGTCGCCCGCGGGTGTAGGCGGCGAGGACTCCAACAGCGGCACCGAGACCGACGCCGAGGGCGGTGGCGAGGAAGGCCAAGATCATCAGCGTCCGACCGCCGGCCAGGAAACGGGAGAGGACGTCGCGGCCCAGGTTGTCGGTGCCGAACGGGCCGCCCACTCCGGGGGGGGAGAAGGGCGGGGCGACGAAGTCGGTGGGCGAGTGGGGCGCCACGAGCGGGCCGAAGAAGGCCACCGCCAGGACCAGCAGGCTCAACGCCAGTCCGATTTGTGTCCGCCTGATGCGGATGGCGCGCTGCAACAGTCCGGTCTTGCCCCGCACTGGAGCAATCGGCACTGCGGCAAGGGTAACGGGAGCGGTGCTCATCGGGCGGTCCTAACCTTCGGGTTCGCGGCCAGGGTGGCGACGTCGGCGAGCAGGTTCACCACGACGTAGAACACCGCGATCGCGAGCACGAGCGCCTGCACGAGCGGGAGGTCTCGGTTGGTGACCGCGTCGATGAGCTGGAAGCCGATGCCGGGGAACCGGAACAGGTACTCGACGATGACCACCCCACCGACCAGCCACGCCAGTTGGAGGGCGACCACCTGTGCGACCGGGCCGATCGCGTTGGGCAGCGCATGCCGGAGGATGACCGTGCGCTCCGGCACGCCCTTGAGGCGTGCCTGCTGGACGTACTCGCTGTCCAGGACCTCAAGCATGGTCGCCCGCATGATCCGGACGATGTAGGGCAGCACGGCCAGGACCAGCGTCAGCGTGGGCAGCACCAGCTGCGCGGGGTCGCTCCACACCGCCGTTCCCGGCGTGGCAACGAACACGGCCGGCAGCGCGTGCAGGACGCCAGTGGCTAACAGGAGTACCAGCAGGATCCCGATGACGAACTCCGGCAGAGCCGCCAGCACGAGCGTGACGACCCCGGTGACGTGGTCGATCGGTCGGTCCTTCTTCAGCGCGCTCCAGGTGCCGATGGCGATCGCCAGGGGAGTGGCGATCACCGCGGCACACAGCATAAGGACGCTGGAGTTGACCAGGGTCCCGCTGATCACATGGCTGACCTGTTGCCGGCTGGCCAGCGATGTGCCCAGATCCAGCCGGAGGAGGTTGCCCAGCCAGTGCAGATACTGGCTGGGCAGCGACCCTCCGAGGTGCAGTTGATCCCGTAGCGCTGCTAGCCGCTCAGGCGTGGCCTCCCTGCCGAGGATCGCTCGGGCGGCATCGCCCGGCAGCGCCTCGGTGGCCAGGAACACCACGAGGGACACGACGAACAAAGTCAGCAGGCCGAACAGGCCACGCTTGAGCAGCATGCGGCGCACTGGGCGTACCTCCGGTTACTTCGTGAGCCAGACGTTGCGGAAGCCGAAAGACGTCAGCGAGATCCCGCTCTTGTCGGGCGCGAAGCCCTCCACGCCGGCTCGGTAGGCATCGACGCTGTTCGGGTAGCCCCAAATGATGTAGCCGCCACGGTCGTACTCGATCTTTTCGGCCTGCTTAATCAGACCGCACCGCTTGGACTGGTCGACGGTTGCGCTTGCTTGCTCGACCAGCGCCTGCCACTGGGGGTCGGCCCAGTGAGTCTCGTTGTACGGAGCGTTGGGCAGGCTGCCGGCGGCCGCCTGGGGGAGGTAGTCCCGGGTGAACCAGAAGTCCTGCGAGAAGGTCCGCTTCAGGTACTGGTCCCCGTAGAACTCACCGGGGTCGACCTTCTTGACGTTGACTGTGACACCGGCGGCCTTGGCCTGCTGGGCGAACACCTGGGCGGCCTCCACCAGCCCCGCAGCCGCCGGAGAGGTCACCAGATCGACCGTCAGGTTGCTCTGGCCCGCCGCAGACAGCAGCTGCTTGGCTTTGGCGATGTCCTGCGTGCGCTGCGGGATGTCGGCGGGATAGCAGGGATCGAAGCGGCCGTACATGTCGTTGCCGACCGAGCCGTGGCCACTGAGCACCTGCTGGACCATCTGCTTGCGGTCGACGATCAGCCGGAATGCCTCACGGACCCTTGGGTCCTTGAACGGCGCCTGGTCGATTCGCATAGTGAACGGAATCCAGGATGCGGTCTGTGACTCCAACACCGCCAGATTGGGGTTGGCCTTGACGACGTTGACCTGGCTCAGCGGGAGCTGGTCGATCGCGTCGACCTGACCGCCGAGCAGGGCGTTAACCCGGGCGGTGTCGTCCGGGAAGTCGATGATCGTGACCTGGTCGAGGTAGGGCTGACCGGGGCGCCAGTAGTTGGGGTTCTTGACGAAGACGCTCTGCTGCCCCGGTTGGAAACTCTTGAACATGAAGGGTCCGGAGCTGACCGGGTTGGCGGGGGCGTAGCCCTGCGGCACGATCCCGTTGTTGTACTGGGCCACGGCGTCCTCGAACGTGGCGAACGGCTTGGTGAACCGGAACACGACCGTCTGCGCGTCCGCCGCCTTCAGCCCGGTGCGGTCGAGCGCGGCCAGCCCGGCCGCGCCTGACTTGGGACTGGCCGGGTTGGTGATCCGCTGGAAGGTGTAGACGACATCCTGTGCGGTCATCGGCCGACCGTCGCTGAACTTCAGCCCGCCGCGGAGGTGCACCGTCCATATCATCGCGTCCGCCGACGGTGTCACC
>JAABUY010003853.1_pt1 | contig 16136 bp, 26 predicted proteins | sample 5560271 | NCBI WGS metagenome assembly JAABUY01 (sample SAMN10711886, study PRJNA513374) | rock metagenome | isolation source: Antarctica rocks | place: Antarctica: Victoria Land, University Valley
GCCGAGCCGTCTGGGTTGGGCACCAGGCGGCGCGGGTTCTCGCCGCCCTCGCCCGTGTTGGACTTGCCGCCGATGCTGTTCATGGCCTGCCGGCCGCACGCGCGTGCTCGCTGCAGCCGAGAGGTGCGGACCGACCTGAGGCTTGCCGGCCTTGCCCCTGGTGAGGCGCCGCCGCGACAGAGACTTGAACAATGTGCGGGTTACCAGGACAGCAAACTCCCAAGCCACGCAACCAGGGCCAGAAGGTAGAAACTTGGCTGGTCCCAATGACAGAGCAGCCACCGGACACTCCCAAGCATGCACAGGACAGGGGCGGACCTCGGCCAGGGTCGTGTGCGCCTCCAGCGAGATGGAGCCGTACGACATCGCGCCCGTGCAGAAGCGCTTCACGATGTCGGCCGCCGCCTCCACCTGCGCGCTCGCAGCCCTCAGAGACGTCGGGGCACTCGCGCATCCATGCCCTCGGCATACCACTGCCAGTGCCGCACGGCTCATGCGTTCCGTGCATGCGCGTGCACACCATGCATAGCAGCAGGCACAGCTAACCTCCCTATACGAACACGGCGTGTACCTGCTTAAAACTGCAAGCATTTCCTGCATCCCGCGACCGAGCAGCGATGTGCAGCCTGGCGCTCGCCCGCGCGTCGCCCACACATGCCCTAGGCACGCGGGGGGCCATGCGCAGGCGGCGGCCGGGCGCGCGCCTCCTCAAGCGGCACGGGCGTCTCGGCGGCCTTGAAGCGCAGCATGCCGCGCAGGTTGATCTGCCGGTTGAGCTCCTGCGTCAGGCGGCTGTACTCCGCATACGCGGCGCGGCTGCCGCGCCAGGTCACCAGGCATTAGTAAACCCTGTACCCTAGGGCCTGGAGCAGCGCAGCAGCAATTCACACAAAAAGGCGCGTCGACGATGAACGCGCTCGCAGGTGGCGCCGCGCTGCCAGCAGGACGACATCGCATGCCAGCAGCATCGTCTGGGCAAGTACGCAGGCGTCGCCGCCGGCTCTCGGCCGGTGGGGCCGAAGAGTGCGCCACGCGCCTGTTGGTAGCGGCGGCCTCCTGCAGCTTGGAGATGACGTTGGGGTCGTTCAGGTGCGCCTCAGTCTGCCCCGCCTTGATCGGCGAGCGGTACATGTAGTCGCCGGGGTTGGGCAGCGCGCGCGCGTCCGCGCTGTCCTCCGGCAGCGCCGCGCCTGGACAGTCGCTGCCCACTCAACCCTGCCCTAAACCTACTCTCCACCATGCACTGTAAAAACACCTGCACCGCGCCCAGGCGCGCATGCGCCCACCGCGGCCCAGCAGCCAAGCGACCCGCAGGATGAGCAACGGCCCATCGCGGCCCCGCTCTGCAAGCGCGCGTGCAGCGTTGTGCGGCGCGCCTGAGTAGGCGGCGCCGTGCATTGCGAGCGCGTCGGCGGCCAGCGTGGGGAAGCTGACGCCGGCCACGCGCGAGGGCGTGCCCACGAACGCAGCGCGCACGACGTCCGGGTGCAGGCCGAGCGCCTCGAAGATCTGGGCACCCTTGTACGACTGCAGCGTGCTGATGCCCATCTTGGCCATGACCTTGAGCAGGCCCGCATTGACCGCCTGCGCGCGCGGGGCTAGGTAGGTTTAGGGTCTGCCGGCCTCCGCGTGAGCGCGCCGGAGCTGGCGCGCGGCCGAGCAGGCAGGCAGGCGGGCGCGGCGCGGCCGCTCGCGCGAGCGAACCCTCCGGGCGTCCAGCAGAGGCACGCCGCAGAAATGCATCCGGTGCAGCCAGACAGGACTATCTCTTGCCAGTTGGCACTGGTAGGGGAGGCTCATGGCTGACGGGTACCCTTACCCCCAAGCGTCGCAGCACGGTGCGCTGCATTGATACAGGCGTGTACATTACGCCTCTGCCGGCACCCTCGATGCCCGTCACGATATCCCGACACGCGCATGCGCTGGGGCTGGGGCGCGCGCCTTGATGTACTTGGACGCCAGCACGTCGTCGGTCTCGCTGGCGGCCAGCTTACCCTCGGACCGCAGCGCGCCCAGCGCCTCGAACGCCAGCCAGGGGCACACCGCGTCCGCGCCGTAGCCGACCAGCGTGCAGAAGTGGTGCACCTCGCGCGCCTCGGCCGTCTCCACCAGCAGGCCCACGCGCGTGCGCGCCTGCGCCCGCGCGCGCCTCAGAACCCCGCTCGCCGGACCCTATGGTCGAACCCTGCCCAGCGCGGCATCGCGGCAGGCGCGAAGGCACGCGTGCGCGCCGCGCCCGTCAGCGACGGCGTCCTGCCAGCCCCTTGATGCAGGGCTCATCCAAAGCCTGTCAAAGACCACACAGCACACCGCGCACGCGCGCCTCGCGCCCGCGGCGCGGGCGGGCAGCGCACCTGGGTGGCGACCAGGTGGTGGTGCACGCGGCCCGTCGCCAGCAGCGGCGAGATGGCTACGCGCTCCGGGCCTGCCGCCGGGGCGGCCGCGTCAGTCGTCCGGTCGCCCCATACACACCGTTCTCGCCTCTCAACACACATACAAACCCCAACTGCTGTAAACATCTAAACCTCCACTCGCATGCCGCCGATGCCGCCGGCGTCCGGTCCCTCCTCACCCAGTGCTCGCTTGACATGATGTGACTGTGCAGGGCATGCATGGAGGCCTGCTCGCAAAGACAACGGCGGGTGCAAGGCCCCGCTCCCTGCTCGCAGGCCAGCGGCGCGGCGCCGCACCCGCCGCGCGGTCGGACAACACCAGCAGCGCAACGCCGTCCTCGATGGCCGCGCTGGCCTCGCTGCAGATGCGGTCCAGCGCGGCCTCCAGGCCGGCCGCGCCCTCGGCCGCGGGCCAGGTCGCGTCCAGCACGGCGGAGCGCCAGCCGCGGTAGTCCATGCGCTTGAGCGCGGCCAGCTCCGCCGGCCGCAGCACCGGCTGCTCCAGCTCCAGCCTGCGCGGGCGCGGCCGCCGCGTTTGCCAGACTGCCTCCAGCAGCGTGTGCTCCCCATGACCATGTGAATGTTGGTATGACGGGCTTTAGACATTTTGGAGACCCAAGCAATCCCATGAAGTCACCCTGCGCGGGGCCGATGCACGGCCTCCGGGCGGGACGAACAACTAGCAGTGACTGCAACACCAAGCAAATCACTCAGACTTCGCTTGAACAGAGCGCGCGCGGGGCGCCGCGGCGCCGCCGCGCGGCGCCGCGGCTGCGGCGGCGGGGGGCGCGCGCGCCTGTGCGCCTGCGCGGGCAGGCCGATGTCGGTGATGTCGCCCTCGGGCCCGACCATGCAGCGCGTGGACGTGACCACCTTCTCGCGCAGCGGGTCCAGCGGCGGGTTGGTCACCTGCGCGCCACGCGTATGAGCCCCACGCTAACCCTGACCACGGCCATCAATGCACTCCGTACGTATCAGCCTTTTGCACCGCCATGCAAGTGTCACTGCATGGCAGCTTGACGAGCCAGCCAGCCGTCTGTGCAGCCTTCCGAGTCGAAAGTGCCCGCAAGGCGTCTGGGGCTGGGCTTTGGTCGTCCGCTTGGCCAAGTCACCCACTCGCCTCGGGGTGCACACTGGAGCAGTGAGCTGCGGCAGCGACAAAGCGAGCGCTGCCTGCTTCAGTGAGTGAGGCGGGGCCGCGCCTGCGCGAAAATCTGCTTGAAGTACTCGGGCAGCAGCTTGGGCCGCGCGCTCATGCACGCCAGCGGCGCGTCGTTGCCCATGGAGCCCAGCGGCTCATTGGCCGTGCGCGCCATCGGCACCATCAGCAGCTCCAGCGTCTCCGAGGAGTAACCGGCCGCCTGCGCACATGACAGGGTTAGGGGTAGGGTGTAGGGTAGTGAACTAGGTCAAGATCGACGGCGCAGGCGCGGTGCTGCAGGCACGCCGCTGCGAGTGCGCTTCTGCGGCTCCTGGCGCGCTGGACAAAGCTCAGGTGGACCTCGCGAGCCAGATGCGAGCGCCGTTCTTTGAAGTACAAACAGGCCTTGCGCGCTCGCACGCTCCCGAACGTCGACAAGCCGGCCAGCGACACCCAGCGCCAGTATGTCCGCCGCAAGCAAATAGCTGACGCACAGCCACGCCGCAGCCTACGCGCCATCCTGGACAGCACCCACCTGCACGTGTGGGGCGGTGCTGCGCGGGGCGCACCTTGAGAGGCTGCAGCAGCCGCTGCACGCCCGCGCCCTCGCTGGCCGCGCCCGCGCCCGCGCCGTTCGCGGCGTGCGCCGAGGCGCCGTTGCTGCTGCCGGACGCGCCGTTGGCGCTCGCGCCGCCGGGCGGCGCGGCGGCCGCCGGGCCGACGGAGGCCACGACGTCGTTAAGCGTGAACGCCTGCTCGGCCAGCCACTGGCCGTACGGGCGCATCGTCGTGTAGCGCTCCTTCATCTGTGCGCGGGGGCGCCCTCGCTGACATCGCAGTTTAGTCATGCGCACTCATGTGCAGCCGTGCACGGGTCAGAGAAAGGCACTGCATGAGAACTGGCTCAGAGCCAGCTCCTCGCTCGAGCACGCGTCGCCAGGCCCGCAGAGCTCAGCGCCCGCGCCGCACCGGCGCCGCCTCCGACCTCTCGCCACGCACGGCTGCCGTCAAGCTCCCGGCTCGGCTGTCCCACCTCGGGACACCAGCTACTCATTACAGTACCGCGGCGCACTCGCACTCACGGCGCTGACCGGCATACACCCCACCGTCACCGTAAAACAGCATCGCCCGTCTTGCAGCTCTGCGGCGCGTGCGGGTGGCCGGCGCGCGGGCGGGCGCACGCCTCCTGGTCGCGCACGACGCGCCGCGCCTCGAAGTCGACCAGGAAGATGTTGCCGGGCATCAGGCGGCCCTTGGTCTCCACGTCCGCGTCCGGCACGTCGACCACGCCCACCTCACTGGCCATGATCTGCGCAGCCGTGCGCCATTGGCTGCGCACGTCTGCGGGAAGCGGCCATGCCTTGACATGTCGGCTGTACCATGCAAGGCGGACATGTCAAGGCCTTGCATGATACAAAACATCACTGCAAGGCTGTACCATGCATGACAAAGCTGAGAATGATGCGTAGCCTGTTGGGCAGGCAACGTGAGGTGACAGCGCACAACAACAGAGTCTGCCTGCCGTTTGACCCGGGAAAGACACAGGCAGCAAGAACAAACCCAGTGCCGAGCATGTCTCTGACAGCGCCCCGGCCGCGGGCCCGCCGCGCCGCACCACGCGGCCGGACTTTGTGATGTGGTAGCGCCCCGGCCGCAGGCCATTGCGGTCCAGCGTGGCGCCGATGAAGCGGCCGTCCGTGAAGGCGACCAGCGCGGGGCCATCCCACGGCTCCATCAGCGCGCTGGTGAACCTGTAGAAGTCCCGTTTGGCCTGCGCGCCATTGAAGTGCGCACTCAGTGCATGCGAGGCTGCAGGCATGGCACAGACTACCCACACACTTCCATCCCACACGAAGGGCACGTTCACCCAAGAAAACCCAAAAAATGAGAATCATGTGAAAGCCCGTGCTGCATTTCTGGCTGTCGATGAAAGCATACCAGTCAGAGGGTGTTAACACACATGCAGGGCGGGGCGGGCGGCGTGCGCGGGCGCGCCTGCGGCATGAGCGGGTCATTCTGCCAGGCCTCCGGGATGAGCATCATCATGGCCTCGGGCAGGTCGCGCCCCGAGCGCACGAGCAGCTCGAGCACGGTGTCGAACGAGCCGCTGTCCGACTGCCACTCGGGCACCACGGGCAGCAGCTTCGCCAGCACGGCCGGCGCCAGGCCCAGGCCCGCGCACTTCATCAGGCCCTGCCGCGCCTTCATCCAGTTCTTGTTGCCGCGCAGCGTGTTGATCTCGCCTGCGCGCCGCGGCGCCGGCGCGTCAGCCACGACAGGGTTGGGGTAGGATTAGGGTAGGATTACCCTACCTGGGGTAGGATTGACCCTAACGATCAGCTGCTGTGCGCGCGCGGGCCGGCCCCCGCTGCCGAGCATCGTACAGGCGTGTGGCGCACATGCACTCCTGCGGAAATGCTTGCAGCGGGCTCTTAAGAGCCCAAGGCGGGCATGCAGGGTGGACGGGCGCGGCGCGGCCCTCAGCCCCGAAAGATGATAGCATGAGGATCATCACGGAGGGTACCAACCAGAGTCCCGTCAGCATTTGTTGTGACATCTGACTGTCATCACCAGGCCGCGCCGCGCCCGCCACCCGATCTCGCTACATGGCGTGCCGCCCGCAAGGCTGCGCGCGCGCACCGTTGTGGCCCAGCATGCGCATCGGCTGCGCGCGGTCCCAGGACGGGAACGTGTTGGTGGAGAAGCGCGAGTGCACCAGGCACATGTACGACGTGAAGTCGGGCGCCTGCAGGTCGCGGAAGTAAGAGGGCACCTGCGCGCCGCGCGCTGTCGAGGTTAGGGTCTTGTCACCTAATCTCTGTTTGAGTCATCTCTGAATACACTTTCAGCCTGCTTGGGCCTGCACGGCAGGCGCTGCCGAGCGCGTAAACAGCCGCATGCGCCCGATCCTGGCAGCCCCGCACGCCTCCAGACTCCGCTGCCAGCAAGAGCATCCGCCCAGAGCAGCACAGGCTCGTGGGTAAACACGTCGCCAGCGGCGGCCAGCAGGGCAGCCTGAGGCCCCAAACCTGCGATGGCATGAGCTGGCCCTTGTACACAATGGTCTGCGAGGACAGGGACGCAATGTACGCGTGCCGGTGGTTGTATCCCTTCCGCATCAGCTCGCTCTCGATCAGCTTGCGCAGCACGTAGAACTGCGCGCCCAACCCCCCTCGTCAGGGGGCCGCTGACCCGCGACCAAGGCACAGTTGCAGCACGACACTTCTTTGCACGGCCGTGCTTGCCTCCTTACCTTCAGGCGACAACATGGTTTGTCTGCAGCTCAGGGATGCCAGCGTTCCCGAGCCGTCTGCAGGGCTTCGCGGAGCTGCGCAGCGTGCTAAAGTTGGGCGTGTGGGACAGAAGCGGCGCCGCCGTGATACTGTTCAAGACCCCGAGAGGTGCGGCAGGGGCGCCGGGCGGCCGCGCGCCTGCGCGTCCGGGTCGGGCGAGCTGGTGACAGGCGCGCGGCTGCGCGCCAGGAAGCACTGCTCGATCTGCGGCTCGGTCGCCTTGGCGGACTCGCCGAGGCCCTCGTCGCACGTGGGCACCCGCCGCCAGGCCAGCACGTCGTGCCCCAGCTGCCCGGCCACCCTGCGGCGCGTGTGTGTAAGCATGGGCGCCCAGAGCCGGAGCAGATAGCTTGCCTTGCCATTGGCACCATACACTCTCTGGTGCGTCTGTCGCCTGCTGCTGCGCAGGCGCCTTCTGCCGAAGCGCGGCTTACCTCAATAAAGCGCATGCCGCTGCTGCAACCCGTCTGCCGGACACTTGAAGGGAGTGTATGGGGCTTGCAGGCAGGCCTCGTGGTGATGCCTCATGCCCTGTCCTCAGCTCTGGGTTGTGCTGACATGCTGCTGCCTCTCAAGCAAAGGGCAGGTATCGATGCCACCGGCCGCTGAAAGGCGCGCTCTAACCCTGGACTGAGCAAGGACTGTCAGGGCTCAGGTCTGCGCGCTCAGGTCTGCGCGCACTTGGCAATGGTGCCCTTTGCAGAGTGGTACTGCTCAGGCTCCTTGGGCAGGAAGGCCATCATGACAGCATACTCCCCCGCCGCCGGCAGCCGCACGCCGCACGCCTCGCGCACCACGCGCTTGAAAAACTCGTGCGGGATGGCCACCATGCACCCAGCGCCGTCGCCTGTGCAGGCGCCCGCACATGCAGACGGGTCAGATACACAGTGCCACCACGCCGCAGCCCTGCTGCACAGGCACAAGCTGTGTAGCCGGACCACAAATGACTTGCCTCTCTCTCTGGGCTACAGGCCACAGGCCAGCCGACCAGACAAAACACAGCAGTGAGGCCAGACCTGTGTTGACCTCGCAGCCGCACGCGCCGCGGTGAGTCATGCGCCGCAGCGCCTCTATCGCATCCACCACGCACGCGCGCGTCGGCACCTTGTTCAGCTCCGCAACAAAGCCCACGCCGCACGCGTCCCGGTCGTCCTCCGGGTTGTACAAGCCGAGCGGCGCAGTCGGGACCAAACTGTGTGCCATGCATACGACTAGCGCGTTGCCGCGGCCGGCCTGCAGCGGCCGCCACTGCAACCTGCCACACGCACGCAGAGGCTGCGCACACACGCTCGCCTGCGCGGCGCCCGCGGCCTGGCCTCAGTCTGGCAGCCTCACATTTGCAGGCAAAGAAAACCCATCAGTCGAGCAACGGCAGCTTAGAGCGCCTGAGCGCAGGATGTCCAGCTGAGAAACACAGCAGAGCCTCCTAGTCGACGGTGCAGTGCGTCTAACGGGCTGAGGGCCGGCCGCAACGTGACATGAGCTGGGCTTTAAAAGTCGGCACAGTCGAAGCAAGGCACCACACGGCGGCGGCCTCTGCTGCTCCCCACTACCCTCTCTGGTAGTCGAGAACACCCCATGCAGCCACCTCCGGGAGCACGAGACCGCTCCAGGCAGAAAGCGCACCTTTTGCAGGCTGCGGCCCGCCAAAGCAGAGCTCCTGCACGACCAGCGGAGCGCCGCAGGCCGAGGCAGCGCCCGGGGGCACAGTCGTGGAGCGCCTGCCGCCGGCAGCGCCATCCCCCGCGCCGGCGGCGCAGCAAACATGGTCCTCCCCGTTCCCAGAAAGCCTCGCTGGCGTGTCTGGCTGCTCTCACCACTGGAACGAGATCCTGACAAGTGCTGAGATGCAACTCACACCAGGTCGTCCACCGTCCTCTTGCCCAAGAAGTGCCCTCAGGTGCTATTTGCTCAATATCTGCGCCCTACACCTATCACGTGTGCGACGGTTGCGCTGCAGTGCAGCGCCGAGGACATGCGCCGACGCTTATATCCTGCATTCCGCAGGAATTGGCGCGTCGGGAGTGGACTGCTTCTCTGACGGTGGCTCGGTGGCTCAATGAGGCTTGCGCTGGTTGTGCTGGCGCTGTGCGCGGCTTTGGCGGCGCAAACGCATGCGACCACCTCAGAGCTCACATGCGAAGGTTGGTTGCGCTCCTGCTTAGCAATGCAGTCACGCATACGCTGGCTGCGCTGTCCCGTGCTGTGCAGGTGTCAAATTTTGAAGCGAGCGCTTGCGCCCTCTGCTGCAGGCTGCCTGCAGCTGGCGGACCTACTGAAGGTGCAGCTGGCCAAGCTGGAGGCGGACCCAGAGAAAGCATCAGACTCCAACGTTCCCAATGATGAACTTGTTGGGGACGTTGGGTGCGAACATCCCTGATATTTATCTTGCAGCTTTACGGAGTTTGGCAGATAACGGAGTCTTTGCTAAGCTATAGCGTGGCGTGCGGCAGGCAGCGCAGGCGCATGTTGCACCCCCGTAGTGAACCGCAGATCTTCGCAACGCTGGATGCGCTGTGCGGCGTGGTGCGTGCTGCAGCGCACTGTCTGCCGTCACGTCTCTTGTGTTTCTCAAGCGCTGATTTTGAACTTGCGCTGGCAGGCATCTGAGCGCCTCGGTGAGGACCTGGGCTCCGCCTGCACACGGTATGGAGCACCTGCCCGTTGCACGCATGTTTGCGTATGCTTGCTGAGCGGCGTGCAAGATGTGCTGTGCGTGGCAGGGTGCTACCCGTGCACAGAGAGGCGCTGGAGGAGCGCATCTACGAGGACGGGTCATGCACCTGCGGGAGCTCCTGTGCACTGACCTGGCCCGTGCATGTTCGGGGCACGGGCATGAGCTGTTCGACTCGGGCGAGCTGTAGTTGACACTGTTCTACAAGCTCCGCATGCCTGTTGCTCTCTGAGCACAGTGGCTCACTTCCTCGGGCCAGCGTCTGGGTGTGCTGTGCCACAACCAGCCACGTTGCGCTACAGCGTGTTACAGCCTGCACTTCTGCCTGCTTTTGCGGGTCGCTAGCTATGAAGTTTACTGGGTATAGGCATGTTGCAAACGCCGCTGTGCGCTGTGCAGTTTTGTAGACGAGCTTCTGGTATGCTGTATCCCAAGCTTCACCAGCGCCGCCAGTTACCACATGGACAACACCTGGTGGCTGTTGTCCGGGACCAGCCGTGGTTCCTGCGGCGCAGCTCTGCTGCATACTGTTCCATCAATCATGCTCGCAGCCCATATGAGAGGACGCTGCTGCGGCACGGGCGCGCGTGCCACAACCGCGGCCGTGTGCGCGCGCGCTCAGTACGTCCACAGCACCTTCTGCCGGTGGTGCTGCTGCGGCACGGGCGCGGCCACCGCGAGCGCGGCCACGCGCGCGGCGTACTCCTTCGCGGCCAGCGCGGCGGCGCGGGCCTCCTCCGCGAGCTCCGCGGCGCCCCGCTCGCCCTCGCGGCAGCGCTCGGCCGCCTGCGCGCGCACCACGGCGCGAAAGCCGGCGTCCGCGGCCGCGCCGGCGGCCACGGCAGCCGCGTGCGCGCGGACGCCCTCGGCCTCCTCGCGATCCAATGCTGTCCGCTCCGCCAGAGCATCCTCGTGCGCCTGGCGCCTGTGCGCCGGGCGGCAGACAGGGTCGCTCGCGAGACGCCTGCCTTTGGCTCTGCCGCTGTGACTTTGCCCCTCAGCTCAATAGTACGTGCAGTTTGCCGCTTGACGGGCGCCAGCAGTTGCCGCAACGTCGGCGGCGTCCGCGACCATATGAATGCCAGGCCTGCCCTGGCCGTCCTTCACCTGCACCCTCACAGTGCAACACACACAAGGATATGCACTCGGGCGCCGCCAACACGCCAGATTCGCCCGGGCCGCTGTCCCGGCCCCTGGCGCACACCGCCGCTGCGTGCGCTCCGCGATCTGGGCCAGCTGCCCGGCGGTCGCCTCCGCCTGCAGCTCCGTGCGTGCGCGGGCCCGCGCTGTGGTCTCTGCATCGCGGCGGGCCTGCGCCGCCGCTGCGGCGGCCGCGATGAGCGCGTCGCGCTCTGCCGTGTCAGCAGCCTCGCGGTGTAGCGACGCTTGCAGTTGCTGCCTGCGCGGCCCCGGACCCCGAGTCGGCGCGCTGCTGGCTATCGTGTCGGCTGCGACCTGCATGCGACCTGCATGCGCTCGCAGGCCGGCGGCGCCACAAGCACGTCAGCAGGATGCAGCTTCCAAATGTTGTACCGTTCGACATGCCCGCAGCGCTTGGGCAGCTGGCGCTCCTGCAGCAAGCAGTTGCAGGCATAACATGGTCGCAGGTCTGCGATGTGCTGTGGGGCAGGGGCGCCAGCAGCGGGCGTGCCGGCCGCCCGCGCACGCGCCTGTAATGACGCTCTACCTCGCGGCGCTCCCGCGCGCGCATGGCCTCCGCGGCGCCCTCGGCTGCCGCACGCAGCACCGCCGCGCCCACCAGCGCCGCCTCCTCCTCCCTGTCTGATCTGGCTGCGGCAGCTGCGGCCTGCTGGTTCTGCCTGAGCGCGCATGCGGAGACGGCCTTGCTATGCGCAAAGAAGGGAGCGACGTGTTGCATGGCCAATGTGAAGGTCCTGGACCGCCTTATGTCATGTTGCACTCCGTCTGGTGGACTATCAGGCTGCAATTAATTGCTATGAAGGCATGAAGCTGCTGCAGCTGCCTCCTAGCATGCGCCTTGCCCTGACGTGCTGCAGAGCAGCATGCTGTATGCATGCAGGCAATCTGGCAACGCTTGCGACGGCAACATCACCGCGTGAGTGTGAGCTTATCGGAGTTTTCCCTTCCCGACCAGCCGCACTGCCTCTCGCACACTACCAGCCGCATGCGCGCCTGTTGAAGTCCTCTACGTCCTCCCGCAGCCGCAGCAGGGCGGCGCGTCGCGCCGCCTCAGTCGCGCGCGCCGCAGCCGCCTGCTGGCCCCACTCCGCGTGCAGCGCCGGGCGCTCGCGCTCCGCGGCAGCGGCCTCCTCCGCCCGCGCAGCCCGCACCAGCTCCACCTAGTCGCCTGGTCTGGACTCATGACCGCGAAAAGTTCCGAATAAGCTCCGAATAAGTTCGCTGCACTTCCTGCAGAGCCGCCTGCAGCGGGTGTGTCAACGAGCACAGCTCCGCCAAGCGACATGGCAGATGGCCAGCGGCATGGTGCATGCGTGGCCGCAGCGCATGGGGCGCGCCTGGCTGTCGAGCTGCACCTTGGCCTGTTGCCACGCATGCCGCTCCTCTTCCCGCTTTTCTGTGTGCCTGCCGGCCTGGCTCCACTTGCCGCTGCTGTCTCACACTGTCCACCACCAAGCCAACACGCCTGCCATGCTGCCAGGTGCGTGCTCACAAAGACGAGCAGAAAAGAGCCTGCTGGTGGCAGGCACTCTTTAATGGAGCAACAGCGCATGTCACATGTCCCGCTGATTGCAGCATGCATGCAGCCGCCAAGACCATGCATTGAAGCCCCTCAGCAGCAGAGCTGGTGTTCGCACGCGCGTTCAGCAGCCTGATGCTCGGCCTCCTCATGCACAGCCGCTCGGCGCTCCGCCTCCCTGGCGGCATGGTGCTCGCGGCGCTTCTCATTCATCTGCGCATGCCAGACTGGACACATCAGGACGTGTGGAGATCGAAGTAAGAACATGCAGACTGTGCCATGGGTGGATGCTTGCCTGTATGTCCACTGCATTGACACGCTTGAGTTGGCAGCCAACAGACACAGCATGCGAAATAGAGGCCGGGATGGCCGCACGAGCGCTTCCGTTGGCAGCTTGTCAGCAACATGATCGGGCGCTGCAGGTGCGTGCTTGACAAGTGCTCGAGCCGCGCGGCCACAAGCGCGCACCTGCACCAGCTGCTGCGCGGCAACCTCGCGCGCGCGCGCACCGCACTGCGCCTGCCGCAGCTCGTCGCAGCCGGCCGCAAAGCGCCGCTCCTGCGCGGCCGCCGCGGCCGCCGCCGCGGCCGCCGCCCGCGCGGCCGCCAGACTGCGCGCGCGCTCGGCGAGCGCCGCGCGCCGCTCTTCTGGGGTTTGCTGCAGCGGCAAGAGGGTCTGCCTCACCTCCCGCTAAGACTCATGAGCTGATTGGCATTATTTGCTGCTGATTAAGCTTGCGTCTGATGCCTGGTTCTTCTCAATGTCACAAATAGGTCTGGGTTGTCGCGACGTGGCAACCAAGCCAACCAGATGGATGGTGCATGCGCTGCCAAGCCGACACAGCGCCTGCCTGCATCAGCCCCTCCCAGCACTGTGCAAGCTGAGGCCGTAGAGGCTGCACCGCGCTGCTTGGCCTGCCCCTGCAACAGCGACTGTCCAGCACACGCGCGCGTGGGCGCGGCCGCTCGCCTGCTTGCTCAGGAAGTCCGCCTGCGCGGCCAGCAGCTCCGCGCGCTGCGCGTCCGCGGCCGCCTGGCGCGCCGCGGCGGCCGCCGCCGCGGCCGTGGCCTGCTCCGCTGCGCGCGCGTGCGCCGCTCGGGCGCACGCCGCGCGCGCCTGCGTCCGCCCCTCCCAGGCCGCGACCTCGCCCAGCTTGCCTGCCTCCTGAGTGTTGCACACGCGCTCGGGACTGTCAGCCGTGTGCACTGCGCAGCAGCGGTTGCCTAGGCTAGGTACATTCCTGTTGTACTTCTGGTTTTAGTTCAAAATTCAGCTCAAGGCTGCTTTGCACACAAGTAGCTTGCAAACGCAGGGCACTGACAGTTGTGCCGGGCAACAACTGCAGGAGCAGCGCTAACGGCGTGGTCAACTGTGGTTGGAATAGCTTGGGTAGTGCTTGGCAGGCCCTTGCTCGCCTGTATGGTTGCGCGGTACAGGGCTAAGTTGTCCTCATAGGCACGCAGCTTGAGGATGCGTCCTTCGCCTGGGGTGCGCAGCTGCGCGCCCACGGGACAGAGGCCTGGTCTGTGGGGCGCGCGCACACAACCACGCGCGCAGCAGGCACAGCAGCGCAACTTGTGCTCTATACAGCGCACCGCTGTGCATGCCCCCATGGCTATCAGCGTGTCGCTAGGCGCCGGATGCTCATGAATTTGTCCCGGTTGCTGGCAAATTGCCCCAGTGTAACCACTTCAGCCCTTAATCATTTCTGATATTCGAATCAAGATGGAGCAGCTCGTGACGGAGCGTCATGGAGGATGGCAAATGGAGCGACTCAGCTGCAATGTGACCACCTCATGAGGTGCTTGTGCGGCACAAACTGTGCCACCATGCTTGCTGAGAAGCATGCCAGCGCGCGCTCTCTTTCCTGAGCGATGCGAGAGAAGCTTCTATGGACACACCAGGCACCTCGACTCCAGCCTGCGCTCCTTGGTTAAGCGGACCGTGTATGGCTGCCGCAAGCTGGTCAGCGGCTGTGGCCGCGCTGCCGCTGCCAGAGCGCGTTCGCCGGCCATGACACTGTGCGCCAGCACGCAGAATGGCAAGCCTGCACTGCACGATCTGCCTGGAGTGGCAAGCAGCGCCGACGACAGGACGTGGTCCGTGCTGCCCTGCGGGCACGTGTACCACACGACATGTGTGGCGCAGCACCTGGAGTTCAAGCTCTCCTGCCCCAACTGCCGGGTGCGCACCAGGCTGGTCACGCGCCTCTCACCTGGCTGTCCTGACCTTTTGGCATGTGGCTGCGTTGCACAGCTACGCGTGGGACCAGCGCTCCTGCTTGGCAGGCTCCTGTGCTACACAGGACGCAAGGCGGCGTGTCCGCGCCGTGTGCTCGCTGGACACCGTGGCTCGTTGTTTCTGCAGGCAGCCCTGTGTGCGCTGTCACGGCTGAGCGCCTTTCTTTGCGAGGTGCTGCGAGCTGTGTGCTCGCCACCCAGCCAGTTACTCCCAGGGCAAGCAGCGCTGACGTACACGCGCTGCAGGCCAAGGCGCGGCAGAGCCCAAAGCGGATCTTCCTGGACCTGGTCGGCGGCGACCCGCTCGGCGGCTCGCCTGGCCGCGCGCCGTCGGCCGCCAGCCTGACCGCCGCGGACGTGCGCATCCGCCTGCTGGAGCAGGCGCTGCAGGAGGAGCGGCAGGAGGCGCGCGCCCTCTGGGTGCACCTTAAAGCCCAGCAGCTTAGTGTACAGGTTGACTACATAAGCGGGTACGAGTGTGACGGGAGGCAGTGCTGCGCTTTGCTTCACGGCATATGAACAGGTGCGTCCTGCAAATGGTTTGATAGTATGTGCCGAGCTGCGTTACACAGCTGCGAAGAATAGTAAAAGTTTTCCAAGGTGGCAAGGTGTTCCTCTGAGCACTGTGCGCCGGCGGCGTGCAGACGCTGAAGGTGAGACGCACGCTTGAGGGGCTCAAAGAGCAGCACCATGAGCTGGAAGAGGACTACCAGGAAGCGCAAGAGGAGGCCGAGGCCGCTGAGGTCAAGATTACCGCAGCGCACAGCAGGTCAGCTGCCTTCTGCCCCTGCACTGTGTTTGCATCACAAAGTGTGCACACTAACAATTGGAGGTGTTTAGACACTGTGCGCGCCTTCAAGCTCTCAGAGTGCAAAGTACAAGCTCAATGTGCGTTGCCCCAGTCAAACACACGCAGGCTCTGAGCAGCGGGGCTGCCCGGCCAGGCCGCATATCTGGCATGAACCAGCAGCCATCAAGGCGCAAACGGCCAGCGGGCTGAGAGCTGGAAAGTGAATCGCTGAGCAAAGGAGGTGGCAGCTGGCAGCGCCGGCCGCGACTCGGCGCGCGCGCCGCGCAGGACCGCCGAGGCAGACGCCCGGACCGCCGCCGTGCGGCGCGAGGCCGAGGAGCGCGTGCAGGCGATGCGGCAGGAGATGCACCGCGCGGCGCTGCAGGCGGACGCCGCGCACAAGCACACGGCGCGGCCCCCGCCCGGCCCCCGCCACTCCCCGGCCGGCCTTCCCGCCGGCCGCTCCCCGCGCCCGCGACCGCCGCGGCTCCTCGTGTGCCAGTCCGCGTCGCCGTTGGGCCGCCGCCCGTCAGGCCGCGCCCGCAGGCGCCGGCAGCAGCGGGCCCGCTCCGCCAGGCCCTGCCCTACCCTAACTGTAACCCTAGCCTACCGCATCACCCCTGCGCCAAGGCCTCGCGGCGCGCGCGCAGAAGGGCAAGCTGTACAAGCTGCAGAACCAGCAGCACGCGCTGGCGGCCGAGAACGCGCTGCTGCGCCTGCGCACGGAGACCGAGCTGGGCCGCGCCGCGCTCGACGACCTGCTGCGGCGCATGGCCGGCGGCGCGCAGGCGCGGCGGCGCCCGGGGGGGCACCGCTCGCGACGCGGGGCGGCAGGCTGCACCTGGCTGCCAGGCATGCGGGGCGGCGCTGGGCTGCAGGGGTGGCTGCGCACACCACCGGCTGCTGGCTGCTGACGGATTGCCTT
>JAABUY010003856.1_pt1 | contig 16126 bp, 11 predicted proteins | sample 5560271 | NCBI WGS metagenome assembly JAABUY01 (sample SAMN10711886, study PRJNA513374) | rock metagenome | isolation source: Antarctica rocks | place: Antarctica: Victoria Land, University Valley
ATTGCTGACTCAATGAAACAGTTGTTCTTCGATGTTTATGTTTCATGAGATGACAGCTTTCTCAGCTTCGACTGAAGCATCGATGAATAGAAGTGAAACTCTTCTATTGACAGTGCTTCTAAGCAGATGAGTTGTTTGAAGCTCAACTGACTTGACGTCGCGTGTCATGATGAGAGAAGATAGAAGTTGTTGAGATAAGAATAGATGAAGAATTGATGTTTTGAATTGCTGTTTTTTGATGAGTGAAAATTCAAAGAATTTCTTGTGAATTTCAGATAATAATTGAGTGCTTTATTTGAAGAATTTCTTACGAATAGAATGGTGAAAATGAGTGTAGAATCGAAGAATTCCTTGCGATCTAAAATGATGATGCAAATTTGAAGAATCTCTTGCAAATTTTTCTTACTGAATAGATTGTTTCGTATCGTCTATTCGTCGATAGCAGAATAGTAGATGATGAGCATTTATCTAATGTTAGAGATCTGTCTAGAGCGAGTCAGATAGAGGTGTCATTTAACTAGAAGATAAATGCTAAGAAAGAAAGATAGCTACGGGAAAGAAGCTGGCTACATATGTGTGTTTCTCAGCCGACGCTAGGCTCAATAGGGACTAGTCAAGGTGACGGAGCGAGAATAGGCCTGATAAGGCTAGAAGGCTGAGCCTGGCAAGGCTAGGATCGTGACACTATGCGAGCAACAATGCTAAGAACTGAACCCTGACTATAGTATGATCAATACCTTAACACAACAAGCTTTGAATTGAAACCTGCTCAATGCTATCATCACACAATGAAATCGTCGTCAAAACTTTCTCAAGATCAATGTATGAAGTCAGAATGAGCTTGATATGTCAACTCAAAGTCTATTCTGCCAGCAATTACGCTCAACAAGAAGATCGATACGTCTTTGTTTCGCAAGCTTTTCATAGAAGAGATAAGATATCTGAAGTGAAAGAAGAACGACTTCATAGTTCTAACTAACATATTCGATCGAACAATGAATAAAGAGACATGAGCTTTACTGAAAAACGAACTGAACATGCATCTGTGACATCAGAGAGACGATCTCGATCTTACGAAGCACGACTGGCTAAGAACAACAATGCATACCATGATACAGCAGCTAGTACGCCAGAATTAGTTATACTACGCTATCATCATAGCTCTGCGGCCTGATCATGAGACCGATCTTCTAGTCTTTTCATATTTCATGAAATGCACGTTGAAGAAATACTCAGCATCCGTTAAACATGTAGATCTCAACGTCAATGATCTGCTAAGTGACAGAGAACAATGTCAAACTCAAGGCACTGCAGTCTTTGCGGATGAATCGATCGATAATGAGAACGAGCTCATTCTAGGGCTGCATCATCGCATGAAGCAATGGTGGAAGAAAGTCACGAAACGAAGACTGGCAATCGACGGAGGAGGACCCGCCTGCCCTCGCGTCTCCTGTTGCTTCTGCGCCTGTGCCCCCCATTGCCCCCGCGCCTATGCCTTGTCCTGCCTCTGCTTCTGCGAAAGACGAAGTCGTACCTTCCCGCACCCTCTCATCATCAGTTGTTCCTGTAAGTTCTTCATCTGACGTTTCGAGGTCGTTACTCACACGTTTTAAGCCCTCGCCTTCTGGTATAAGCGGCCGTAGTGCTGAGCCGCCTTCTCACAGCGTCGTGCCTGAGATGTTCAACGAGAGCGATGATCGAAGGTCAGAACTCAAGTGGGTGAATCAATCATGTTCGGCAGAAAGTGTTCGTATATTCATGCCGCATTTACCACACGACAACAAGGGAAACTCTGATGAGAAGCGAATTGCAGTTTCTATCTATCATACTGCAGTCTTGAAGAATGAAATCAATCTAAAGATTGCGAAGTGCGAGACGAAGAACGAAGTATCAGCCTCGCTGCGAGATCTACGACTCACAAATGCAACCTCTCTACAACATTATGTACTCTTGAAGTCGCAGCAATCATAACAACGAAAGTCATCGAAGATCACTTTAAGCTTATGAAAGTCGATTTGAAAGAAAATTAATTGCATGCTAATGTTCTTGTACAGTTTATACATCGACTTCGTTCGAGTGTTATTCATCGCAGATCTCATGATCTGTCGTTCATTCATTTTCAACTTAACTTCAAGTGTATAATATTTTACAATCATGAAGAAAATTCTCTGCGCCTTGATTACGAGCAATCTAAAAAAGAATCAGCTGCTCGAGATCATGAGACTGTTTCAAGAAGATTCTGTAGTTATGACTAAGTTCGTCGCAGTGAAAATCGAGTCACCTCAATATATTATAGACACAATCTCAGTGATAAGCCAAGAACTAATTCTTATTAAGACTCATTATCTAGTACAATTAGATTCGAAGTGAATGATGAGCACACAGAATCAAGCAAAGAAAAGAATATGACATATCATGCAAACGAGACTCATCATTATATATAGCATTACATGCACAGATTTCAACATTGAAAAAGTGATTGACAACAGACAGCTTCGTCAATGAAGATTGTTTGATAAAATGCTTGAGTCTCAGAAGCTGAATGTTTATGATCTTACTCAAGATGATTTCAATGTCAAAGAATTTATTAATGATGAGAATTCAAGCTACACTCTTGATTGAGATGTTTTCATCAATACAAAAGCACAACATTAAGTGAAAAATTGAAATGAAAGCGAAAATTCTCGAATTGAGAGTCTCTCTGAATTCAAATACATGAATACATCTTTTCGTGTATCGACAATAGCAACAAGTACAACTGTTATGTCTTGAAAACATTCAACAGTATCTAGAATGATCTCAATCTTCAACTATCAAATTCGTCAAACACTATCATTTTTCAATGCTGTTGAAAGAAAGAAGTCTATCAAGAAATTCTCACGCAAGACTATGATTGCATCACTACTCTCTCAATATCATCAGCTTATAGACTATTGAGCGAAGTAGATCTTGATTCTCTTGAGTTCGATCTTTAATATTATTAGAACAGAGCAGTCATTCAAGTTGTCTTCTTGAAATGTCGATTAACATCTTTAAGCAGCTTGGAAAGATGATCGAGCAATCGAAGAAAGTCAAAATCGAAGCTCAATTTTTACATGAAAAGAGAAATAACAATGATGAAATGAGAGATGTCTCTGCATCTCATGTCTGCGATCATTCAAATTGCAAAGCGAAAGCAAGCAAGCAAGATATCGAATGTTTCTCATCTAACTCTTCATTCTATCATCTGCTGATTTTGACGTTGTCATATATCTCTTTGCTTTTCGTTTGTCTCTTTCGTCGCTATATTTGAGCATGAGCCTGACATGCTCGAATTGACACATTTCAATTGAGAAAGTGATTTTGATGAAGATGATGATCATGAGTTGAGTGACTTTATTGAAACGAGATAAATCTCATCTTTATGATGAAGAAAGAAGACACATCAACATCATGCATAAGATTTCTCTTGCTTTCGTTGCTTCTCATGCTTTCGTTGCTTCTGATGCTTTTGTTCAGTTATTGTGAACTCTGAAATCATGCTTAATCTAGTAGCAATGATTAAAAGACTGCGAGTGCTCAGCTTTTTTTCTCGACTTTCGCAATTGAAGACAACGAAGAATCTTCTCTGTACTGATGAACACAGTATTGAAAGATCAGAGATAAGTTCAAATAAGCACAAAGACTCTGTATAAGATGACTGATAACTCTGAAAACTTGTATCATAAACGTCACGTAAGAAAGTTCTGCAATCACAGTCATTGCTCTAAGATAGCAACAATTGACAAGCTCATCAAGAAGTGAGATTTCAACGAGAAAGTGATGTTCTGTTCGATGAGTTCTGTGCAAGCGAAAATACTCTATCATGTAAGTAATCATGTTGTATGCTGCGCTGCTTTCTTAGTAACGTGATGATGAAAGTGACAAGACTACTTCACATTATCGATGTTAACTTCAAATGTATAGTATTTCACAATCATGAAGAAAATTTCTTGTGCCTTGATTACGAGCTCTCTAAGAAAGAATCAGCTGCATGAGATCATGAGATTGTTTCAAGAAGAATCTTTAGTTGTGTCTAAGTTCATCACAGCGAAAATCGAGTCATCTCGATATATTATAGAAATAATCTCAGTGATGAATCAAAAGCTAATTCTCACTAAGACTCATTTTCTAGTACAATTAGATTCGAAGTGAATGATAAGCACACAGAATCAAGTGAAGAAGAGAATATGATGTATCACGCAAACAAGACTCATTGTTACATATAGCATCATATGCACAGATTTCGTCATCGAAAGTGTGATTGATGACAGACAGCTTCGTCGATGAAGTTTGTTCAATAAGATGCTTAAGTCTCAAAAGCTAAACGTTCATGATTTTATCAAAGATGATCTCGATTTCAAAGAAAATATAGAAGATGAGAATTTAAGCTTCACTCGTGAATGAAACGTTTTCTTCGATACGAAAGCATAGATCATCGAAGAGTTTATTGAACATATTCAAAGTTCAATGAATGCTGACTTAAAATCTGATTTCATCGCAATGATTTTGATTTTTCACAGCTATGATATGTCTGACACAGGTTAGTGTATTACATCGATCGATGACGACACACTGAGTGTACAGCGCAACATCAAGCAGAATTTCTTTCCTAAACAACATCTGATAGTAGAAGTAAACAATGAATAGAAGGTCGCTCTTCTGCAACGAGATACCTTATCATATTGTTTGTTGTTATTAGCGCGAGGAATGATGATTGTTGATGTTTACATCTTCTTTGTTTTGAAGAAGTGAGAATTTTAGCCGGCCTCGCTTCTGTTCTCATCTTCAACTTACACCTTTGACATTGAGATTCTGCCTGATCTTCACATTCTGTCTGTAACTTCTTGTACATGTCTTGAGAGTCGAGTACGATCGTCATGGCTCTAACCGTGAGTATAATTCGGCTTCCTGACTTGGTGTGCAATGAGCTGACAATATCAACGTCTCAAGATGAGTAAGAAGAGAAGAAGTCGACGATCGCACAGTCCCCCGTCGTTCATGTCTCTTAGTAATAGAAATGTTCTTGCTCTTCGCCTGCCTGCTTCGCCCGTCGCTCGTCCTCGTGTCTCTCGCGTTGCACCTGATCGAAAACCCGCTCCGTCTGCCCGTCCTGCTGTCTCTCCGCTATCTCCATATATGCAGAATTTGTCACCTGCTGTCGTGCAGCATCATAAGACTGCACTCAACGTTTACCGCAAGGGTGTTCCTGTTCAGCCCGAAAATAGGTGTAAGAAGTGTAGTGGCAGAGGAGTAGAGTGTGTAAAGATCAAATTCCCTACAGGCAAGGAATCGAGGAAGTGTGCCTTGTGCGCTGTCACTGGAGGTCACTGCGTGTACGATGCACCTGATTTGTAAGTATAATTTCCGATGACTTCGAGGTACGAGAATGTCGCGGTTGACCGATGCTTAGGAACTATGCGCAATTCATGTGAAACATATCATCATTCAAGAAAAGAATATGCAATTGATTTTTCGTTTAACGAACGAGAAATTTACGTTCGAAAATAGCTTGAATTACATGACTAACAGGCGCTTTTTCTACATCTTTGCGCAGTCATTGCTCTAGTTTCGCTTGTTTTTCGAACAATGCACGTTTGAAGAGAGTTTACAACTCTTCGATGGGGCATCGCCTCCGAGCCCGGTAATCGGAGGAGAGACTGCGGTAAAAAAACGCATCTCCCTCGCAGCCCTTTGCGAATTTCCAGCACTGACAATCTCTTCATTTCAAGTCTCAAAGAATGACTGGCAAAGACGGCCTCAACGCCACTCCTTTGCACGAGGCCACAAGCTCTGTTCACAAATTACGCAACACCTACAGAAACTGTGCTTCGCTCGAGAGTCTACGCTCAAAACGTTCACGAGATCAAGGCCCGTCTTCCTCGCGTTTAACTTGATGCTTTGATTTTAGGTCAAGGGCTTGGAGATGGAGAATGCGTTCTTTATAAGACTACCTCGAAGGAGGATGTCAAGGCCGTGAAAAACGCTCAATGACAACGACCTCTAAAAGAACAAGTCATAGCAAGCTAAATTATCAAAGGTGGTTTAGTTATCATACAAAGACCAACTAGGACAGGCAAGACCACAATAAATATATAATTGAATTCGGGGCTGTTCTGATGGGGAAGGCGCCTTCGAATGTCGTTCTACAGTCGATGACCTGCGGATTGGTTTTGAAGATGAGAAATCTGTTTGCCGTGTTGGCTGCGAACAAGTGTGAGTATTGTGTAGATTGAAGCATCTATTCAACCATCCAACATCCACAACTTCTTCAATTCTCAAATCTACCATCAAGCAAGCCTCGAGCTCTCTGCTTACTTCCACTCTGATTGTATAAACCAAATAAATCCTTAGAATGGTTGCCCCTACTATGCGTACAGTGCGACGGACCGACCTACCTTGTTTTTGCAAACTTGATCTGGCAAGTTGCCAATCTTCGAAGGGAGGTACAATGGGTCTTGCATTTATTGCCAACCTGATGTGAGTAACGAAAATGTCGTTGAAATTTTCCAAAAATGTGCTGGCGTGGGAGATACTGTAAATGTAGGAAGGTCAGGACTAGTGGGGGGGAGGATCCTTGGGATAAGGAGATCCAATATGCGTTTTCAACGTAGGAGTGGCAAGTTATCATGGCAGGAAGCAGAAAGAAAAGTAGCGGAGAAACAAAGGTGTGGACAAAAAGAACGCTCACTTGAAAGTTAACCAATATACTTGATAGTTTTGAGACTGTTCAGCAGCACCATCGTCTTCATGAAGTCCGGATGCAACAGACTACAATGCTTATGAAGTGTTGGGAAACAGGGAACAGTTGCCTCCACGTTCTCAGTTGCCTCAGAACCTCAGACATGTCTTTTGCGGCTAAGCCCCCTGTTCATACTCTGAGGGAGCGAACGAGGTGGTCATGGAGGCATGGGGTAAATGCTCGTCGACGGCAAGGCGTGGATGGCTCGATTTCGAACGCGGGAGGCTGCGATCAATGTGCTAGATAATTCACAGCTGAAAGACTTTTCGAGTGCGCGCCTTGGAAAGTCGAAATACATAGGAAAGAAAAATTCGTGATAGCTATCAAGCAAAAAGTGGGAATCGGACACTCAGGACTGACTCTTTGCGAAGCTTGGAGAAAACTATCTGAATAATGTCGCAGCGGTCGCAGATCATTACTCTTTCGAGAAGAAGAATGCTATATGCATATACATGCATATATGCTCCTTCTGACCCTCATACCTTAACATGGAGTAGGCAGATCCTCTTCCAAGCACCACTCTCAGACGTCAAGAAAACAGTTACAAACACCGCCTCCTCTTTCGCCAGGCGAACCCAAACAAGAGAACAGACCCAGCACCCCTTAATAAGGATCAGGAGACTGTTGAACGGTTCGAAAATTGATGACGTCTTCGACAGAGCTTAGCTCCCTCACCCAATGGCTAGGACACTTCCTTCTGGGGTCAAGCAACCAATCAAATTAAAAGCTGTTCAAAAAGCAGAGACAAATTTGGGCCTGGTCATGGACCGCCAAGTCAACAGCAGAGAAACACGCAAATATATCCAGTACCATTTCTGGGATTCTAGCAACATGCGGAACTCGTACAAGTCTTGAAAGACCGATCGAGACGCTCGACTGGAATTATGATTGGTATAAAACGAAGTGTCTGATATTTATGAATTTGGCCTACTTCAATTGAAAAGCGCAGAGCTGCAGACTTTGTCAAGACTTACACGAATTAGCCAGAAGAGCTCGACTGTGTACACGAAACGCTTAGCGTGTTGAGCATCATTAATCGAGATGAATATTCTCCTCAAACAACGAAAACGCGACCAAATGATCGAATACGGTTATGAAGTCAAGACAAAGAACGACAACGAACCTCAATAGAAGAAACTGTGGCCGCACCAGACTACGACGAAACAACAGATACCATAGCGGCAAACTTTGCTCCATCTCAGTAAATGGTTCGACAAATCGACGGTTTTTTCAAACACTCATGACTCTTGGCGGGTTTCTTGAAGCTATTGATGGCCTCAGAATAGCATTGAAAATCTCCCTCAAGAGTCGTCATTATTACACGACGTCTTGAGATACGAGGATGGCTGTGTTCTCAACAAAGTGTTTATGGAACATGCCGGTGCTTCCGATTACGTGAAGGTGGAAGAGCTTGGCTTCGATGCTTCAAACATTCGGATCTCATCTATTACTGCGCATTCGACACAATCTGGCGATGAGAGACTACAATGCAGCCATCAGTAACGTTTATTCAAAGGAACTTTCCGACCTTGTGTTATACACAAACACGCAGTCTACGTTCATGGCTCTCAAGAATAATGATCCGAAGTTGGTATATGTCGACGCACATAACGCTGGCAACGACTCGGTGAGCAACTGTCAACTGTTCAGAGAAACAAGCGTCGAGCTGTAACTTCAGATGCTGTTCGGTAAGTCCAGCGGCCTTCATCAATGATGTCTTAGCCGAAGTGAAAGCTGTCAGGACGTTGGATCCTTCAAGCTCCCCATCATCGTTCGAAATGGCTCAGACAATGTTGGAAGAAGCGGGGATAGAATTAGACAACGGCGAGCTAGTAATTGTAGAAGGTGGCGGGCTTGCAAGGTAAGCTCGACTTTCGGATAGAAGATCTTTCACCTGACTATGCCATTGCTGGCGTCCATGCTCAGACTTCTTAAACCGAGGATGCACAGCCCATTCGACGCCTAGCGCTGAGGACGACGACGGGCTGTTCAACCCGGGGGCGGTGTGATTGGAACCATTGCTATGACGGACCAGCTAGCTATACGAATGTAGCTAGTCGTGCTTTAGTTAATTTGCCATGATCTTAAACCTGTTCCATGTTTTCTATGTGACAGTTCGTATGACCTGCCAGAACATAGGATCTTCCCATACCAAGCCTTTAGCATTCATTCATCAACTTGAATCTTTCGAGTTCGGAGGAGGGTACTGGTGATCTTAATCAGTTATGGCTGTCGGTTCTAGTAGGGCGTTCAGAACTCGTTTGAAACGATTCGTAATAAGGGTGCTTGTATTAGCACAATTCTTATTGTGCCCGGAAATACGTGTGTGCAATATTATGACTGGCCTCATACAGTCGCAGCAGCAGCAGCTAGCAGACGAATGAAAGAGCAATCCAGTCATAAGGCATTACTTGAGGCACAAAAGCGTCATGTCTGGGAGAGTTTCGCGTCTTAATCCACGAATAGTATCGTCTCTCAGAATAATGCTCCTAGCCCACCTCCTTCAGATACGTTTCGTTGACTTACATCTAGAACAGCCGTGAGAAGCTCGGATTAAAGCCGGAGACGATTACGCGTATCCGAGTCAATCTTGACGAGGCCAAATCTCGAGAAAAAAAAGGACTTGGTTAGCAGCGGACGAAGAAACAAACAACATTGTCTGTAGTAGGGAACAAGCTTATGCATATGTTACAATATCTCTTCAGGACTTCGTGATCTGCTGCACAGGACTTGAATAGAACCTGGACAGCAAACAGTGATAAAAGATCAGTTCATTGGATGTGTAGATTGGCTCCATGTGCCAAAACAAGAGGCGGTCTTGCTAACATTTGAGAGGACTGATTGCAAATTTCATGTTTTTAAGTACCGGCATGTCTAAATGAAGGTGCAACCTCCTCGACATGTCGAAGCTGTGCATCTACCTTTGCAACGCCAGAGTGGGGGGGCTGAACAGCGAGAAGGACTTGTTCGGGCGGTTTGCTAGACTTCGCACAGGCTCGGCCTCCAGTGGTGAGAGGTGACGGTGGTTACTGGACACGAATTTCATGTACTCCTTTGACGCCTACAGGACTTGGCTGCAGTTCCACCATCTCAACCAATTAACAACCTCCATGTATCCTCGAGGCCGACGTGAAGTTGCACTCCTTGACGTCTGCACCTCAGCCATCATCAGCGTCCCTCGGAGTTGGCACTTTGGTCATTGCCATCACGCCATCACGCCATACTCAGCGAATACTGTACTGGGAGAGTAGCCGGGCGTGTGTGTGATATCCGGACAGCAAACAACGACAAATGGATATCCCGGCTGCCTATCAGCATGACTAATCAATCACCTTATCCCACAGCCTACTTTCTACAGGGTGACACTTCACGCCATCCGCAATCGTCATCGCACTTGGCTTGTACTAGCACCACGACAATGTCTTCCACATATCCCAATCCTTCATCTCCTGTAAAGTATCTCGTTCTCTTCAAAGTCAGGAAACGTTGTGCAAAGAGCGATTACCGTCATACTACGCCTTGAGAAAGTAGGTGAAAGGATAACCCAAGAGCTGCAATCTATTATCTTGCCAGGCGCAAAGCCCGCAGCCTAAGACCTGGAGTAAACATCACAGCAAAGCAAACTGACAATTGGAGTGATTATAGGATACACTATACTTCCTACCGGATCATGACTTCCGAACAGGCACCCATCACCTCCCACGGCCGCGGCGGTGAGCCCATCCAATGTCCTAATGATACCTCTACCGCCAGCGCTGAATCATCAGCATAACAGGCGCCGCAAACATTGGACGCGATGACACACTGTAAGACTCTACTCCCTCCCCAGCCCAGCAGCATAACCAGCGCCCAAACTCTCCATGCGCTAACCACTCCCTCCCCGCAGCTACACCGACGGCGAAATAGTCCGTGAAGGCCCCGTCGGCGACCAAGGCAACGGCGCCTATTCTGCTGGCGTACGACGCCCTCTCACCCTCCCCTAACCCTTCCTCCCCACCCACCCCCAAGCTCCACATCTCCTACACCTAAGCCCCAAGTCAACGCTGACATGCTCCTCAACTCTATAGCGTGGCGGCGCAGGCAACATCGACTCCCCCCACCAAAAAGCCACGAACACCATTCCGGGCGATGAGGACGTGGTGCCGGAAACAGCGATGCGAGAGAGTGGAGAGGGGTATGAGAACTATCACACTGGGGTATGTCGAGCCTCGTTCTCTTCCAAAATCGGCAAAAGCGCTATTTACGCATTCATTTCTTCCCTCCATTAACCTCTTCAAACCGCCACAACCCCCACCCTCCCCAGAAACCTCCGCTAATCCTCCTCCCCCAGCGTGGCGGTGAAGGCAACGTCCACCGCGAAAAAGGCTCCCAGATGCACGAAGGCCTCGCGGACAAGCTAAAGCACAAGATGTTTGGCAAGAAAGAGGAGAAATGATCCTCTCTCCCTGACATCTGGTATTTAGGGAGGACTCAGGAACGAGGGGGGTGGTAATGATTTGCGAGCATGGTGTGTGTTTTGTGTGCTTGACTGATGGATGAATGGGTGGATGGATGGGATAGAACAGAATACCCGCTCTTTTCTTTTGCTTCTAGTTCGGTGTAGATAGATTTTTTGATTAGGCTTGGTGGTTGCTGCTGAGCATTAACGGGATACGTATGACTTCGCTGAAAGCACTGTTCACATGCCTACTTATGCGTGTGGGGGGAGTTGAGGTGTGTGTACAAGGTTTCTTACCCATCAATAATCCTCCCATGGAACCCGCTTTAATCATCCCCACACTTCTAAACCCCCTTAAAAAACCCAACCAACGCCTCCACCCAAATATACTACACCACGACAAACCCACAGATCCACTTCTCCCCCCACCATTGCCCCCTCATCTGCACCATCTCACCTCCTATACAATCCCTTCATCCTCCCTGTCGCAAACGCCGCCCCCACCGCACTCGCCGCGCCAATAAACAAACACACGGCAATGGCATTCGGACCCTCGGCCGCCTTGGCCACATGCTCCTCCCCACCCTTATGCAACTCCGGGCTCTTCCCCGGCTCTAGAATACTAAACACAATCATCGAGATAAAGGTGCCTACAAATTGCGGTAGGGTCGTAAATAGGTTCAAGATGCCCAGGTAGATGCCTGCTGTCTCCCCCGTAGAGGAGGAGGGGGCGTCGGTGGAGTCGAGGTCGCGGTCGAGGTGATTGAGGCGCAGGAGTGTGGGGGAAGGGGCGGGGGAGAAGTCGTTGAGTGGGGCGTCGGAGAGGCGGCGATAAGTAGAGCCGTTGGCGAGCATGGTGGTCGGGGCGGTGAGGCGATTAATTTCAATGCCCATGAACGCGAAGGGGGCCCAGCAGGCGAGGGCCCAGGGGCTGTTGCCGTCAGTGAGCGATTGGCTAGGGGAATATGCGAGAGGAGAACGGGAAGACGTACATTCCGCAGATCGAGACTAGGATGGTTGCCATGCGTAGAGATCTTACAAACGGCGCTAGAGACATGGAGGCTGCGAAGATGAGATGGCTGTACATCCATGCGGTGAGGAGATCCGGTTTGTACTTATTGATTGTTGCGACTAGGGGAGCGATTTTGGGTGGTGGTCGGGGAGTAAATCCTCGTTTCTCGTTATCAGGAGACTGGACGATCCAGGGGAGGAGGACGGAGCCAACAAAGGTGATGACAGAGAATATGACAAGGGAGAAAGACCCGATGCGGCCGACGTCGCCAAGCGTGTCGGTGGAATTTTCAATCGAGGCGTGCTCTTCGTAACGAAAGTAAGTCTCGCCAACCCAGGTCGTGCTATAGAACAGGAAGGGAAACCATCCTAGGACGAATTAGCGAGACGGCGACAATTACAACTGGAAAGAGATATCACCTATCCAAGCCCAGAACTGGACCCAACAGATGGCTTGTATCCGATCTGGTAGGTGCAAAGTGGTTTTGAGGATCTTACTCACTGTCTTGACGGCTCCAGACTTGTCCGCATCTCTGCAACAGTAAGACTTCGACACCTAAGCTGTTTAAGCAATGCTTCGTACCTTGCTGCTGATACCAATACTCGCTCTTCCACCGCCCATGAAGTAACCCCAACGGCAAACGCCAACGAGGCAGCAGCAATCACCGTCAGTTGCTTGAATTGGGAGTCTCCCAAAAGAGTTCCAAATATGTTTGGGAGGTTGATAGTCCCTGCACCATATCCTATGAGATGGCCAACCGCAATCATCCTAGTTGCTTCAGGATCTCAATGTCCGTAGAACTGGTAATGAAGGAGAGAGGGCTTACCCCAAGCAGATCCAAGCTGCTGCTTTGGGATCGGTAATGTATCAACAATAAGACTTCGACATGACGACTGCACTAGAGTGAAACCATTAAAATAACATCTCGCTTTTTGCGTAGCCCACTTACCAGCATTGATGGCAAAGTCCACGGCGTATATGCTAACGACAGCCAGAATGATAGTACAGGTCCGTTTCTGCGAATCGTCAGCTCCAGTAAGTCCTTAGCAGCATACTTCCCTACTCACCAAATCGGTATCTTCGATGAAGATACCTACAATTTCTGCTGTCCATCCAAGTACCAATAAAGCAAAGCCGACGATTATGGTACCACCAATCATGAATGGTCTTCGTCGTCCCCACTTCGACCTCGAACTATCCGCCAGCACACCTATGACTGGCTGCATTATGAGTCCCGACAATGGTCCGGCGATCCATACTAGGGATGTATGAGCTTTACTTAGGCCGAGTTGAAGAAGGTATGGGGTGCCATCTGCGAGCAATATGTTAGCGCCTCTGTGTCGCACTTTTGGAGAATCGAAGTGCCATACATGTCATCTCTATGCCCCAGGTAAACCTGCCGGACGTTTCATGAGAAAAGCGTCCTTACAACCTGTACAATGGAAGACGCTTACTGTAGGCCAATCAAGCTGAAAGTCAATAACGCCATTTGCAACGACTCCGACGAGCCTTTGATTGAAGGTGTGCCCGTCCATGATGCCGCTTGAGGCATTTCCTCCTCGAAACTCTCCTCCTCACCTTCTACCATTCAACTAGGCAGATGCGGCCCTTTGCATGGATCGTGGAGCGCCGTGCTGTAGTCTCTTGCGCACAAGCCTCAATTGAGATGACAAGGATTGCAATGCGATAGTGGATGAAGGTGCCGAATTGAGCAGATGACCTCTTGCGCAGTTTAGAGTAGAAGAAGATAGAGGACTGTCGAAGCTGGCAAGCCGACAAGAATGATTAGTCGAATTAGAATGTAAGCACTACCACTTCCCTTTCATACTCCGTAATTCGTCACCGTCGCCCGTGGATCGTGTTTAACTCGAAAGCTCATCCATGTTTGAAGTTATTATGGTGGACAGAAGTGGACCTTGTCGTGTTGATCGTAGCTGGTCCCAAATTGAGGTAAAGCTCTTGCCTCAGGACCTCAGACGTGCGTGGCTAAGCCCCTGTGGGTTAGCTCTGCTTACTTCGCGACCTCAGTGCAGCACCTTTAGAACTAAGGTACCTAGTAAGCAAAGCGCTAACCCGCAGGGGCTTAGCCCCACACGTCTGAGGTCCTGAGGCAATAAAGCTCGGACGGCGAACAATGGATGACTAAGCTACGACATTGAAGGCAAATCCAGATTGGAGCGTTTGGAGACGCGGTTCATGCTGCTTGATTGACAGCCGTAGCTCAATATTTAGGCGCACTCTGTGGGGTGCATCTTCTAGAATATATTATTCTCACTGCCGAAATCTACAATCTAAGCCCTAATTGCGTGCTCCGGCTCAAGCTTATCCACCACGTAACCTTGCCTTCCTCACTGCGTTTCGAGACCAGGAACACACCACCCAAACCATGCATCTCAGATCCCCTTTTCTTTATCTGCCCATAGAGTCCATATGCGGGCGAGTAGCATTTGCGGAACCGGGGAACAATATGTTGACCAGTGCATCCATGTCTGGCTTTCCCCATCTGCCTTTGATCTTCTCCCCAACACAAAGGATTTGCACCGTCTTACCCGAGCTCAATGGAGGTATCGTTCGGTTTGGAAGACATCGAGTCCGTAGTCCTAGTGCAGACATGCAACCACTCCGAGTGTCCACTGGGCACAGGCCTTTACAACGCTGTACGTTGACGAACAAAAATATGCTGCCTTCCTCTCCGGTTCGTTTGTGGACTTAGCGGCGAATTTCTTCGACGTCGTGAAAATGAATCGCATCTTAGGTTGCCCGAAATCTTCCGCACTGCATAAGCAGTGCACAGGTGATAGAAGACGTTGACAATGGGCATTCTCGACGCATTGGCCATTTGTAGGTTGAAGTAGCTTGAACGAATTGCCGTAAACTCGAGCTCGGTCCAACTTGTAATGCAGTTAAGCTTGAAAAAGAACGTGCGGTGTGACCGTTAGTAGAGATGCTAGGAACAACTTTCTGCATTACTGGAAGCGGAGTACAGATTGAGTTAAGGAAAAAAGCAGCCAGCGCATGAGTAGAAGAGATTAACTGGCCATGCAATCCACCTGTCACGATTGTAGCAGATACGCGGGCCCACTTTCCCCCAAAGAGACAGGGGATAATCGGACTTGAGGTTGAGTGCTGGGTACCTTTTAGTGGCTTGCATTATGCAGTGCTGGTACTATAGATACTGCATTGCAGCCAGGGCCCTGGGACGGTCATCTGGAAAAGCAGAAAATTGCTCAGGGAAGTCTTGTCGGCTTCTCGCAATAAGACAATCAAATCGCTATCGTAAAAAGAGAGGTCAGACGAATAGGGAGTGGATCAAGTTTCTTAGGCGCCATAAATAATAAGGATTAAGCCAACATTTCTAACCGGGATCGGCGAGAGCTTAGCAGTTAGGCCGGTATTTTGATGAGAGCGTCAAGGGCGTGTGGCAGGGTGGGCACTGGGCAGATAAGATTACAGTCCAGGTACGAGTACAACAAATAAAGAATTGTTTCAGATCCCTCGAGTTGCATGCCTTGGCATGTCAGCCCATCGTCTAGATCGCTCGACGTCGACGACACTTGATTGGCACCGTCGACGGTGCAACCGCACCCCCTACAGATCTAAGAGGGGTAAAGAAGTATTCCAGAGGTGACGCTGTCGTCATCTTCTGCATAAGGGTGTCCTGTTCACTTGACGTCCGGCAGTTCAACGGATTGTAAAGGGGGTGTGGGGAAATGGCCTCATCAGCGCACAAGAGGACGCTCGGACAGCCTGAGGGTGTGATCTGGTTCCTGCTCCTGCTCCCGCTCCTGCTCCTGCTCCTGACAATTTGCTGCTCTTTGATATTTCTTTTCAGTTGTTTCCTTCTGTCAGCCCCTCCCGTCAACATCCCCCCCTGTGCCGCCCAAATGGCAGGGTCTCGAAACTGTTCCGGGCGTGT
>JAABUY010003857.1_pt1 | contig 16125 bp, 19 predicted proteins | sample 5560271 | NCBI WGS metagenome assembly JAABUY01 (sample SAMN10711886, study PRJNA513374) | rock metagenome | isolation source: Antarctica rocks | place: Antarctica: Victoria Land, University Valley
GGTTGGGATATGCTCGAGACACTGACCAGTCAGCCGGACAGATTGATCGACGACCTACGGGTGGTTTGACCCCGCTGAAAGACCTGGGCTGTTACAACAAAGCGGCATCTGCTCCTCTCGGCCGGCGTATGGCATCGGCGGCTTTCCCGCCGCCAAGCTTTATGTTCCCGGAGGATTCTTCTATGGACGACCAACTCATTGCCGCGGAGCCGCCAGCTCAGGACGGCGTCGGCCGCCGATCGCTGATCGGCCAGTTTGGCGCGGCGGCCGCGACCATCCTGGCGACCGGCGCTGCCGCCACGGGCGGCGTGGTGCTGACCAGCCAGCCCGCTGCGGCGCAGGCCGTGACCGACGCCGACATCCTGAATTTCGCGCTCAACCTCGAGTATCTTGAGGGCGAATACTACACACGGGGCTTCCTGGGCCGCGGCCTCGACCCCAGTGACGTGAGCGATCCCAACGGCGTTGGCAACGCCGGCTTCGTGCTCGGCGGTAAGGCCGTGCCGTTCAAGACGGCCGAGGTCGCCGGCGTAATCCAGCGGATCACCGTCGACGAGGTCGACCATATCCGCTTCATCCGCCGGGTGCTCGGCAACGCGGCGGTGCCGCGGCCGAACATCGACCTGCTGAACAGCTTCAATGCTCTGGCTGTCGCCGCAGGCCTAATCCCGGCCGGCACGCAGTTCGACCCGTTCAAGGACGAGGTGAGCTTCATGCTCGGCGCGCTTTCGCTCACCGACGTGGGCGTAACGGCCTACGCCGGCGCGGCCCGGCTGCTGCAAAGCAAGGACAACCTGGACGCGGCTGCCAGCATCCTGGCGGCGGAGGCCTATCACGCCGGGTCGCTCCGCACCTTGTTGGCGATGTTTGGCCAGCAGAACGTGTTCAACGCCATCTCGGCCGTCCGCGCCCGCCTGGGCAACGGCAAGGACGCGGGCCTATCGATCCCGAACTTCAACTACAACATCGCCCCGGTGGACTCCGACGGCCTCGTCTATCGCCGCACTGCGGCGGAGGTGCTCAACATCGTCTATAACGGCAGGCCCACCGGCGGCGGGTTCCTGCCCGACCGGGCGAACGGCACAATCCGATAGCCGCACGCCGGCAGGCCGATAGCCGCACGCCGGCGGGTCGATAGCCGCACGCCGGCAGGGATGCGAGCGGGGCCTGATCCGTATGACGTAACTACTGTCACAGAACCGCTTCAGAACTTGTTTCGCATCCGTTGTTGCACTCGGGCGTATAGCATGGGTGGCCCACAGGTCGCTATGCTATATTCTCGGGAGGCTTTCTTATGGACGACCAGAACAAACCAGCCGCGCAGGCTCAGGACGGCATCGACCGCCGTTCGCTGATGGGCCGGTTCGGCGCGACCGCGGCCACCGTCATGGCCGTGGGCGCCGCCGTCACGAGCGGCGCTGCGCTGACTAGCCTGCCGGCCGAGGCACAGGGCATCACCGACATCGATATCCTGAACTTTGCGCTTAACCTCGAGTACGTCGAGGCGCAGTACTACATCAAGGCGTTCCTAGGCCGCGGCCTGGACCCCAGCGACACCAGCGATCCCAACGGCGTCGGCAAGGCTGGCTTCGTGCTCGGCGGCTCGGCCGTGCCGTTCAAGACCGAGTCGATCGCAGCCTATGCGCAGAAGATCACCATCGACGAGGTGAATCATGTTCGCTTCCTGCGCCGCGTGCTCGGCAACGACGCCGTAGCGCAGCCGAACATCGATTTGCTGAACAGCTTCAACGGTCTCGCTCTGGCGGCCGGGCTGGTCCCGAATGCCAACACGCAGTTCAACCCGTTTGCGGACGAGGTCAACTTCCTGCTCGGCGCATTCGTGTTCGAGGACGTGGGCGTCACCGCCTATGCCGGAGCGGCGGCGCTGCTGCAGAACAAGGACTACCTGAGTGCGGCCGCCAGCATCCTGGCGATCGAGGCCTACCACTCCGGCACGGTCCGCACCGTGCTGGGCACACTCGGCCAGCAAAAGGCCGCCGACGCCATCTCCGCCGTCCGCGCGAAGCTGGGCAACGGCAAGGAGCAGGGCCTTACGGTCGGCAACCTGCGCTTCAATACGTCGCCGTCCGACGGCGACTCGCTTGCATTCCGCCGCACGCCGACCGAAGTTCTCAACATCGTTTACGCCGGCCGTACCACCGGCGGCGGCTTCCTGCCGAACCAAGCGAACGGAACCATCCGCTAGCCATCAAACGGGACGGACCCAAGTGGCCCGTCCCACTTTCTTGGAGACCCCTTGCCCCACACGCGACAGCTTTGGTTAGCCGCTGCGATTGTCGCGGGCACTGGCTCAGCCGCCCAGGCTGGCGCCCCGCCCCGCCCCGTCTGCGGCCGCATCGAGGTGCTCGACATGGTGGCCGAGGACATTGCCCGGCGCGGCCTGGACGCGGTGATCGTGCCGGGCAGCGTCGGCGAGGGTCCGACCTCCGACCTCAATGCATTCCGCTGCGCAGTCAGGCTTCAAACGACATATTACGATACCAACCGATATGGCTATGTGCCGCAGGTTCGCCTGCTGCTGCTGCAATTCACCGTACACGCCCGCCGCAACGGGCTGTTTGTCGATGAGATTGGCGACCCGCGTTAGGCCAATGCCGTCCTGACTGGAAACGCGTTTGCGTTGCCGGTCAGGACGGCAAAGTTGGTCGCTCAAACAAGTGCTAGGCCGCACTCTGACCGTGTCAGAGCGCGGCCTAGCGCGATGCGACCGTAGCCGGGCGGGCGCCGAACATGGCCGTCGCGGACTGCCGGACCTTCATCTGATAGCCCTGGTTCAGCACGGGCGTATGGGAATGATAGTTGCCGATGGCCCGCATCAACTCACCCCGGGTCTCGTCGAGGTAGGTCCGCAAGATCAGCCCAGCCGCTGCGACGTTGAAGCACGGACGATACAGCAGCCGCTCCCGCACTTCGGCTGGGGCGAGCCGGGTATAGCGCGACAGCGCCGGGAGCCAGAGCGTGTTGATCTGCATTATTCCAAGATCGATCGACCCGTCGGTGTTGTGGTGCACGATGCCGGGGCCGCCGCCCTCGACGGCCTGGATCGATGGCAGCACGCGCGGCGGCAGGCTGTAGATCTGCGCCACCAGCGCCATGCAGGCAAGATAGGGAACCGTCATTGAGCGCTGGCTTCTATGGTCATCGGCATGGCCCAAACCACTCGAATTCGGCTATTCATTGCGTGCGTAGCAGAAAGCAGGACACGATGCAGCAGCCTTCCCCTTCGCGCAGCCCTTCCCGCGTTGTTTCCGCGCGCGGCGCCGCTTCTTTGCATCACCGGGCCGACGCCGGCTTTACGCTGCTGGAGATCCTCGTGGTGATTGCTATCCTGGGCCTGCTGATCGGCTTGGTGGCCCCGGCCGCGCTACGCCAGCTAGGTGGCGCCCGAACCTCGGTGGCCAAGCAATCGATCGAGCGCATCTCGTCCGTGCTCGACCTGTATAAGCTCGACATCGGCAGCTATCCCAGCACAGAACAGGGCTTGGCTGCGCTGAACAACCGGCCGTCCGGCCTCGCCAACTGGGGCGGGCCGTATCTGAAGGGCGACGGCCAGCCGCTCGACCCCTGGAACCGGCCCTATCTGTATCGCAGCCCAGCCAGCCGGCCCGGCCACGACTTTGACCTGTGTTCCCGTGGCCCTAACAATCAAGCCGGGGACAGCGGGCCCGAGCTGATCTGCAATCCCTAGAGCATGATCTGTTCGATCATGCTCTGCTTGACCGAGAATAGAGCGGCTTTATCCGTCAGTTAGCATCGCGAAGCGATGCTAACTGACGGATAAAGCCGCTCTAGGTATCACTCGGTCAACGCCTCCCAGGTCAGGATTTGAAACAGCGGCTCCTTCGGCGTGCTCCCCAAACGGATCGTCGCGCGCCGTATGAAGCGGCCACCTGCTTCGCCGACCACCCGCGCCGTGATGGTGACGTTGCGCAGCGGCTGGCGGCGTGACCCGGCCACCCCGCCGCGCACATCCTGCAGCGCCTGGCGCACCGCCGGCGAGGCCACGGCCGGATTGGGGTCGGTGTCCGTGAACACCGAAACGTTCGGCTCCAGCCGGGACAGCAGGGCGGGTGTCATGCCCAGCACCGCGCCGAGTTCCGCCACGCTGCGGAACGGAGCGCCCGCCGGGCCATAATCGCGCCCGGCGGCGCGGTATTGCGGCTCCTTGGCGGCGCCGGGCTGCCCCTGGTTGGTGGGAAAGCGCCAATATACGATGGAAGCGGCGACGCCGTCCGCCGTGCTGCTGTCCGCATCGGACCGCCGCAGCAACGCCCGCAACAGCTCGGGCGACGCACTGTTCGGATTGATCTTGCCCGCCTCGTCCGCAATTCGCACCACCGCCTGCCCGCCGGGCACGCGCATCCCCCGGTCGGCGTTATCGGCGACCCAAGGGTCGGACGGGTCGAGCAGATGGAACACCGCCGCATGGATCGCGCCGTCCGCAGCCGCCTCGGCCGCCGCCGCGCCGCGCAGGTTGGCGGCGAGCTGCAATTCGGTGCGCCCGGCGGCCGTCAGTTGCGTGACCAGCAGAGTCAGCAGCACCATAGCCCACAGCACGATCAGCAATGCAAAGCCGCCGTCCGCGCCGCGTGCTTGCGTCACCGCTCGAGCCGCAGGCTCCGGCGCAGCGGATGTTGCGGATCGGGAGAGCTCGAAGCCCGGCCCCCCTGCAAGTCGTCCGGCACGCGGGCGGCGTTGATCAGCTGGTCGCGCAGATCCTCGGTCAGCGCCCGGGCGTCCCGCTGGTCGTGCACCACATGCGGCGTGATCAGCACCATCAGCTCGGTCCGCGTGCGGCGGTTGTCCTGGTTCCCCGCCAGCAATCCGAGCAGCGGTATATCCTTGAGGAACGGGATGCCGGAGCTCGACCGCTGCGCCGAGTCGCGGATCAGCCCCGCCAGCCCCACCGTTTGCCCGTCCTGCACCACCACCCGGCTGCTCACGTTGCGCTGCGAGAAGGTCGGCGAGCTGATGCCTCCCGCGCTCGGCCCTTGCACCACGTCGCTCACCTCCTGTGCGATGTCGAGCGTCACCAGCCCGCCGCTGTTCACCCGCGGCGTCACCTCCAGGATGACGCCGGTTTCCCGGTAGTCGATGGAATTGACGATAGGCGCGTTGCTGGTGATCTGGCTTTGCGAACTTGCGGTGAGGAAGGGCACCAGGTTGCCGACCTGCAGCCGCGCGGCTTCGTTGTCCAGCACCAGCACCTGCGGCGACGACAGCACCTTCACGTCGGTGACGGCCTGCAGCGCGTTCAGCGCGGCGTTGCCGTTGTTGGGGCCGCTCAGCACGAAACCCGGGAAACCCGACGCGAATGCGTTCGCCGCGGTGCCGGCCGGGCTGAAGTTGAGCGCGCCGTTGATGCCGGCCTTGAAGAAGAACTGCGTGCCATACTGCAGGGTGTCGTTCAGCGTGACCTCGGCCACCGTCGCGTCGATGCGGACCTGCAGCGGCAGGATGTCGATCTTGCGCAGCATGGCCTCGATGGTGTCGCGCTCGGACGGCGTGGCATACAGCAGAATGGCATTGTTCTGGCTATTGGGGATGATGCGGACGGCGTTGGCGTCGTCGCCTCCGCTGCCCGCGCCGCCACCGGAGCCGCCGCTTGCGCCGCCGGTCGGGTCCAGTCCGCCGAGCAGCGGGTTGGCCGGGTTCTGCGACGGGTCGGGCTGCACAGCGCTGGACTGCGAGCCGAGCCCGCCCGCCCCCTGGCCGGAGCCGAGCCCGCCGCCACCACGGCCGCCAAGCCCACCGCCGCCACCCGAGCCCAATCCGCCTCCGCCCAGTCCCCCGCCGCCGCCGCCCAATCCGCCTCCGCCGCCGCGTCCGCCGCCCGAGTCGTCACCATTAAACCCCGACTGCCGGCTGCCGCGGCCCGGCGCCGTCGACCCAACCGCCCGCGGGCTGGGCTGCGCCGTCACCTTGCCCGGCGTGAACGCCTGCTGCAGCACATAGGCGGTGTCGTTGCTGCGGCTGTTCTGCAGGTAGTAAACGTTCCAGCTCCGCAGCGTCTGCCGCCGCCCGCGCTCGATCAGCGTATACACCCGTCGCGCCTGGTCGATGTAGCGCGGCTGGGCGGATACCAGCAGCACGGAATTGATGCGCTCCATCGGCACCACGCGCACGACGTTGGCCAGCGCGCCGCCGCCGCTGGCGCGCAGCGCGTCCGACAAGGCGGTGCCGAAGTCCTTGGCGCCGCCGGACGTCACGGGAAACAGCGCATAGGATTGGCCGGCCAGGATGTCGATGTCGAAGGCGCTGATCAGCGAAACCAGCGCGTCCCGCGTTGCCGGGTCGCCGCTGATCAGGAGAACGTTGCGCCCGGCGTCGGCGACCACCTTGCCGCCCGCGCCGACATAGGGCTGCAGCACCTTGGCTAAATCCTCGGCCGAGGCGTAGCGCAGCGGCACGATCCCGCCGCCGGTCGTGGCGTCGCTGCCGGCCAGGAGCTGTGATCCGGCGGCGGCGGCGGGCACCACGCGGTAGATGTCGCCGGACTGCACCAGCGCCGCGCCGTTCTGCGCCAGCAGCGCCTGCAGCGCCGGCAGCAGTTGCGAGCGCGCCACGGGCGTTGCGGTCCGCAACGTCGCGGTCCCACGGACGGCCGGATCGATGGTGTAGGTCACCCGCAGGATGGTACCCAGGATCTGCGTCACGACCTCGCGGATATCGGTGTCGACGAAATCGAATGAGATGTCCCCGCCTCCGGCCCCCGCCCCGCCTGCCCCGGCCGTCCCAGCCGGGAGCGTCACGGCGCGAACCTGGCCCACCGACACCTGCGGATTGGGCAGCGCATTGGGCGAGCCCACGGGACCGTTCACCCGCGCCGCAGCCGTCGTGGTTGGGCCGCCGAGCTCCGGCAAGGACCGCAGCACCGGCACGCTGCGTGCCTCGCAGCCGGCGAGACCAGCCAGCAGCAGCAGTTGCGCAAACCTCATCGGGAGGTGCCGGAGAAGCCGGGAAGGCCGCGTAGTGTCTGCATAACGTCGGGCGCTGCCGCGGACGGCGCTGGAATTCCGGCGCCTATGGCAGCGGCAGGCTCTCTTGACCGCGGGTCGAAGCTGGGCCGCAGGACCTGCGCGCCGCCGGGGCCGGACAGCGTGACCTGCCCGGCCTCGATCGATTGCACGGTATATGCGCCGACCTGCGCACCTTCCCGCGCAACGACGGGCCTGCCGCCCTCGGTTGCGGCAAAGATCACGCTGCGGCTGTCGCCATTGACCATGATGCCGGCCAGCCGCGGCAGGTTCGCCGGCGCCGCAGTCGGACCGGCGGCGACGGCAGCCGGGCGGCGTGTCGAGACAAACAGCGGCCGTGCCAAGGCGGCGTCCACAAGTTCCTGCCGGTCGTCCCGCGCAATAGGCGAGGCCGCGGCCGGGCTGGGCGGTGCGGGAAGCGGAGTGCTGGCGATCATAGTGCCGTCATCCGCGACTATGCCCGTGAGTTCAAGCGTTATCATTCCGGCTAACAAAACACCGAGTCCCAGCAGGCCCAGCAGCACGCGCGGTATCATGGCGCCCGGAATCCCAGCACGGTGAACGAGGCGTCCAACGGCGGCTCCCTCGTCGTGCCGAACTGGCGGACGCCGTGGATCTGCAGGTCGTCTACCAGCATCTGCGGCGACGCCTGCTCGATTGCGCGCAGCAGCTGCACCAGCACGCCCCACGGCGCCGAAAACGCCACCCGCACCCCGATGCGGCGATAGGCAGCTACCGCCTCAGCCGGCAGCGCCTCGGTGCTCGAGAGCGTGGCGCCGGCGCGGCCCGCCATGTCCTGGATCAGCTGCTGCAGCGTGGCGCCGGCCACGGCGTCGGTCGAGCCATCGAGCAGGGTCGCCGCAACCGGGCCGGCCGCCGCGGCTGCAGCGGCTTGGCGCTGCAGCTCCGGCAGGCCGGCCGCGACCTGCGCCATGCGCCGGGCCAGGGTGGTGCGCTGCTGCAGCGCCGCCGCCCGGTCGGCGTGCCAGTCGAGCAGCGGCGACGCCACCGCCATCCAGGCCGCAGCCAATACCAGCAACAGCAGCGCCACGGCCACTGCCTGGCCCCGGCGGCCGGTCGGCAGCGACTCGATCACGGCACGACCTCGGCCCGAATGGAAAAGCCTTCGCTCCGCGTGCCCTCGCTGCGCGTCACCGGCGCCGCGAAGGCCGGGTTGCGTATGCTGCGCTCGGCCGCCAGCGCCGCGATCAGCCGGGCCGCCCCGGCGGACTGCCCGCTGATGGTCACGATGCGGGCGCGGAGCGTCAGCTCGTTCAGGAATGTGTCGTCCGGCAGCACGTCGGTCAGCGTCGCAAGCGTTTGCAGCGCGTCGCCAACCCGGTTTCGCTGCTCCTCGAACACATCCGATCCCGCCGCGCTGCTCAGGATGCGGCGGCGCAACGCCTCCGCCTGGTCGACCTGGGGGCGGAGCGCCGCGATCCGCTGCTCGACACGCTGGCTTTGGACCGATTGCACGCCGAACGGGACCGCCACGGCGGCGATCACCAGCACGGCGCAGGCCGCCGCCGCGACCGACAGGCTGCGCTTGCGCCACCGCGCCGGCTGCGCCCGGTCCAACGCAATATGCCGCGTCGGACCGCCCGGCGTCGCGGCCTCCAGCGCCGCAGGGCGCAGGCCGACCTCGCGCAAAGCACCCAGCACCGAGGCCAGCCTTACTTTCGGCACCAGCAGCAGGCGCACATAAAGCCGGCCCTGGGCGCGGTCCCGCCGTTCGATGGTCCAGGTCCAGAATAGCTCGTCGGCGGTGAACGGGGTGATACGGTCCATCTCATAGTGCAGGACACGCTCCGGATCGCGCTCCGCGGCGATCGGCAGCGTGGCCTGCTGCTCCAGAATCAGCTCGGGCGGCAGGCGCAGCACCGCGGACGACCCCTGCCCCGCGACACTGGCCCGCAGCGCCTTGATCCCGGCGGGATCCAGGACGAAACGGCCGAGCGCGTCGTCCCGGCCCTTGCGCCGGACCAGGATGTCGACGCTGGGCGGTCCGGCCGGCAAGTGGACCATGACGACCAGACCGCGCGCATCCGGCCCAGCGCTGGACTGCACGAGGCGCGCCGGAATGGCTGCCTTGAGCTGCTGCGCCCACCAAGTAAGAAATTCATTCAGCATAATGCGCTATGGACGCCGATCAAAAGGGTGCCGCAAGTGACTACCCAACAACGACTATACCGGATGCGCGGCGACGGCGGCAGTGGCAGATACGCTACACGCCCGCCACCCGCTGACGCCGCGGGCTGGCGATGATGTCCGGCCAGTGCCGGCGGTCGCCGGTTGGAAACACGACCCGCAGCCGCACCAGCAGCGGCAGGTCGCGGGCGGTCCAACTGCTGTTCCATTGCGCCGCCGGGCTGCGGGGCCAATAGGAGAACTCGATATGGTCCACGTCGCGCAGCAGCTCGGTCTCGAGCGGCGGGGGCGGTGGGCCGAACGGCCTGCCGGCCGGGCGAGGGGTGGCACGCAGCACCAGCCTGCGTGCGCCATCGACCCCCAGCGCGATGTCGGCGCGGCGGGTGGGCAAGCCGCTCGCCGCCGGCAGCTCGGACACGAAGACCAATTGGCCGACGCCGCCGCGCACCAGGGCGCCATCGCGGGCCGAGCCAGGGTCCATCTGCTCGATCAGACGGCGGACCGCGCGGTCGACCGCGTCCAGCTCGCTCCGTTCGGCCAGCGTGCGCGCCTGGGTGTCGGTGGCGCGCAGGCCATAGCGCACCCCCTGGGTCAGGCCGGCCAGGATGAAGCCCAGCACCACGAGCGCCACCAGCAGCTCCAGCAGCGTGAAGCCGCGGTCGCTCTGGCGGCTCAAGGCGGCTCCGGCGACGCCGAGCCTAGCCGCTCGGTCGCCAGCACGACCCCGCGCTCGCCGCCGTCCATGCGCCACGAGATGCGGACCGTTACCGCGAACAGCGTGGCCCGGCCTGGGCGTGGGGGATCGACGCCTTCCTGCGGACGCCCGGTGGTGGCGATTGGGCTGACGTCCACCTGCCAACCGTAGCCGCCGTCGTCGTCGCCATGCTGCTCGCCGGGCGCCGGGGCCGCGCTCAGGGTGGCAAGGCGGGAGCGGGCGCGGGACAGCGCCTCCTGGTAATGGCCGGACACACGGGCCGACTGCAGCCCGCCCGCGGCGCCCTGCGTCAGCGCGCCCAGCGCCAGGGCCGCGATGATGAACGCGACCAAGACCTCCAGCAGCGTAAAGCCCGCCTCACGGACCATCGGCGACGCTCACCCGGCCCGTGAGCCAGTCGACGCCGACCTGCATATGCCGCGCCCCGGTCGCCAGCTCGACCCGGCCGCCCGAGGAGCTGCCGTCGGGCAGGAATGCAATCCCCGCCGGCCCGGCGGTGCCCGCCCGCGCGCTGGCCAAGTCGGCAGTCGTGATGACCGACATCGTCACGCCGGCCGGCAAACTCCTCAGCGCACCAACGCCGACGCGCAAGCTTGCCGTGCGGGGGTCGAGTGCGACCATCACGCGCTGGTTCGACATGATTGCCCGGGTGCGCGCCACCCGCAGCGTCTGGGCGACTGCGTTCGCCGCCGCCCGCATCTCCAGCGCGGCGCTGCGCGGCGGCCCGCGCGAGAGCACCAGTCCGGCCACCAGCCCCAGCACCGCGAGCACGACGATCATCTCGATCAGCGTGAAGCCTGCATCCAGATCGCTGGATGGCGGGTCAGCTCGCCGCAAGGTCGTTCAGCCCGAGCATCGCCAGCAGCAGCGACGCCACGATCGCGGCGATCACCGCGCCCATTGCCACCGTGATGGCCGGCACCAGCAGCGCCACCAAGCGCTGCACGCCGAGCCGGGTCTTCTCTTCATGGATCTCGGCGGCGCGCAGGGCCATGGGACCAAGCTGCGCCGTTTCCTCCCCCAAGCGCAGCAGGTAGATCGTGCGGGCCGGGAACACGCCGGACTCGTCCAGCGGCCGCGACAGCCCGGCGCCGCCCTTGGCGCTGATCGTCGCGCGCTCGACCGCGGCGACGCCGGCCAGGTTGCCGATCGCGTCCTGCACGATGCCCAGCGCCGTGATCAGCGGCACGCCATTGATCAGCAGCGTGCCGAGCGTCCGGGTGAACCGCGCGGCCACGATCTCCCGCGTCAGCCCGCCGACGACCGGCAGCCGCAGCAGCAGGCGGTCCATCAGCAGCCGCGGCCGCGGTTGGCGCAGCGCCTGCCGGGCGATCAGCACGAGGGCGATGATGGCCAGCAGGGCATAGATGCCATAGGACGACACGGCGTCCCCCGTGGCGATCAGCAGCTGCGTCGGCCGGGGCAGCGCCGCGCCGTTCTGCTCGAACAGCGGCACGAACTGCGGCAGCACCTGGGTCAGCAGCAGGGTGATGGACCCGATCGCCACCAGCAGCAGCAGGCCGGGATAGATCATCGCCGAGGTTACGGTGGAGGCCAGGCTGCGCTCGCGCTCCAGCAGGTCGGCCAGGCGGTCGAGCGTCGGCGCCAACGTGCCGCCCGCCTCGCCGGCGCGCACGAGGCCGACATAGATGCGCGGGAAGCTGCCGGGATGCTCCGCTAGGGCGGTCGCCAGCGAGCCGCCGTCCCGCACCGTCTTGCGCAAGGCCTCGACCGTCGCGCGCACCCGGGGGTTCGGCGCCGTGTCGACCAGGAAGCGCAGGCTGCGGTCCAGATCCTGCCCGGCGCCGAGCATGATCGACAGCTCCCGCGTCAGGTTCGCCACGTCCTGCCGGCTCATGCCGCGGCGGCCGACGTCGCGGTGCAGCAGCTCGGCGAAGCGGCTGCCGCCGGCGGGTTCGGCGCGCATGGGAATGCTGCCCTGGCGCTGGAGGCGGGACACGACCTCGGCCTCGCTGGCCGCGTCCATGGTGCCGCGAACGGTCTGGCCGGCCGGGTCGATGGCGGTGTAGCGGAACGCGGCCATCAGGGCCTCCCCGCTACGCTTCGGCCCGTCACGCTTCGGCGCGGATGCTGCGGACGACTTCCTCGATCGTCGTGGTCCCCGCGAGCGCGGCGTCGAGCCCGGCGTCGAACATCGTCACCATGCCGGCCGCCACCGCCGCGCGCTCGATTTCGGTATGCTCGGCGCGGGCAAAGATCAGCCGCTCGATCTCGGCGTTGGGGGCCAGGAACTCGGCGATGGCCTGGCGCCCGCGGTAGCCGGTGTTGCGGCACTTGGCGCAGCCGACCGGATGCCACAGCCGCGGTGGGCCGCCCGCCCGGCGCTCCAGGTCGAAGCGCTGCACCAGCTCCGGCGCCGCTGCGCCCTCGACGGCGCAATGCGTGCACAGCCGGCGCACCAGCCGCTGCGCCAGGATGCCGCGCAGCACCGCGGTCAGCAGGTAGTCCTCCAGCCCCATGTCGCGCAGCCGCGAGATGGTCGCAGCCGCCGAGTTGGTGTGCACCGTCGACAGCACGAGGTGCCCAGTCAGCGCCGCCTGCACCGCGATCTGCGCCGTCTCGATGTCGCGGATCTCGCCGACCATGATCACGTCGGGGTCCTGCCGCAGGATCGACCGCAGCAGGCTCGCGAAGTTCAGCCCGATCTGCGGCTTGACCTGGATCTGGTTCACGCCCGAAAGCTGATATTCGATCGGGTCCTCGACCGTCACGACCTTTCTCGCGACGGAGTTGAGCGATAACAGGCCGGTATAGAGCGTCGTGGTCTTGCCGCTGCCGGTCGGACCCGTCACCAGCACGATGCCGTTCGGCAAGTCGAGCGCCGCGTTCACCTTGGCGATCACCGGCGCCGGCAGGCCCAGCCGCCCGTAGTCGAAGGCGACGGTGCTGCGGTCCAGCACACGCAGCACGACCGTCTCGCCATACAAGGACGGGATCGTCGACACCCGGAAGTCGATCTCCTGCCCGCGCACCGCCAGCTTGATGCGGCCGTCCTGCGGCAGCCGACGCTCGGCGATGTCGAGGCGCGACATGATCTTGATGCGCGACGTGATGGCGGCGGTGAGGCGCGAAGGCGGGCTGTCGGCCTCGTGCAGCACGCCGTCATAGCGGTAGCGCACGCGCAGCCGGTCCTCGAACGGCTCGATATGGATGTCGGACGCCTGCGTCTCGACCGCGCGGGCGATGATCTGGTTAACCAGGCGGATGACCGGGGCCTCGCTGGCCAGGTCCTTCAGGCGCTCGGCGTCCTCCTCCGATGGCTCGGACGTCGCGTCCTGCGGCTCGGCGGCGCTGGCGGCGGGTCCATCCGAATACAGCCGGTCCAGCGCCGCATCCAGCTCGATCGGCACGCCGACCAGCAGGCTCACCGGCAGCCCGGCGGCGGCGGCGATCGCGGCGGGCACGAACTCGTCGAGCGGATCGGCGACGGCAACCAGCAGCCGGCCCTCCAGCTCCGCGACCGGCAGCGCCCGCGCGCTGCGCAGGAACCGGGTCGAAAGCCGGTCGGCGAATAGTGGCTCGTTGGCCGGGTAGCGGTCCGGGGTGGCGATCGGCAGATGCAGCAGCGCGGCATAGGCCTCGGCCAGGCCGCGCTCCGTCACCAGGCCGAGCTGCAGCAGCACCTTGTCCAGCCGCTGCCCACTGTCCTGCGCGGTCCGTCGGCCACGCTCGACCGTGCGGGCGTCGCACTGGCCGAGCTCGACCAGCAGGGCGGCCAGCCGCTCGATTGCGCTGCCTGCGGGCGCGCTGCCTGGGGCACCGGGATTAGCCTCGTTCGTTTGTTCGATGCTCGGCGCACTCATCGTGTGGTGGCCCCGGTTGTGGCGTTGTTGCGTGTTCTATACATGATCCTGCGGCGCGCCGGGAGTAGGCCGTGTAATTTGGGAGCGTGGGTGAACGGGCTGTTGCCGCTGCTGCTGTCTCCGTTCATCGGCAGCTTCCTGGGGGTGGTGATCCGGCGGCTGCCGCTGGGACTGCCGATCACCTTGGCCCGGTCCGCCTGCGAGGGCTGCGGCCGCGCGCTGCCGGCGCGTGACTTGGTGCCGCTGCTGAGCTTCGCGGCGCTGCGCGGGCGTTGCCGGTTCTGCCGGGCAGGAATTGCGCGGTTCCATGTCTGGATTGAGCTTGCTGCCATCGCGGTCGCGGGCTGGGCGATGCTCAGAACGGCGGATTTGGAATTGTTATGGGCCAACTGCGCGCTGGGCTGGTCGCTGCTGGCGCTGGCCTGGATCGACTGGGACCACCTCCGCTTGCCCGACGTGATCACCCTGCCGCTGGTCGTGCTGGGCCTGCTGGCGACTTGGTGGCTGGAGCCGGACGTTTTGACCGACCACGCTTTGGCCGCCGCAGCCGGCTATCTGGCGTTCCGCGGCGTGGCCTGGGCCTACCTCGTGCTTCGACGACGCGAGGGCTTGGGACAAGGCGACGCAAAGCTGCTGGCCGCCGCTGGCGCTTGGGTCGGGCTGGCCGGGCTGCCGACCGTGGTGCTGGGGGCGGCGGTGATTGCGCTGGCTGCGACGTTGGCACAGCGCCTGTTCCAGCGTCACGCGGCGGACACACCGATCCCGCTTGGGCCTTATTTGGCGTTGGCGACTTGGCTGGTGCGGCTTTATGGGGCTGCGGAATTGGTGTGATGGCCTTGGTCCAAAGAATCTAGCCAACCGTCGATACCCATGGTAGGTTACATGTAACCAGTCACGGAGGACTGCTGTGGTCTCGGCGCCCCCATCCAAGCCGTCGCGCATGAAGGTGCGCGCGCATCGCGAACGCCTGCGCCAGCAAGGTTTGCGTCCCATCCAGATTTGGGTGCCGGACGTGCGCGCACCCGCGTTCCGCCCGGAAGCGCATCGCCAGTCATTGGCCGTCGCCGCCAGTGCCGAGGCAAGCGCAGACCAGGAATTCATCGATGCGATATCGGTTTGGGATGATGAATGAAACGGGGCGGCATCTGGACGGTTACAGGAGCGAGAAACTACGCAGGCAAGCCGCGTCCCGTCGTCATTGTGCAGGATGACAGTTTTGACGGAACGGACGTTATCACCGTCTGCGCTTTCACCACCGATAAGACGGAAGCACCGCTGTTTCGCCTGCCTGTGGAGCCGACTGAGCGCAACGGGTTACGGACGGCGTGCCGCATGATGGTGGACAAGATCACGACTGTGCCAAAAAGCAAGGTCGGCGTGCGCATCGGCAGATTGGATGACGAAGACATGCTGCGACTAAATCAAGCCGTCCTCATTTTTCTCGGCCTGGCGGTTTCGCCCAGGATCAAATAAGAGAAGTAGCTTAGGATGGGCCTGTCTCCTCGACGGGTTGGCCTTGCTGCTACTCCCCTTAGGCCCGCTTCCGACCCAGCAACAGCACCCAGATGTTGGGCCGATTACACCTTGGCCCGCCACCGTCGGGTATCTTGCGTTCTGTAGAGTCACTTTTGCCTCTCATATGCACATGCTGTGTAAGGGCTTTGAACAGGGTAGTGCGAAGCTGCTGGCGCTACCGGTGCCTGGGTCGGGCTGGCCAGACAGCCGCAGTGTTCGATGTTCGATGTGAATAGGTGCCCATCACGTTGTTTCTCGGTCTTGATAGCGGTAGCCGCGATCGGCTTATAAAGTGACAGACTGGGCCTTGCGGCGTGTTCAATTAACAACACCCTGAGCCACGACGAAGCAAAGGCAGCGAAGGATGCGCTATAGAGAATTTACATAGCGATAGCGAGGGGTAAGGATGGCATGAATCACCCAGAATCTACGCCGTGAAGCCTTTTATAGTGGGACTTTTTGTTGCAATATGCTGTATTTCATTGTCATCATTGGCCCAACACCCGCCTGCAACCTGCGTCGGCTTTATTGAAGTAATGAAGGCTGCTGTTCGTTCACAGGATCCGCTTGGGCCTCAAGCTTACATAAACTTGGCAGACCGCCTTTATGTTGGAATGAATTCCAATGCTAGCGGGCGTGGTATGCCGCCTCTTCCGCTACCAGCAGATGAAAACTCCGAGGCAGAACGTGCGATGGTCGTTGTCGGAGAGTGCCAACGTGACATGAGCTTGAAGTATTCTGAAGCTGTTGCATTAGCGTATATCAAGATGCGCACGCTTGCGAGGCTGCCTGTCCGCTGATTACACACGTCAGTTAAGCTCGACTTTCCGCATTTTCGACGAGATTGAAGGCTCAACGTAGCACCCAGAAGATGTCCTCGTGCGCAATGAAGTCGAGAGCCTCGTCGATCGGCAGGACAGTGCGT
>JAABUY010003860.1_pt1 | contig 16117 bp, 20 predicted proteins | sample 5560271 | NCBI WGS metagenome assembly JAABUY01 (sample SAMN10711886, study PRJNA513374) | rock metagenome | isolation source: Antarctica rocks | place: Antarctica: Victoria Land, University Valley
CGGCAGAGACGGCATCTTCCTTACCTCAATACCTACGAAAAAGTAGTAGAGAGAGAGGGAGAGGGGCTGACCTGCCGTCCCCACCGTCCCCACCGTCCCCACGGCCTGTGACCTGCGGTAATGGTGGGGACGGCAGACGGACGGCAGATTTGCTTGCCGTCCCCACCTCTCTCCCGTCCGGTGACGGGCCGGTGGGTAGGGTGCGCGTCGTCACCGAGAGCGGGACGCCTGGTGCTGGATCTGTGTTGGCCGCTGCGGCCCTGACGAGCAGTGGCCGGTGTGTCCCTGCCGGTGTGGGGCTGACGGCGCCCAAGGCTGCGCTAGGGGGGTTCTGCTGGTTTGGGGGTGACGGGCCAGTTTGTGTGCCGCCGGTCATCGTGGGGCGGGGACGGTGGCCCACCACCACGGGCACACTCTCGCCGGGCGTGCAGAAAACATGCGCGAACACGTTTTCGGAAGCACGTTGCGCGCATGTTTTCGGCGCCGACGAGCCGGACGCGCCGCCGAGCGCACGCCGAGCGGGACCGAGCGAGCGGGGGCCGAGCTGCTCGGCGAGCGAGCAGCAGACCGAGTGCGCGGACCGAGCAGCGGCCGGGGCCACGGGGCGCGGTGACCGTGGCGGGTCCGGGAGCGGGCACCTCGGCCACCCGGTGTCGGGACCGAGCCTCACCGAGCCGAGCAGGCCGAGCAGGCCGAGCAAGCCCGAGCGGGCCGAGCGCGTCGAGCAGGCCGAGCAGGGCCGAGGATGACTGAGCAGCTCGCCGAGCGCGCGGACCTGCACCAAGGGAGCACAGGGAGCACGACTACTTCCCCGCGGCCGAGGGGGATCGGCCACCAGCGCGCCGAGCGAGCGCGGGCACCGAACAGGGCTGCACCTAGTGGAGTGAGCAGGGCAGGACCGAGCATCTCGTCGAGGGCGTGCAGCTTGTCAGGACCCACGGGCGCCCGGCGCGCACGAGCAGAGGTCGAGCAGGCCGAGCACGACTACTCCCCCGCGACCCGAGCTGGCCGAGCAGCTCGTCGAGCGAGCAGACCAAGCGGGACCGAGCCGCACTGAACGCACCGCAAGGCCGAGCGGGTCGAGCTGGCCGAGTAGACCGAGCAGCTCGCCGAGGCGGGCGAGCGGACCGAGCAAGGCGGCCGAGCGTGCGGGTGGCCGAGCAGGCCGAGCAGGCCGAGCAGGCCGAGCAGGCCGAGCAGGCCGAGCAGGCCGAGCAGGCCGAGCAGGCCGTCGAGTACGAACGGACCGAGCAGGCCGGGCACCGGACCGCAAGTAGGTAGATCGATCGTGCAATCCCCGGCGGGGGGTTAGGGGGTTACGGCAGGGGGGTTGCGCAGGGGGTTGAGCATTCCGGCCGGGGGTTATGTGGGGGTTGAGTAGAGGGGGTTGGGTGCATATGCCCTGGTCAGAGCCTATACGGCAATTACCGTCGAACTCTGCTGCATCAACCGGCGGGATTCAGTACCGGGATAGATACGTTGTTTACCGGCTCCGCTGCATCATCAGGGTCGTAATCCGTGCCATCTCGCTCAGAACCGGATGCTGTTGGGCGTATGACTCGTGCGGTGCGGGCGTCGCCTGTTGCTGAGCGTCGGCCTCCCGTTGCTGTTCCTGCCGCCTTCGGATGCCTTCCTGTTCGGCAACCTTGTCGACAGCAACGGCAGGCCGGTACCAAGGGTCGGGGTCATCGTCTGACAAGGCATCTGTTCGGTTCACGATTCGAGCTGATAGTTCACCGAGCCATGCAGCGAATCCAGCACTGTCACCTGGAGCCCTCATCATCTCCTCGGTGACCTGCTCGCGAACCGCGGGACCCGGCCTGCCCGGCGTGAGCTGTTGTTGGGGCTGATAGTGATGAACCTCGGCGAGCAACTTCTGCGCGCGGGTGATCACGGGGACACTGACGGCGAGCGCGGCCTTGAACGGCTGTGTCCCGGAAGCCTGCGCCTGCGCCAGTTCCAGCTCGATGCCGCCGAGGTTCAGCCGGGCCTCGGTGGCCCGGTGTTGGAGCTCGGCGGGAACCAGGTCCAGGCGCAAGGCGTCTGCAAGGCCTTGAATCAACCAGATGAGCTGGTTGAGGACCCCGGCCGCGATGAACGGGTCATCCAGGGGGTCCACGTAGCGAACCGCCGGCATTTTCGACGGCGCCTGCCGGTGCGCACCATCGCAGGGCTTTGGTTGCTGTTGCCGCGTGCTGGACTTCAGCCGCTGCAGGGCCTCTCTGAGGCGTATGGCTGCATCCGGTTCCGGGTCTTCCTTCGGTGGGGGTGAGTCTGGCGGGTACTGCGTGTCGGCCGCGCCGTCAATTTCGACGAGTTCACCCTCGATGATCGTCGCGGCCCATGGTGTGTCTGCAATACTCCGGCGAAGCGACGGCCTGACCGGTTCCACACGGCTGCTCTGGCCGTCGTGCGCGTCATCGCCTGCCCCCTGATCTAGTGGGCGAGCTACCGGGACCTTGACTCGGGCGGTGCACTGCGCGACGGGGCACTTGATCTTCTGCCCGCCTCTGGCCCGCGATTGGTAACGATGCCCGCACACTGGGCATTCGAGGGTGATCGGTGGGAGCGTTCCCTTTTTCATCGGCGGCCTAACCTCTGTCGTTCCAGACAGATTCCCGTGGATACTTACGCTCAACCTCTCCCGCGAGCAGCTCATAGGTGGCATTGAAATCGGTACGGTTCGCACGGATAAACGCGCCTTGCGCATCGCGGATCACGTAATCACCTGGCCATACCCTCATCACTCGCCCTTGGGTCACGATGCCGAAGGATGATTCACCATGTCCATCTCCGCGTTTTCGCCTCTGCACCTGACCACCCCCGGCAATGATCCAGTCACCACAGTCGATCGCTGAGAACTCCCATGACTGTCCGACGGGTCCGAACGCTTCAACCACGTCAGGCTCAAACTTGCGATACCGGGACGGGGGTGGCCCCAAGTACGTGGTGCTCATGGCATCCCCCGATCTGTTCCGCCAGCCGGTCCGGGTCCGGGACGTAGGGAGCGAGCCTCGGCGGTACTCGTGAGCCACCCCGCCTGGACGAGCCGAGGAATGATCCCGCGGGATGCGTTGCGGGGCCAACCCATGGCGGCGCCGAGTTCGAGCCACGTCGGTCCGTTGCCCGTGTCGCCGACGACGCGAGCGACGGCGGCCGCCGCGGACGCACCGTCCCGTTTAGTGAGGGTCACCACCTGTTCAGCTTCCCGTGCCCGCCGTACCCGCCGCGCCGCTTTACTGGCCACGAGTCCGGCGACGGCGGCCGGGGTCGGCGTCATCCCACCCCGCACCAGTTGCAGCCACGCGGACCGCTTCTCGGCGTCATCGTTGGGTATCGGATGCGGTGCGAGTTTCGCAATGGCCGCCGCAGTGACCTCGCGGCGTGCTCTGCGCAAGGCTTGCTCGGCTTCCTGTTCAGCGGTACTTGCGGACGGGTTCGAGAGATCCTGACCAGAGCTGGCCTTTGAGTCCTCTGCCGAGCCAGAGCCTGACGACTTCGACGTGTCGGACGCCGGGAAAGGTGCGCTCGCCATGGACGGCGGCGCGGCCTTCGGGGATTCGCCATGGCCGGGACCCGCTGAGCGTTTCGGCGCCGCAGTGACCCCGAGGTAGGCCAGCGTTGCGGCGGTGGCAGGGCCGGGCTCGGCCGGGACCCGCAGTCGGTAACCACCCGGCACCGGGACGGCCCAGCAGTCGGGGAACGCGGCGAGGCCTCCACCGATCTGCACGAGGAGCGGCAGACCCCGGCGCAGCGCGGTCCGCACCGCAGTGTCAGCGGCGCCCCCGAACGTGCCCGCGGGCAGAGCGACGGCGAGGGCATCGGCATCATCGACGCCGGGGGCCACGATCCAGCCGTGCCGGTGGGCGAGTGCGTCGGCCGCCTTGGCCTCCCCCACGATCGCCACCCGAGACGGACCGTGCTGGCGGGCGGCGCGGGCGGTTACCGCCGAGGTGTACCGGCTCCGGGCGTCGTCGCCCATAACCGGCCTCGCCGAGGCGCCAGGCGCACGTTTCGTCGTCGGCGTGGTCACTGGTAATCCCATGGTGCGGGCGCGGGCCGCGGAAGAGCACTCCTGCGGGCCTGGTATGCGCCTATCCACGACGTGATGGCCATTCCCAGCACGATGCCGATGGTGGACGTGATCACCCCGGTCACCACGGTCCGCTCCATCAGTTCCTTACTCGCAACACTCATTGCCTCACTCCCAACCTTCCGTCACTCGTCGTGTGTTGCCCACAGCCGCCCCGCGATGCGCGTTACCTCTTTCGGAGTATGTATCCGGTTGCTATCAGGGGTCCGTCTGCACAATGCGCAACGCGGTGACCGATCCCGCCTTGTGCCCCGTGGTAATGCTGGCGGTGCTTCCCACGTCGGCGCCCACGACTGATCTTGCAATGTGGACACTCGAACACCAGTCGATCTCCGACTTGCTTGCAATAGACGACGGGATACTCCCTACCGTTGCGCGTTTCCGTTTCCATTATTACCACTTCCTATCCGAGGCTCAGGGAGAATGCCTGAACCGTCTTCACGTAGGCGTAGGCCATGGGGATCGGATACCCCCCGGCCTCGCCGAACAGGGCCTCGGAGAGCAGGTCGTCGGCGGCGTCGTTGTCCCCGCGCAGCTCCGCCGCTGCCCACGCTCGGGCACCGGCCGAGTCCATCGCCACCAGGCCTTGAGTGTTGCGGGTGCTAGACCCCCGTCGTCTACCGCTGGCCGTGGAGATGGCACCGGCGAAGGTGTAAGACGCGCCGCCAGCTTGAATCCGGCGCAGCGCTTCCCGCCTGGTGGCCCGGCCGAGGCCCGCAAGGTCCGGGCGGCGTTTCTGTGAGCCGCGGCCTTCCTCCGCCGCGACGTAACGCTGCACCGAGCGTTCCGTGACCCCCATAGCTGCCGCTGTGCGCTTCGTGGAGCCACCGAACAGGGCGGACCGCGCCTCACCCACTGACGACGGCGCCCACGCCAGCAGGGCGCGATTCACCGCCTGGAACCTACTCACCACGCACCCCCAGCGCGGTCAGCAACGGGCGCAGACGGCCACCCTCGGCCGCGGTCCGTATCGCGTCGTCCAGTTCTGCCGCCGTCTTCGCTCCGTACTCGCCGAGACCGTCGCCCATCGGCAGACCGACAGACGCCGGGTCCGGCGAATCACTGGTGAAGAAGAACTGGTCCACGTCGGCCGCGAACGGGTGCACTCCGTGCTTGTCGACATTGCGCAGCAGGTTGACCCGCGCCCTGGCCACCAGGGCCGAACGCCAGTCCGGGCGATACAGCGACCCCGGGGTGTCCCGTTCCCCCGTCGCCCGCGACGCCAGGGCGCCGCCCAGGGTGGCCGAGTAGGTCTCTTTCAGCACCGACAGGGCCAGCGCGCATCCCGGCTCACCCGCAGCGGCACGTCCCGTGAGGCGCATACGCCCCTCACGGCAACGCCGGTAGAACGGCGACAAGGGCTTGCCCTTCGACGGCCACACCCACGCCTCTCTCACCGTGACCTCGGCGCCTTGTTCCGCGGCGTAGGCCAGGGTCGCCGTCGAGCGCCACATACTGCTCGCGGGGTCACCGATCCCCACGTGCGGTAGACGAGCATCACGGCCCGGCGCCGGGCCGAACGCCGACACCCGCCACACACCGGGGACCTTCGAATTGAACCCGACGTGATCCGTGACGTGCTCGGCGTCGCCAAGGCCCACGATCAGATCAGATGCCGCGCCGAGGTAGGCGCCGTGCTTGTCGAGCCCGTGCACGTAGCGGTGACCCCGCTCGGTGTCCGTCAACACCCGGCACCAGGACAAGGCGCGCTCGGTGTCGCACACCTCCGCAGGGGGCAACGTCTCCGGGGTCACCAAAGGTACCGCACCCTTGCGCTTGTGCAGCATCCCCAGCAGGGACAGTCCCGTAGCCGCCGGGGACACCCGGAACCGGATGCTGAGCGCGGACTCGTACGCGGCCAACCCGGCTGCCAGCTCCCGACCCGTCCCGGCGTCCGCCCAGGTGTTGTCCGCCCGAGCAGGCACCGCCAGTTCCACGGCATCCGGATCGCCGCGCCCGTGTACCTCCCACCCAGACTCGGCGACGCCGGTCACGTCGAGCCTGGACAGCGCCGATTCGTGCACCCACATGGCCTCTAGGTGCAGTCGCCGAGCCAGGGCGACACACCCGGCCGCGTTCGCCGGGTAGTCCTCCCCCAGAGGCTCTGGTGGCCCGGCCCGGCGGTCCGAGACGATCGTCAGCGCTTCGCCGTCGAGCACCCCGTACAGGTGCAGCCCGCGGCGCGGCTCCGCTTTCACCGACCCGCGGCGGGCGGGGGCAGTGCGAGTACGTTCCGCCGTCGTGGGTGCTTGCTCGTGAGGATCAGGCAGAGCGGCCGTCGACGCGTCCGTGTCGGGCCACTCCGTGGGCTTCCGATCGAGGTGCGCGTGACGCGGGGCGCCGCAAAGGGAACGCATAAGGGTCGGCTGGGCGCAGACGATGCACGGCTCTTCGTCCTCGGCCATGGTGCCCGAGCCGCACCACGGCCCGGCGGTTGAACACACAGGACACGGCGTCGGTCCGGTCGACGCTGCCTCGGCGGTCTCGCAGGGTGTTTCAGCGTCCAGCCCTGTGCCAAGGTCGGTACTCGACGGCTCTGCGTCCGGGGCCGGGGTGTCCGGCGTGACCTCGGCGAGCGCGGCAGGAGTGCTGGACTCAGCACCGCCGCTCGGCGCAGGTCCGTCGTCAGCAGGTCCGGGATCGGGCTCACCGCGCGGGCCGTCGTCGGTGGGAGGATTCGGGATCACGGACAGCACATATTCCGCGTGCCGATCCCGTCCCCTTCCTGGCCGGGTTTTCTGTACATCGATCCCGACTTTGCGTAGCGACCCGATCACCAAGGACACTCGCTTACCGAACGTGGCGGCCGTCTCCGGCCAGAACCGTGAACGGAACTTCCCTTGAGTCAGCGCCGTGTGCAGCTCCGTGGGGGTGCCCTGCCAGCCATCATGCTCACGGGTGAACTGACGAATAGCCGTGGCGACCTCATCTTCGGTGGCTACGTCAACGGCTTGCTCATCCAGCACCTCGCGGTAGGTGGCGAGACGGTCGGAACTGCACGCCTGATCCAGTGCTGCGCACACCTTGCCGAATCCGGCGAGCCGCGGCAGCCGCACCGACCCTCTCTCCACAGCCTCATCCACTGCGGGCATCTCCGCGAGCACCGCGGCGGCCAGGTCAAGGAGCACCCCCAACACTCCGGGATGCGCAGCCGCAAAGGCTAGATCGATCTGCTCCTCATCCCGCCGATCCCCTTCGGGCAACGGCGACAGCCGGATCGGTAGAAGCCGCTGACCAAGGTCGGCCTTAGGGGTGCCGTAGTCGATTGAGGTCAGGATCGCGCAGAGCCGAACCTTGAGCAACGCCAGACCGGAGTCGGTGTAAAGCTCCCGGCGTACCGCACTGATACCGGTGCAGAACGCGCAGAGCGCGTCCGATTGCCAGTCCTCGATCCGTGAAATGTTGTCGAAAGCGAGGACGTAGGACTGCGACGCCACAATGTCGAGGTCCTTCTCATCGCGCGGCATCCGAGCAAGCGGGGCAGCGGACGGGTCAATCAGCCGCGCCGTGTTCCGTGCTGTCGTGGTCTTGCCCGCCCCGGCCTCTCCGCTCAAGTCCAAGATCGGGTGATCCATGTGCGGGAACAGATAGGACAGCACGTCGGCGATGTAGAGCTCCCTCGAGGCGGGGGCCACGTTGACCGTCGACCACAACGCATCCAGCGAGCCGCCGCGCACCGGGGTCGGCAACGCAAGAGTCTGCAATGACCGGGCGAACAGGACGGGCGAGCGGTCCTCAATCATCCATCCACCCGGGGTGATGACCACGACCCGGCCGGTGTCGTCGCCGAGGTCGAGCACCAGGTCTTCACCGTGGCGGGCAACCCGCTGCGTCAGTTCGACGCGATCCGCCGACTCTGCCTGCGCAGTAAGTAGATGCAGCGCGTCACCGCGGGCGTTGCTGCTACACACCATCCCGGTTCGCTGGTGCAGACCTACCGCCAGCTTGCCGACGAACGATCCACCTCGCATCCACTGCGCTACCCGTGGTCCTCGACGGGGTACGACAAAAGGCCGGCCCTCGGTGGTGATGCCCAACTCGAACATCTCGTGCGCCAGTGCGACTAGCTCTTGCGCCTGTGACTTCTCCCTCTTCGGTTTGCCCGCCTCGACGGTGCCAGGCTTGGACGGATCCCCCTTGCGCTGAGCCTTGCCACCGGAACGCGCAACCTCGGGCCGATCCACCCCGAGGGCATCAGCGACGGCATCGTTCATGTGCGCATCGAAAGTCTTTTTGGACATCACTCCACGGGGAAGCGCATCCCGCCAGCCTGCTAACACACTGGCCCGCGCCTCGGCGATGAGCGGAATCAGTAGCTTGAACTGGACACGTGCGGTGATCTGGTCGGTCCCGAACTTGGCGAAAAACGCGTCTGGATCGGCCGGAAGCGCGGGCGTTCGGGAGTCGACGGCTTCGCCGTGGTGCGGGAACGCCGCGCGAGTGTCTTCGCCTAATTCTGTACTCACCGGTCCGCCTCGCCGTCGGCGGCGTGGTCCCCGAACAAGTCGAGCTGGACGGGGCACGACTCGGACGGGTCCGGCGTGCGGCGTACGGGCTCGCGGCGTACAGGCTCGCGGCGAATACCGCGCTGCACGGGCAGTGCCGTCGCACCCGCCCGGCGATCCGCGGCAAGTTTCGCCAGCGCCAGCGCGTTGCCAACAGGAGAGCCCGTGGGGTGCTGAGGTGTGGCGCAGCTCCACGGGTCGGCTCGCTCGGCGTCTGACGTGTCGACACGCGCACGTGTCGACGGTTGAGCTATGCTCATGAGTGTTGCTTTCGTTCGAGCGATAGGCGCCCCGGTCCGTCCAAAGATAGGGGCGCTTTTTCGCGTTCTGGGTACTGCTCAGGTCATGGTGACGACTTCGCGTGTGCCGGACTTGCTCGCTGCCGTCAAGTGACGGAACAGCGGCGGGCTTGAACAGGACAGGGACGACGACAGGGCGCACCGCGCCACAGGGGTAGGAACTTCGGGCGCCGATGAGTGCGAGATTGTGCCGCGCTGTGTCAGCTCGGCATGCAGGCAACGATCCAGCGGCAACGGCGCACAACAGGCCAGCGCTCCGACGATCTGTGGCAGGACATCACAGAAGCTCTCGGAGGTAAGCAGGTCTAGAACATCGTCTAGAACAGGATCTAGACCAGTTGATACTTCCTGGTCAGCGCCGGTGCTCTGCTCGACCATGAAGCATACGAAGCCCAGCGCCACGGTGCTGAGCATCGCGGCGTAATCCCCCGTCGCGGCAGCCTCGGCGCACAACAGGTGGACGTTGACCGCCCGCGACACCTCGGCCTCTTGCTCAGCTGTCAGTTGACGCCAGTCGCAATCCGTCAACCACCGTCCGCTGTCCGCGGCATCGGTGCAGTCGTGTGCATTCACCACGTAGGCCCAGCAGTCGCCCGGCAGCACCGCGGCGTCGACAAGTCCGTCTACCTCGGCAGGCAGAGCGGTAGCAGTGGTGATCATGCGGCCGCGTCCGTGCCCGGCAGCGGGAACGTCGCGCCCGCTAAGACTGCTCGCAGTGCGGCAGAGAAGACGATGCCAGCCGCAACCGCCAGCGCCGACGCCATGAGCACAGATACGGCCTCTTCACGAGTAATGAGCGCGGGTCGGCCCGAGGCGGTAGTTACCCGCCCGACCGGGTGAAGGTGCCCTCGTCGCACAGCGTTATGCAGGTCCATCGGGGGCACGTTGGCCACCCTTGCAACCGTTGGCAGCGGCACTACGTCGGCGTCCCACAGTGTGCGCGGGTCAACGCTTGGTGCCGTCATGGCAGCGACACTAGACCGCGGGAAGGCTTCAAGTGCGGACTCTGTCGCGTCGGCGTGTCGCTTGCCGTCATCAGTTGCCACCTGTGAACGCACCGGGAACACCAGGTAGCGGGACGAGCGACGTCGCGGACGGCAACAGTGACCCGGTGCTCGGCGCCGCGGGGGCCACAGACCCCGGGACGCTCAGTGGCAGCATGACCGTGGAGATCGCCGGGGGCGGCGTGGTCTCAGTCGGCGGTGCACCAGGGGAGGCGAGAGCACCCAGCAGGGCCAACACGAGTAGCGCAAGGCCAGCGGCGGCGAGTAGTAACGGGTGTCGGCGCCGGTCCCCCGTCCGACGCTCACCACGGTGTTTCCCGACCTCATACGCCGATACCAGGCCCAGGACCGATCGCGGTCTCATCGCGCGCCGTCCTCGGGTGCCGCCGCCCCAGGCTTGGTGTGCAGGGTTGCCGCTTCCCCGGTCCACGGGTCCGCGGCAGGCGCCGCACTGTCCGTGCGGGTCGCCTTGCGAATCTCCACGGTGGCGTAGGCGAGTGAGGCGCCCACGTCGTCAACGGTGAGCTTGACCGCTGAGCGCTTCTCCCCCGCCTCTGTCTCCCATTGCTCAGTGTTCAGACTCCCTGTGACGACAACACGGGAACCTCGGGACAGCGACTCGGCGCAGTGCTCACCGAGCTGACGCCAGGCGTCGGCGCGCATGAAAGTCGTTGAGCCGTCCTTCCACTCGTCGGTCGACTTGTCGTAGCGGCGCGGGGTGAACGCCACCGTGAAGTTGGCAACGGCGACACCGGCCGCGGTGAATCTCAGCTCGGGGTCGGCAGTGAGGTTGCCGGTGATGGTAAGCGGGAGGTCGTTTCGCATGGTCGTAATCCTCGCTCTTGATAGGCGCGCCACGGTGGCGCGTTCTACAACTCTACCGCGCCAGCGCACTACTTGACTACACCACTACAGAGCCACGCATCTACTGTGCGACTCAGCCACATGACCACGTGACTACGGAACTACCGAGCGACTGCACTACTCAACTACTGAGCCACTGAGCTACCGGGCTACGTGACCACCGGGCTACCGATCTACTGATATGCTCGGGCTATGACACAGAACGGCGCGCCCGTGATCGCTGTAGCGGGTCTCAAGGGCGGGGTCGGCAAGACGACGACAGCCATCGCCCTGGCCTCCCTGCTCGGCCGCAACAACGCCCGCTCATTACTCGTCGACGCCGACGCACAAGCAAGCGCCCTCACCTGGTCAGTGCAAGCGGGGGAAGCCCTCGCATGCGATGTGATCAGCCTGCCCGTCCGTGACCTCGCTAGGCGCATTCCGTCTCTCTCCCAAGGTGTCCCAGTCGTGATCGACACACCGCCGGGTGACCCTGCGATCACCCGCGCCGCCATCCTCGCGGCCAACGTTGTCCTACTCCCGATGGCGCCCTCACTCCTAGAGGTCGACCGCCTCGCCCCCGTTATCGAGCTACTAGCCGAAGTCGAGCCCGCCGAGGGGGAGACCCCCCGGCCCTACGCCGTGATCCTCACCCGAGTACGTGCCAGTACCCGGTCAGCCCGAGAAGTGCGCGAGGCGCTGGCCGAACTCGACGTGCCCGTGCTGGACAGCGAAGTCCCGCTACGTGAGTCGATAGTGCTCGCCTTCGGTGGGCCAGCGCCCGAGGCTGCTTACGCGCCCGTCCTGGCCGAGCTGCTCGACTTCACCAACTTCGCCCACCCACCGAAAGGGAAGTAACCATGCCTGCCGAACCGCGCCGAGCGAGTACAAACCGCTTCGCCAGCACAGCCGCCAACGGCGCCCAGCGCGCCCCCTCGGCACCCGTCGAGACCGTGCCCGAGGCTGCCCCCGCTGAGTACGCCGAGGCGCCGAGGCGTCGACGGAAGCCAGCACAGGGCACCCGCACGTCGGTCTACCTCGCCCCCGATGTGTCCGCCCGATTCGTCGCCGCCGTTGATGACATTGCCTACCGCCTGCGCGTCCCTAAGGGCACCGTTTACTCGGCGATTGTCGCCGCGGGAATGGTCGACTTGGAAGCTATCGAACAGCAGGTGACGCCGCGATGAGCGCCGAGGATGCCGGACTCTGCCAGTGGTCAGCACACAACGCGCCGGGCAATCACTCCGCGCCGACGAGCGTGACCACGACGGCACCGACGACGAGCCCGGCCGGGGCTGTCGGCCCCGCACGGTAGAGGTTGCGGCCATGGCAGGCAAGCCCAAGCAGCGCGAGTGCACCGGGTGCGGCCGAGCATTTACCGGCATGAACAGGCAATGCCCAACGTGCCGAGCCACCGAACGCACCTGCACCGAATGCGGGGGCACGTTCACCGGCACACACCGTCAGTGCATGCGGTGCCGAGCCGCCGAACGCACCTGCGCCGAGTGCGGGGGCACGTTCACCGGCACACACCGTCAGTGCATGCGGTGCCGAGCCGCCGAACGCGTCTGCACCGAGTGCAGGCGCACGTTCACCGGCACAGCCCGTCGGTGCATGCGGTGCAAGGCCACCGAACGCACCTGCACCGAGTGCGGGCGCACGTTCACCGGCACAGCCTGTCGGTGCATGCGGTGCCAGTCCACCGAACGCACCTGCACCGAGTGCGGGGGCACGTTCATCGGCACAAACAGTCGGTGCATGCGGTGTCTGGCTGTCGAGCGCGTCTGCACCGAGTGCGGGGGCACGTTCAGCGGCACAAACCGTCAGTGCATGCGGTGCCAGTCCACCGAACGCACCTGCACCGAGTGCGGGGGCACGTTCACCGGCACGCACCGTCGGTGCATGCGGTGCCAGTCCACCGAACGCACCTGCACCGAGTGCGGGGGCACGTTCACCGGCACAAACCGTCAGTGCATGCGGTGCCAGGCCACCGAACGCACCTGCACCGAGTGCGGGCGGACGTTCACCGGCACAGCCCGTCGGTGCATGCCGTGCCAGGCCACCGAACGCACCTGCACCGACTGTCGGCGCACGTTCACTGGCACGAGTCAACAATGCATGGTATGCCGCTGGGGGCTACTCCCTGCGTCTGAGCGAAGTTCCCGTAGCCGACGTTACAGCGGCACGCGGCGCGCCCGTAAGCGTGCCGCCGAGGTCATCGGTCCGGTCCCGGCCGAGGTTTACGCGGCCATCGCCGTCAGTGGTCCGTGCGTCTACTGCGGTGCGCCCACGGCCCACGTCGACCATGTGCGCCCGCTGGCCCGCGACGGCTGGGAACACCCCGACAACTTGGTACCTGCGTGCGCCTGGTGCAACGGGTCTAAGGGCTCGCGCATGCTCACAGAGTGGCGCCCGGATCGAGTCGCCCACGGGGTAATGCACTCGGGCAAGGTGGCGGCCGAGCTGGCCCGGCTGACGGCCGAGGTGGCCGAGCTGGGCGAGCTGGCGGAGCTGGCCGAGGTTGCCGAGGTTGCCAGCTAGTCGAGCTGGGGGAGTGGCAACACCGGAAAATGCAAGGGGGGAGCGGCTGACCGTCTGCGAATCGGCCCGAGTCGTGAACCTCTACGAGAACCCCCGTTCGGGCCGGTCCTATGAAGGTTGGCAAGCGAGCAATCGGACCTCGGCTAGCCCCTCTGTGTCGGCGGCGGCTCGTACAGTCACGCGCCACGCGTCGAGTCAGGCATTCGCGTCGGGCTCAACGCGAACGGTGACCGCCACTTCCGAGAACGCAACATCGGTCGTTACCGCTATGTATTCGCGCGCCATCTGCTCGACTTCCCCACGGTCGCGCGCTTGCGTGAGCCCGTCAATCTCGGGAATGGACACCATCCACCACCCGTCCTCGCGGGTGACGAGCACGTCGTAAAACGTCCTGCTCATCGCGCTACCTCTCTGCTCTGACACTCAGCGGATCATCCGTACGTCGGCACCCACGTCGACGCCGGACCATTCTCGGTCGGCCGTGTAGACCGGCGCGCCCCAACCTCATCTGCGGTACAGCTCGGGCGCTACAGCTTCCGCCTCATACCAAGATTGACGCAGCGCGTCCGCTCCCTCGCGGTCCCCGGCCGCCTCTACCTCTCCGGCGTGGGCCTCCATGCGATCCTCGGCCGCGTACCACTCGCGACGTACAGCGTGCTCCGCCTCCTCGCCACCGCTCAACCAGGCGTGTTCCGCCCGACTTTCCATGCGGCGCTCGGCGATGAGCTGGTCGACAGCGCTCACCCCGGGGTGCTTGTCTGCCCTGGCCACCTCCTCTTGCAGCTCCGTCAGGAGACGTTCCCGATCCTCTGGCGCGAGCTCGGCCACCATCACCACCACCTCTATCGTTGGACCATGATGGCAGCGCAGTCACGTTGAACGAACTTGGCCGATGACGACATTGCCCATCTGGGCTGTCTACGCCGTCAGCTTCGGTTCACCGTCGCTGGTGTTTCTTGGACTGTTCATCACTCGCAGAGGTGCCCGAGAGCAGCGTCTCGGTGCTGTGGAGTTAGAGGCACGATCGCAACGGGAGGAAGCGATGCGCACCCTTCGGTGGGCGTGCGAACAGGCAGCATCGCCAAACCCTAAGTTGGCAGCGGTAGGAGTGGAGACGATCCGAGAACTCCAGCTCTCTCAACGCCTCGCCCCCGAAGACATGCGGCTTGTCCTCACGGCGGCTGGCGTACTGCTGCGCCCAGCCTTGGAGGCGTACCGTCTGGACCACGACGTAGAGGTAGTACTAGGGGTCGACGAGCCACCCGACGACGAGGGCAGGGCGTGATGACAGCACAGGTGGTGGTAAGCCCCAGTGAAGCAGCGTTGGCGCAAATCGTCGTAGACCTAGCCGACTCTCTGCATCAGAAGATTGACCCGGGCTACAAGGTCATTGCCCACGCAGGATCAGTGACCGTGACAAGCCACCCGACTTCTCCCGACGCAACGTTATTCGCTTCGATCCCAGCGGATTGACCTTGGGTTCGGGGTCTTCTTACGAATCCTTTGTCATGTTCTCAACCATCCAAACAACCACGTCTGCATAGTCGTCGGGGCAGTAGTTGTCCCGTCGATTCTTGGGTCCAGAGACAAGCGGGCATTCCCCCGGATCGTTCCTGCAAACACCGCAGAAGGACTGGTAAGGCTGGCGTCTCATACCGTCCACCACTACCGCACTGCGCCGACATAATCGGAGCCACACCCGAGCCGCCGCGCGAGCTGGCCGCCACACTGGCCCCGGCGAGCTGCACCGGGTGGCCGAGGTCTTCGGCCGCGGGGAGTAGTCACGCTCAGCGTGGGCGAGGTCTGCTCGGGGCCTGCTCGCCTCGGCGACAACCCTGACTCGACATAAACTCCTCAGGCCGTCCTCGCCTCGCCACTGGGACGAGGGCGGCCCATTACTGGCCGCCCGATGAGCTGGCGCCGCGCGAGGTGCCCACTCCCGGACCCGCCCACGCCAGGCCCGACGCTCGGCGAAGGTGCCCCGTCACACGCCACCGTGCAAGTGCCGGCCCTTTTCCTTCACGGTCCGCAGCTCGGCAGACAAACTCGGCCTCGGCCAGCACGGCCTCGGCCACGGCACGACTGCCTCGGCCACGGCACGACTGCCTCGGCCAGCAGGGCCGCCGCGGTCCGCTCGGGGTGCGCTCGGCTTACCCCCCTCGGCCCCTCTCGGCGGCCGCGTGCCTCGCCCCTGCTCGCGGCAAGTATGTACGTGCGGCGTGCTTCGGGGAACGTGTTCGCGCGTGCTTTTTGCGTGCCCGGTGGGGGTGGGCCAACCGTCCCCGCACCCCGAGGTGCCCGGGTGACGCAATAAACCGGCCTGGCTGCCTCGACACCAGCAGCACCCCCCACTGTGGCCGCACGCACCGTCACCCCCCGCACCGGCAGGGGACAACACCAAACCTCACCCACCAGGGCCGCAGCGGGCAGCACAGCCCCAGCATCAGGCGCCCCCACCCCCCGCAACGATGCACACCCTGCCCACTGGGTGGGGGTGAGGGTGGGGACGGCACACAATCTGCCAACCGGCTGCCGTCCCCACTATCACCGCAGGTCAGAGGCTGTGGGGACGGCGGGGACGGTGGGGACGGCAGGTTCCCCCCTCTCCCCCTCTCTCTTCACTTTTTCCTAGATCCTGAGGTAAGGAAGATGCCGACTCTGCCGTCCCCGCCGTCCCCACCGTCCCCACCCGCTCTGACCAGCACGAATAGCGGGGACGGCAGACGGACGGCAACCCTGATCTGCCCTCCCCAACCAGACACACCGGGCAAAGCTCACCCTCTCCATCCCCAGCGAGAACCGGCCCTCGACGAACACCCCTGCCCCGAACTC
>JAABUY010003861.1_pt1 | contig 16114 bp, 18 predicted proteins | sample 5560271 | NCBI WGS metagenome assembly JAABUY01 (sample SAMN10711886, study PRJNA513374) | rock metagenome | isolation source: Antarctica rocks | place: Antarctica: Victoria Land, University Valley
ATACACTGTGGTTGTGAAGTAATTACAGTATTTATGTGTTTTAAGGATTTTGAGCTTTCAAAAAAAAGTGGTCTTTTTCTTTTTTCGTGAGCGTTCTGCGTGGCCCAGAATTACCACCGGCACTGTAATAGAGTTTCAGCCCTACCACTCGCTTGCATGAATATGACTAAAGTTGACGGAGTCTACAGAGGAGATTTGATGGTGGCCGAGTACTTTACACATCAACGGCGCAATGCCGGTATGTTTTCTAATTTCTTAATCATACTGTCTCTATCATTAGCTTCATGGACTTGTGCCGCCACAGAATATCATGAACGCCTCACCCTGCAGCCCCTGGCGCCCTCGTCTTTGCTAGGATCCTTCAACTTCCGCAGTAATGCCTCCTTGACTTCTTTTGAGCATCAAGACTTCCGATTTTTCCCGCGGTCCCTTGGGCAGATATTGCAGCATGCGAGAACCCGAGAGCTGCACTTGCGATTCAGCACCGGAAGATGGGACGCGAAGAGCTGGGGCGCGAGACCATGGAACGGTACGAAAGAGGGTGGAACGGGGGTAGAACTATGGGCTTGGGTGGAAGCGGACACAGATGAAGAGTGAGTGTGACGTCTATTGGTAGCAAGCGTCACTTACACGTGCATCAGGGCTTATGCGCGTTGGATTACCTTGACCAATGCGCTCTCTGGCCTCTTCTGCGCTTCGCTGAACTTCATCGACTCGACACGGACCACTAGGCCTGTTTTGTCTTTCGAGCCAGCCGGTGACCATTCCACTTCACGTCTTCCAGGCCTACATCTCCTTCATGGTACTCTGCCAAGGGAGGTTGTGTGCACGGAAAACCTTACACCATTTCTCAAGCTCCTGCCTTGTAAGGGCAAAGTGGGCATATCCAGTCTTCTAGATGGTCATAAGCTATTCGATGCGTCTTGGCAAAGTATGGCGATTGATGTACGGCCAATCTGCCCAGCTTCAGGCGATGGTTGTATTGTAGAAATGGAACAGACGGTTGACATGGTATTGGACATTGAGCGCTCGAAGCGTCAAAGAGGTGTGCTTCTTTTGATGTCTTCGGCGATTCTCTATTCTGACAAGATTAGGCAACCCAATCCCTCGTCCCGTACCTACGGAAGAGCTTGTATGCGACACCTCGAAACCGTACGCGTCTAATGAAGCATGCTATCCTCTAGACATCACGTACGAACAGCCGTGGAGCTTGAGCGAAGTCTTCGGACGTCCCATTCGAGGCTCTTGCCCTCTGACAGTTGAGGAGGGCACAGAATCAGAGACCGTCTGCATCAACGTACCCCACGAACGCGACATTTACACCTCGGTCGGAGCAGTCGAACGGAAACGCGAAGACGGTGTTTCTCGATGCTACAAACTCCCAACTCACGACGACTTCGACATGGTTCTTCCCCAACAAACCCTCTCTAGCCCGCACCCAATTACGCAACCCCTCCTCTACGCCGAACGCTCCTTCACCGGCCACGGCCAACAACGCGGCGGCGTGCAGACCTTACTTACGAACCCATCTCTGACCTCCCCAGTCGAATTTATCTATCTGGAATCTCTCCCCTGGTTTATGAAACCCTACCTCCACACCCTCAAAGCCCGCATCACCAACCAAAACCAATCTATCGCCTCCTCTCCCTCCCACAACGACGACCTCATCAAAGAAATCTACTACCGCCCCGCCCTCGACCGCCACCGCGGCACCCAGCTCGAACTCCGCATCTCCGTCCCTCCAGCCTCAACCCTGACGCTGACCTACGACTTCGACAAAGCCATCCTCCGCTACACCGAATACCCACCGGACGCCAACCGCGGCTTCGACGTCGCGCCCGCCATCATCCGTCTCATCTCCTCGTCCTCTACCCGCACAAACAGCACAGACGCACGCGATCCTCCCGCGAATGTCTACCTCCGCACAACGAGTCTGCTGTTGCCACTCCCGACGCCGGATTTCAGCATGCCGTATAATGTCATCATCTTGACGAGCACGGTCATGGCGTTGGCGTTTGGGAACGTGTTCAATTTGCTGGTAAGGAGGTTTGTGGGGGCTGATGAGGTCGAGGGGTGGGATCTGGGGGCGGTGAAGGGGAGGGTTAGGGGGAGGGCTTTGGAGGTGTGGCGGAGGGTTGTGACGATGGGGAAGGGGAAGGGAACGGACGGACGTGAGAAGGTCGAATAGGGTGGGGTGGCTAAGTGAGGCAAGGGTTGTTGTGGTTGGGTGTGCCTTACCTAGCGTATACAGTGTGCACATATCGGAGTTTCTCGCTATAGTATCTAGAGAGCGCGGATATCAAATACAATGGGAACGGTGCATCTCCTCAGGAGGATTTATACTGCTGGCTACATCTTGCTCGAGTACGTACGGCCATCGTAATACTATCACGTGCGGACGGTCTGCAATGTAAAATTGCTTGATAAGCACCTCCGTGTAGAGAATCAAGTCTGCCGCCCACCATGACTGACGTCTGCAAACTAAAGTGACAAAGAAGAAAAGAAGCATAATCTTCGTCGCCGAACAAGCGCAACGAACCTCGTCTCCAAACGGAGCATCCTACACACAGTGACCTTCATAGAAGTACACACCTGCCACCTCCAGCGCGTAAAAAGCGTAATAAAAAGCAGCCGTACAACACACCCAGGCCACCCCAGCCCCCACGACCCCCCTCTCACCTCCCCTGCAACCTCGTCTGCAAAAGCTGCAACATCATCTGAAAATCCGCCTGCGTAGCCGGCACCTGCTCCATAATCTCCTTGACCACAGCCCACTGCTGCGCCGGCACGTCCGGGGCCTGAGCGAGCAGCTGCGCCACGACGGGCGCCCCGGCCAGCGGGCCCAGCACCTGCGCGGCGGCGGCGAGGCCCTCGAGCGGCTGCGCGTACGCCGCCTGGTACACGGGCTGCGGCGGCGAGTACGGTGGCGCGGGGCTGTTGTAGGCTGCGAGCTGCGGGGCGCCGGCGCCGAGGACGGGCGAGATGTGCGAGCCCGGTTGGCCCATCGGCACGGGCGTCTGCACGGCCCCGCCGCCGCCGGGAGCAATAGGGCTGCCGGCTGCGACGGCGGTGGTGTCGAGGGGGCGGGGGGTGGCTTGGGCGGAGGGGGTGGTGTTCGCCTTGATGACGAAGGTGAGGAGGAGGGTGCGGTGCGGGCGGGGTTCGTCGATGGTGCAGTGTTCGAGGAGTTCGATGAACTCTGGTTTCTTGGCGGCGCCGTCTTCGAGCGGGACGACGTAGCAGTCTTTGACGGCGGGGACGGGGTTCTTGCTGATGACGCCGTAGCGTTTGCGTTCGGCGAAGTAGTCGAATAGTTTCTGGAACTGGGAGCGCGCGCTCGGCTCGTCGGCTGGGGTGACGGCCAGGACGGTGACGTCGGTGGTGTGGCTCCATCGCAGGCCGCAGAGGTATTCGCTCGCGCGGTCGACGTCGATGCGCCCCTCTATGGACAGGGTGCTGGGCATGAGGTGCGACCACGGGATGGTTTTGCTTAGATTCGCTCCGCCGACGTGCTTGGCGCGGCCGGCGAAATCGGCGACGTTGGACATGACCATCTTGCCGCGCCAGACGTACTCCGGGTCTGGGCTGTAGTCTGTTGGGGAATAGGGTTCGGACTCGTTGTCCTCGTCTTTGAGAAGCTGATCTATGTCGGCATCGGCTGCCACGCCTGTGCTCTGAGTCTGTTCCTGGACAGCTGCGGGGCCTTGACGTATTGAGGCTTGTCGCGATAGAGGTTGCCTGTCAGCGTCTGGTGATTGCACGCTTGACCATACATCTTGAATGTTGAAGGTCGAGGAAGATTTCCGATCAAGGGTTGTCGGAGGTCGAGAAGGTACTCCGGTATCGACTGTCAGTTGCTTGCTCGTCAGGGGTGTGCCTGCAGCACTTTGATATTTAATGTTGTCTGGGAGCTCGACCTTGTTTGGACTCGCAGGGCTCATCGGATCAGGGCTCGCGGCTCTCGGTGCCTCTACCTCGACTTCGCTCTCCCTCCGCCTAGCCGGGACAGAGGAGAAGATCGACTCGGTACTTCCAGCGTTGTGAGAACCGTCATCCACAAGTTCTTCGCCCTTATGTGTTCGCCGTATCCTAGGCCCGTCATCTTGAACCAGCATGTGCTGCTTTTCCGCCTCTTTCTTCATCTCTGCCGTCTTCTCTTGCAGCTCCTTACTGGCCATATCATCCGATGACATTATAGAAAGCTCCTGTGGGGACAATGATCCCTGGAGGAGTCTATCCCGCAAAGCAGGGTTCTTCTTGACATTGAAGAGAATACTTCGCAGCTGGACACGATACGCAGCACTGGGTTCGGCTGTCTGACTGGGGTGGTTCATGAATATGGCATGCTCCACTTCAAGGGCAAGACGCAGTCCTACAGATTCAGAGGTTTGACCTGTGGCAAGCTTGAAGATACCCTGCTTCAGTGCCAGCGCTGTCTGTTCCACAAAGAACTTGGTCAAAGCATTGGCACTATTCCTCCGCGCATCATTCTGCAAGTCCGTCACGTTCTCTACAGTATCCATCTCAGCAGCGCCTCCCTTCGAAACTCGTCGGGGTGGAGCCGGCATGGCAGTTGACGAACGTCTCTGCGGAGGCTCCTGCACTGCTGGCATAGTGATGTCTTGGGTGTTTTGCAATGACATTTTGCGAATTTTGGCGGATGGTTCCTGCGGATCTGTTAGTGATGCTATGAAGAGATAATCGAAGAGATATAATAACGTACCAAATCCTTCGTATCAACATCGCCATCGTTCTCCAGCTTTCTCTTTGGACCGCTGTCAGGTCTTCCGCTTGACGTTTCTCCCATTTTCACATCTACAGGAGGCGTGCGATTCCCATTGACTTCTTCACTAGCCTCAGACTTGACATCGCTTGGCCTGGTCTTCTTCCCCTTCTTGCCGCCTTTGCGTCTCCTTGCCTTCCGTTCTTCTTCCAGTCTCGCCCGCTCCTTGGCCCTCTCCTCCCACGGCTTCTCGCCCCTATCCACCTTTGCCAAAAGCACCTGATGATCTTCGGGTTTGCAGATCTCGCAGAAGTACTCCTTCGGAAGTTCCTTGTCGTTCTCGCTGATCTCCATACACTCGTTATGTTGCCAAGCTCCACACTTGTCACAACAGATCATCTTCCTGTCGTCATCCTCATCCTCGACCTCATAACCGCAGATGCATCGAATGATTTCTTCCTTGTCATCGTCCGCAGACTGTGTAGGCTCGGCGGATGTTTGCTTCGCTGATTTCGAGCGACCCCCTTTCGCTGTGCGTTTCGGACTGGGAGCATCCGGAACCTCGAGGTTTTTCGTGTGTACACCCTTCGTCGCGCGGCCTGATCGACGAGGTTCATCTAGTGAAGATAGATGTTAGCCACCATCGTCCACGAATTACAGCGTAGAATCCGCATGTTATCATCTTATAACGACAATGCTTGCTTGACATGCATGCTTACCAGCCATGAATGGTAATACACGAAGCACTACAGTCTACAGTCCCGTGACGATCGCTTTGCTTCACAACAGACGCGTGTCTGCCTCACAGCTAGATTCTACAAAGGGTGATATGTAGTGTAAGAGATGTATGAGGCCTTTTCCCGATGCCAGAACCATACGCTCTCCGGCAAGGTCTCCAGTCCCTCCACTTGAGAGATACCAATCCCTTTGGGTGTAGCTTCCAAAGCAATGGCTGATCTCACAAGCTGTCGAGATTAACTCGCAGGAGTGACCAGCGCCGTACAATGATCGCTCCCAAGGTGCTGCAGACGGCGCGTTATCTGAAGATCGGTCAAATAACGGTAATGGTGATGATGCAGTCGTAGATAGTCACGTTGTGTTGTGTTGTGTTGTGTTGTCGTGACAAGTTGAAAGGTGGTGCACAAAAAGCGGAGGTGAGCTCAAGTCTTTGTTAGTGTGAGCACGTGACTCGATTCTCGGTGTAGCGACTGCAAGGGTCATAACATTGGAACGTTACTTCTTCGCGTAGCTGTACCCGTCGCACTGCGACTCTTGGGGACTGTTGATCATCGCTCTCAGTCCTCCAATTTCGTCATTACCGTCATGGCGGACGTACGATCTCTGCTACGCTCAGAGCGAGCCTCACGCCGCATTCAACACGTTCACGCAAGCTACTCTACCTCTGGAGCCCTTGTCTGCCTTGTCTGCCATATCACACTAAAGGCCGAGAGTCTGTGGGAACTGCATCTCAAATCCGCAGACCATGTTAAGCGCTTACAGAGACTACGTGATGGGAAGCTGGAAACCCCGCCAGCACCACCCCCACCAACAAGCAGTACCAACGGCGGTAGAAAGAGAAAAGCCGGCAGCGAGGACGAGTTAGGACAAGAGAGGAAGAAAGCGAAACCTGCAGTAGAAGGTGTGCCGGCGGATTTCTTCGATGGTGGCAAGGAACCTGCAAACCAGGAAGCTATTGAAGTTACAAAAGTAGAGGAGAAAGCGGCGGTGCAAGAGAGAGCATTAGGAACGGTCGAAACCCAGCTTGCAAAACCTCAAGCTGCGGGGCTGCCTCCTGGCTTCTTCGACGCGTCAACCAAAGGGGCTGCGTCAGCAACCACCACAGTCGACGAAGATGAGTGGGCAGCCTTCGAACGTGATGTCGCTACGTTACCTGCCGAATCATCTGTATCATCGGCGTTGACCGCTGCTGCGACCATAAGTGCGGCACCTCTATCTGCTGCAGAGCTCGCTGCGAGGACAACAGCGGAGGCGAGCACTCAGAAGGGACTCAAGGAGGCGGAATTGGAGGGCGAAAGGGAAGATGCTGCCAGGCAGCTAGAGGATGAGTTCGATCAGATGGAGGAGTTGGAAGACAGAGTGAGGAGACTAAGGGCGAAGAGGGAAGAGTTGAGGCAAAAACGTGAGGGTGGTGGGATGATGCAGGTGGATACGAACGGTGGAGGCACCGGGGTGGTGCTTAATGATGATGAGAGGGCAATAGACAACGCTGGTGAGGATGAGGATGACGATTTTGAGGATGATTGGGACGACTGGAGATTGAGGGATTGAGTTTATGGTCCTCAGGTGCGGGGCGGGTTGCATTTTTATGGACAGCGATGGAGTTGGTGCTACAAACTAAGGATGGCTCGACCTGGCGTCAGTTTCACTCGCAGTGAGTGATCTCATAGTAAGATACCATGAATAATAAGTTCTTATCATGATTCAATATTGGAAGGTTCTTTACGGATTCCCTCCAAGTTTGCGGATGGCTCTGTGCCCTGATCGCGGCCTACTTCGAGGTAGCTTTTTAGACCTTCTTTCCCCACCCTCATTGCCCTCTCAATCTCCTCCTCGCCTTCTCGCAGCATACCTTTACTATATCTCAGGGCCCCCTGCTGTCTTCTCTTTTCCTCATGTACTCTCTTTTCTCGTTCTGCAAGCGCATTTTCTCTTCGCTCTCGGTCCTCTTTTGTCCTTGTCTGCTCGATTTCTTCCTCCACGGACATTTCCGTGGTGGCTGGTGCAGCTGCCAAAGTGGAGATATATGCCTCTATGAGAGGATCACGCGTTGTTGGACTCAGCGAGATGTACCGTATGTCTGTAAGGATGGCAGTAGGCAGATCTGCTAGAGAAGAAGATCGATTCAGATGATGTAGAGGTATCGACTTCAGCAGCGTTGAGAGGTCCGACTTCAGTGTGCTCTCGGGAAGCTTCAAGCCTATAATGCGCTAGGGAGTCAATTGTGGTTTATGCACGTCCATGCGGTGGTGATCAACGTACGGCTGACGTGCTCTCTATACCATTTCTCTCGGTCCTTATCAGACACCTTGTTGTCTCGCATCTCGGGCTCCTTCTTATATTTTCGTCTGAACTCAGGCCAATAAAGCTTTGAACTAGCGTTCTTTTGCAGAAACGCAAGATACGGTATTCGTGGGTCTGATCTCTCTTGCTTCTCTCTTTGCTCCTTAAGCTTCTGGATTCTTTCCCGACCCCAATCAACCCAAACAGCTTTTCTCGATTTCATATGTGGTAGTAGAGTATATCGGTCGTCTTCTATGACTCGACCATCATCGATAATCTGTTCCCATGTGGTGTACGGGCTGATACCATAATCGTCCAGCATGTCCTTGAAGAGCGCGTGCGAGTCTTCCTCGGTCAGAGGAAGCCCTTCCACACCATCCTCCCGGTTTTCGCCGTTACCGTCAATGTACTCTCCCGTATCCAGGCCGTAGTCCTGATCCATAGCAGCAAGTTGGTATGCTATATCGTCCTCGCCAAACTCTACAGCCTGGTCTAGCTCGTCGTGGTCGACTTTTTGCCTCTTCGATGGTACGCCTTCATCCTCGTCGTCTGTCACCTCCACTTCTTCGTATTCATCACTGTCCTCACGTGGTGTTCTACGCTCGCCAGGCGTGGTGGAAGGATGTGCAACCTCCTGAGGGCTTCGCACGACGTTTGGGTCCTCTCCGACAATAGCAGCCATATCTTCCGTCTCGCTTCCCTCACCTCGTTCAGTTCTCTGTTTCTTCTCTCGCTCTATCCTATCATACTCGACAACGCCTTTCATGACTTCTGGAGGAAATTTCCAGAAGCTTTCATTCTTCTCTGGGTTGTAGACGAATCGCCTTCCGAGCTTTGTCGCCACGAGGAGCCAAGGCTCACAACCCGGCATCGCATGCTTGGACTTCGGTCTGTCTTCAGGTTGATGCCTTCGGCGATCCTGGTAGCCACGTCCACCCCGGAAATCTCCTCGTCCACGGTGACCACCTCGATGGGATTGGTGCTGATTCCCAAATGGAAGTGGCCCGGCGTACGCCCCTATGTTGATTTGGGCATTGTAGCCACCCTGGAATGCGTTCACAGACAACGGACTCTGTAGCGGTTTCGATGATTCTGACAGAGCTTTGGCAGAGGTTTGGGTCTGCGCGCTTGGTCGAGTGTAAGTGGACTGCTTTGTCGTCGCATTGTAATAGTATGAGTGCCCTAGAGTCACAGGAGCTTCAGTGTTTATCATGGCATATCGAGTGCTCAAACACCGAATACTCACCTGAAGGCGCTTTATGTTCGGACCAGCCTTGTGGTATGGGTGAGCTGGTGGCTCCTCGATGAGTAGACTTCAGCATGTTTGGCCTCTATGGAATGAAAGACCTCGCCACAATGACTGATCTCGAATACCATCATCCAGTTGACCCTGGTAGGAGTTGTGTTCAGCTGGTAGATCTTGGCTGCCATAGAGTAGGTTGTCCGCCGTATAAAGACTTGGCGTAGGATATGGTCTGCCGTAGTCTAGACCAAACGCGTAATACGCGAGCGCCTGGAGCTCTCATGGTGATGGTCAATCAGTGACTTCAAGTACCTAAGCCAACATTTTGATCGAAGCAACTGTGCCAACTACACATATCAACTATTTCTCAGTTGATCGAACGCCACAATGTCAAGACGCTACGACTCAAGAGTCTGTCTTCGCATGACTCCAAGAGTTACCGTTGAGCTCTTGCGCTAACATCATCTTGCAGACCACTATCTTCTCGCCAGAAGGACGTTTGTACCAAGTGGAGTATGCTCTGGAAGCCATATCGCATGCCGGTACAGCTCTAGGAATATTATCACAAGATGGAATCGTCCTGGCGGCAGAACGAAAGGTTACCAGTAAGCTGCTTGAGCAGGATACTTCTGCAGAGAAACTGTATATCCTGAACGAGTAAGTCGAATCCTGCTCCTAATTATAGTGTAGCTGTCTGACCTGTTTGTATTTACTAGCAACATGATTTGTGCCGTAGCTGGCATGACCGCCGATGCCAATATTCTCATCAACTACGCTCGTCAAGCCGCTCAACGATACCTCCTTACTTACAACGAAGACATACCATGCGAGCAACTGGTTCGACGGTTATGCGACCTCAAGCAAGGTTATACACAACACGGTGGTCTCCGCCCGTTTGGTGTCTCGTTCATCTACGCCGGCTATGACCCGCATCGTCAGTTCCAGCTGTATCAGAGTAACCCCAGTGGGAACTATGGAGGATGGAAGGCTACAAGTGTTGGCGCGAATAACGCCAGTGCACAGAGTCTGCTGAAACAAGACTACAAGGAAGAGTGTAACTTAAAGGACGCGTGCGGATTGGCTGTTAAGGTGTTGAGCAAGACGATGGACTCGACGAAGCTGAGTAGCGAGAAAAGTAAGCGATTGGACCTACTTTCCAACTAACAGACGGGTGGATTGCTGATTGAGGATATAGTTGAGTTCGCCACGGTGGGGAAAACCAAAGATGGCAAGATCTACCATCACCTTTGGGGTGCCGACGAGATCACAACTTTGCTGAAGGAGCATGGTTTGGCCAAGGAGGAAGACGCTGAGGCAGGCTAGCGAGCAGGAGCGACTCATACCGGGAAATTTTGGCGTGCATATCACGGCGGCTTGGCAGGGCTTGTAATAAGAATAGATGTTGTCCTACTTCCGAAGAACTTCTCACATGCGACATTCATATTTCCCTCCTGTTCAATGCATCAGTGTTGTTTCGAAATGTCCTGAAGGCATTTCCAATGGTCGACCCTGCTGCGCGGGCCATGAAGCGACCTTCGAAGCGTTTCTACGATGTTGCCCCTCTAGCAATCACAAGCTGAGCCCTGGTTCCCTCTGACCTCATTTGCGGAGCCCAGCTTGGAGACCACCTTACAGCCAGTCAGCAACACTGGAAGGGCTCAACAGGCGTCACTCAAAGGTTCCTCTACATGCACTGGTCTTGTGGTCCCAAGTCAAGGCGGGTATGTCCTATAACCCCAATGTCCTCCGATCTCGACTTGCCGACACACAGGTAGCTTGGCCCAAAATGCTCTGCAAGATGGACGTGTCTTTGATCGATAGGCGCAGCAGATGGAACTCTATTCAACAGGGAAGGATGACCAATCGGTCCAGATGAGCCAGTCACGCTTCGCCACGCTCCACATACCTACGGGTGAGGGTTGTGGTGCAGGATGTAAAATAATCAAGTACAAGCCAAACCATTAGGATGCTTCTCCCATTTGATCGGAAGCCTCAAGATATAAATAATAATACCCACTCTCTGAACTCTGGATTTTTCTCGGAAACCGAACGCTACGCCAAGACACAAATCAGGGCTATATAAGTACCCTCCAGGAAGCAGCACAACTAGGTTACATGATTCCGAAAAACATCTCTTGACAGCCATAATGCCAGCATGGGCGAAAATGGATCCCTTTGAAGCATGAGTAAGTGATCGCAATCGTTTACTGTAGGCACCAGCACTAACTATCCATGAGGTATTGCGTCTATGGAAGCATGCGTCAAGGGCTCGTTACCCTCTCGAATACAGAGACATAGCAGCCAAGGGTGCTTGAGCTTTGTCTTATCGAAGACCAGGGAGCACTCGTTATGACCTCTGGAACATGGTCTTGCTCAAGATATCCAGATCATATCCTCCCGCCCCGAAACGTGATGCCTGAGGAACTGGGGTCCCTCGTTTTGTGACTACCTCTTACAGAGCCTCATCGTGAGGAATGCCTAGAGGATTGACAGAGTGCTTTACGCTCCAACACCAAGAAGCGGACGATTGGAGTTCCTACCGCTTCCTGTTATTGTCAAATGTTGTCCGTGCTGCTGGCATTACTACTGTTACCCTACTGCACCCCACTGCAACCTCGTTTGTATTTGCCAGTACTGAGAGCTACGGCGGCGTTGTTGTGATCACGCTTGCCCCTCACGACGACTGCACATTTCCCCGGAAGCAGCACAGCAGCAACAACACGACAACATCACGACGTGTGCTGATGACTCCTCCATGCTCGACTTCTCCGGAGTGAAGCCTCTCGCCCCCAACTCAGTTGTTGATGAATGATGATGAAGTCAGTTCTGGGAATGACCGAAGCAGTGGATACTAACTTGGTTGGCTATTTTTGTGCCACGCCACGATGGCATTCTCCGACCGACCTATCTTCCGGCGGCTACGATTACATACGAGCAACGTGGCATATACTAATGTGAACAAGGTTTCATTTTCGGACGTACCTAACTCTTCAGGCAATGAGACTTCCTGAAAAGAGCGCCAGCGATCATTCTAACAACTCCGTCATGAAACGCAAAGTCCTATCCAACCCTATGAAGCTAAACCCTGCTCGGCCCCAGAAAAAGGAGAAATGAAGAAATGACTGGCCACGAGCAAACATTAGAAGAAAGAAGAGTCATAAAGTTGTAACCAGGGGCTAAGTTCTTTTGGTCTTTATCCAGTCCATCAAATCGCTTGGAGCCTCTTCTGACGCTCGCAGCCAAGCTCATATATCTCCCGGTCGAGGGATCGAATGATGTCGGTGGACCGATCGATGGAGGCTCGAAACTTGGTGCCCTCGCGTTGCCAGCGAGAGATCCGTTCGATCTCTGCAGCTCGGCGTCTCTGTTTCGTATCGATCTTGTCGCAAAGCTTGCATTTCTGGCCTTGGGGCACGGTCTGCATGATGAGTTTCATGCCGCACGTCTCGCCGGTTCGGTACTCTCTGTTGCAGTGCTGTCTGAAGTAGCCCCACTTCCAGTCGCCGCATGCGAATCGATACTGGTCGAAGAAGCACATGTTTCGACTTGTCCCTGCCGCCACGCAAAATTAGCAACCTCTACCGGTCGGAATGGAAAGGGCATCCTACTGCTACAGGTTTCTTGTCGAATCAACTTCTATCAGCTGAGCTTTCTGGATCGTACTACCGATGTGTTAGAGGGTTTGACACATTGCCGACTTGTGTCAACATACTGATTTTCTGTTGCTGTCCGCGTCCGTGGCCAACAAGAGCTTCAGGTAAGAGCTTCAGGGGTTTGAGGGCTCAAGGTGATTGGGCTCGATGAACGTCGACACTATTTGCTTGTGGAAGATCTGAGCGGTTCTTGAGACTCGACTAGATGAGGGACTGGCGGATGAAGAAAGAAGACGAAACAGAGGGTAGAAAGGCTGTATTTATATTGCAAGAGCTGGCACTTGGACTGCATTTGGTTCTCAATCCGGAGCAGGAAATCAATATCAACAACAACAACGGCACAACGTCTGATAGTCCTCGGAGTTCCGATCGTATGACGCCTTGTGTTTACCCCTCATCTTGGTCGAAGTTATTTTTCACGAAGCCAATGGAAAAGCAGAACACCATGTGTCTGTACCCTTGTCGTTCAGCTTGGCTGTCATCCTGGAGAGTCGGTGAAGCCCTGAAGCCACGGAAGCGCAACGGCCGAACACATCGTCCATCTTTCTCTTCGCTTGTACGCTCTGATGCGTTATACCTCCCCTGTCGTTATCGTGGCTGGACTAGTAATCTGCCGTGCAATGCGGGCGGATTTGCCTTTCTGTCTCTAGTGTATGCATCTTGTTGGTGCTCACCATCACGTGTGAGCTGAGCATTCCAGGTTTCCCTTAGTCTCCGTCAATACCACCGTCTTCTCCTCACATGAGTGGAGGATATTTTGATCCATCTTTAGTTTCCCGTCTGCATCCGAGCACGAGACCGCTCATCAAATTTGATTTGTTCATGCCGGCTCAGCTGCTATCCTTCCGGGCATGGAAATCTTTTTGTTTATTTCCATTCAGCTCGAGTGGCAGGTTAAGGGGGCGACGTCAGCTGCCGGATTGAGTTTCATGCCGTTCCATAGGCTGACAGGAGAACTTACCGGTGACGAGGCTGAAGTTTTGTCACTCCGATCTGCGAGGTCACAAACGGGTGTTTTCATCCGGGCTATACACGAGCAAGCATTCAAGGATCCGGGCATTCTCACCTCGCACTGATAACGATCCTTGCGGTTCAATTGTCAAAGTCAACAGACTGTACTTCGGTCCGTTGGTCCGGCTTCCTAGGGTTGGTGGTCATCTTACCTGACTTGCCTGTGTCGCTTTCTCTCAGGTTCAGCATCCTTTGCGCCGGCAACCATTATCCTTGTTTCTTAGTGTTGGAATCTGCGTTCAGACTGAAAGCACCTCCATTGTCGGTTTCCAGCTATCGTCGTCTCTCCACCTCGCCCACCAGGCTAATGCAGGATTCTCAGGCCGTGTCACCCGCATTAGTATTACAGTGTGAACATCAGGCCAGTTCTCGATCCCAATATCCAGCCCGTGCGTGCCGATCCACATCTACCAGGATGGAACAACAGCTAAGTTCAGCACGCTTCTGACGTGGCGGACTCGGTCTGGTCAGGATAGCTAAGTCACGGCTCCAAAACCATGCGCTTCCATCAATCGACGCAGTCACTAAACGCTCGGTCCTTCTCGCCTCCAAAACGGAAAAGAGGATCATCAGGATAGTGACCCCATCCATTTGCCAAGTGTCGGATTGTCGGTCGAGCATCTCTCGATAAGTTCTTCGCGTGGGATTATTTCAGAGTCTAAACACTGGCACTACGCCCGGATGGGTCCGGAAGCCGGTGACGATGGTGGAATTATTGTGGCGACATTGCGCACTTGATGTATCACGTCACAGAAATAGCCATTGATCCACTGGACGTTCATTGACAGGCAACCCAAGGCGGCAACAAAGCCCCATCGGTTGTGTGCAATGCTACCACAACAATGTCACCAAAATCATGCGCTAATAGGCTCCATGGCACGGCAAGAAAAAAGGGGCTGGGATGTGCGAGGGAAATAATGCCCTTGCGTGTTGGATGCTCTCGCTTCACTCCCTTTTCTGTGTTTTCCAACATCTCGAGCCCTGAGCAAGGCAAAACATAGCAAAGCTAGCGCCAATAGATGTCTATGCAACCCCCAACATGCTTCCCAAGCTAATAGCCGTCCTTACGGACTCGGCTCAAATCAAAGTTGAACACCATCAATTGTCACGTTCTATCACGATTGCGACGTCGTTGGATTTTACTATATGCACGCCCGTTTTTTGCCATGCTACTCGTACCCAGCTCCTGGGTCGTACTCACCTCAGGTGAGCAGCGACAGCTGCGCGCACGCAACTAGCCGTACAGCGGCCGGCAACAAATGAGCGACGGAGATGGGTGTATGGAAAAATTAAGGTGTAAGCGTCCAGGTGGTGGGAGTTGATGTCGGTGGCCTGATTGGTGGAGATCCATCGTGTAGATCATCGGCGACTGCGTCACTAACGACGCACCTACGGTCCTATGGAGTGTGGGTGTCATGCAGAAGGCGCGGCAGTCATTGGATGGTGGTATACCAGGTAAAGGTCATATTTGCAACCTCTTACGTGACGCGTAGAATTTCCCGCACAGTGCTTCGATAGATCCCTGCTACGGTTACTAATGACACGCGTACCACCTTAGAGGCACAATTATTACCTACCTGATACCAAAACAAATAAGGAGAAGGAGAAAGGAAGATTTGGAGAGATATGCAAGGCTAAGTAAGCATGCCGTCGTTTTGAGTTACTCGACTGCTGGATTTAGATTACTCGTACGATCTCGCAACAGGCGCTTCGAGACCAGTAATCGATGAAGGCAAGGGATCTTGGGTCATGGATCACATTCATACGACTTGTTATCATCAGCATCAGCAAGACTTGTACGCCATTCCCTTCACCTCAACCGGCCGGTCTCTCGCTTTCAGCCTCGTCTCGACATACTTCATCACCGGGGCCTTGTTATTATTCAATGTATATGCCTCCAATACTTGTATCCAAGCAAGGTGGCACAAGAGAGACATATTATATAGCTGCCCTATGTATTGGAGGGTTGTGGAAAGCATCTCTATAGAAGGAAGTCCAATGACGGTGGAGAAAAGTGTTTATACAATGCAAGGAGGCTCGGTCGAAAAGTGGTTACATCAGCATGATCATTACTGTGCCTTGCCTCGACTTGATGTAATTGTCCATAAAACATTGGGAGGGCGGAAAAACCCATTGTAAACACTTGATATATTATTATTGTCGTGATATGTGATGGCGGCGTGTTGTTGTTGTTGTTGTTGTTGCCTGTGGGGTCCACGTAAGTTAGTACGTACGTCTCGAACCCCAACCCCGCCATCAACACCTCCGACCATCAACCCTCCCCAACTCACCACCATCCGTCACCCCACCATGGCCGTCACCAACCTCAGCACAGCCCTCCTAGACATCTGCGACGAGCTCCTCCTCCACATCCTCGCTTACCTCGAAATCCCCGAACTCCTAGCCTGTTCCAGGGTACGCGGGGGGGGGGGGGGGGGGGGGGGGGGGGGGGGGGGGGGCGGG
>JAABUY010003862.1_pt1 | contig 16111 bp, 16 predicted proteins | sample 5560271 | NCBI WGS metagenome assembly JAABUY01 (sample SAMN10711886, study PRJNA513374) | rock metagenome | isolation source: Antarctica rocks | place: Antarctica: Victoria Land, University Valley
CCGCTCTACCTCGGCTTCTTCCAGTTCGTGCACAACGCGCGCCGACGCGGCAAAGCCCTGCTTGGCGCCCTCATCGCCGCACTCATCAGATGATCAAAGCCAACACCCCGGAACCCGACAAGAGCCATTGGGGTAACGGCGGCGCTGCTGCTGACCGGCGCGCCGTTCGGCTTCGTCGCGACGCTCGGCTTCATCGCGCTGGCCGGGATCATCATGCGCAACAGCGTCATCCTGGTTGATCAGATCGAGCAGGATATCCGCGGGGGCAGTACGCCAGCCGAGGCGATCGTCGAGGCCACCGTCCGCCGCTCCCGTCCGATCGTGCTGACGGCGGCGGCAGCGATCTTCGCCCTGGTGCCGTTGGCGTTCTCGGTGTTCTGGGGACCGATGGCGATCGCGATTATGGGCGGGCTGGTCAGCGCGACGGTGCTGACGCTGTGCTTTGTCCCAGCGCTGTATGCCGCCTGGTCGCGGGTGGACCGCAAAACGGCCACCGCGACGCGCGCCGGAGCGCTACGGGCTGAAACGAAGGGCGCTATGCCGGCGTGAGCTAAGACGCGCCGACATTGCCCTGGAAGTCGCAATAGACGCTGACCGGAGTGCCGTTGCGCATCGCCTTGCCGCGCCAGATGCCGGTACGGTCCTTTTGCAGACCGCTTACTTGCGCGAAGCCACCGGCTTCGATGCGGCGGCGTGCCTCGACCATGGTGAAGCTGTTCGAGCCAGGGACCGGAGCGGCCGAGGTCTTCCGGTTGGCATCGGATGTCGTGACCGCGGGCTGGCTCGGGTTGTTGTTGTTGACCTCGTTCCGCGGGCCCTCGGTGCCGAACTTGCCGCCGAACGTGCTCATGGCGCCGCGGGGCGCGGGCGTCGCCTCACCCGGGACCACGCCGGTGACCGAACCGGCGCGCCCGATGGTGGAGGGCGTGCCGGGTGCGATGTAAACGGTTCCGTTGGATTTCGGGGCCTGTGCCACGGCCACGCTGCTGATCAGCGCCGCCGCCAATCCAAGGTGAAGTGCCTTCATGGGATAGTGCCTCCTGATACGATCACCGGCGAACGCGGCCTGCGCAGGCCGGTTGCAATCACAGGAACGGCAGTGGGTTCAAGCACCCTCTACGGCAGCGGCTGCGGCGTCCAAGGCGGCGGCAGCCGCCGCGGGTCCCTAATTGAACGCTGCTTCCCGAATCTGCCTCAGCCAGAGCCAACCCGCGCCAGCGCCGCCCGGCCGATCTGACCGAGCGCCAGGTCGTCCTGCGGCGGCTGGAACAAGCCGGCGCGGGCGTCGCGGAAGTATCGCTCCAGCGGCAGTTCCTTCGTCAGGCTGAACCCACCGGCGACCCGCAACGCCTTCTCCGTCGCCTCGCAGGCAGCGTTGGTGCACAGGTACTTCGCCATGGCGATCCGCGGACCTAGGTCCGGCCGCAGCGCCGGATGGTCCACCCAGGCCCGCGCCGTCTCGTGCAGCACGGCCCGGGCGGCGGACAGCACCGCTTCCATCTCGCCGATCCACTGGATGATGTGCGGCTGCTCGGCGATCGGCCGGCCCAGCGACGGCGGCACTCGTTCCCGCGCGTAGTCGCAGGCGGCGTCCAGCGCGGCCTGGCCCACGCCCAGATACACCGCCGCGATCGGCAGCGCCCAGCCGTTGGTGCCGGGCCGGTTGCGGCCGCCGGCGCCGATCACCACCCGCTCCACGATGCGCTCGTCCGGCACGAACACGCCGTCGTAGAACACATCGCCGTTGCCGCAGCCGCGCAGGCTCAGGCTGCCTTCCCAGGTGTCCACGATGCGCAGGCCCGGCGAGCCGCCCTCGACGATGGCGCTGCACATCGTGCCCTGCGGCGCGCCCTCCTCTGGCGGCAGCACGGCAGCGGTCACCAGCCAGCGCAGCGCCGGGGCGCCGGTGACGAAGATCTTGTGCCCGAACAGCCGCCAGCCGCCGGCAACACGCTCGGCCCGCATCGACGGCACGCCGCCGCGCGAGATCGACCCCAGCTCCGGCTCGGTGACGCAGTTGTTGACCATGCCGCCGTCGGCGACCACCCGGCGGGAGATGTCCGCCAGCACGTTCTCCGGCCAGGCCCGGCTCTCATAGGCGCGGCCCAGCACGCTGATGAGCATGCCCGTCACCAGCGCCGTCGAGGCGTCGCCGCGCGCCAGCACCTCCTGCGCCAGCACCATTTCGAACACATCCGCACCGCGGCCGCCGTATGCCTTGGGGATCAATAGGCGGTCGTATCCGGCGGCATGCAGCTCCGGATAGTTCTCGTGCGGGAAGCCGCCGTTATTGGCCTGCGGGCTGAACCGGGTGGCCAGGCCCTCGGCCAACGACATGATCTCGACTTGGCGCGGCGTGGGGGCCAGCAGGCCGGGCATATGCGTCACGCTGCGGTTTCCTTCGCGATAGGGCCACTGAAGCCAGCGTCCGATCCGCCCAAATACGCCTCGCGGATTTTCGGGTTGCGCGCCAGGTCGGCGGCCGGACCCTGCAGGATGATGCGGCCGGTTTGCAGCACGTAGGCGTAATGGGCGATCTGCAGGGCGAGGCTCGCGTTCTGCTCGACCATGAACACCGTCACGCCCTCCTTGTTGACCGTGCCGATCAGCTCCAGCACCCGGTCCACATAGAGCGGCGACAGACCCATGGTCGGCTCGTCCATGCAGAGCAGCCGCGGACGGCCCATCAGCGCGCGGGCCATGGCGACCATTTGCTGCTCCCCGCCCGACAGCGTGCCGGCGCGGTTGCCGAGCCGCTGATGCACGCGGGGAAACAGCTCCAGCATGCGATCCAAGTCGCGGGCGATCTCGGCCCGGTCGCTGCGGGCGAAGGCGCCCATCAGCAGGTTCTCCCGCACCGTCATGGAGCCGAACAGCCGCCGCGCCTCCGGCACGCTGCCGATGCCGCGGCGGATGACCTGCGGGGTGGGCAGGCCGGTGATGTCCTGGCCATCGAAACGCACGTGCCCGGCGCGCGGACGCAGCAGGCCCAGGATGACCTTCATCGTCGTCGACTTGCCGCTGGCGTTGCCGCCCAGCAGGCAGACGACCTGGCCGGCGCGCACGGCGATATCCAGGCCGAAATGTACCTGCACGGGACCATAGAACGTGTCCACGCCCTGCAGCTCGAGCAGCGGCGCGGTCACACCAGTTGCTCCCCCATGGCGCGGTTGCCGAGGTAGGCCTCGATGACCGCCGGGTCGGCGCGCACGGCGGCGGGTGGGCCCTCGGCGATGACCAGGCCGTCATCCATCGCGACTACCCGGTCGGACAGCCGCATCACCAGGTCCAGCTTGTGCTCGATCAGCAATATGGTGCGGCCCTCCCCTTTCAGGCCGCCGATGATGGCGGCCATCTCCGCGGTCTCGCTCTCGTTCATGCCGGCGGTCGGCTCGTCCAGCAGCAGCAGGCGCGGATGCAAGGCCAGCGCGCGGGCGATCTCCACCCGGCGGCGATTGGCATAGGACAGGGTGTAGGCCGGCTGCTCCAGCCGCGGCGTCAGCCGGTCGCCGAACAGCGCTACAATGGCTTCAACTTCGGAGTTCAGCGCCGCCTCTTCCCGCGCCACCGACGGCGGTCGAATGAGGACGGCCAGCAGTTCCGTCAACGCGCCCAAGCCGGGCAGCCGCGGCTTGGCTGCGCGCAGCCGATGGTGCGCACCGACCAGCACGTTGTCCCGCACCGAAAGGTTGGCGAACACCCGGCCGTGCTGGAAGGTGCGGGCCAGGCCGAGCGCCGCGATCCGTTCCGGCGCCCAGCCGGCGATTGCGATGCCGCCGAATGCGATGCTGCCGCCATCCGGCGCGTCATGGCCGCTCAGCAGGTTGAACAGCGTCGTCTTGCCCGCGCCGTTCGGGCCGATGATCGACAGGAACTCGCCCTCGTGCAGAACCAGGTCCACGCCGGCCACCGCATGCACGCCGCCGAAGCTGCGGGTGACATTACGCGCTTCGAGCAGGGTCATACGGTGCCCAGCACGCCCTGCGGACGGAAGCGGATCAGCAGCAGCAGGACCGCGCCGTAGATCAGCATGCGATACTCCGCCGTGCCGCGGAACATCTCTGGTAATGCCGTCAGCGCCACGGCGCCGAGGATGGCGCCGAGCACGTTGCCCATGCCGCCCAGGATGACCATCGTCAGCGCCGAGATCGACACGGTCGAGGTGAAGGTCTCGTTGTTGATATAGGAATAGAGATGCGCCGCGATCGCGCCGCTGATGCCGGCGGAGAAGCCGCCCACGGCGAACGCGATCCCCTTGTAGCGGTCGAGGCTGACGCCGTAGGCGCGCGCCGCCACGTCGTCGTCGCGGATCGCCCGGAAGGTCCGGCCCAGATGCGAGCGCAGCAGCCGCGCCTGCATGAGCGCCAGCACGATCAATACCGCCAGGCACACCCAATACGACGCCTGCGGGCTGTCCAGCTCGACCGTGCCCACGGCCAAGGGCGGGATGTTGGAAACGCCGATCGGGCCGCGCGTCAGGCTTTCCCAATTCAGGATGACCAAGCCGACGATCTCGCCGATGCCGAGCGTAGCGATCGAAACATAGTGGGAGCGAAGACGAAACGCGGGCGCCACCAGCGCCGTGCCGATCAGGGCGGTCAGGATCCCGGCCGCAGGCACGCTGGCCCAGATCGGCCAGCCGGAGTCCAGCGCCAGCAACGCAGAGGCGTAGGCGCCGATCAGCAGCAGCGCCGCGTGCCCGAGCGACACCTGGCCCAGCGTTCCCGCCACGAGCGTGAGGCTGATTGCGAGCATGGCGGCAAGCCAAGCGTTGGTCAGCACCTGGAGCACATAGGGAATGTCCGGCCATAGCGGCAGCGCGGCTGCGGCGATGATGGCGCCGACGACAAGCCAGGGCGGCACCCGCACGACCCGGCTCGGCGCGATGAAGGTGCCGGTCATCGGCTCCGGTGGGGCGGACCGGGCGCTGGCGAACAGCCCGTTCGGCCGCAGCACCAGGATCAGCAGCAGCAGCGCGAAGCTGAACAGGTTGCGATACGACGACCCGAACAGCGCGACGCCGTAGCTTTCGGTCAGCCCCAGCAGCAATGACCCGGCGATGGCGCCGGGCACGTTGCCCATGCCGCCGATCACCTGCGCGACCACGCCCTTCAGCGTGGCCTGGAAGCTCATGGCCGGGTCGATATGGTTGAAATACATGCCGACCAGCAGCCCGGACAGGCCGCCGAGGGCAGAGGCGATGGCGAACACCGTGCGGTTCACCGCGTCGGTGTCCACGCCCATCTGCCGCGCCGCGTCGCGGTCCTGCGCCGTGGCGCGCACCGCCCAGCCGAGTTTGGTGAACCGCAGGAAGCCGAACAGCACGGCCGCGCTGCCTAGCCCGGTCGCGTCGATCAGCACGTCCAATGCCCCGATCGTGCCGCCGCCGACGGCGATGCGCCAGCTCGGCAACGGCGAGGGCAGCGCCCGCGGGTCGGGGGTGAACAGGATCTGCAGCAACTGGTCCAGCACGAGGCTGATGCCGATGGTCGCCAGCAACGGCGCGATCCGGGGCGCGCCGGCGAGCGGCCGCAGTCCCAGCCGCTCGATTGCGACGCCGAGCCCTGCGCAGACGACGATCACGACCGCTGCGGTAAGGGCCAGCGGCGCGTGCAGGTAGGTGAAGCAGGCCCAGCCGACATAGGCGCCCACAGCGTACACCGAGCCATGGGCGAAGTTGATCAGATGCGACACGCCGAAGATCAGCGCCAGCCCGACCGCAAGCAGCGCGTAGATGTTGCCGATGATCAGGCCGTTGATCGTGTAGTCGAGCCAGGACGACACTCAGGCCGTGCCGGGCGCGGTCACCCAGCCGCCGCGCGCTGGCCGTCCCAGACCAGGAACTTGCTGTCGCGCACCAGCAGCAGCTTATAATTTGCCCCCCGCACCCGGCGCGTCTTCGGATCGAACGACACCTTGCCATAGATGACGCTCGGCACGTCGCGTATTTCGGTCAGGCCGGCCTGCATAGCCTCGCGGGTCGTGCCGGAGCGCTCGCACAGCGCCGCGAACAGCACCATGGTGTCGTAGGCGCCGGCGCTGAAGCTGTCCGGCTCCGCCTCGTACTTGGCCCGGTAGCGTTTGACGAAGTCCTGCACCTCCGGCCGCGGGTCGCCGGGGAAGAACGTGGACATCACGTAGTCGCCCTCGACCCCGGCCCCGCCCAGCTCGATGAACTTCGGCGAATAGTTCGAGGTCCCGGCCAGGACCGTCAGCGTCAGCCCGGTGTCGCGCGCCTGCCGGCTGATCAGCGCGCCGTCCGCATAGTAGGACAGCAGCACCAGCCCGTCCGGCTTGCTGTCGCGTGCGCGCACCAGGGTGGGGCGGAAATCCTGCTCGGCGGACAAATAGCCCTCGACGGCCGCGACCTCCATGCCGAGGCCCGGCGCCGCCTTCAGGAAGGCGTCCTTGGCCGTGCGGCCCCAGTCGGTGTTGAGGTGCAGCACCGCTGGGCGCTTGAACCCCAGCTTGGAGGCAAACTCCGCCAAATGCGGCTGCTCCTCCGCCTGATCGGTGGAGTTGGACCACATATGGTCGCCCCCCTTGGTGAAGTCGGGGTGCGAGTTGGTGAAGCCGAACTGCACGAGCTTGGCACGCTGGTAGATCGGCGACGCGGCCATCGACGCCGGAGACGAGAAATCCCCGAGCTCGATGATGACGCGCGGGTCGGCGACCAGCTTCTGCGCAACGGCGACGGATTGCCGCGGGTCGGACTGGCTGTCCTGGAACTCATATTGGATCGGCCGTCCCTTCACTCCGCCGGCGCTGTTGATGCCATCGAGCGCCAGGTCGAAGCCGCGCTTCCACTGCGCGCCGTATTGTGCGTTCGGCCCAGTCAGCGGACCGCTGACCCCGGCGGTGATTGGCTCCGCGGCGTGGGCGCGAATGGCCGGCAAGGCGGCTGCGGCGGCGAGCAGGGTGCGGCGGGAAAATAGCACTGGGAGCATGGCCGGTCTCCGGGGTTGCTGCGGTGCCATAAGGCTACGGCAGACCGGGCTGAATGCGATAGCCCCGCCGTAGTTCCTAGTTAGGCGCCCCTCCGCCTGGTGTCGGGCAGGAACGCCGTCAACAGGCCGATCGCTGGCAAGTAGGCGCACAGCGCATAAACGTGCTCGATGCTCGTCGCATCCGCCAGCCTGCCCAGCACCGCCGCGCCGAGCCCGCCCATGCCGAAGGCGAAGCCGAAGAACAGGCCGCCGACCAGGCCGACGCGCCCCGGCAGCAGGTCCTGCGCATAGACCAGGATGGCCGAGAAGGCGCTGGCGAGGACCAGGCCGATCGGCACCGTCAGGATCGTCGTCCACAGCAGGTTCGCGTGCGGCAGCGCCAGGGTGAACGGCAGCACGCCGAGGATGGAAACCCAAATCACCCGCTTGCGCCCGAAGCGGTCGCCGAGGGGTCCGCCGACGACGGTGCCGACCGCGACCGAGCCCAGGAACACGAACAGCAGCAACTGCGCCGTGTCGATCGCCACGCCGAACCTGTCGATCAGGTAGAATGTGTAATAGGTGCCAAGGCTGGCCATGTAGAAATACTTGGAGAAGATCAGCGTCAGCAGGATTGCCACCGAGGCAATCACCCGCGCCCTCGACAGCGGCGAGATCAACAGCGCCACGGCCGGCGCGCGGCGACGTTCGGCTACCCGGCGGCCATACCAGCGCCCGACCATCGCCAGCACCGCCATCGCCAGCAGCGCCGCCATCGAGAACCAGGCGATGCTGGATTGGCCGTGCCGCACCACCACGAAGGCGGCCAGCAGCGGCCCGATTGCCGAGCCGGCGTTGCCGCCGACCTGGAACACCGACTGCGCCAGCCCATGCCGCCCACCCGACGCCATGCGGGCGACGCGGGAAGACTCTGGATGAAACACCGCCGACCCAAGCCCAATCAGCCCGGCCGCCAGCAGGATTGCCTGGAAGCTGCCGGCCACTGACAGCAGCAGCAGCCCGGCGAGCGTCGAACCCATGCCGGCCGAGAGCGAGAACGGCATGGGGCGCCGGTCGGTGACCAACCCCACCACCGGCTGCAGCAGCGACGCGGTCAGATAGAAGGTGAGCGAGATCAGCCCAACCTGGCCGAAGTCGAGGGCGAACTTCGCCTTTAGGATCGGATAAACCGCAGGCACCAGCGACTGCATGAGGTCGTTCAGCAGATGCGAAACGCTGATGGCCAAAAGGATACCAGCAACCGGACCGGTTTTGGTAACCGGCGGCGCAGCCAGCACACCCGGATCGATCGATGTCTGGCTCATGCGTTGCTACCGTATCCCATCGCCCTAAGAATACGCCAAAACAGGCCGGCGCCGGCGACGGTTCCCAACATGGCTCCTATGCCCGGGCTTTGACGCCGGTGCACCCGTCATTGTCGGCGTCACCGACATACGCCTGCAAGGCTCGGCTGACGGGCGGACGGCGCTCCTAACACGGATGGCTTGGCCGCCCGGCCCTCGCGTCAGGCGACCGTGCGCTAGCCCACAGTAGCTCTGACTGTATCAGAGCTACTGTGGGCTAGCATTTGTTCGAACGACCAATTTTGCCGCCCTGACCGGCAACGCAAGCGCGTTTCCAGTCAGGACGGCATTGGTCTAGCTGCAGAACGATGCCACCGCGGCGGTGTGACGCGGCGCTACTTCGCCCGCACCATCTGTCCCCTGACTTCGCCGGCCGGGTTCGCGGCGGTATGCACATTCGCATACCACTTGCCCGCCATCAGGTCGGCCACCTGCGGGTCCGTGAGCGTAGCCGTACCCTGGATCGGGCTTGTCGGCGTCGGGAATGGCAGGACGACGCCGGCATTTGCGCCGGGTTCAGCGGGACCATGGAAGTGCGCCGCCGTCGCTGGGCCAGACAGCCCGGTATACTCCGCGCCATAGGTCAGCACCTTGGTCGCCGTATCGAGCGAGGCGGAGGCGGTGCCCTTGCCGCTCGTCGTCTTTGCCGGAACCTCTGTCGCACCGCTCAATGCGGCGTTGAACGCCACCGTTTCGGCTTGGGCTGCCCCGCAGAACAGGCAGGCGGCACCGAGCATCAGAATGGAACGAAACATGGAGTTCTCCTTTAATGTATTCGCTTCTGTAACCTAAGCCGCCCTAAAAGTCCTACCAGGCCTCGTCGCGGCGGCTGGCTAACCCGGTCCAGTCTTCTGGCGCCGGTTATCCGGGGCCTTCGAAATCCGGTCGCGCTCACCCCGCGCAGCCTCGTTCTGCGCGATCAAGGCCCGGCGCTCCTGCAGCAGATTATCGCGCTCCTTCGTCAGCGCCTCGCTTGCCGCCGCGGCCGCCTTGAGCCGTACCGCCTGGCTGTCTTGCTCCGTTTTCCGCCGGGCCACGTCTTGGGTCAGCAGGTCACGCTCTTTCTTCAACATGCGGCACTGTTCATCCAGCACCCCCATCTCCGCCGAGGTCGCCCGCACCTTCAACTTCATCGAATTTTGCTCCGAGCGAAGCGCATCACGCTCCGCCTCGAGTCGCCTAACCTCTGGGATCAACTGCAGAAGGCGAAAGAGCAGGCTCAAGCTGGTATCCCTTCCTGCCGGCGGCCGTGCTGACGCAACCGCTCAGGCCTAATGCAGACTGCTATAGCGCGGACCAGCCTAGCGCAGAATGAGACAATGATAAGGCCGGAGTGACGCTCGCGCATCCTATCTCGCGCATCCTATAACGGCGGGCCAGCAAGAGCCATCCCCGTCGCGAACACCGGAGCCGCTACGGCGCCGCGCTCACCTGGATCACTTCTGGAATCGCTCTCGGCGTCGCCGCATCGCTGCTGCCGACCTTGGACGCTGACAGTGACGGTTCGGTGCGGGCATACTGCGCCTTGAGCATGGCGCCAGCAGCGGCATAGGTGTTCGCGACGGTCATCGGCCGGCCATCGTGCGCCAGCAGCCCTGCGTTGCGTATCACGTCAAAGCTTGCGATTTCGAGGCTCGACTCTGAGGGATGCTCGGCGACAGCGGCCAGGAAACGCGCCGCCCCGGTCGGGCCGAGCACATGCAGCAGATAAAGGTCGGCAGGCGTGACGCTCCGGCCGAGCCGGTCCTGCATCGCCGCAGTCTGCTGGCGCATATTCTGCGCAGCGAGCTTCGCCGACAGCACCGGGTCGCTGCGCAGCCTGAGGATTGCTGCCCGCATCCCCCTCTCGGACACGACGAGCGCGCCGGACTGGTCCTTTTGGATGGCGGCGGCATAACCGCCGACGTCGTGCTGCGATCCATAGTTGCGGACGACCTGGAGCCAAGTTTCCGTCGTGAACTGCAGCAGCCCCTTCGCCGACGAGTGGCTGTTGCGCGCATCCGATTTAAACCGGCTCTCGCGCCAGGCGATCGCGGCAAGCAGTTGCGGGTCGACCCCCGACTCGTGCGCCGCGGTCTGTATCGCATCCACCACCACTGGGGGAATCTGCGGTTCGTCCCAGGTCGCATTGACGAGCGGAACGGCATCCCGATGCATGGTCCCGGCGTAATGGGCGGCGCTGCGAACCGGACGGATGCGGGCAACGGACCGCTGATGCTGACCGCGTTTTGTCAGGCGAATGGGCCTGGCCGATGCCCTTGCCGTGCCGCTGTGCCCATGGTGCGCGCTATGGCGCGGGGCAGCGGATGCTGGAAAACTGGTCAGGCAGGTGATGCTTGTGGCCGCAACCGTGGTCAAGGCGAGCGATAGGCGGCCGAACCCATGCAGCAACGCGGCAAGCCGGCCACGCGGATCGCCATTGTTTCGGCGCATCAGGCCCTCGCTTCTCAACCATCGAGCGTGAGCTGCGACAATCGCAGCGCTGCAGATTGTTTGGTTCGGTGTCGGAGGTCGGTAAGATGACGTCACAGCCGTAAGATCGGTTGCGTTACCTTCAGTTAAGTGAGCTGTCACTCCTTACAATCTACACGGGCAAAATTGCGAAAACGATTACGTTGATCAACTATGACGTGATTCTGAGGCCCAGCCTTACAACCAGATGGCTGTCATCACGCCGATGACTAGTAGTTTTGATTTCGCATCATGATGATGCCGCATTCATCAGATTATCAACCGGCTTGCTTGAAAGTCTCGATCATCCAAACCCAACCGACGCTGTTATGCTCGGACGTGTGAAGCTTCGTCCCTTACTGTGCTGCTTCAATTGCAGAGCGGTGGCCCGACGGTTCAGGACGGTCGAGATCGCCTTGGATCAACCTTCCTGAACCCGGGGATGAAGGACTACCCAGCGCGGGCCAGCGGCGCGTCGGCATAGACCGCCTGCTCGAACCGGTCGAGCAGCGCCAGCACGCGCGCATCGGCGAAGGGCAGGATCTGCGTCATCAGCACGCCGGCGACGCCGCGCTTGGGATCGATCCAATAGTAGGTGTTGGCCAGCCCCGCCCAGTTCATGCTGTCCGCGCTCCGCCCGCCATCGACGTCGTGCGTGTTCAGCATGAAGCCGAGGGACCAGCCCTTGTCATGACCGGGGAAGAACTCGGCGTCATTGGTCGCGAACGGGACGGCGGTCGGCAGGCGCTTGACCCGGATTGGATGGATCGCATCCCTCGACATATGCGCGACCGTCGCCTCGCTGAGCACGCGGACGCCATCCAGCGTCCCGCCATTCAGGATCATGCAGCAGAACCTCAAGTAGTCGGGCGCGGTGCCATAAAGCCCGCCGCCGCCCATGTGGAACTCGGGCTCCTGCTCGACCTCCAGCGGGATCGACGACAGGCCGCCATCCTCGCCGCGCACGGCCATCGCCACCAAGCGTGCGCGCTGCGCATCCCCGATGCGGAATGCGGTGTCGTGCATGCCGAGCGGCGCGAGGATGCGGTCGCGCATGTAGTCGGCCAGGCGCTGGCCGCTCACCGCCTCGATCGCCTTGCCCGCCCAGTCGATGCCGGTGCCATACTCCCAGGCATCGCCGGGATCGGCCACAAGCGGGGTCTCCAGCGCAGCGTTCTCGCATGTCAGAATGCCCGGCGTCCCCGCATACGCCATGTAACGCACCATGTCTTCCCGCCACATGTCGTAGGCGTGGCCGCTGGTATGGGTCAGCAAATGCCGGAGGGTGATCGCGCGGACCGCCGGGCGAAGCTGCGGAGCGCCGTCGCCGTCGAAGCCGGTCAGCACCTGCGGGTCCTGGAGCTGCGGCAACACGCCGCCGATCGGCGCGTCGAGCGTGAGTTTCCCTTCGTCGACCAATTGCAGCGCGCAGGCGCTGGTGATGGCCTTGGTCATCGACGCGATCCAGCAGACGCTGTCCGGCGTCATCGCGTCGCCGGCCTCGCTGCGGACGCCGGACGCCCCTATGTAGCTGACGCCCTGCGCCGTGCCTGCGGTGGCGACGACGCCGCGCACGTCGCCGCGGCTGACGGCCAAAATCTGGTCAATGGATTGGCTCATTTCCGTTTTTCTCCCCAGGCCAGCACCGCGGCCGTCTGGGGAGCGTAGAGTTAAACGGCCGCAGCGGGCAACGCGGCCTGGTTCGTGGCGGTGTAGATCCAGCAGGCGGCGTCGAGCGACGGCCGGCCGCCACCGGCCCGGTCGCGCAAGGCGTCGCGCACCGCATCCACTGCACGCTCGCGTGTCGCCGCATCGACGTCGCGTAGCAACGCCGAGGCCGGGCCAGCCTGGACAACGAACTGGACGGCTGCCTCCAGCGCGTCATCTGCGCCGGCCGCGCTGATCTCCAACGGCGCGTCGACCGCTGCGCTCGCGATCTCGGTAAATCCCGCCTGGGCGAGGATCGCACCGACGCGCGCCGCGTCCGCGAAGGCGAATGGTCCCGGCGCGTCCGGCGGCATGGCGGCGGGGGCCGGAACCACTTGGAGCATCGCCGCGCGTGGAACCGCCACCCAGGCATTTTCCGGCATCGGCCGCCAGCACACCATCGCCAGCCGCCCGCCCGGCCGCAGCGCCCGGCGCAGGTTGCGGAACGCGCCGACCGGCTCGCCGAAGAACATGACGCCGAAGCGGGAGATGAGCAGGTCATAGGCGGCGGCGGCGAACGGGGCCGCTGCCGCGTCGGCCTCTTGCCACTCTATTGCGGCTTGCTCGCCATTCCTGGCGCGCGATCGGGCACGCTCGAGCATCGGCCGCGATACGTCGACTGCGAGTATGCGCCCCTCGGCGCCGAGCTGCCCTGCCAAGGTCAGGCTGAGCTCGCCGCAGCCGCAGCCGATGTCGATCGCACGCTCACCGGGGCGCGGCGCTGCGCGCTCGATCAGGGCCGCGGTAAAAGGCCGGAATGCCCGGTCGAGACGCTCCTGGCTATCGACCCATCTGCGCCCGACGTCGCCGTTCCAATACTCAACCTGGTCGATGTTGTCCGGTGCTGTCGTGGTCATAGCGTGCCTCCCTGGCTTCAGCGGCGGTTCAAAGCTGATGATGCGCCGCTGGGCCCAGCACAGCCTCCCGCATGCGCGCCTGCAGCACGGCGCCCTCACGCGGCGGCAGCACCAGCGGCAGGGTGCCGGCGTCGATCTTTGCCAAAGCGAACAACGGGCCGTTCCCGGCATGGATCGCGGCGCGCAGGCCGGCGACCTGCTCCGGCGCCGTCACCAGCATCGTGCGCCCGAACCCGGCGCCGCGCGCCATCGCGACCAGGTCGACGCCGTGCTTCGTATGGGTTTCCTGCATCCCGGTCTCGCCGTAGTGCTCGTTGTCCTGCACCAGGATCGCGAGATTGGGCGGACGCCGCACCGCGATGGTCGCGAGGCTGCCCAGGCCCATCAGCATCTCGCCGTCGCCGGTAATGACCAACACAATGCGGTCCGGCTGGGCCAGTGCTAGGCCGAGCCCGACCATCGCCGCCCCGCCCATGCCGCCCCACAACGGCAGGTTCTCCGGGCAGTCGCCCACGGCTGTGATGTCCCAGGCCGGGGCGCCCAGCCCGGCAATCACCAGCATGTTGCCGCGGTCGGCCAGCACGGCGCGGCACAGCTCCCGCCGGTCCAGCTTTCCTGATTGAGCAAGCATCTCCACCGTCTCAGTCCTTGCCGAACGTCTTGGCGCCGAGCACGCGCTGGCCGATCAGCGTCGCGGTCGGGCGGAACGTGTTGAACGCCATACGCAGCGTGGCGTCGACCGTGGGCGCCACGTCCTCGGGCCGGTCGGCGCGACGCACCACGGCGCCCATGGCCTCCAGCACCGGCTGCGTCGCGTTGCCCATTGGCACCTGCGCCGGGTTGAACTCGCCGAAATCGCCCCGCATGGTCACGATCATCGCCAGCGGCGTACGGTGCGTGACGCTCAGCGACAGCATGTTGACGCAGTTGCCCACCCCGGAGCTCTGCATCAGCAGCACGCCCTTCTGCCCGCCCAGCCAGGCGCCGCACAGCATGGCGACGCCCTCCTCCTCGGTGGTCAGGGTCACGACCTGCATGGCGTCATCGGCGAGGCACCGCCGGATCAGCCGCGAGTGCCCAGCGTCCGGCACCAGCGCCACCTGTTTGATGGAATGAGCTTTCAGAAGGTCGAAAATTTGGTCCGGCCATGCTGCTACGGTGTCTGGCGCGCTTTCGATCTGCTCGGCTCGCATAAACCCCCCGGACGCCGCTTGGCACAGCTCAGTTATAGCCAGTAATCGTCGCGAGCGGAAACGACGCAGCCGTCCGTCGTCAGCGAATCGTCGCCTCGACCGCGGCGCGCAGCTCCGGCGTGACGTCCGGCAGCACGCCCCACCACGCCTCAAAGGCCGGCCGCGCCTGATGCAGCAGCATGCCCAGGCCGTTGATCACCGGATTGCCGCGTACCCGCGCGTCCGCCAGCAGGCTTGGCTCCAATGGATTATAGACGATGTCGCACACGACCGCGTCGGCCGGCAGCGCGTCCAGCCGGAGGTCGAGCGGCGGCTGCCCAACCATGCCCTGGTTGGTCGTGTTGACCAGCAGCGCGCTGCCCGCCAGAGCCGCATGACGCCCTGTCCAATCGACCACGGTTATTTTGCCGCCGAACGCCGTCGCCAGCGCGTCCGCCCGCGTGCGGGTGCGGTTGACCAGCCGGATCTCGTGCGCGCCCTCGTCCAGCAGGCTGCCCACCACCGACCTGGCGCCGCCGCCGCCGCCGAGCACCACCGCCGGGCCGGCGTCGGCACGCCAGTCCGCCCTGCCGTCGCGCAGGTTCTCGATGAAGCCGTAGCCGTCCGTGTTGAAGCCGCTGAGCGAACCATCGGCCTCGACGACGACCAGGTTGACCGCCTCCAGGCGCTGGGCGACCGGGTCGAGCCGGTCCATCAGCCGCGCCGCAGCCTCCTTATGCGGCAGGGTGATGTTGCACCCGGCGAAGCCGAGCGCACGGATGCCATGCAGCGCGTCCTCCAAGCGGCCGGGCTGCACGGGCATCGGCACGTAAACGCCGGGAATGCCGTATTTATCCAGCCAATAGCCGTGCAGGCTCGGCGAGCGCGACTGAAACACCGGCCAGCCGATCAGGCCGGCCGCCTTGAATTGCCGAGGCTCGCTCATCCTGCCACCCGCTCCGCGAGCTGCATGAAGGTCGGCACCGCTGCGGCCAAGGCGGATAGGCTCACCTGCTCCGTTGGGCGGTGCGCCTGATGCATGTCGCCGGGTCCTAGGATGAGGCAGGGCGCCATCGACTGCAGCACCGAGGCGTCGGTGCCGAACGGCACGGTGCGCGGCGCATGGCCGGTCAGCTCGGCCGCCTGCCGGATCAGCGGATGGCCGGCCGGCAGCTCGGGCGGCGAGCCCTCCCTCGCCTCGGTCAGGTCCACGCCGGCGCGGGCGGCGGCGGTCCGGACGGCCTCGATGATCGGCGCCGGGTCGACGCTGGCGCTGTAGCGGAATTTTATCTCCGCCGTCGCCTTTGGGACCGTGACGTTGACCGCGGCGCCGTGGTTGTCGAGGGTCAGGTTGAAGTCGCTGAACGGCGGATCATAGGCCAGGTCATGCAGCGCAGTGTCGGTCCGCAGCCGGTCGAACACGGCGCGCATGTCGACCAGGAAGGGCAGCAGGGTCCAGTTGGCGTTGCGGCCCTCGCCGGTGCTGCTATGCGCCTGCACCCCGGTCGCGGTCGCGGTGAAGGCGACATGGGCGCGATGGCCGCGCACCGGGACCATGCCGGTCGGCTCGGCGACCAGGATACCGCGTGGGGCGAAGCGGCGGGCCAGCGCGCTGGCGTCCACGATCAAGCGGG
>JAABUY010003870.1_pt1 | contig 16097 bp, 22 predicted proteins | sample 5560271 | NCBI WGS metagenome assembly JAABUY01 (sample SAMN10711886, study PRJNA513374) | rock metagenome | isolation source: Antarctica rocks | place: Antarctica: Victoria Land, University Valley
CGGCTACGTTCTCATACGTCCCCGACAGTACCTTTGACGCTGGACCCTCTTTGCCTATCAATCGCCACCTTCGGCCACGATCGCCAGTCGTAGGAGTTGGACGTCGGGCCTTATCACTGGTCGGCGTGCACCCTGACATATGGCTACTGCTACTAGGATAATAGTCAACAGTTGTCAATCACAAATAGACAACAAATCACGGTGCGACGTCGACCAGTAAATAGGCCCGACGCTCAGCTCCTAGAATCGGCGACGGTCGTCTGAGCTTCGGCAAAGTTGGGCTACCGTGGTCGAACTTAGCTGGAATAACTCGAGGACACGCGTGGGTGTAGCCGAGTTAAGTGCCGGTCAAGTAGCGTGGGCTAGAGATGCAGAGGCTATGAGTAGCTAGGTAACTATAGTGACTTTTTACTTTAATCTCGAATCGCTGGTTCTCCCCGACTCTCAAGTCCATCCCTTTTATACACCGTCTTCCAGGCCTATCTTCGGTGATGTTCGGCGATGTTCGACGATGGTCGGCGATGTTCGACGATGTTCGGCGAGGTTCGGCGAGGTTCGGCGAGGTTCGGCGAGGTTCGGCGAGGTTCGGCGAGGTTCGGCGATATTATCCTAAGTTCAGCGATATTATCCGAGCTTCAATTCACGATCGTGACAATTCCTTTCGGGTAGCGAGCCGCTAGCATGTTCAAAGCAGGGGAACTTGTTGAAGCGACATGAATTTCGCCAGTTGAACGCGGGACGTGGTAATATGACACGTCACATTCTGCCGAATCGCGGCCTGATGGGGAGATTCGGGTGACGGCGGAATCATTAAATCGTCCTCCGCACGTTCTACCGCTCACACAAGGACTGAGGAACGTGGTCAATCGCTGCTCAGATCCTCTTCTACCGGACCCCCCTCATGGTCCACAAGACAGATGAGGAACGTGGGTGCTCAGACCAGATCTCACCAATATAAGCCATGTCCGGATCGGACACCGGTCACATACCCACATTCTCTCTTCACCATCACCATGCTCGCCGTCTCTCTCGCTCTTACCAGCCTCCTCCTCTTTCCACTCGCCCGTACATCCCCCCTCGACGGCCGATGGTCCGACACCGACCAATATCACGGCAAGAAGCTCACCCCGTCAAACTACACCGTCATCCCGAACATCTTCATCCAAGATTCGCCGACGTTCAATGCGACGGGGTATAACCTTTTGAACGATAGTTTCGGGTTGATCGACAAGTCTGCCGGGAGATGGCAGAACTTCACCAAGTGGGTCTCGCTCTACTCTCAAGGTTTGGTGTTGATGGGTTTGGGGTTAGCTATGTTAAGCAGTTGAATAAGGATGCGGATGAGTACACGACTTATAAAGTGGTGTACATCGCGCGGCATGGGGAGGGATATCATAATCTGGTGGGTCTGCTCAGCTGCCTTGGTCTTCCAAGCTGATTCGTACTTCAGGCCGAGAGCACTTATGGTGAGCAACGCGCTCTTGGATGTAATTCACCTTTGCTGATATCTGCACCGCCTAGGCACCCCCGCCTGGAACTGCTACTGGTCCGAGCTATACACCGACGGAAACATCACTTGGGTACGTCCTCAATCTCCCATTCCATCGGTCAATTTCACGTCTCGCGATTATTGCCTTCATTTGGTCTGGAAGATCTTTGAGATCCATGCTGACGCTTTCCAGGGCCCGGACGCCCTCCTCGACCCGGTCGGCGTCGGCCAAGCCCAAGCGGTCAATGCCGCCTGGAAACAGCAAGCCCAAGCGGGCATTCCTCTCCCGCAGACACTCTACTCCTCGCCCATGCGACGCGCTTTAAGCACGGTCAGCGTCACCTGGCACGATATTCTCCTCAACAAGGGATATGTCCCATATGTCAGCTACCTCCCTCTCTTGTCATCACCGTAAAGCTGATGGTTTTCAGATTAAAGAGCAGTTCCGCGAGTCTATTGGTCTCCACACGTGCGATATGCGATCCAACAAATCCGTCATCTCCGCCACCTACCGTTTGTCCCCAACGTCTTCCACAAATCTGTAGTGCTGAATGGTACCCGTGTACAGCTGGATGGCACTTCGACCCCTTCTTCACCGAGCATGACGAGCAATGGAACCCAACCTACGAAGAGCAATCGGGTCAACAAGCTCTCCGCACAAGACTCATCCTCAACGAGATCTTTGCGGAAGATCCCTCGACGTTCATCTCGATCACCGGACATGGCGGGACGATCTCAGGTTTCTTCACTGCTGTAGGACATCGGATCTTTGGGGTTCAGACGGGCGGTTTCGTTCCGGTCATCGTTAGTTGAGCTCTCCACGCCTAGACTTACTCGATCATCTGGATATGGGTGGGATATTGATGTGTGGGTGGCAGGTGAAGGCGGTGAGTTATCCGAGCGCGACGATGGCGGTGATCGTGGGCGGTCAATCGGGGACCGCACCGGTCTGTACCGCAGACCCGACGAGTAAGGTCGCTAGTCCGGCGAAAGTCACCGTCCAGGTGAGTCGCGGCTTCATGTCAAAAATCGGTTCAAGGACTGAAGAGGCATAGCCGACTTGGTACCCCGCATGTGCGACTAGCTCGTCCACCTCGTCCGCTTCGACGAGTACCGCGACTGGGTGTCTGGCGAGTCCAGTGACTATGGGCAGCGGGAGCGCGGCTGCGAGCGCGACGGCCCCTGCGTGAATGGAGTGGCACAGCGGAAGGGAAGAGTTGTGAAGGATGGGAGAATGTCGGGATGAAGCGGACAACCTAGAGGACGGGGAAGAGTGTAATAATGCTACCACAATCAGCACTCTCCAGTCTTTCAGATTTGGGCTGCACGGCATTCGGGCCGTACGAGTCCATTCAAGACAAAACCAGCTACGGCAATGTCCACGTCTGACATGTACAATCTACTATATCTGCAGAGAATGAGGGGATAGATATACGAAGATGGGTGGAGAAAACGTGCACGATGTGAGGCCACAACTACAAGATCCCTTCAGCCGGAACGAGCCCAACCTTACTGATCCAAGATCTCCCGATCCCACGAATGTAGCCAACCCAGATCCTCATTTGCGCCATGGGCAGGAAGGGATGCGTCGAAATCGGATCGAAATTCGCCTGATAGAAACCGGTTGGAAAGGCTTGGTCGTCTTGGTCCGATGTGTACAGCTGGGTCGTGGATGGACTGAGACGTCGGTCGACGAGCGGCCCAGTCCGCTGCGAGTCGAAGCTACGGTCGACAAAGCTCGATGTTGCCGAACACCGATTCATTCTCATCTACCCCTACGCCTCATCAGTCTTCAGCGTCGCCCAGGGGAAAAGCCGCGACACACCAGTATGCACCCAACTCTCCACCGCTTGTTCGGGATCCTCGTCCCGTACCGCAACCTTGTCTCGCCACGTACTGAGGCCGGCTCCTCCATCACTCCGGGAGTATACCGCATGGAGCGACCAGAGCTCACCACTTCCATACCGAATCTGCATAGATCTGAGTGCATCAAGATCTGGGTTTGAGGAGCACAGGCATTGGGTATTTGGCTAGGTCCGAGAAGTGAAGATCGCTCATCTTCAAGGGATATTAACTCTGGCGAACCGAGTCTCGGGGCTGTGGGCTATCCTTTCCTCCGCAGCTGCCATACCCCGGATCCCATGTTCTCCCCACCATCCACCAAACAATCCGAAGCCCGTAGGTGTGAACACGACTTGCCCGGTGCCATAAACGCGCCGGACCCACCCGTCTGAAGACCTACCATCTGCGTCGAGAACGGGGTACATAGTTGTCCGCGTCCCCTCAAACTAAGCTTCGGTCCATCCAGATTTCGGAATACGAGATGAAATAGGAAAAGCTTGCTCGTGACAGCGAGGGATGCCCGTTCATCCGCGTCAGGGGTCATATCACCTGAGGGTGCCAAACGCTGTAGGATCAGCTTTAGATGGCATCAGCATCGCTGCTACTAGTGAAACGCACACTGCCAGTGATCTTCATGGCGAGCCCTCCACCACCTCAAAGCCCCAGTCCGTTGGTTCGAGTTCACCAACCTATGCTCCCGGGCAGTTCCCAATGACCACTGCTAAGTGCGGTCTCGAGCCAGCCTTGTATGAAAATCACACCGATACAGGTGCAGACTTTCGGAGTAAGTTCCGCTCCTGCGCCGTCCGGTCGACGCCGCGGCTCCCATTGCTGGCCGCTTCGAGCGTATTTTCGCACGGGAGAACCCGTCATGTTAGATAATCGGAATACCATTTCCTGTACATTGGCCGCCAAATGGACGGACATCGCCCTTCCGCACAGCCGAGCTTATTTTTGTGCTCCTTGTTGTCTTCTGATATACCGCACGGCCTTTGCGGCAGAACTGGAACAACCCTTTAGGAGCTTTGAGGCGGGAAGGCCAGGAGACATGGGCAACGCCTCCGGAGGAGCTGAGTGGCGACTTCCTGAAATGTCCTTGCGCTCTTGTCATGGGATACAGGAGCAGGGTGGTCTAACAGGGCTGGCAATGCATACGAGTCAAGGCGAGACTATATAATAGCGGTTAAGGGGAAGATGCGTCACCGAGTCACCTTAAGTACCCAGAGCGAGTCGGCGGCATTTCGGCGAATCTCGTTGATTTCGTCGAGTGGCGATTTGTGGTGTGGCGTGGTCCCATGACGGTGTCAGCTCTCCCCAATTTTTTCTCTAAACTTTTTTCTAGCCCTTGAGAGCAGCTCCCATCTCTCCATATCGCTCTCCTCTTCCTCGGTCGGATACCATAGCTTCCTTAGACCCCCAAAACTACCCTAATGACCAGAATGCAACCAGCCTAACCCCCTAACCCCCTCACACCTGGAAGTGCGAGAAGCCTCGATGCACAGCAAGTTTTCACCCATACATCTCAGATACCACCAAAGAACGTCAACTTTCACCAACAATCGCTGCTTGCATCTATTCCAGCACTTGAATAACCAGCCAGGAGCCAAGAGCTTAGGCTGAGCCACCGCCTTGAGAGCTCTGCCTTACGTCCCTCAAGGCCTCCTTGAGCATCCTCGAGGCAACTTCGGTGTTGACCGTCGTTTGCTGATTGTCCCTCTTCATCATTGCAGCACGTTCATCTTTCCCATATTCCAGGCAATCTTTAGCCTTGGCAATGTTCCAATTGAAGTTGGTACCGCTGCCTTGGGTGTTCCCAGCTGTTTGATGGATCAGCGAGGCACACAGGTGACTGCGCACAGTGGTCAAAGGGCAGTATGGCCAACAGCTCACCGCTGTTGTTTGCGCCACCAGAGCTTGAAGACATGATGGAATGGCAAATTTGTTCGCTTGGTCCGGAAGTCGTGGAATGGAAGTTGAAGAAAACAGCTCTTGATCAGGAGGACGAGCTATATATGTCAAGTCCAAGAACGCGAATCTCAAGGGAGGACCAAAACAAGGGAAGGATGGGTAGAGGCCTTTATAGCTCACCTGACTGAGATCAAACCACACTTCACTTGAGTACCATGGAAGGCTTGACACGCATCCAAGATGACAAAGGACAGCAAAAGACAAAATCAATGTCATGGAGGCATCAACTTCCAGCGCATTCAAACGGACGCTTGCTACCAATAAAGGTATACAATCAGCATGGGATATGTTCAAGCTACAAAGATACCAGACATGACCTCCACCTTTATCAAGGGCTACAAATGAAGAATACCGCAATCATGCAACGAGGAAGTCTTATCTTTGTTCGGGAAAAATTGAAGAAGATGTGACCTAGTGAGAGAGGGACCAACACCAAATTTACTCCACCCAAACTTCTGTAATATAGTATTCACCACATGAACCCACCCGTGACTGGAATGTACGTCCCCGAGAATACCGACCCAACCATAATACCCCAGTAGACCCGATCTTTAATCAAAAAAACCAAGGAACAAGTTAACCTACTATATTTGATATGCCAAGGGCAAGATCTTAGGCGTTGAACCGCGCAACACCAGTTGCCGCCTTTTTCCCGATCGGTCCCTTCCCCAAAAATATCTTGTAGCGTCGTAGCAGACTTGTCTGCATACTTAGTCGCATAACTCACACTGCCTCTCCCTTCGCGCAGCACCTTACCGACAGTGTCCAAGGCCCGCCTCGTGAACCAGACTATGAAACGTCGACGACTGGTGGTATGAGAAACAAAAGTCAGTTGGTGTCCCCGGCACGCACAACACCACCAACAGGGTTCTCGAGTAACTTTCTGGGCGAATCGAACTCTGCAACTTTGCCTTCAGACATGATCAACACCCGATCACTGTCCATGATGGTGTTGATACGGTGGGCGATCTGAACACGGAGTCAGCGGTGTCCCTGCACCCAGCTAACCACGCTACCGCGGGCGTGGGGATCAAACGCAGGCATCACCCACCGTGATCGTCGTGACACCCTGGAAATCGGAGCCACGGAGGATCTGCTGGACAGCTTCATCCGTTTCAAGGTCGATTGAGCTTGTTGCCTGGTCCGAGTCAGCCGCTCTTCATCCTCATTGGAGATGTGTGCACCTCGTCCAACACCAGAATCTTGGTTCTGCGGAGTAGAATCCGAGCAAAGCAGACGAGTTGACGTTGTCCAGAGCTCAAATCTGTATGGTCAAGGCTTGCGTCAGCAGTCTCAAAAGCATGGAAAGACAGCCCAACGTACTGCCTCCACCCTCTGCAACTTGCGCGTTTAGGGTCCCCCCCATGGTGTTCATGACGTGGTCCCTGAGATACGCTTGGCCCAGAGCTTGCCAAATATCCGCATCCGTCGCGCTGTTAGTGGGATCGATGTTGCTCCTACGTGCAAAACTCAGCCGTGCTCCTCATCTAAGCTCTTCACACACCTTAAACTGCCCTCGAACAACTGCGGGTCCTGTGGGATGATGCTAACCACACTCCTCAAATCATGTAAACCAATAGTGGAGATGTCCACGCCATCAATCAAGATCCTTCCATTTGCAGCTTCGAGGATCCGAAACAGGGCTAGAGCGAGGGAACTCTTTCCTGCGCCTGTTCGACCGCAGACGCCTATGCGTTCACCACCTTTGACCTTGAATGATACTTCCTTGAGACAAAGTTCGAGCTTTGGTTGGTATCGCATGCAATAGTGGCTGTGACGCGGCCTCAGCCTTACCCAAAAGTGATCAAGAACGTGGCGCTTGACTCACTCGAATTCAATTGTACCCTCTGCAGGCCAAGTGCTGGGGGGTTTCATATCCGGTACCTCGTCGGCAGCCTCTGATGACAGGGAAGAATAGCCCAGGACACGTTCGACAGAAACGATGTTCTGCTCCAACTCGGATGCACTCCGCACCAACCAATTCTTCGGGCATTAGCATAACACAAATCGGCAATGAGGGAGAACCTACCAAAGTCCCCGTGACGGAGATCGTGTAAGTCATCAACAACCCTACCAAACCCGCATCGACGCTATTCGAAACGAGCTGCGCCGAGACCGAGGCGAATGCGGTGGACAACATAAGGCATGATCCGAGAAATTCAAGGCGAACGCCTAGCCAACGCTTGATCGTCATGGCTGGCATGTAGCATGCTTGGTTCCTATCGATTCGGGCTTCGTTTTTCAAGAGGAACCGCGAGGTCTGACCGAAACCCTGGTCGGGTGTCAGTCTCAGTTAGCACCGTGGAGACAAGAGGACTTACTCGGATAACTGGAAGACCAGCGAGGGTTTCTCCGAGAAACGAGAAGATCGGGGAGCGCGACACCGCGTCGAGTCGCTTGAGTTCTCGAGATGTAGAGAGGTAGTGCCTACGCACGTCAGCAGTGAGCCTCACGCCACCAAAGGGTAGCCACCTCATCACCAGTCTGTAGAGAAAGCCAAGGGGTACGAAGACGACGAGCACAAAGGGCGCACTGATGGCAATGAGGACTACGACTCCTAGGACTTGGATGATCTGCGGCAGACCACGGTCAGTCAAAATCGTCCTTGTGTGAGGGTCGTAGGCCCGCACCGTACGGAAGAATGAGCCTAAGCCGTTCACTAGCATCTCGTCAAGAACAGAGATGTCCCTCGAGAACAGATTGAGAATCCTCCCAGTGGGGGTGACCTCGAAAAAGCCCAGAGGGCTTCTCATGAGCGCAGTGAACGCGTCGTCGTGTAGTTTTCGACTCGCTCGCAGAGCACAGTAGATTTTGAGAACCACCGAGCTGGTGACGGATAGGAACAGGGAAGAGACGCCTATGACCCCGTACGTGACGAGATATGTTTGAACCTTGGTGGTTTCTCCTGCTGCGGTGTTCTGTCTCGCCCAGAAGCGGAGGACATAGTTGCTTAGGATGGAGAATCCCTGTCCGAGGATCATGCAGAGTAGGAATGTCGTGAAGCCAAATTTTGACGCTGCGGAGATGTATGACTTGTACACTGCCTTCTTGACCATTCCGCGTTCGGTATGCTCTTTCGGCTTGGCACTCTCTCGAAGATCTCGGAGAGCATCGCGTTTTGCTTGTTCGTTTGAGACGGAAGATGCGCGGCGCAATTTGACTGTACTCATCCGGCGGATCGTCATGCGCTTTTCAACGCTCTCCTTATCATCGAGGCTATCGTCGACGCTCTCAGCTTGGTCCTCGGATGGACTTCCATCGAGGATGGTGGGCAAGACCGATTCTTCAGTCTTGTCCGATTGTTTGCCGAGCCCAGTGATGAGCTTGTACAACTCAGACGAAGAGTTGGCCATGGCGTCGGCGTATGTCCCACGCTCCAAGATGATCCCTTGCCGGAGCATAATGACATGATCCGTCTGGGGGAGGAAGTTGACCGCATTGGTGCAGAAGATCCTCGCCTTGTCCTTGAGCAAGCCGTTGGGGCCGATCACACGGTCGAAAATGTGTCGCCCAACGTGTGAGTCCACGGCGCTAAGCGGGTCGTCGAGGAGGTGAATGTCGGCCCGGGCGTAGCAAGCACGAGCGAGGCAGATTCGAGCTTTTTGACCACCAGAGAGAGATACCCCTTTCTCTCCCACTTCAGTCATGTCGCCATGTGGTAGGACACGTAGATCCGAACGCAGCGCACAGGCGTCCAAGACCTCTTCGTAAAACGTGAGATCTACCCGATGACCAAAGACGATGTTGTCTTTCACCGTTGCAGAGAGGATCCAAGATGATTGAGGAAAGTACGCCACATCGCCACGGATGGTGACCGAGCCATCGGATCGAGTCATTTCACCCAACATCGCGCCGAGGAGGGACGACTTGCCATCGCCAACACGGCCAATGACCGCTAGAAGCTCGCCCTTTTTCACCGTCAAGTCGATGTTTTGGAGTATCGGTTCTGTCGAATCGGACATCCAACGAAAATCGCCATCTTTGATGATCACCACGTCGTCACCTCGGTGAGGTGTCCCCTGTGGATCGTCTTTGGGTAAGATGAATTTACGAGCGTTGGAGTCAAGTTCATCGGCAGCGAGGAATTCTTCCAACCGACCGACCGATACTACCGCCTCGATGATGCTGTTGATAACGTTGGAAACGGCTGCCAGGGGAAAGCTGAGCAGCTGGAAGAGTGAAATCGCCGGGAAGATGATTTCACTTGTGAGGGTCCTTGAATTGGTTGCGACAAAGGACGCGAATGTTGCAAACGCGACCAAGAACGGAGTCGAGGTCCACAAGAAGTTACTTCCGCTCTGGATGAGACCAATCTTGCGGAGTAGCCTGAGCTCGTTCTGGTTCCTCGCGTGGAAAACTTTCTCGGCAAACGCTCTTTCCCAGCCGTACAACTTGATCGACTTGATGTTGTTGAGGATCTCGTTCATGACCCGAATCCGCCTGTCTTTCGTCTTCATCATCTGGCGCTGGAGGGCTTTGGTGTACTTGGCGGTCATCGTATTGATCGGGAGCTGCGAGCAGTGAGCGGGTCCTCGATTCAAACTGATGTCTTACACTGAAGACCATGACTGCGACACCAATGAATGCCTGCCACCCGACGAGGTTGTACAACGACACGAAAGCGAGGACAATCTTTACAACTTCAGAGGTGATCGGACGGTCCATGTGTACTCACCCACCTGAAATGGCCCAGACCATGCCATATGACCGTACTGAGATAGATCCGCAATCCTCACTGCGTCGACAGATTGCAAGTTGACGATATCTCCAGTGGTCCTCCCCGCTTTTTCGCCGTTGCTCAGCTTTAGCGACTTCTGGTAAATGAGCGTCACGAGGCCACCTTGGACCCTCATCCCTATCCACCTCAGCGTGGTTTCGGAGGCAGGAGCTCACTTACTCGTTGAGAAGCGCCGATCCAAGGATTGGTGCAACGTCGAAGTCGCCACAAGGGCACTGACAAACATGAGGATGCTGATCGCGTACCCAGCTACAGGGGGCATGGGCTTGTCCGTTTCGTAGCTCGAGACATAGCTCAACAGAAGTCGGAGTAGCTGAGGTTGGAGAAAGCTGAGGCAGTCGTATGCCGCATTGAAAATGCCCCCGACGACATATGGCCCACTGTATGCTCGGAACATGGCAATCTTTAGGGACGGCTTGGACTTGCGTCCGGCTTTGAAAAGGTCCACCTGGTGTTGCCACGTTGCAGCCAGTCGGTTTGATAGCGATTCGGCAGAGTCGGATAGTGGGAGGGACCACATGTCATCTTCACCCAGAAACTAAAGAGGGTCAGATAATCACCACTAGACACTCCCTTTGTGTACCTTTTTCGTTCCGAGCGACAGCATTGCTGCAAAGGGTTCAGCGGTCAGTCTTGCCCCACAATTATTCACGCCATACCCACGCGTGAACCAGGAGAAGCTCAATCTGTGATGGCAGTTAGCCAGAGGATCGGTAAGGGGCGCCACAATCCCACCTTTCGTAGATATTCGCGGTGAGGATAGGACTCTCCACCTCGCCATACTCGTTCTTCCTCGGCACCGCGCCTCCACCATTCAGTCCATCGACCGCAATGGCTTCTTCATCCTCATCATCGTCCAAAGCGACCCCCCCCTCCCTCTTACAAGGAGCCCTCCACTTCATGCCCTTCCACATCTTCTCGGGGCTATATAGCTCGAGAAGAAAAATGATGAATCCCACCCCGTTACTCCCGATCCAGAGTAATTCTCTCGCGAGAAGTCGATCGGAAGACGTGTCCGAGAGGTGATGAGACAAGTTTCCCGTGAGTACCGTCGTTCGGAGTCGAACTGCGGAGATGAGGAGGTAGGCTGGCCAGAAGAGGAGAATCAAGGTGGACGAAGTCCGGGAGGTATGATGATTCAGGGTCGTTAGCTGGAGGAATACAAGCTGGGCAGCGAGATACAGGATGTAATGGACGGAGGAGAGTGGTGATTTGCGGAATGAAGGGAGAGAGAGAACGAGGGAGGTGAATATCAGCACGGATGTGAGGCCTAGTAACGACTACGCCTCGTCAGGAACTGCTTGCCAGTACCTAAAACCACCCACGACCTTAATTCGACAGACTCTTTCACTCGCTCTACTTCTATTCGTCCATACAAGCCCATCTTTGGCTTCGGGCCACTTCAATCGTCTCCGCTTGGAGATAATTTGCGCCGATCCAGCGATGAGAGCGATGCCGAGGGGGACAGGAAGGACCACCGCGTGCTCGAAACATTGGGTCAAGTCGAGATCGCGAGATTGGGAGATCGGATGGAGGGGCCATGAACAAGTGGAGGATGGGCCGAGGGAAGTGAGGGCATCAAAAACCGCCTGGAAAGGCATGGTAATGTTGACTACAGGAAGAATCCCAAAGAAGTTGGGTGAATTGAAGATGCTGATCTATCAGGCAGATTCGAAGAATTCGAATTCGGCTACTCTAAGCCATTAGGCTCCCGACGGCCAGATCCATACTCACGCCTATCGAGTTAAATCCACGTGACTCCATACCCCTCCCGCCTGACCATAAACCCTTTGGGCGGCAGCGGCGAGTTGACGCGGAAACTGTCAAGGGGTCGAGGTAAGGGTTGGTTAGCTATTAGAGGGAGATCAAGTCACCGTAAAGTATAAATCCCAACAAGGTTGCGCTTTCCATCGTCCGACGGTCGTAAGCATCGACGAGCTTTACGGTACCCTACTGGCCCCGACCGGCCGGACCATCCTGGGAGAGTAGGCATCAGACATGATGTGAAGACGTGACGCGTCTGCAATCCCATCCTTGCATCATCCTCGCGTCCCGGTCAAGTTTCACTCTCATTTCCTTGCATATCGTTGCGGCTCAGAACAACAAACACCGACAGGAGAACGACAAACAACGATAGTCAACCGTGAAGATGTCCAACACCTCCGACAATGAGACCGAGTACCCAGGTCGGGAGAGCTTGGAGATCACCAACGCTGAGGACAACCGATTCCCATCACGGGAATGTGTCTTCCCGTCATTCAAGGTATACTGCATAACTGGTGAGCTGGCCATTCTCTCCCATCGACGTCCACTCAGTCCTTAGATGCCGACACAACCAAGTGGGACACCCCTCTTTGTTTCAGACGACATCCTCCAGTCCATTGGTTTGGTCTATCATCCCCGCTAACTGTGTCCTCGTCTGTACCACCTGCAAGGAGGGTGTCCAGCCATCCGCAATCCCGGCTCATCTCAACAAGAAGCATGAGATCGTCATCCCCATCAGCAGTGACCCAGCCATCCTCCCAGCTGGCATACCCCATCGTCCAATCCCTCACGTCATCCAATGCCCTCACTGCCGGTACATTGCCATTCAGAGCAGCAGCATGGCCGTGCACATGTCCATTGTCCACCGTGGGTGTGTATCCAGTCCCGAAAACTGTCTCCTGCCAGCGTTTCTGGCCAGACTCTACATGGGCCTTTTCTGGCGTCACTCCATCCACCGGCACAACAGCGGCCAACAATCTCTGGCTCGGGGCTCAGACACACATCCCATCTCTCAACCATCAACTCACCAAGCTGGATGACCGGGATATGACCCCAATCTTACGCAAGTACCGGTGGCATGAGCTGCTGTCTGGGGTGGGATCTACCGGACAAGACATCAAGACGCTCACATCCCTTTTCCTCTTCCTTCTCCGGGCAACCATCTCACCCGATGCTCAATACCCGGTCACTATTGACCGTCATTTGGAGGATGCCATCAGTCCACTTGACTTAGTACTGCCATCTGCAGGCTGCCATCTGCAGGACAACACGGTTGACATTCAGGTCATCTTCCGCATCATCATTAGCCTTCTCCAACAATCCCCACCCAATGCTCACCGGCAGCAGTTTCCGTTACTGTCCTTCATTGTAGATGGACTATGTATGCGAGGTACGGATTTATGGAATTACGAATTAAGGAGGCAGTGTGGCGATTCGAGAGTGTTTATGCTTCGATATTCGACATATCGATGGCGATGAGGGAGCAGCGCTTGGATGAGGGGCTGCAAGAATTGGGATGGAAGTGCGCCAGAGGACTGTACATCGTTGAGAGATGAAGGATGGTCCACTGAATCTTGGCAAGGAGACGGATCAAGTCATCAGGACGGGCAAATGCAGCATCAGGCTGCCGGGCAGCAGCAATCGACACCTGTGTTGGACTCATCGCTTCTACGTCAACTGAGTCCAACCAGCGATCGACTCAAACAACTCTATCACTTCTTCATATCACCGACTGCGTGATATTCATCACGATAGCCCACTCGTCGCCGCCTTCAACCTCTGGCAGCTATATCCCGCCATATCTCGTCCGACCGCTATTGGGACCTACCCCAAGATCATGGCCAACAGCTAGCACCCCTCCTTTTACTTCCACTCTATCCAGGCGCTCCTGGTAACGCGGCGTTCGGCATCAGCAAGCCTTCCGAATGTCTCATCCCCAGCTAGTTTGTCTTGTCGCATATCTCGACCTCGATCCCGTCCTTCAGTCTAAGAATGGTAAGCCCCAGGCCTGCCCCCTCTATCAGATAGGCGTCTTCATCTATCGGATGGCTCATGGACACACCCTGAACGTCATAGAGCGCACATTCCAAGTTTCGAGTTTGTCCTTCCCTTCCGCCGTCAGTTCAAGCTTATCTGAGTTGTAGAGGGTTCTGTCTATGTTTGGACCGGTAGATACGTCATAGCGCTCCTCGGCCAGCGCTCTCGCTTCATATCGTGGCCAACAGCCCGCCAGAGGAACGACATCGAGTTCAGCTTTTTGGAGGAATACGGCATTCTTCGATGTGTTGGCGTTGTCGACGGGGTTCCATGTCAACCTAGCAAGGGACAACGCTGGCGCTTTCCACTGTCGCAAGTAGCGCTAAGGCTACAACACTCTCGGTGTTACGACCCCAGGCGCTTTCGCTACCTCCCTTATGGATACCCAGCGTCTTCGAGTGACATGCGTGTTCAACATGCCACCAAGCCTCTGAACCCACTGAGACACGCATTTGTCCATCAAGAAATACCTGCTAGCAGACTCTGAGTTCACCGCATCCAATCAGATGGTCCCCCATGTTCAGAAACACGTCTGGGAATACGATTATGCGAGGGCGTCCAGCATACTTCAACATCGTCGCTGCGACAATGCGCTATCAAGTTGAGCAGCAATTGGCATACTCAAGTCGTGCTGAACGATCCTTCGCATCATGCCCCTACGCCTGCGGATCACACACGACCCGGCGCTTGCCCACGGCATCATAGTTCCATGTGTCATTCACCATAACCTTGTGGTCAACACCGATGACGACCCGCTCGACGACAACGAGAACGCCAATGCCAAGGCACGGCATGCAGCCCGAACCGGTCAAGCAGAGATGTCGCAGACGCGCTGCGCATCCCCGAGCATCTGCAGCGGCGAGAGAGACTGGTGACGGAGGTGAATTCCACAGCTATGGAAGACGACGAGGAGTTTGACTTGGATGACTACGAGGTCTGGTAGCTGGTACGCTCTACTCTCCCCTGCTCCTCCATAAGCCTATCATACCTCTCTTCCGCTTCCCTGATCAAGACGTCATATGGATCGGTTGACCCCAAGCGCAGACGATAGCTTCCTCCCGTGTTGCTCGATATCGAGCTTTCACGCGTCACAGTAGAGGGTCCCGCTCATAGTATTTACCTAGGCTCAAGGGTATCCTTACTATCACTCCATAGTCCTTATCCATACCGTGCCATTATCCCGATCTGTAGTGAGCCTCCACAGACAACTCTTGTCATTGCGCTACACCCACCGACGATCGATCAAGCTATGGATACTCATACCGTCCTTTGATCAATTCGAGTCATTCCGTACAACCTCGAGCCACCTTGAGTTACCTAGTTCAGTTTCGAGATATCTCCTCTGAGCGCAAGTGAGAACCACGTCATATAGTCATGGACTCCATCTTGGCGGTACTTGACTTCTTCTTGCCCTTGGCGCCATGCTGGAAGACCTTGAAGTTATCTCCCTGCTCCGACCAGCGTGTCAAGACGTCAAGCGAGCAGGGACTGCCAGCTTCAGCGTCGCGACGCCAAACTTTTGCTCTCTGGGCGCGTGTCTGGGTGTTCCTCTATGGGCGTCCATCTTCCTGCGGCATTCACTGTTATGGTTGGATGGATGGGGAGGGTAGACGGCCGAGCTGAAGGAACGCTTCAACACCGATCGCGTCAAAGCTCCGTACAAGGGTCAATGGGTCGCGATTGGCTGATTCGTTCCGAGTATCCATACCGCAAGGAGGAAGCTCTAGGTGTGTGCTACAGTGTGTCGAGAGCTGAGAGATGTAGCTATGACCGTTGACTAGATATGAGGCTTGGACAACAGGCTGCATGTCAAACGGTCGTCTCGACCGCGTCTAGCTATAGCAATGTTTCACAAACTCACATTGCCCCATGGGGTGATTTTGGCCCTCTATTGGAAGAATCCCGTCTAGAAATGACTAGCCTACGCATCGCTCCTACTCTGAGGGGGATGGAGTTCATGCAACGGATACTGCGCTTAATCCAGGGATCGCAAGAGCGTACCGGACCCATCCGCAACCACCGCTCCGAGAAGGCCTTTAGTCCACGTAACCTTACTTGCTCGCGAATGTCTCGGCTCGACGGCAAACCACTCAAACAAAAAGGCATATGCCGGATTGACACATGTAGGTGACCCATGAGGATATTTCTTGCCTACTGTCAGGGTGCTACGCCGACCAGTGATAAGGCCCGACGTCCAACTCCTACGACTGGCGATCGTGGCCGAAGGTGGCGATTGATAGGCAAAGAGGGTCCAGCGTC
>JAABUY010003875.1_pt1 | contig 16084 bp, 9 predicted proteins | sample 5560271 | NCBI WGS metagenome assembly JAABUY01 (sample SAMN10711886, study PRJNA513374) | rock metagenome | isolation source: Antarctica rocks | place: Antarctica: Victoria Land, University Valley
TTTATGCAAACTATTTGTTTATTGTGATTTTAACATCAAAACACTGAATTTGAGTGTGATTTTCAAAAAAAAGTTGCAAAAAGTTCTGAGCGAACCGAGGAGCCAACATTCTAGGAATTGCTGTACAATGTGTTTTGGGGGCTCGGAATAATTAATGTACTCCCATATCGACAACGGAGCAGCGATGGCTCGATCTGGAGCTTTTCCCTAACGTGCAATGCGGAAGGGACAATGGTCCATTAGTCAAGTAGAACATATAATCGTACAACTGACTCCATTCTCTACACTGCAGAACACTTGCAGCAAACGGCAACTTAATTGAATTCGCTTTCGCAGCTCTCTCGAGTACAATTATGACACAGTGCAGCACAGCACGGCTCGATCGATCTATAGTACCCTACGCACCACCAAGAACCGCAAGCAATGCCGACGCTCGAAGCCCGCACACGCGCACAGCCGTCCCTCTCGGCGACAGCGCGTCTCTCCAGCTAATGTTACAAGAGGCCCCCGCGGGTTCCAACCCGACCCTCACAAGAGTCAAGCACTCCTTCAGTCCCCACTCCAGTCCTACTCCGCGTCCCCGTCATCGTCGGAATGATATTCAAACTCCCTCGGCACCTCCGCCTCCTCCGCGCCTTCCTCGTCCTCATCTACAGCCGTCAAGACGCCGGCCGCCGCCGCCGCACCACCACCGGCGGTCGAGAGGCCAGCGAGACCAGCGGCCTGTTCGCGAAGGAAGCGCGTGCGTTCGCTCTCGGGCCGGCCTTCGCGGGCGTCCCAAGCGGCGTTGATGCGATCGTCCAGCGTCTCCTCCGACGCGACGGCGGGCTTGGTGGCCTTGGTCTTGGCTTTGAGCTCGAGCAGGGTCTTCGGTTCCGAAGGGTTGGTGTCGATGACCATGATGACGCCGCCGGTTGGCTAGATGTGAAGATTAGCAATCTGGGTCTCGAGTGGGGAAGGGTTGAGGGCGGGTAGGGTTGGGTACCTTTTTGACGGGCTCGTACCGGCCGTTGGGAAAGCTGATGAACTTCAGCTGGGCCGGGAGCACTCTGGACATGTTCTCGAGCTCGTAGCCGACCTTCTCCTCTTCCATCTTCTTCTTGAGGCATTCTGGCGGCGTGCCGCTCTCTTTCTCGGTTTCCTTGCTGTCGTCCTTGCCGGGCTCTTTCTTGTCTTCTTCCTTGACGGCAACTTCGTCCGTGTCCATCTTGTCGCCCGTACTGGAGACCTTAGGTGTGGTCGGTGTCTGATCAATGTCCATGCTCTCACGTCTCTGTTGCTTCTCCTTCTTCTGTGCCCTTCGCTTGGCTTGCGCTGTGGTTGAGAGCACAGCGGTCTTAACCTTCTCCGGAGCCTCGTCCGCCTTCGCTTCTTGTTCTGGTGGGTAGTCAAATAAGCTTGGTCGAGTGGCGCTGTGGAATTTGAAGGAGGGTGTTTCGAGATCCTGATCTACAGCAATGATTGATGTAGGGGTGAAGCTTAGTGATAGAAAGTGCGTCAGGGGAAACCAGTACCAATACTGCGTGAACATGGCCATCCCAACGATGCCCGCCATGTTGAGATTGCCGGTCTGAGTTTGTAAGCTGATGGTGCAGTTACGACCACCAGCATCAATAATACCCAGCGCGATCGCAGAACCGAATTTTGTCATAGCATCCTCATTTCTATCTCCGATTGCTTTCTGCAGTGTTTTGCGGATAGTCCCGACTTTAGGATTCATCGCCTCGTTTTGCTGCACCATTATCATGGCGAGGGAGATGAGGGCTCCTTGCCGCACGAAATTTGTAGGGTCCTTGATCATCGGCTCCAAGAGATCAATGGCTTCATCGAGACCGGTTCCAGCGCACGATATACCCAAGGCCATTGCTGCACCATAGCGAACATGTGGATTGTAGGATTCAGATAGTAACTCAACCATGCGGGGAACACTGCTCGGTTTCCTGAAAAGGATAAACCCCAGACTCATGACAGCGACTCTTCGGACATCGTCACTCACATCGCTCACAGCAACGTGCAAGAGCTTTCGAACAGCTTTGTTACTGCCGGTGCCACAGTATGCCAATGCAACCGTCATGATGCCTCCGTATCTGAGCGTCGGATCGGGATCATCAAGGAGACCGTTGATAAGCGCGTCTGCCGCCTCTTGTCGGCCGTACATGATGAGAGCCATTCCCATCGCCAAGCCTCGGACAATCTTCTCATGCTGCGTCTCGTGGGCATATTGGACCATGTCCTCTAAAGCTTTGATGTTGCCCGTACCGAGCATTACCAAGCCCATGGCCGATCCGACAGCTTCCCCGCTCAGGGCGGAGTCGGTATACAGGACATTCTTAAGGTCGTCATAGATACCTTCGTCTCCAGTAGCCATCCCAGCCACACCGAGACCAAGAGCACCACCGTGTTGCACGACCTCGTCTGTGGCTTTCTTGAAATGTTCTCGGATGACATCCAGCGCGAGCGCTTCATGGTTGGCGTAGATCAGGCCAAGGGCATATAACGATCCTCCTTGACTGTATGGGGAACCCGCGTTCACACCTCCTTGTTCCTTGGGTAGGTACGGCTCGAGGAGCTTCTGCCCTTGTCCAAGGTTCCCTCGGTGGATTACTCCAAGAGCAGCTGTTGCTGTGAATTTGGACCAGTTGATCGCCTTCCCTAGCCACTCGAGGTTGTCCCGGAAGAACTTATCATTCGTGGTCCCAGCGTGCATGAAGGCGTTTGAGAGGGTAACGCCTGTATGGAACATGGAATTCCCCGCTTGAAGGCTATCCTTAATTTTGTTAAGAATGTTCATGTCCGTGTGGTTGTTCCGATAGAGAAATTCGAGGTTTAGCGCAATAGTAGTCGTGCCTATCAAGATTTGTCTAACTGATCCGAACGCGGTTTCACGTTCTTGCGACATGGGTTCTGCCTGATCCTTTGAGCCCGTAGCTGCGGCATCAGGCACTCCTGAGCTGTGGTTGAGCTCACTCAACAGCTGATTCGCTTCTTCGGAATGTTCGGGATTGTGTTCCTCCATTCGATCGTTGTGCTGCTCATTTTCCGAGGAATTCGGTGGGTCCTCGGTCTTCGGCAGCTCTTCTCTGACCTTTTTCAGAAATTCCTGTGTACTGTTATCATATAGATCGAAGGAGATTTGGTAGGCTATGGCAAGAGATCTTGGGTCGCCTTTCTCGACCAGTTGACGGAGGATATCTGTCGCCAAGGAGTGCTGGCCAAGGTAGACGATGCATTTCGCAATGGAAAAGTAATCCGGTGAGGGTATCTCGTTGAGTAAATCGAGGATGAGCGTCAAGATCTAAAGTAACAGGCGAGTCAGTTTAAAGCAGTCTGAAGGCACCAGTAAAAGTGCTGCGCATGGCTTACCTCTTGTCTTAGACCGCGCTCCTGTACAACCCCCATACATATCTCTAAAAGATATTCCAAAAGCTCTTCTCCTTGACCTACGGCTCCCTCTTCGTGCTGTCTGCTGCGCCTACTCTCATCTTCGTTGGCCCTCCATATAACTCTCCGAAGAACGTCCAGGTTTCTGGCTTCCACTGCAATACCAATCACTTGGCGATAGCGGCCCTCCTTGAAACACCTCTCGAACAATTGCTCGATGACTGCCTGCAATTGTTTCTGAATGCCCCGCTCCAAGGTCAGCGGAGTCGGATGTGCTCCTACCACACTGGCGTTGCCGCCACCCGGTAGAGACGGTTCGAAGGTAGATGATGCTGCTTGCCGTGATAAAAGGGATCTTGAAGGTAATGTAGACTGAGAGAAAGGAGTGGTGGGCGATGTTAGACTCGCAGATGTGCTGGACGCGCCGTTCGTCGTTGGAGGAAATGCAGTAGTCAGCTGCGGTGGTAGCTGAGTTGCAGTACCCGATAGTGTTGCAGGGTTATGCGTGGCAGACAGTGCGATGTACGTATCGACACATTGTGCTGTAATGATAATTCCGTAAGCTGTGTGTTATAAATCTAGATCAAAGAGCTAAGGAGCCGGTCGTACATATGATAGTCTCTTCAAACTCTCCCACACGATCCAGGTTGAACAGCTTACCCGCGCCGAGCGCGAAAAGCATGCTCTCATCGTATTCTTGCAAATTGTAGTACACTTTGGCAGCGACAAGTGCCGCAAGCTCGCGCTCCGGAAAGCTATCGTCTTCATAAAGAGCCTCACTGCACAGGTATCAAGGGTTAGGTTCTGGTTTCATAGGCTTAACCATGTGGGGCTGTGGATAGACTCTCACATCTGACCGACTGATCCGGCGACCTCAGTCCACAGCAGATCAATCTCCTCATCGAGCCTCTTCAAGGCGTATACCTTCAGTTCAACATCGGGCTCTGACAGAAAGCCGACCAGCCCAGCGGCTGTAGTCAAGCCAACCATATCGAATCCTTCGATGATGACGCAGGTTTGCTCGGGCAAGTTGTAAGGGTAGGTATCTGATTAGAGATGATGGGCTGTTCGCGCGAAAGATCGGCTGCTGAGTGAGAGTGTACACCTAAGACGAAAGACCTCTAGCACTTGAAAGTATTATATTAGAAGAGCTGCAGGGAGTGCGAAGAAGTGAAGGAAGGAAAAAAAGGTAAGGTATGGATGGAATAGAGTGAGGCAAGATACCCAAGCTCTTCTTCTGGCACGTCAACCTCCCGTAACGTTAGTCTACGAATCGTACCAGAGGTACTCTGTAAGTCACTTGAAGCTGCAGACTTTCGCGTACCTTATGTCATCTCATACATGTGGCTAAGCTGATCACGTGATATAGATATCGTCTGCCCGTACAAATAAGGTCATCTATCATCATATTTTCACACGCCTTGTACTCAAAGATCGTTGCTATCATCGTAAATATTATGCTCAGTAGCTCTCCCATAGAGTGCCATTCATCATAACATCGCAGGCGTATCAGTAACGTCAACTCCGAAGAGACCTTGTGAAGATATTCATTGTCCACCGGAATGTAACACCCTTTGGACTCCGATGATAAAGTGCAGTCTACCTAAATTACCTTGCCTTTGATATATCATGTGCTTAGCATGTTACGCGGCATCTGTAGAATCTATCCCAAACAACATCAATGAAAGTCATATAGATCTCCCTCGTTCAGGGTTGTTGTATCGTAGGATGCTGCGCGTCTCCAAGAACTTCTGTCGCAACGGCGTCTTGGCGAGCCTAGGGATCAAAGCAACAAAAACACCGCAAAGGGATCAAAGTGCATCAGGGTTATCCCCCGCCGGCTGCCTTCTCTAGTTTCGGGGCGCCTGGGATCCTATTCGACAGCCTGATGGTCTGATTTGATCTCAGCTGGCACCTCCAACTTGAAAGATCAACAATGGATCTAAGGTCTATCATCAACGCCGAAGCATCCAGCAATTCCCAATCGCGAACGTACTCCGCAACAGTCAAGCAATCATCACAGGAAGATGGGATCAGTCAGAATAGCTACGTGCCGCCAACTCATGCAGGCTTCCATTCAAGGCCCGCGCAACCACCTCCACTTCAACCACCAACCCAGGGCAACTTCCGCTCACCTGGGGGTTCTACTTCATACATCACTGCCCTCTCGCCCCACTCGCAAACCCCTACATCGTCGTTAAGTGGGAATCAGTACCCTTTTCCACAGAATTCCGCGCAAAGCGGCGGTCCTAGCCAACAGCTGCATCAACCTCCACATCGTGACGGTTCTGCATCAGGTACGAAACCTGGACAACATCCCTATTGTCCACCATTGCCTTCGCCTTATACGCCATCTACCACAACTCCCGGAAGCTCGTACGGATACAGTCAGGAGCACCGCTCACAGTCAGTCCACTCAGTTACTACTCCTACTTCAGCCCAAAGTCAGGCACGCCATACCCACCGTGGAAGTCCACTCTCTGCAGGCTCCCAAAGTCAACAGTTCGGGATCTACCCTCACCACCATCAATCTCAGCCAGGAACGCCTCTGGGACCCCCGTCTTCGTATCCCAGATCGAGACCGAGTCTCCACCAAGAACACTCAGGGTCATTCGAACACCACCGCAGTCAGTCGGGCAGCTCAATGTCGGCGCTTCATTCTCAAGTGCAGTCGCCCGTTGCGGAGACCCACGGAAAAGTTACTGCTTCTCCGACCACATTTCACCAGTCACAAATGCCTTTGGCGGGACAAGGGTATCTAGCCGATCGCGAAAGGGAACGGAGTCTTAGTGTCAGTCCGAAGACAATGTTACCAAGTCAAACAAGACAGAATTCGATGGAAGGCAGACCTGTTGTCTTCAACACTTGGAATGAACAGATCACACCTGCGAAGCAAATGCGACTGGAGGACTTAGCACCCGCAGTGAATATTCCACCCATACAAAGTGAAACAAAATTTGGAGTTATCGACCACAGGATGGGCCATAATAACGGCCAACCTCACATCATACCCAGCAATCAAGACCGTGCAGATAGAGGACACATTGTGCCGCCCCAAGGCTACGTAGCGCCGTCCCCGCGCGCCATAATCCAAGGCTTACAGGATATGGCTCCGGCAGAAGAGCAGCAGCGAAATAACACTCTTTCGCCCACATCCGTGTCTGACGTCACATATCCTCAGGTGCGGAATGATATGAGTCGTCCTCTTTCCCGAGATCAGCCACAATCTACATCCTCAAGCGTAACACCGTCACACCAACAGCCTACAACACCACAGGCACCTTTAAACCTCCACATTTCGCCTCTACAAGCAGCACCAGTCGAAGCTTCTGGTACGGGATACCCTCCTACAAACCTATCTCCTCAAAATATAAGATCTAAACGAGACTCGGAGGCTGCGGTTGGAGCATCCGGCTTAGCACAACAACCAACAAGGAAGAGACCCCGACATGACGAGCCTCCCATCTTTGCGAGAAAGGCGAGTCGAAGCACCGGAAACAGTCCCTTACTTCCGAACAAGCGCCCGAATGGCCCTAAGAGCGGTACCCCAATCAAACAAGAACCCAATGACATAAAATCAGCTGTGTCGCAGACGTTTGTCCCGGCAACTATCAAGGAAGAACCTAATGGACACTTGCCCCATCCACCAACTCAGGACGTCGCTCTGCCCAAAGCCCAACCAGAGCTTGCTGGAACGGGCCCTCTTGGCCCATGGGAACCAAGCATCCTCAACCTCATTCCTTCAGAGGAGGTCACTCGCATCGTCTCGGACTTCCTTTTCACTCAAGTTGTCTTAAGAGAAGATGTAGGCGCCGGGCCGGCTGGAGGTGGACCTGGTCAAGGGGCTGTCCTGGAAATTGAAGCTAAGATTGGCCAACTTATCGATAAAAACACCAATGATCGACTCAGGCTGCCTGTCATGTCCGAATGCGTAGTAAGCAAAGACGATCCCAGCCTTCGGGTTACTTTCAAGAGCTCCATGACCGAGGTGAGTAGCTAACGAATCTAAGAAGGTTGGTCATGAGTTACTGACAAATTCTATGCATATTAGGCGCAACATCGTGCTCTAAATGGTTTCCTCAACAAAGCCCTGGTGGACTCTCAACCACCTAAGCAGCCAGCTACGAAAGTTGTGATACCACCGAAGCCTCGCATCCCGATGTCATACGTTCACACCAAAGAATGTGACACGTTTTACGAGCTTTCACAGGCTGGTCATCTTAGTCTACCTTCCTCGATCCGCGCGCAACTCAATCCTCGTCACAGGGCCAAAGTTCGCATCACCACAGACCAAAAGACAGAAAAAGAGCTCGCGAAGATTGTCAAGGCGAGGGTGGCGGACTTGGACATATACAGCCCTCGCACGGCGTTCGATTGGCGTGTGAGCGTCAACCTCGAAATGAACTATGATGGCGATATGAGAGATCTCGTGGAGACAACGGAGGGGGGGAGAAGGGCGGATAGGAACAAAGACCGTATGAGCTATCGGCACCTAGCCTACCAGATCGACCTGACCCAAGTAACCCCCTCTGAAGTAAGGCTCGAACCATCTCCCTTCGTGAAACACTGCAGCTCACAGAAAGCACAGTCTATCTCCAAAGCCGACAAAGAGCACGAGCTTGAGATTGAAGTATCATCCGCCGAGGTCCGTAAGCAAGGTCTTCTTGCGAAGGCCCAGCAAGTCTCACAGTACGAGGATCTGATTAGAGGCTTCGTGGACAACGTCAGAGTACTGGCGCGGCACTGCTGAGAGCCGGCATACGTGAGTCTGAACTTCGAGCTCAGAGTCATGATTGAGGACGGGGGCTTCTTCCACTTTTCTCTTCCATCACTTGGTGCCGCGATTATCATATACCCCTCCTTTGGCTTTCAGTTTCTGTGGGATTGCATTATGGATATACAGTCTCTCTGAGACCCTTAAAGCTCGGGTCTAGCGTTTTCTCACACCGCTTTAGCAACGACTGATGGGCGTTTAGGCGATCAGCGGTGAAGAAATTTGAATCCAGAGGAGAAGCCCGATCTTCGGCTTTGTGAAGTCCTTCCTACCACGTTCGAATTTCCCTTCCACAGATGATGACTGTCAAAACTAAGACGCTACCTTAAGGTACGTGTACGGTAATTTGACATACAAATACCATACTAAGCAGATTTACCTTCACGTAATATCCGCCTCTTAATCATCCCGGAAGAAACTCCTCAACAAACGTTCATACCTAGCTGAGTTATCTTATGAAGCAGACTTGGCTTCCGTTGTTCTCAATTGATTTACCTCTGTCTCAAAGTTACGCTCTCTATCCTACGGAGAGCACGGCCATTGCAATGCCCGACGTAGGGAATGAGTCTATATTGGGTCAGCGCATTAGCGTCTGACATTCCGTTTGTGGCCTCAAGCCATGCCCTTGACACTAAGTCTTGGTACGAAAGACTATAACTGTGATACAAACAATCAAAATTTTAATCAGAAAACTCAACAACTAACTCAAAAATCTTAATCATCAACATAAAAGATCATTATACAATAGATCTAGATCCTTTAGGCTGGGTGTAGGGTCAGGTTGAGTCAGAAAAAAGTGCACCTGACCTGGACCCGCGCTAGGGTCCGGGTCAGGTCGGGTCAGATTCGTGCACAGATCAACCCTATCCATATCTGCGCGGGTTAAACCTGAGAACCCTAAGCTAGCCATTATGGGTAAGGTCAGGGCTAGGGCTCAAAAATGTGGAAGCTTATTGATATATTAGTCATAATAAATTACACCTTAACTAGCCATATAGGGATAAATTACATGGTCGCAAGATATATTACTGAATAAGTTACGAAAATCATGACTTTTCGCGAAGGTGCGTGTTAGAAACACACATTAGTAAGCATGTGTATGTGCTTACTAAAGCTATATATAACCCGCAAAAAACCCATGACCCTACACAGGTCAGGTCAGGTTAACTCACACCTGACTCAGCTGAATAAAAGTTAGCCTGACCTGACTCAATATCTGGACTCAACTCTGACCTGCATGACCTATAGGCAACCTGCGCACTCAGCCTAAGATTCTTATAAGAATTGAATCATTGATTTTTTTCAAAGTAATTATAATCTCATTGAAATTTCAGCAAGACTCTTAAAAATATATAATGTTACTTGCACTGATTGTATAATTTGATAATGACTTAATTCTTAAAAGATTTGAAAGCAAGTCAGAACAAATTACTGTTTAAATTTAAAGAAATAAGTAATTACTTTATTTTATAAATATTATCTCAGTTAAAGTGACCATCAAGTCAAATCAGACTTAACTTTCAAAACTTAACCTGATCTGTTAAGCTTAACATTGAGGCTCAACTCAACTCATAATATTGTGTAATTTTCATTGTTTGTTGAGTAATTTTGGTAATTTTTACATCATTAGAAACTTCTCACAATTCTTTACAAAATAAGTCTAAAATCATAAAAATCAAATCACTTTCAAGCTTAATGCACACAGCTAAAGTTTTGTTCAAATTCTTAAGTTTCTGTCACTATGATTGTTCACAGCTAACAAGACATGCAAAATAAGCAAAAAATCAGCTTTAAAAAAGCTTAATGATCAGTCTAATATTAAGAAATATAATTAGAAGTTAAAAGCTAAATTAATGAAGCAAAGACAATATATAAGTAAGTTTTATAAATTTTATACTCAACAAGTAGAGATTCACAATTATTATAATTATGATAAATCTAAATATCTTGTCAGAGATTGCAAGAAACCTTAATGACAGAAAGAAAGTTGTAACAGTAAACTTAATAATAATATATAATTAATTGAGCTGAACAGTCTGCTATGATGATAACTGCTTTCTATACATAAGTAGTAAAGATAGAGTTAGATAATGATCATAAAAGCTTAAGAAGAGATACAATGTTGATTATATTACAATAAGTAAATTAAAGAAATTAGCTATTCTAGAGAAAGTTGTTAGAAACAACATAAATAAGATTAAAGAAATTGATGTTTGCAAAACTTAGAAGAAAGACACTGCAGAAATTAAAGATTTAGAAGATTTTATTTAAATGTATTTAAATTTATATTGAGAAGTGATATTCTAGCTGCTTCTATGAAGCAAAATAGAACTAATATCAGAGACTGAGTGAAAATTCTATTTACATTGACTGCAGTCAACATTCTTTCTACTTTTTCTGAAACTCTCTCAATCAAGATGTACTCATAGACAACATAATTTAGAAATTTTACTAAACAGTATAATATAGTATAAGTATTTACTTTCTTTTAATAAATTATGAGCTCAAATTAGCAAGAAGCTTTTCAAAGAAAGTGTATATTTTTAATGTGACAGCAGTTAAGTACATTAACTTTTAAGATTCACAGTCAATTCAGCTTTAGCAGTATCATTAATTATTAAGATTCATAATAAATTTAACTTTAACAGAATCAGCACACTGACAGTAGCTATATATATCTGCTATTGAGATTCATAGTTAATTCAGCTTTAGTAATATTACTGATTATTAAGATTCATAATAAATTTAACTTTAGCAGAATCAGCATTCTGCAGTAGTTGAGTACATTTAATTTAGAAGATTTATAGAGAATCAGTCTCAACAAAAATTAACATTTACAGTTACTTAGAAAGCATTGTTCTTCAGCAGCTTAATATAAGTCATTGAGATAAATAAGTATTATTGTCTTACAGAACAAAAGATATAAAAGCTTTTTATTTATTTTATTTATATTATCTTCAATGTATACATCATTATTTTACTTTATTCATTTCTTATACTATGTGTCAACTATCATCATCATGAACTTCAACAACTTCTTTATAAAGTAATAATTCATCTCAATTCTCACTTATAAGAACTGTAATCAATGATTCATTCTTATAAGAAAATGATTGATAAAAAAAGATCTATAAAATGTTGTTAAAGTCTCAGTAATCAATATACTGATTAGTGAATTCTTAGACTCATTTTTTCTCAGCAGTCTTGACTTTAAAAATTAAAAAATTGATGTAAAGATCTTATATTAACTTATTATCTATATAAACACAGATAATCAAGAATATCTGATGAAGAAAATCAGCATAAAGAATATTTAAGATATATTAAAGTTTAAGTATAAAAAGAAGCTGTAGATGATTAAGAGACAATATTTAATAAAGTTTGTTAAGTATAAAATGTTAAAGAATATATTCATTAAAGAAATATAAATTTATCTGAGCAAATTCAGTAAAAAGATTGCTGCAACTCAGTCTGATATGATCAGATTATTTAAATCAGAATAACAGTTTTAGATACTGCTTTAAGCATTATCAGTTAAGTACATTGTAATTTACAATGTCATTAATACTCAGAACAATTTAAACATTAAAAGAGATTTATAAAAGTTTTAAAAGAAAGAGACACAGCTTAAGATTAATGAGACTGTCATTGTTTTGTGAATAGATAAATAGAAGAGAGATTAATATTTAATGAATTAAAATTATAGTTTATTAAATTATTGCACAGTTAATATTAAGTAACATTATTGCAGATTATTCAGCTTAAACAGTAATCATTTTTCTCATTACTTTATTAAGTACTTTCTTCACAATGACTCTTACTTCATTAAAGATTGCAAATTTCTTTTTAACATTAAGCAAAATATTTAAAAGAAGATAAGCAAATCAATTACAGTTAAGCTGTACAGATTAATTGCAGTTAAGTTGTACTGAAAGTCAGTTTATAAAGAAAAAGAAAAGAAATATAAAGTCTTTAATGCAGAAGTCAGTGACAGTAATGATGATGACTTCTTTTTTAAATTTAAAAAGAAAGAAAAAGTTAACAATGAAATTGCTGCTCTGTTTAAGAAGACTGTTAATAAAATGTTTAAATTTAAATAAATTGCAGACTTTAAATTCTTCTTATATATAACTGATTAACTTTAACTCTTCAGTGACTTTCTTATATGAATGAGATATTGATAAATTAAAGTTAAAAAAGAACATTTATACTCTTATTATTGTAAAGTAATCATTATATAAGTTAAGTTAAGAAATTCTGTAAGACTGAGTTCAACACTCTATATATTTAAACTTAAGATCAATCTTCTGTTAAAAAAGTAAATGTGCAAAATAAAACTGCATAAAAGCTTTAATCAATATTGTCTTTAAATGTGTAATAAGCACAGCAAGACTATAATAGAAGCATTAGAGTGAGATGAAGTCTATATAATTAAGTATATTGCAAAAAGTCTTAATGAATTTGTTCTAATATTTACAGTGTACACATCATATTCAGAGATCATCTTTTCTGCTACTGCTTCAGATACAAGTCTGTATATTTAAATTCATAAACATAATCTTATAATTAACTTCTTAGATGTTGACACTGCATCATTGAATAGAAAGATCAAGACTTACAGACTTTAATATTAATAATTTGCTCATCTTAATTCTGCAAAGTTGCATAATCTTTACAAGATAACAATTCTTGAAAAGTCAATTCTCATTATTGAGAATAATAAGAATATATATGAGATTTATGCTCTAATTAAGTTCATTAATAAGTAAGATTACACTGTAAGCAAAAGAAAGATTAACATTCTTGTTTTTATCTTTATTGATATATACAGTTCATTATTCTTATCATTTAATGAATATCAGTACTTTCTGAAGATAGTAGATAATCATTTTCAGAAGATGTAAACAATATTATTAAAGCAATGTAATGAGATCTTACAGACACTGTAAGAATGATGACTGAAAACTGAACTTTAAATTGATGCAAAGATTCTTGCTGTACAAAGTAACAATAAAATGAAGTTAAAGTTCACTTTAAATAACTGATGCAAATCTCTTAACATTACATTGCAATACATGATGTTTTACATGTCAATTCAGAATGACATTGTCAAAAGAGTCATTTGAATCACTGAGAATTCAGTGTACATCATAATTAAAGAAATATAACTGTCAATAAAGTTTTAAGTGTAGACAGTACAGACAGATGCTTATCTTTGCAATTAAACAGCAACTAATTTCTTAATTAATGATAAGTAAATGACTTCTGAGAAAGCTTTCATCAATGTGAAGTTATTTATTAATTATATTTATATATAAAGATGTAAGTACTACAGCTACATTGATTTCAAGTTATTATCTAAAGATAGATATAATAAGTTTATGAATTAAGAACAAGTAAAAGTCTTTATAAACTACATTGAAAAAATCATAAAGCAGTATTAGCTTTAAGCTTTAAATCTTAAGTACATCATTAAGAATCATGCTGTAAAGTTTGCTGAAAGTAAGAAGAGAGACACTGTTAATTTTAAACTGTAATGATAGATATTAAATGCTCTTTTAGATAGAAGACTCATTAAATATTTATAAAAGAAGTTAATTATTGTAAAGATCATAGCTTCAGATCAGATACTTATAATTTAGAACAGTAAGATATAGTTTAACTTAATTATAATTAAGACTGATAAGTCTTAAGATAAACAACATGAGATTAAGTTAACTGCAGTTAATTTAGATAAGTCATTAAATGAGAAGATTAACACTGATTAAGTTAAAATAATGACACTTAAAGAAGTCAGAATCTTTCTGTACATTAAGATCTTAAAATAAAAGAGAGACAACAACAATAATGATTAAGATGTGAATGAGTTCTTAATTAAAATATTGAGAGTTATACTGACACTTATGACATTCTTTATAGATAAAAAAGATTCTATAATTAAATTTAACATTTTGATGTCTGTCATCTATGCTGAAGCAGTGAGAGATTCAATCTGAGAAGAAATGTAAAAGAATGTTATTTATATAAAGTTGACAGTCTTGACAGCAAATGAAATATAAGAAGAGACTGTGCTATCAAGAAGAATTAACATTATAATCAGTAAATAAGTTTTTAAATTTAAACTGAACATTAATGAATTCTTAAATAAGCTTAAGACAAGACTTGTGATAAGAGACTTTTTATAAATATATAATGTTGATTATAAAAATATCTTTATTCTTATTATTAAGTTTAACACTCTGCAAGTCTTTCTGATTATCATTGCACTCAAGAATCTAGAGTGTCATTAAGTGAATGTTAATAACATTTTTATGAAATTTTTTCTAAAGAAAACAATCTATATAACACTTTCTTTTAAAATCAATGTTGCATCTAATCATGTTCTGTACATACTGCACAGCCTTTATAATCTTAAGTAAGTCATACAGAACTGACATAAACAATGTATCATTAAACTATTTAAATTAAGTTTTCATTAAAGCAAGACTGATTTCTGTCTTCTTCTTTACAGCATTAAAAGAATTATACTGCTTCTTTATATAAACAATATTGTTATGACTTCAGCAAATCTGTTACACATTCTTTGATTTAAGCAAGTTCTTGTGAGCATATTTAAAATTAAGAACTTAAAAGAGACACAGAAAATTCTTAATATTTAAGTTATACATAATTATAAAATAAGAACTCTACATCTAAATCAGACTCACTATGTAAATAAGATATTAAAAGATCTTCATATGTAATTTAATAAATACAGAGTCATCAGCATTTCATTTAACAAATATAATGTTTTTCATTTTGCTGACTTAACTGATCAAAGAATAAATTAAAGACAGTATTAATAGACAATTAAAAGCTTAATGTATGCAGTAATTCATACTTAATTAAACATCATCTTTATACTAAATTGATTAAGTCAATATCTCAGTAATTCTGCAAAGCATTATGAATACACACTTAAGAAATTACTGCAATACATAAGATTAATCATTAATCTCAACATCATATACAGTTTTAATAAGAGTTAAGCAATGCTTAAATACTCTGACTTTAACTATGCTTCAAATAAGCAGAATTAGAAATCAATTTTAAAATGTATTTATATGCTTAAAGATAAATCAGTATTGTGAATAAATTAAAAACAGAAGTTTATCATCATTTTAATTACTGAGATTGAGTACATAATTATGTCAATGTGTATGAAGACTGAGATCTGACTTAAACAGATATTAAGAGACATAAGTACAGATAAATATCTTGAAGTCAATTTACATTGCATAAATATTTAAGAAAATAAAGCTCATTAAATATCTTTATTTATTCAGCTCAAAGAAGACAATCAAGCTGTCTTGATCTTGATTAAGAATGTATATATATATAAATAGTTAAAATACATTAATGTTTTTTATCACAACATCTATAATCTGCATAAGCACAATCAGATTTAAATAGACTTTGTACTCAATTAAAAGATAATTATTAATGAGCTTATTAAGTCTCTGTCTAAACAGATCTTTAAGTAATTCATTAAATTTATAAAACTCATTATTAATGATTAATTAAACTCTTAAATGATTTGTTAAACTCTTAGTGATGCATTTAGTCATCTGATGTTTATTGTTAGTGAGAGTCAATAGATGCAGTCTTATCAAGTAAAAGTGTTGAGAAATGATGTTTTAATTATTTTTATGAAGTAAAATAAAACTAATGTCAGAAGCTAAGTAAAGATTCTATTTACATTGACTGCAGTCAATGTTCTTTTTACTTCTTCTGAAACTCTTTTAATCAAGATGTACTCATATACAACACAGTTTAGGGATTTCACTAGATGACATAGTATAGCATGAGTATCTACTTTCTTTCAATAATTTAGATGTAAATTCAAAGAATGTTGACAATTAAGAAGTTAATATAAAACTCAGAAATTGA
>JAABUY010003876.1_pt1 | contig 16082 bp, 29 predicted proteins | sample 5560271 | NCBI WGS metagenome assembly JAABUY01 (sample SAMN10711886, study PRJNA513374) | rock metagenome | isolation source: Antarctica rocks | place: Antarctica: Victoria Land, University Valley
CTGTCGCGGCGCGTGGAGCGGCCGTAGTCGGGGCTCTGCCGCCGCGGCGGCGTCCGGCTGCGGCGGCGCACCGGCGACCTGCTCAGGGCGCCCACGGCATGGCATTGCAGCACGAGCCTCTATCAGCGTAAGGGCAAGTTACGGGCCTGACGCTATTGCAAAGCACAGAACTAGATCGGTGCGCCTTGGACACACAGTGCCGAAATCATATGCAGTCCTGGTCGTGAACTCGCTTAACTCGCTCCTCGCAAGAGCCGCGTTTGCACGGCATCCACGGGGCACCAAGCCACCATGTTGCCGGTGCAGGAACCTGAGACTGCGGGTGCTCAGAGAGCCAGCAACAATTGGAGCCTGCTGAGCTGAGCTGTGGGGCCCGGCCAGCGGCCCATGCAAAGACAGACCCCCCTCCTTCACTAGGCTCCAGCCCCCCTTGCGGGGCTGCAGCTCCCAGGCTGTCAGGCCGCGCGTCAGCTGGGCCTGCCAGCCGCCGAGCCTGCTAAGCGCCCGCAAGCCCAAGCCCGTGTCGCAGCACGGTCGCACGCCGGGCAGCCGCGAGCCAGCCCCGGGCTCGCTTGCCAACAGCCGGCAACCCAGGGCCGGAGCCGGACCAGGCCGGGCAGCCCGCCCCGGCCGGGCTCAGCGCCGCCGGGAGGGCGAGCGCGAGCGCGACCGGCTGCGGCGGCTGCGGCGCGGGGGGGACCGGCTGCGCCTGTACCGGGAGGAGCTGTCCCTAGAGCGGGCGCGGGCCGGCACACGCAGCGCGTCAGCGCCCGGCCACATGCCCCCGCGCCCTGGACGCCTGTCCTACCAAGCCGAGCTCTACACCGGCCGGAGCATCCCAGAGGCAGCAAGCACGCGCGCCAGGAGCTCAGACCCGGCGCATTTGCTTATCTGAGTCAGGCCGGGGAATACGAGGGGCCTGGGAGCAGGACCGAACAGCGCCCAGCAGGCTGATCAGCGTGGCAGGCATGGGCGCATATGAGGGCCGGCTCAGGGCAAGGCAGCAGGGGGCCGCACCTGTCGACGCCATATGCTGAAGCGGATGCGCCCATGCCCGCAGGGTACGCGGGCTTGGCCGCCGCCACAGCCACCGGGGCGGGCGCGACGTATGCGGCAGGGGCGGGGGCGACATAGCCGCCGCCGCCGCCGTAGCCACCGCCGCCGCCGCCATAGCCGCCGCCGCCGCCGCCATAGCCGCCGCCACCGCCATAGCCGCCGCCACCGCCGAACCCTCCGCCGCCGCCGTACCCGCCGCCGCCGCCGCTGGGCGGGCCATAGCGGGAGCCGCCAAAGCGGCCGCCGCCACCTGCACACATCATTAGAGCGTGTCAGCGGAGATTCCGGCGCAGACCATGCCACAGAGTCGATGCAGGCAGGCACAGCTCTCTGGGACGCCGCGCTGGGCTGCAGGGAGCGGCACACCACACAGAGTGCTGCACACAACTGACGCGGCACACGCATCACCGCTGCGCCAGACCCTTCACAGGCTGCACAAGCAGGCCGCAGGGTCTCTGCGCTGCAGGGTCCCTGCGCCTCAGGGTCCCAGTCTGCGGCGCAGGCAGCTGCGCGCGGGCGCGCACCGCCGCCGGTCATTGTCTCCAGCCCGGGCGGCACCACCTGGCCCGCCTCGCGCAGCAGCCGCGCCAGCTCGCGCGCGTACCGCCCATCCTGCACAAGCGCCAGCTCGGGGTTGTCCCCCAACTTTTTACCCGCCCCTTCACAACCGTACATCAGGGCTCTTCAGGCAGGGCTCCCATAAACAGCTGCACAGCACATGGGTTAACTGGCAGTGCTGCAGCACCACGCACTCAGAAATGTAAGCGATCACTTAGAGCTCGCGTATCTACTTTCACACTACTAACACAATGCAGGCAAGCCTCAGCAGGCGCCTTTGCCACACACAGGGACAAAGTCCGTGCGTATTTGCAACCGCCCGCTCGCCCGCCCCGCCGCAGGGCGCACGTTGGGCGTGAAGAAGGTGTACGCCTCGCCGGTCGCGCCCGCGCGCCCGGTGCGGCCGATGCGGTGCACGTAGTCCTCCACGCCGTTGGGAAAGTCGTAGTTGACCACGGCGACCACGTTGGGCACGTCCAGGCCGCGCGCCGCGACGTCCGTCGCGCACCTGCGCGGCCCGACGGGTTTCCTTACGGCACCTGTTTCACGGTTGGGCCAGCACGGCAGCGGTGCTTGGCTGAGCACCAGGCAACGCCAGCGCGCTGACCGGCTGCGGCGCCATGCAAGCCATGGACCACAGCGCGCTGGCGCCTCGATTCTCTTGGCAAATCCCTGGCAAGCTGGGTTGCTTGTCCCCTGCACGCCTGGCCTCTGCACATATGGCTGCTCAGCTCCATGCGATGAGCGAAACGCCTGAGCCGACCCTCCCGTGACAGAATGAAAAAACAACAGCCCTATTCGGCAAGGGGCGGCCCAGCCGCGGCGGTCCGCGAGCGCAGGCGCACATGATGGGCAGGCTGCCGGCCTTGAACGACGCGATCACATGGTCGCGCTCCTGCTGGCGCTTGTCGCCGTGGATCGCGGCCGCGCGGAACTCGCGGCTCAGGTTCATGCTCAGCTGGTCGCACATGCGCTTGGTGGAGCAGAAGATGATGATGCGGCTGCCGGGCGGCTTGGAGCGCAGGATCTGGCCCAGGCGGTTCATCTTGTTGTAGCTGTCCATCAGCTCCACGTACTGCGTGATGGCCTTGTTGGCCACCAGCTTCTCCTCCACGCCGCCGACAAACACGTGCACCGTGTTGTGCGTGACAAACTGGCTCGCGATCTGCTTGACCTCGCGCGGCCACGTGGCGGAGAAGAAGAGCGTCTGGCGCTGCGGCGGGATGGACCGCACAATCTTCTGGATCTGCGCGCCGCGGCGGGGGCGCGGCCCCGTCAGCACGTTCCTGGCAGCGGTGCAGTCGCCGAAGGACCCAGCGGGCGGACGGAGCTGCGTGAGGCAGAACACTCCACCCTAGACACAGGCAGACCCGGCAGTCTGATGCTGTGCGAGGCTTTCCAAGCCATGCACCGGCAGACCAGAGGGAGGTTGGCAGGGCCGCGGCAGGAGCTCCTGCCGCACCCGCGCATCGCGGCTCATCCGCGGCCTGCAAGCGCTCTCGCCCCGAACAGCCTTGCGAGCCTGAACACAGACAGAGGGGCGCCGCGCACGCGCCTGCGGCTCAAAGCCCATGTCCAGCATGCGGTCCGCCTCGTCCAGCACCAGGTAGGACACCTGCGCCAGGTTGACCTGGCGGCCCTCCAGGAAGTCGTTCAGGCGGCCCGGGGTCGCAATGATGAGGTGCACGCCGCGCTGCATGTCGCGCAGCTGCATGCCCTTGGGCGCGCCGCCGTATGTGCACCTGCGCGCGCCGCGCTCGGCTGGTGAGCGCCCAGGCCCGGTGCCGTGCCTGGCCGTGACGTCATGAAGGCGGCGACCAAGCTGGGCGGCGACAGCAGCAGCGCGCGCACGTGTTGGCAATGCCGGCCGCGCGCCCAAACTTGTCGGCCTCCTCCTTGATCTGGACGGCCAGCTCGCGCGTGGGCGCAATAACGAGCATGGTCGGCCCGACGCGCGGGTCCTTGCGCGTCTGGTTGCAGTGGAGGAAGCCTGGCAGCAGGAAGCCGCAGGTCTTGCCAGAGCCGGTTTTGGCAATGGCGACCATGTCGCGGCCCTGCAGGGCGACCGGCCAGGACTGCGCCTGGATAGGCGTGGGTGACTTGTAGCCCGCGCGGCGGATCTGTTCCAGGCGCGCAAGGGCGCAGAGCGCCGCACACGTGTCAGCCGACCAGCGCGGTGGTGACTTATCGCGGCCCGCCACTCGGGCGCAGCCGCGCGCGCGCTGGGCGCGCGCACAGCCAGCCGGCCTCCCGGCTGGTCGCCGGGAGGCGACTGACGGCGCGGCCGCGGGCGCGGACGCGGCTCGCCCTTGTGGCGGGGGCCGCACAGGCCACTGCTGCGTGCGTGCGTCGAGCAGGGTAGGCAGCAGGCGCGAGGCGCGCCGCCCGATCAGGCGGCGGCCGCAGCAGGCGGAGGAGGAGCAGTGGCAGCCTGGACAGGCCGAGAGGGTACCTCATCCATGATGTTCGGAGGGAACCCCACAGACTCAAAGGTCTGCAGCGGGTCCGGCACGCTTGCGCCCTGCACGACCAGCCCGTGCTCGGCGCGGTACTCGTCGCAGCTCTTTGCAAAGTTCTGGCGGCCCGCCGGTGGCACGTGGCGCGTGGGCTCCTCATAAGGCACCGCCGCGGCCGCATAGCTGCCGTTGCCGTTGGCCCCCTGCGGCACCGCTCTAGCTCAGCGCCGCCAGAGCATACACAAAAGCCGGCAGGCGCCAGAAGCAGGTGCGCATCCGGCGAGCATCGGCGGCGAAACCAGCAGCAACGGATTTGTGGCCTCACGTAGCTGGAGGGCATCGGCGGAGCCGCCATGCTGCCGCCGGCAGGCCGCTCATACTGCGTCACGTTTGTCTGCGGGTTCCAGAAGTACTTGAGGCCGGACGCCGGGTCGAACAAGGCCTCCCACGGGTGTGGCAGCGTCGGGTCGTGCTGCCTCTGGACCTGCGGGGCACAAGGAACAAGATCAGTGCTCGCTCCGTGTACACGAGCCAGGAATCAGCACTGCGCACACAGCCGGGGGCGCTGCAGGGCTGACGCGCACCATCTTCGCGACGCGGCGTGCAACGCTATTAACGCGTGGAAGCCCTTACTCAGTCCCTGTGGATGTCTGTCCCTGCCTCTGCAAGCTCTGCCTCCTCACTGCTTGCTCACACAGGCTCTTGCGTTTCCGGAGGAAAGCTTGCCTTTGGCCCAGGTAGGGTAGGTTGTGAGCTGTTACATGTTTCGATGCTTGCATGCTTCCCCATGCTTCATCAGCACATATGCGTCGATGGCATTACCCAGCCATCGACAACAGTCCGGTAACACTTCGAAACACGCGTCTTCACCGAAGCAGAGTCCTGCACACAGCAAGCCCACAGCGCCTCCAAGGCCAAACGCAGCTCGTCATATGCCAGCCCGGCTAGCCCGTCTTGATGCGCCGCGACGTGCGCGCCACGAACCCGGCCTTGATTGGCGCCACCGTCCGCGAGGCGCCGCACTGCGCGCGGCCGGACATACGCCGAGGTCAGCTATGGCCAGGTGCTGACAAAGGACGTACGCTGCGCCTCACGCTGTGCTACACTCTCAGCGCTCACCAAGAGAGCTGCACAGAAACTGGATCCATTATACCACCATGGCTGTGTGGCAAGCTGGAGGGCGCGCGCCTGCTGACAGCGCAGGAACATGATGCGCGTTGCTGAGTCGCGATCCAGCAGCGTGTCCGGGCTCTTGCAGCTGTTGCAGAGCACGTACCTGCGCGCGTCCACGCGCGTGGTAAGGACTCCAGAGATCTCCTGTCCTGCTGGCCATCAGCCACAACCGCACTGACTGATGACAAACCATGAACATCAGCTCACTCTATTGTGCAGCCGATGCTACCCGCCCGGCGAGGACTGCACAGGTGCAGGTGTGCTTGAGCATGCTGTCAAGTCACACAGGCGAGGCTCCAAACTCTCAGCGCAGCACCTCAACCACATGCTGCAGACCCTGGACTGCTGCACGTCAAAAGCATTGATGTCAAGTGCGCGGGGGGTGTGCGGGCCGCACTCATTCACGTAGCGGCGCAGCACGCCCTCGAACGCCTTGGGCAGGAAGCGGCCCTTGACGATGAGCCGGCTCTGCCCGTCCAGGTTGCCGCTCGTGCCCAGCTCGGCCAGCAGGAACAGCTGCACGTGCTCCAGCTGCCGGTTCATGGCCTTGCACAGCTCCATGAAGTTGGTGAACACGGTCTTCTTCGTGCCCTCACGGGCCACCTGCGGGCGCGCCGTCCCTGGGGTCAGTGTTTGCATGCGCGGCTTGAATATTGCTGCCCAGCGGAGCCGGCTCAGCCGGCAAAAAGGCCTGCGCACGCTCCAGCTGCCGGCAGACAGCCGTGCGCAACCTTCAAGCAAAGCGGTCTTCTCGATGCGCGCCTGCGGAGGCTTCATGATGGTGCGGCGCTTCTCGCCGGTGAGCTCCGGGTTGTTCTCGCGGAGGATGCCAAAGACGCGGTCTGCGCACAGCCGCCACACAAGTCCAGTCAAAGCGGCCGTTGTGAGTTGGTTGATGAGAGGCTCTCAGCACTGCACTGCTGTTGCAACGCGCCCTTTGCACTGACCATGCGTGGGCTGCATACGCATGCCAAGCTGCACCGTGCTTGCTACCGGCCACATGTCCAAACTTCCCCACAAGTCACCACGGCTAGCTTACCAATTAAGTGCTGGTATGTGGCGCAACCACACAACTGTCCTCAGATACCGCAGCCCTTCACCAGCCTTGGTGGTTCCACACTACACTGGTTGCAAGCACACGCAGGACAGCCAGCACAATACTCATAATGCCCGGCTGCGCATGGACTTGTTGCAGGGCGTGAGCAGGGCGGGACATACCCAGCAGCTCCTCATAGCTGTAGTCACGGTCAGTGCCGTCCCATGGTAGGCCGGCGTGCGTGCGGCCGCCGTCGCCGTCGGCGTCTGCGCCCTCGCCCTCCTCCGGCTCCTCAAGGCCCTCCAGCTCGCTTGCACGCGCCTTCTTCTTTTTCTTCTTCTTCTTTGTCAGGTCCAGGCTCGCCTCTGCGTCCTCCTCCGCCGCGGGCGCCTCACCATTCAAGCCCTCCTGCGCGGAGACAGGTGTGGTGGTCAGGGCGGCACTATGAACGACGTGCCGCGACTCACTCCACAACACGCCGCCTCACCAGGCACATACAATACGTTCGCTCTGTGCAGTCCGCAGGCACAGGGCAGCACGCAAGGAGCAACGACCCCTTGTCTAGCAGTTGATGCCTCGCCTACCAAGGCCGTCCCATGCAGCGCGCGCTACCGATGAGGGACGAGTGAGCGGTGTTGCAGGTGCCTGTCGGTGCAACTACTGGCAAAGGACTCGCGTACAGTACGACTCGCATTAAGCAGACCACCATGCACAGAGCAATGTCTTTGCAACGGCGCAAGTGAGCGTCTACCGGGCACTCTCTCCAGTGCGCTCCGCTCCTAAAGACCACTCGTGCCAGGAGCCCTTGCTGCCGCAGACAGCCGGCACCAGGAGCCCGTGCGCACCACATCCTCCACTCGAACTTTCTTTTTCTTCTTCTTGCGGTCGCCGAAGACCTCGGTGCCGTCGGCGCTCACTGCGCGTGCAGACGCGCTCCCTCAAGGTGCTGAATGACAGCGGAGGTGCGGAGTAAAGCAAGCCGTCGCCCAGAGTCGTGCCTTGAAGCTCTTCCAGCTTCTTTGACGTCTCAGCAACCTCTTCATCGGCCTGCACACGTGCGCCAGGCTCATACAGCTGCAGGTGAAAGCGTCCACGGGCCAGGCTCGTGTGTTGCAGCGTACCATGGCTGCGGGAGTGCGATCCGCACACGCCTGTGCAGGCACGCCTGTGTAGCGTGACACCGAATAACTCCTCCTTTGTATCACTTAGCTGACCGCCGGCAGGCGCGAGTGGACGAAGAGAGGAGGGAGGAGCGGACTGCTATAAGGCAGCTGTGTGATAGGGTCTCTCTATCAACACCTTTCTGCATGCCAGCCGCTGGCTGCTGCTGCTGCTGCTGAGCATCCTCAGGGTGCTGCAGTGAGCTTTCATTGGTGGCATACATCTTCAGCTTGACATTTCGTCACAGGCAAACTGACTGCCGACAGTGCGTGTGTCACTTGCACTGCGGGGCAAGCAGTGAAGCGCCGTTCGGCGTTTGTTGACGGCTGCAATATACTTGCAGGAGGGGCCTGCACTTATTGGCAGAGGGACGTCCACAGAAGTATGACAAGGTGTTATCATAAGGTGGCAACTCGCTGGTGAGGATTGTTTCAAGTCCACTCACACCACACACAGCTTGCAGAGAGCTACACAAGCACATGCCCCTAGCTCCAAATTTGAAAGCACCTTTGCTGCCATGCAGCCCCCTCCTCGCAAAGCCGACAAGGCAAGAGAGACGGTGAGCAATAATGTACACAGCAGCCCCGCGCTAGCTCAGCAGCGCTGCGCGCTCTCGCGCTTGGAGAAAGCGGCAACACGCCAACGCGCCCCAAGTAAAGACCCTGTGTGCTTGCAAGAGCACGCAGCCGTGCATCTGCACGCCCCTCTGCCCTACTCTAGGTCGCCGCTCAGCGACGGTCTTGGTGGTTCGTAGAAAGCTTGGTCTGTCGGCCCGATCAGTCACCCTTGCGCCTGAAGGAGCAGCCTGCGCCAGACGCAACAGCGTGGTCACACGGGCGCGCAGACAAACAGAGCGCAGCTGTGAGCAGCGCGCAGACAAAGCGAGCGCAGCTGTGAGCAGACGTGCAGCTTTCACAATCCAGGCCTGGCACCGAGCGCAACACGCTCAGACTGGCCACGTCATCTCGGAGGGCGCACCCTCGGTCAGCCGCGCCTTGCCGCCGGTCGGGGTGCAGAGCACTGCGGAGCAGCTACTGCATACCACCACCGTCTGCGAGTGGCTGAACACGGTCGTGCTGCGCGCGCGGCAGGCCGGCCCCGTCAGGCACGACACCACGTTCGAGAGCCACTCGCGCGCTCACAAAGCAAGCATCCCACTTCAGTGCAACGCAAAGACAACAGTCACTCCAGCAGGCAGCAAGCTCAAGGCATAGGCACAGGCGCGCGCGATCACGCACATCTGGAAGCAGCCCTGGCACTTGACGTCCATGAAGAACGAGTTGGGCGACTGCACGAGGCGCTTGTATTTGCACTTCTGCTTTTCCAGGTCTGCGGGCGGGTGCAGCAGGTCGATATCGCTGGACAGCACCTGCGCGGCGCCACGCCAAGCCACCTGTCACGTGATGGTGCACACCATCTGCAGCGTAGCGACCTGCAAGCGTAGGCGCGGGCACCCAGCAGGCTGCCTGCTGGTGCACGCCTCCATGCAACCCTGCGCAGAGGAGGCTGGAGCGCACCATGGCGACCTTTGTCCTGGTACCAAGCAGCAGCCGCACCAAAGGAGCTTACAGGGAGGGTGGAGCAAAGCCGCCGCACGAGCCTCCTTGCTCGGGAGGCGCAGCCCTACCCTGGAAAGGTCGGCAGAGCTCGGGCACCTGCCAGTTTTCCCCAGCCCGTGAGGTGAGGAGTGAGGCACGTAGAAAAGGAGCACTAGGCGCGTAGCCGGGGCCACCGAGCAGCATACCTGCTGCGCTGCGGTGGTGCTGAGCCATGGCGACGGCCGACTTTGATGAGTGCGCCCTGGTCCTGCACGGGCCCGCGCAGGTCTGCCATGGCGTGAGCTGACGCGCTGCCCTGTGCGGGGCCAGGTACGAGTACCTAGAAAAGCAGCTGGAAAAGAAGGACGTGAACGGCCGCGAGAATGGCGAGCGCCACAAGGAGCGGCACAGGGACAGGGACCGCGAGCGGCGCAGCGACCGCGGCGAGAAGGAGGACCGCGACCGCGACCGCGACCGGCCCAAGTCAAAGGACAAGCGCTCGTCCAGCAAGCGCGAGCACAAGTCCAGGTGCGGCCCGCCGGCGAGCCCGCCTCTGCGGCCGTGGCCTGGCCTGCGTTGCTCTCATCGCGCGGGCAGGCGCGCGCTGCCAGTGCCGGGGCGCTCGGCAGCCCTGAGCTGCGTTGCGGGCTGGCATTCAGCCCGTGGCGGGTGCCCTGTTTGGCAGGTCCCGGTCGAGGGAGCGGCGGCACAAGAGCAGTGAACACAAGCACAAGAAGCACCGCACGCGCAGCCGCAGCAAGGAGCGCAGGTGCGGGTGCCGCAGGCTTTGCGCTCGGGGCAGAGGTGTGTCTGCTGCTGGTTTGGCGTCGGGTGCTGCTGCACGTGAGCCGCGTCGGCCCAGTGACCTGTGTGTGGCTCTGTTGAGGCTGCTCTGCGCGTGCGGGGGACGAGCCTGCTCCTTACCTTGCGCAGCATTGTGCAATGTCCTGTCGGAGGTGCCAAAGCACGTGCTGGGTCTGATAGGTCGCTGACATGACCGCACGGGCTTCGCGCCGGCCTGCCCGAGGTACGCGAGCGGCGGCCCGCGGCGCCAGCGCCCGGCCTTGGGGTTGACGTGCACCTGAGCCTCGTTCAGCCAGGCAGCTTGCCGGTACTGTCGTTAGCGTTGCCCGAGTCTCGCCTGTGATCTAGCACTAGCTAGCCGCGGGCCGACGCCAGGAAGGAGGCGTCCATCGCTAGCGCGGGCGAGCAGTGCTGCCCCCCCGTTGCGCGGATCTTGCGTGGCAAACCCTGCAGGCGGCAGGCATCCTGCGCAACAAGCTTCCGCGCGCGCTCACGCGCCCCGGCACGCGCCCGCGCGCCGCGCAGGGCGCGCACGCCGCCGCGCGAGCGCACGCCGCCCGAGGTGCGCGAGCAGCGCGAGCGCGAGCGCGAGCTCAAGGAGCTGGACCGTGACATCCGCACCGTGTTCGCGTACAACCTGCCGCTGCGCGCGGATGAGCGCGACCTGTTCAAGTTCTTCTCGGCCGCCGGGATGGTGGAGGACGTGCGCATCATCACAGACCGCAACACGCGCAAGTCCAAGGGCTTCGCGTACATCGAGTACGCCAACCGGGTGCGCGCCGGCCGCCGCTTTCCACAGGCGCCTGGGTGTGCACAGACGCGCATGTTGGCTTTCGCTTGTCGGTGTCGTGCAAAAGCAGGGCTTTGGCTCGGGGGCGTGAAGGGCTTGCGGAGGATGCACAACTTGCAAGGGGTTGGCGAGTTGCTTGCACCGACACGCAAGTGGATGTCTTTGGTGGCGATGCAGCTCTGCTTGCTTTGCGTGCATCTGTGCGGAGGCTTGGGGCCGCACATGCACATGAGCAGGTGCGTAGGGTGCGATCTGTCAGGGGTTGGTGACTGTGCGGGGCGCTGTTCTCTGGCGGCAGGAGGACGTCGTGACGGCGCTGGCGCTGACCGGCCAGACGCTTATGGGCCAGGCAGTGATGGTGAAGAGCTCCGAGGTGCGCCTGCGGCTCTGCCTCTGAGCCGTAGGGCGCAGCAGCAGCGAAGGTTTTGCCTTGATGCTCGTACCAGGCCTCCTCCGTGAGGTACAGTTGGCTTCGCATGTGAGAAAGCGCTCAGTTGTGCTGGTGCGGTTCATAGGAACCACCAAGATGGTGGGGCTCATGACACCGGTGCAGAGTGCCTTTGCGGTCTCCGTGCCAATGCGGGAGCTGACTGCCAAGAGGTGTAAGCTGCGCCGCCTCGTGCGGCAATGCGTCCATGCGAGCCGGGCAGCGGGGGCCCCACGGCAGCGGGCCGCGCGCGTGCGCAGGCGGAGAAGAACATGGCCTGGGAGGCCGCGCAGCAGCAGAACGCGACGCTGATGCAGATGAACGCCCAGGCGCTGGGCGCCGGCTCCGGGCCCTGCAAGCTGTACGTGGGCAACCTGCACCCCAATATCTCGGTGCGCGCCGCCCGCCCCGCCGCCCCGCTTGTTGCTAGATGGCAGGTGCTACCTTGCGTTTATCATGTGCCAGACTATCAATTTGATTATGAGTCTTGAGAGTCTTGTTAAAGGTTGATCACAATGATACATGCCTATGACAGTGTCAGTTGCACACCTCTCTGTGGCATGCCAAGCAGGCTGGACAGGGGACGGGAGGTGGCAGTGCGTTTGTGCTAGTCTCATATGACCGGTGGCTGTGAAACTGTGAGAGTGTGGTGCACGACAGCACAGCGCTAGCAGCGCCAAATAAAAGAAAAGCATCACCGGGAGCCCGATGGCCCCCTCAGCTATCTGGATATGGCCTGTTTCAGCCAACTAGGGCTGTTTAGGCAGCGTTGCGGGCACGCATGCAAAACCCGGCATGCGCATGCTTGTGCTTGCTCCTCCTGGCGTGCGCGCATACAGTCAGCCGCGCTCAGACATGGCGCGCGGTGGCGTGCAGGAGTCAGACCTGAAGCAGATTTTCGAGCCCTTTGGCGCGGTGGACTACATCACGCTGCAGCACGACGGCGCCGGGCGCTCGCAGGGCTTCGGCTTTGTGCAGTGCGCGCCGATGGGGCATAGGGGTGGCCCTTGTGCTGTGACGCGCATGCGTCCGCATAATGCACTGTGCTGTTGCTCTGCTCTTGTGTGTTGCAAGCTGTCAAAGGACAGTGCGCACTGGCGTACAGGCCAGCGGGGTTCCACTTTGCTGTATTAAGTGCGCTTCCTAATTGTTGGCTGATCACACAGTTATAGCGTGTTCAATGAGACCCAGGCGTGCCTGACAGGGTGTGGGGTTTGCCCCATTGTAGTGTGCGTGCGTGAAGCATGCCGTATAGTGCATACCAGGCATGGCATGTTGGGAGTCGCAAGTAGGGGTGCTTGCTTGGGCACCGGCCGCTGTGAGACCGGCAACGGGCGCAGAGAAGTCGCACGCGCTGCGGCAACCGTCCATTACCAGATTGTGCTGTTTCGAGGGGCCTCGCAAGCGCATTATGTTTGTGCGCGCAGGTACCAGGCGATGGCCGACGCGACCAAGGCGATGCACCAGCTGGACGCCATGGATATTGCAGGCAACAAAATCCAGGTCAAGATCGCCGCGCTGTCGCCGCTGGACGCCGCGGCGCCCGGCACCGCGGGCGGCGCCGCCGCGGCCATGGCCGCCGCGACGCAGGGCGTGGATCTGGATGACGCGGTCGAGGGTGCGCCGGTTCAGCGGGTAGCCTGTAGGTTTATTTTGTCAGCTTCTGCTCAGACCATAGGGGTCGGGCTGCGCGGCGGGCTTGACGATTTGTATAGCGCTCGAGGCTGTGGGTAGGTCAGCTGCTGCCCAAACCGCATGGCTTTGTGCTCCGTGACGCGCTTCAGGGTGCGCCGGCTCTGCGGGTGGTGTGTGGCCCTTCATGGCGGAGCTCTAGGCTGCACAGTGGCGTTTGGAGACGTTGGGGCTGAGAGTGCTGGCTGACATGAAGCATGTACCTCAGGTGCTCAACGTCGATGCAGCAGGATCCGGCTGATGCTGCTTGTATGCATCTGGCTGATGCATGCGTGCACATGCAGCTAATGTTTGCTTTGCAATCCAAAAGTCTAGCATGCATTGGGCTTGCGCTCTTGCGCGCGGAGCGGCACTGCGCTGCATGACTGTGGTGTGAGGCTCATGGCGTGAGCGCGCATGCGCAGATGAGCACGGCGGCCTGAAGCTGACGGCGAACGCGCGCGCGGCGCTGATGTCGCGCCTGGCGGGCGTGCCGGGCGTGGGCGCGCTGCCGCCTGCGCTCGGCGGCATGGCCGCCGGTGGCCTGCCGGTGCCGGGCATGCCCGGTACGCCTGTTACCTTTTGTCTTGAAGTCAAAAGGGCGCCTGCAGTGCCTGTTCTTGTGCGTACGCGGCCTGAAAGATGGGCACATGACAGGGCGTGCTGCATCGCATTGTTAAGGACGGCAGCACTGAGGGGCGCGAGTGGGCGCGCGCGCGCAGGCGCGCTGCCGGGCCCGCCGGCCATGGTGCCCGCGGGCACGGTGGTGCTGCAGGCGGGCGCGCAGGCGCTGGCGCTGGAGCAGGGCGTGCTGGGGCCGGCTTCGCCCATCCCGACGCAGTGCCTGCTGCTGAAGAACATGTTTAACCCGGCCGAGTGCGCGCCCGCCCGCGCCCCGCTGCATGCAAGCGGCCTCATGCATCTCGTCATGCAGCACATGTCAGCAGCCTTCACTGGCTGACACACTGATGTCGTACATCATTAAGTTCATTCCCAAGGCCAGCATGGGTTGTCGGGGTTTACTCGCCATGTGCGATCGCCCGACGCTGCTGGACGGACATGTCAGTGGATTTTACTGGCTAGGAGGGGAGGCGCAGGCATAGCTTCGACACCTGTGGCCTTGCCTAGCAAAAGGGGCAGAGGGGCCAGGATGCGCATGGGGGACGCTTGTGTGCCGGGCATGCAAGCTGTCGCGCTGACCGCCGGCCGGGCCGCAGGGAGACGGACCCGGAGTGGGAGAAGGACATCGAGGCAGAGACGAAGGACGAGTGCAGCAAGTACGGCGCCGTCCTCCATGTGCACGTGGACAAGGACAGCAAGGCGCGCTCCCCACACCTTCCCAGCGACCCTCCGCGGGCGCTCAGGCAGCCCGAACCTGCGCCCTGGTGAGCCGGCACAGTGCCTCCATCGCCGGCCGCAGCCACCCAGACGCTCCTCTGCTCGGCGCGATGTCGCGGCAGCGGCAGCCGCAGGCGGGGCGCACCGGATGCGCCCTGACTGGCTTGCGAGCTGACTGGCTCGCGCCGCAACACCCGCGCTCCCAAATGGCCGGCGCCTACAGCGGCCAGGCCTGCTCTGGCGGGCGCTCGTGCATGAGCGCGCCGCTGCCTGACCCGGCCGGCCGCGGCGCAGGGCTTTGTGTACCTGAAGTTTGCGGCGGTGGAGGGGTCGGCCGCCGCACAGAAGGCGCTGCACGGGCGCTGGTTCGCGGGCCGCCAGGTGGTGGCCGAGTTCCAGTTCACGGCGGTCTACGGCGGCCACTTCCATGTCTGACTGCAGAGTCTACCATGCCTCCAGCAGGGCGCATAGTGGGGCGGCGGGCGCCGCGCAGGCGCCGCGCCAGGGCGCGCCTCGCCGCTCGCCTATGCGCCGGCGCAGGGGGCCCGCGCTGCCCACGCGGCCTCGGGGCGGCGGGAGGCGCGGCCTGTCTGCACGCTCGTGGAGCCCGCCCCGCGGCGGCGGCCAAGCGCCGCGCCATGCGGAGCGCGATTGGAGCTGCGCGCCGCGCTGGCTGGCTGCTGCGTGCCAGCGGACAGCGGCCGGCCTGCCTGGCCTGGCCGCAGTGCTGCGGCCCCCTGAGCAAGGACGGGGAGGACGACCTGTGCAGGTTGCAGCCAATAACGCCGCATGGACCGCGCGCGCGAGAGCCAGCACAGGCGGCAGGGAGAGGGCGTCTGTGGGCGTGGGTGCGCAGGCGGGGCCTGCGCGCCTTGCGCGGGCAAGCTGCAGCGCACGGACGCGGCTGTCATGCCCGGGCAGGTGCTGGAGCGGGCGCGGGAGTGGCGTGCGGCTCGGGCGCTGACCGCATGCGGGCCAGCAGTGGTCGGCCAGCAGGCCGCTGGGCCGGGCGGCGTGCGCCGCGCACAGGGCCGCCAGCACATGCGGGCGGGGAGCAGGCCGATGCCGGGACCATGCAGCAGGGGCCCACACGCTGGGCCTGGCCTGCGCGCCGCAGGCCACACGGCAGACGGTGGCAGGCAGAGAGGAGCCGGGTCCTTTCGCGGGGCCTGTGGTGCGCGCCGGGCAGCTCACGCCGAGTGGCCCTGGAGGTGCCTGTCGCCTGGCACCGGCGGGCCGTCGCGCAACCTGCGAGGCCCCTTCAGGCGTACACGTATGTGTTCTGGTCGCAGCGAACGGTCTGCATGTGCTGTGCATTGCGAGCTATAAGACCCACTTTGTTTATTTCTGCCACTGGGACAGTGAGCTTGGGCTGGGCGGGCACAGGCTGGAGCTGGGTGGGGTTCATGTAGGGCTTTGCGCCACCGCCCCCGACCAGGACCGCCCCCTACAGTGGTCTGGCAGGCTGCATGCGCCTGCTCTGCTCGCCTGCTGGCAACAACCGTGCCGCTTGTCCACGCTATTGCATTATGTGCCGATGGCTCAAGCGCGTTGTTGCCTGGCAGGTTGGCGCTGATGCTTGGCCTTTCGCGGCTTGATGTATGGTACGCTGTCGTGCACGGCTGCCTCGCCCCATGCCGGTTGCCGAGGGGCGGTGCAGCTGCGGGGAGTGCTGCCCTGCAGGGTAGGGCAGGGCTGCGAGATGTTCCAAATGCTCCCTGCAGGCTCGCTGTAAGAAATGGGAGATTAGCAGCAATGGAGGCGATCAGCGATGCTCGATCCCCGCCAAAGATCAAAGTGAACCGGCTGCTAGAGAGTGCGAAGGTGCGCGGACGTTGCACCTTGCGCAGCCTGCTGCGGGGGCTGGAGGGCTGTGAGGCAGCAGGATGCTGGGCGCTGCTCGTCGTAGAATACCGGGGTGATAGTGGAGCCCGGTGGAGAGCTCGCAGATGGTCCAACGTACTAGCTGATGCCGGGTGTCGGAGACTGCTCGGCCGGCCGGCAAGCGCACCGATGGGCGTGCGCTATTGCAGGAGGCGGAGTATGCCGTCTCGCCGTCTACGCCGCTGCTGTC
>JAABUY010003877.1_pt1 | contig 16082 bp, 11 predicted proteins | sample 5560271 | NCBI WGS metagenome assembly JAABUY01 (sample SAMN10711886, study PRJNA513374) | rock metagenome | isolation source: Antarctica rocks | place: Antarctica: Victoria Land, University Valley
AGAGGGGAGGGGGAGGGGATGGGAGAGGGGAGGGGGAGGGGATGGAGGAGAGAGGAGGGGAAAGGGAAGAGGGGAGGGGAGGGGAGGGGATCGAGGGAAGGGATTGGTAGAGTCGGAGTGGGGAGAGTGGGGGAGGGGGGTTAGACTAGAGTGCAATGCCGCTGTAGACATTACGGGTTATCGATCGGAGCGTGGCAAACACGTGTTGTGGCAATGCAATGCGATGCGATGCGATGTGAAGCGACGATCATGTCTCGTGTCGTCTTCTCGGCCGCAGCCAAATGGGAGCGTCGAGCAAAATGGGACAGCCGAAAGCGAAAGGAAAGCGGGAAATAAAACTCGGCCACGCCGTTGACTGCGCTCAGTGCATTGCATCGCATTGCGCCGCATCGCACCGCACTGCACCGCATGGCGCCAACTCTAGCTTCAGCCAAGGTACAAATCACGAGTCGTGTGTCCTGCTTCGGGAATGAGAACTGGGTGCTCGGACTCGACCGAGGAGCGGACGTTTTCCTCACTTGCCTACCACCGTCTGTAGATTATATAGATATACACACCGACGGGGAAAAATGAAAGTAGTGTTCACTGCAGGGAAGCTCAGCACTGTAACTAAAGGAAGACGAACGCGACTACTACGGTGAGAGGTGATGATGATGATGATGACGCTACAAGCAGTCTCAGCCCCAACGCCGACGTCGACGCCGACGCCTCACGACGCGACAAGCGGCCACGACGCTGGGATCAATCTACCACTACAGGCCGGGCAAGCGGGACCATAAGATGTTAAGGTAGATTGTGCGAATCCCGATCGGGCATGTCCATTGGCCCAAGTCTCTGACCTCATCTCTTCTCTTTTCTTCTCCTTCGGTAGGTAGGTAGTGGAACGAAAGCCGGAGCAAAACATCAAGCCACCGCAGCTGAAAGGAAACGGTTTGAGATGGTACAGTATGAGGAAAACACGGCTTAGAGGGAAGCTACCCCAGCGCCGTCAACAACGCCGCCAGTCCGCCGCAGCCCGCGAACCCAACGGACGCACAGCCCCATCGACGTCGCGTGACGGAGCAAAGACGGCCCGAATCAAAGTTCACAACAGCACAAACGCACAGACCCTACAACTTCGCCCCCCCATCCCCCCCACCTCCCAACGGCGGCGTTGCCGACGGCGGTCCACTCCCCCCACTCCCGCCCCTCCTCCCACCCGCCCCAGCCCCCGTCCCGCCCGTCGACGGCCCACCCATACCCGCCGGCAGCACAATCTCCGGCAACTTAATAGGCACATTCGGCAGGCTCTTAATCTTCTGCAACTTCTCACCGCGGACCACCTTCTCCATCTCATCCTTATTGAGGACCTCATACTGAACGAGGGCGTCGGCGATGAGGTCTAGTTCCTTCCGCTTCTCAGTGAGGAGCTTAGTGGCGCGCTGGCGGCCGTCCTCGACGAGGCGGCGGACCTCGCGCTCGATGCGGGTCTTTGTCTCGGAGGAGAGGTGGGTGTAGTCGGTGTTGAGGTCGACGTTGCCGAGGTCGTCGGACATGCCCATTTGGGTTACCATGGAGAAGGCCATTGAGGTTGCTTGTTGGATGTCCTGTTGGCGAGGGGGGGTGTGAGTAGAGTTGCGTGGTTTGGGGTTGGGGATTTATGAGGGCTTATGTGGAGGGAAGAGAGGGGGGACTTACGGATGCCGGGCCGGTGCTGACATTATCCGGGCCGTAGACGAGCTCTTCGGCGACTTTGCCGCCCATGCAGACGTCGATGCGGGCGAGGCATTCCTTCTTGGTCATTGATACCTTGTCCATTTCGGGCATTTGGTAGGTGATACCCAGAGCCGTGCCGCGTGGCATGATGGTAGCCTTGTAGAGTGGATCTGCACCTTTGGTGTATAGAGCGACAAGAGCGTGTCCTCCTTCGTGATAAGCCGTCATGACTTTGTCCTTTTGTTGAATGACAGCACTCCGTCTCTCCGCGCCCATCAAGATCTTGTCTTTGGCCCACTCAAACTCTTGCATGCCCACCTTCTTCTTCTGGTGACGACTGGCCCGTACGGCTGCTTGGTTCACAAGATTCTCAAGCTCGGCGCCGGAGAAACCGGGTGTTTGCCTTGCGAGGATTGACTCATCCACATCAGTTCCTACCTGCACGTTCTTCATATGATGTTTAAGAATCTCCATACGACCCCGCACGTCCGGAAGTGGCACGACAACGTTGCGGTCGAATCGACCCGGTCTTGTGAGAGCTTTGTCGAGCAACTGAGGAAAGTTGGTGGCGCCGAGAATGATGACCCCACTTGATTGCGAGAAACCATCCAGCTCCGTCAAAAGCTGGTTCAGCGTTTGCTTGACGTAAGCTGCGTCTCGTTCATTGCGCTTGCCTCCTATAGCGTCCAACTCATCAATGAAAACAATCGCCGGTGCCTTTGCTCGAGCAGCATTGAAGAGATCCCGTACCCGCTTGGCACCAACTCCAACATACACTTCGTCAAACTCTGACCCTGACATGAAGAAGAAGGGTACACCAGCCTCTCCAGCCACAGCACGAGCTAGCAAAGTTTTGCCGGTACCAGGAGGACCGACCAGCAGAACACCCTTGGGTAGTTTACCTCCGAGGTTAGAGAACCGTTCCGGCGCCTTTAAAAACTCGACTAGTTCTTGAAGTTCCTCTTTGGCCTCATCACATCCGTGAACATCGCTGAATCGAGCAGTCTGATGCTGAGGCTGGGCTTCGTTACTCTGTTGTCCACCAACCTTCCTCAAAATCCCCGTGGTTTCGACCGCGACGGTGATCATGACCAGTGAGAAGTACGTGACCAGTCCGAAGTAAAGGAGGAATTTGGCCCACTTGAAGATCGCACCGCCAATGGATTCTTCGACGACGACGTAAAGCGGGCTTTCCTTTGCGCCGGTGCCGGTAGACCCCGACTTACCACGTGCCATGGCGATATTGCCACCTCGAGATTGCGCTGCCACCGCTTGACCGATGGCTTGAAGTTGTTCGTTGTTCAAACCGCCAGTCTGCCCGAGCGTCTGAGAGTTTGTGGCGCCCACCGCAGCTCCCTCTGCCTGTCCCATTCTTTCCAGCGCGCGGAGATACGTGGCTTCACATGCCGGATTGCTAGCGAACCTTCCTGTCTGATAGCGTTCGACAACTATAGCCGGCATATTTGCACGCAGCAGAGCAGCGTAGAATGCGTTCTGTGCTGTCGCACTGGTGGGATTGTTGTTGGCAGTTTGTTCCATGTGAGCAAGGAGGTTCTGGGATGAGCTTGCGCCGAAGAGGGTTCGCCTCTGTGAGTTTGTGGGGTTGTTGCTCTTGGGTATAGCATACACACGTCGAACGCCCACCACTCGGAATGTTGAAAATGATCGAGTCACTCCAGTGGCTACCATCAAGTGTGTGGCAAAGGGGCTAGCGGATCGGAGAGTACCTCGGTTTGCTACTTCCGTTAGAGCTGTGGTCCAGAAGGGGAGAATTGACACATACTCGATGAAAAGAGGCCCTGAGGTCCATATTGGACCTGCACTGCGGCGGTCGAAGACTGTCTCAGCGCAGACAGAGGCACAGCGTCAAGGCATTCCGGTAGGCTTTGACTAGGTGTTTGCTGACTCGGTGAGCCGTGGCCCCCAAATATCGGATAGCCATCAAATCACTTACTGAGATTTCTCCTTTAGGCGGCACCTGTGCATCACGTCTGCTGCGCTCTTTGAATTGAGCATGTGGGGTTTGCGCGGTGGGTAGATGGTGGCGTAGCGTCCGGCTTGGGAAAGCAAGGACAGACGACATCGAGGGCCATAACTCCGTAGTCACAGTGGTGAGATTCTGCATCGGTTCAAATCAGCCACATATTGACAGACCAAGTAGGTGTCGAGCCGATTGTTCACCGTACCGAAAGGCAGACTGGTGCTTGAAACGCCATCATGAAAGATTAAGAGGGAAGCCCGCAGGGCGAAAGGTGTACGCAGGCAAAAACGTGTACTCAGAAAGGAAGCAGATGAGAATCGGTGTCGACAGCGGACAAAGTGTCGCAAGAGGCCTTGCGCCCCAAAAGTGAATTTGTTGCCTTGTGACGATCTGGAGGCGATGGTATCACCCACGATTCTACGCCTTACTACACTCGGCTGCCTAACGACTCAACACAGAGCCTCATCTCCGCTTTAGCCTGTAGGAGAGTAGCGTACCCTAACAATCTACCGTAACGTTACCTTACACTTAACCAGGCCAAAGAAAAAGCACACCAGAAGGTAAGGTACCGAAGGCAAAGTGATCCAGCGAATTCAATCGCTAGGGCAATTTACATCTGATTTATAGGCATGTTATCGCCCACATGGATAAGAGCGTGACTTCAATCCCATCCTTTACAGACCGATACCGTCAAGGGTCTTGACGACGAGGCTTCAGCATCTGTGTCCGATATCGATTGTCTCTCTTCCTTTACAGTACAAGCTTGATATACTCCAACCCCCATTTACACCTACCCCACAACCGAACCCTCGCGAAATTGCACCCTGCAGTTCCTCATTCGAAAAGACCATTTGCTTGATTGCTTGATAGGAATCGTAGACTTGTAGTAGCAGGAAGGTTATATTGATTGAGAGAGACCCCACCGAGGTGTACCGGATTAGACTATCCACATTAACTGAAACCCTCCACCATTCATCCAAGAGGTCACCACACGCGTGGAATGAAAGCAAAGCCATGTAGCCGTACCGCTGTCGCTCAAAACCGCTGGAGAAACCCACAGCCATTGTACTCGTAGCTGAACCGAGGAAACAGGCGTGAAAGCCGTACGATCGGCAGAGTCGAACAACACGCTATATGCGGATGATTCAAGATCAAATAACGTTGTGACCACCGAAGGTCGTGATGATACCCAAACGAAACGGCGATAATATACGCGAAAGAACCGCACTCGACAACGTGCTGTTACCAAGACACACCGAAGAACATGTGCACAGCTTCCGGGTTCCCAAATGAAATCCAAGGAGACAGGGAAGGATGCATCTCTGAAGCAGAATTAGGGAATTGTCGATAGAATGGCATATGGTCTTTTGGCAATTTGCACAACAAAACACACGGGGTTAGAGATTCGAAATCCTTGCGCTGGGCAGCAGCATCCCATTGTCTTCTTGCTTGATCCACCAGTCTTCTACGCCATGACTTGGGGCGAACAGCCGAGTCTGGTTGATTGGCTCAGGTGCCGATATCATGACCGGCGGATGATATGCCATGGTATCGTACCACACCTGCGGCGGAAGTGATTGCTGCTGTGGCTGCCCTTGCTGTTGAGGAATGGTTTGGAACTGCTGCGGGACGGGCATGGAAGGATGTGATTGGTAATGTTGATATTGAATGGAGGGGTCGTGATTCAACGGTGTTGGCTGGAGCTGGTAATGCTGGATCGGCATACTTTGAACTTGTGCATAGTACAACTCATGTGAGTTTGCACTTTCCGGCTGCGACGAGCCACAAGACAAGCTGTCCGGACTGCTCTGCACAGTCTGTGCCGCCGTACTGATGTGCTGTGGAGTCGGTGTTACGGAAGAGTCGAGCCGATGACCGGCCGACTGGTAGTGGTGCAGCAACGGTGTCGGACCATAATCGTGCGCTGTAGGCGTCGATATTGATGCTACCGGTGACATGATCGCGTCGCATTGCTGGTGGGATGAATAGACCGCACTCTGTGAAATCGGCAAAGGCTGTGTGACGGTGACATGGCCGTTCTCGGTGCCATGCATCACACGGTTGGTGTTGAAGTCAAAGGGGTTCGCCATCCCGGAACGGCTCGTGGCCGAATGCGACTCCTGGGAACTGAAAGGCGTCATGCCTTCCGCTTTGAAATGCATCACGGACTGTGAGCTGTCGGTGGGATACCTGGCCAGCTCATTCGGCCGTGTACTCGATGGATCTGGATGTGGCCAGCGCGATTGTGGCGTCCCATATGACTCCGTCAATGGTGACTCCTCGCTCTCTGACTCGGAACTGTCCTCTTCGGAGTCTTGATTGTCGGTGCTCATCCGATGCGCACGTCGTGCATGCTTGGTCAGAGTGGTCTTCCGGCAGAAGCTGATGCATGTCAGCCGCCGTCCTCGTTCCTCGCACCTCGACAGGAAGGACTTACCTCTTGTCACACTGACCGACGGAGCACTTGTACGGCCGTTTCCCCGTGTGTATCCGTCTATGCCTGGCCAGGCTCGATGACTGGCAGAGAAGAAGCAGGTCAGCATGGTGGAACAGCCAGGCACCGGGAGCGGTACTGACATCTGAGAAGGACTTTCCGCAGCCCGGGTGTTCGCAATGGTGAGGCTTCTCGCCGGTATGGGTGCGAATGTGCACCGTCAGCGCGCTCCGCTGGATGAAGCTCTTCCCGCAACCCTGCTGGTTGCATCTGTACGGTCTCTCCTTGGTGTGGATGCGATGATGTCTCTGCAAATCCGATTTGCGATTGAAGCTCTGCAAGTCAATCAGCCAAGCAGCCCGTTGCCTCCGGTACAAGTACAAAGTACGTCGGAACATGAGCGTCACTCCTCGAAAGAGGAGATCTGGAGGCGCTTACTTTCTCGCATTCCGACCAAGGGCAGGAAAACGGCCGAGCAGATTGGCCATTGGCGGGCGGCTCACGGTCGTCTATGATTTCGAGGATATCCATCGAAGTAGCCGTGTTGTCAAAGAGAGCCGTACAAATCCTCGTGCGTCGATCCTCCAAACTTCGCGAGGTGGTACAAATCGGCAACGCTGGCGGCGTGTAGGCTGCTTCAAGACTGGATGCAGAGGTTTGTGATACGCTGCAGCGGCCCAAGCGCCGATTTGGGAAAAGACGGGACTCGAATGCGTTCGATCAGAGTAAATTAGGCACCGGTATCGAACGACGCTGAATGATCGGTCGGTCGAGGCGGTCGAAGCTGTCAAGCTATAGGAGGGCGTCGTGAAGAGGGGTGGCCGATGAGTAGTAATCGTGATGCAGTGCCGCGGTGTGGTGGTACGAAAAGATCTCGCGGCCAGATGGGATGATCGATCTCAACCGAAGGGACTCGCGAGGCAGTGATCCCACACTGGAAGTACTGGAAGTGGGATTTCCAGAAGAACGATAGGGAGTCTAAAAAGATATCTACACCTAATCGCGACGATATCAAGATTTGAGCCTGGAAACCCGCTTCCGGTGGTCGGCAGCTCCAGCCTTCGTCGGGGTAGGCGCGCGCAAGCACCGCGAGCACGTTCTTCTAAAGTCGGTGGTAGCCAGCGGCGTCAGGTAGGTAAGTAGAAAGCGCAAGGGAGGGGAGGCTTTGGAGGTCATATGTGAGCGTATACGAAGGGAGGCTAGAGCAACGAGAAGACTGGAGACGATTGATGGTACCTTATGAAGTAAGGTACAGTAGCTACCGAGCAAGCTAAGGTAGGTAAGATATATAAAGTGATAAGGTAAGGTAATTGGGAACCGCAATAATAATGGCTACCTTAATTGCTGGCAAGGTACGGTAGGTAAAGGTAGTTAGGGAGGTGTTCGTAGGTTGGAAGGCTTTACGGATACAGTACCTACCTACCTTACTTACTACTGCTGCTTAAGAAACTGGCGGATTCGACCGAGGGGAGACTTTGGCGTGATCGTGATGTGGATATCTTGGTATGATAAAGGTAGTTACCTACCTGGTATACAAAGTAAGTTTGTTGCTGTTCAGTACAGAGTAAATTACCATACGGTATATATTTGATTATTCAAGATAAGATACCTTGAGGTACTTCGTAGACACGAATGGAAGGTAAGGTATATCAGTTGAGATAATAATACATGTATAATACATGTATGTATAAATCTCACCCTGAGTATCTTTTGTGTATGATTGGTAGATAAGGTTCCTCACTAAGGCATGTATTGGGTACCTTAGTTTCATGGCGACGGCGTGGACCTTAACTTACATAAGTAGGTACGGAGTACCATAGTACATACGCTACTTTAGATATAGCGGGGACCAAGAGATAAAAATACTTCATACATCATCGCCGATGATATGTATCAAACTTACCTTACAACCTCAGATACATGTATCTTATCTACCTTACCTTACAGCTGCTGTACCTTACCCATCGAGTTAGGTAGGGTAAGGCAAAGTAAAGGTGCAATGCCTACAGTATCATCGTTTCTATATTATTTACAACAATAGTATCATTGGTATGTTGCTATTGTTCCCAAAGTCTGTTGACGGCCTTGTGGGCCCATGAATCATAGATGAGATCCACTTTCCAGTTATACTTCCGCAACCACCTGGGTTGTGCCGTACATGATTTAGAGATAGGAATCAATTACGGAGTATCGAGGAGAGCAAGTTCCAAGTTTGCTGAGAAATAAAACCCCTGATATACATATAATCGAATATCGAATGTATATCAAAATAATAAGGTAATGACAATGATAACCATATGCATGGAAATGCAAATACCCTACCCTACCTACCCGCATCCCTTACCAGCTGTCTTGAGGCATTCTAGAAAAGATGGATGCAGCTTTCGGAGCAGTTACAGACTTTAAACTTGCTCTTTCCCTCTGGATTTGACCGCAACCGGGAACAAGGCAGGATCATGATTGATGCCCTCCCGCTCCTGAGGTCGATGATGATTCGTGCCATGACTGCAACGCAGACGACTTCTTGTTAAGGTTCATGCAGCATCAACCATCAGAAGGTACTGCGTACTGTACCTTAACCTTGTATTTACCATACTGTACAATATGTAAAAATACCTTACAAAGGGTACAAACCGTCTTTTACTACGACTTAAGGTACTTTGTACAGTACCTGACTTACATGTGATCCCTGATCCTTCCACCCGCAAAACATTACCTCCGCAATCGAGCTCGTCACTTTACCTTAGCAAGGTATACCCGAGATGCGGAATTGTTGTAGGACCGGGGCTTCTCCCACTGATGCAATAATTGCTGCTCTATAACTCACCCAACGTTAACTGTCAAATACCTCAGTGCAGTCCTCCGCAATCACCCGCTACCTTGTGCCTCGTAAATTCTTTTGCCAAGCCTTGCCCCAACGAAGTGCGGTGCAAAATATCCAAAGTAGGGGAGTGATATTAACGTTATTGTTTGGCGTCGTGCTTCCCAGGCACAGCCCCGGAGTATGAAGTTCCCCGAGTTCCCCGGCCAGATCGACATGGCCTGTGCTGTATGGTCAACAGCTTCTTAGCGTGCGGCAGGACGTGCGTGAGATTCCCCAGAGATGGGGCCTAGAGGCTACTGGCCCGACGCCGGTCCTTCTATAACGCTCTAAGTAACTAAGTTTACCTTAGGAAAGTCGTATGAGATTCAATACATACCGGTATAAGCCGAAGTGGAGCGCTGCAAAAGGAGAAAGCTACTAAGATATCCTTTCAGTCTTCATAGCGAGCCTTGATACCAATAATGGATAAATCTCGCAGTACTACGTTAGTCGGCGGGTGTTTGCCCCTTTGGTATAGGGCAAACTGGAAAAACTCGTACTGGCCAGTACTGAGGAAGGACCAAAGGCAATCGTAAGCGAGTCAGATCACTGCAGCACACCTCAAGCGTAAGATGACGGGCGAGGAGCGATGAGCGATGAGCGATGAGTGGGGATTCCAGCTCGTGGCAAAGCAGGCATTGTTTTGACTTCAGCCACTCATACGAAGTAGAGTGGACTGAAATGATGATGCAGCTCTTTCTGTAAAGTCGTCCCCTTCGGTATCATTAATGTTATCTCGAGGAACCGGCGTGGACGCATCGCAAGGCGTCACATAGCTTGAACGTGATGATGATCGTTGGTCCTGAGTACCAGTAAGTTACTGGAAAACAAGTCCAAATCCACCCTGTTCTTCCAGGAACCAAGTAATACTTAGCATCACAATTTCCGATCAAGATCTCGGTTGATGCCCAATGCGCTAACAATTCAACGGATTGCTGCCGTCGCCTTTAGCCCCAAATTTCTGGAGATACTGGAGGTCGCCGAGCTACTGTACAGTAAGTAGACGCCACCGTTCAATCAAGCGGCTGACGGGGACTATTCAGTGCAGCTCAAGACCGCTAAGAACAAACTCCGCACTACCGCATGTCAAACGGTCGCCAAGCTGAACTTTAGTGTCCTGAACTGATAAGCTCTTGAGCTCATCCAGTTCGTCCCAAACACCTGGGACAGTATGTCTTGGTTTGTGTAACACCCAGCTGCCAATGAGGCCCCAGGAGTCTATGTCGCTCGAGGCAGGACCAATCGTTCACTGCGCCGGGACGAGTGAAGGTTCTGAGTAGCATAGCCAGTGGCAATATCCGTGGCGCTCGCGCCAGTCTATAAGCTTTTTTTCAGCTGGACTGCGTTCCTGTCTCACAGTCCCGAGGAAAGATTGACCTATAATAGCCCTTTGCAAAATCTCAGCTATTGAAAACTGGGATGAACAGCGGGGAATTAGTACCCAGTCGAAGATGGACATCGACGGCTTGAACGCTAAAGATGGGAGGCTAAGTGAGGTTTGTTCGAAAAAACTACCCTTGGGGTTGAAAGTCCACGAGACGTGTCCCATTCGGAGTCTTACTATACTCTCGAGGTAGCAACAGAAAGACGAACATGTAATCCATTGACCTGGAATGAACGGTTGACTAATAATGATATTCTGATGATGAAGCTTCCTTCGAATATTCCAAGGCAGAGAGCATCATAGAACTCGAGGTACTCGAAAACTGATAGCACAAAAAGGAACGATAACGTTATCATGTGGCAGCTTGTACCCTAACCAATGGGGCTGCTCGTCTATCAGGAAGCATAACAATGGAACGGATCATTAATCTTCCTTGCCGAGAGATCCCCTGTCCGACGATTGGAACTTCTGCCAGAGTATTATTGATGAAGAATGGAGAATGTAGATTCCCACATATATGTGTTAGTTACAGGCGCCAACAGGTTTGAAAACCCGAACGCAGCCGTAATATGTGTGTTTGCTGACGGTAGACGTTAAACAGCGGATTAGGTCTTGCGATATGCCGCCGCCTTGTCGACGAGTTTCTCGACACTCGACCCCTATCACATTCATTGACCCTAATCATCACGACCAGAACGAAGAAGAAGAGCGATGATGCCATCTCGCAGCTGCGCAACCATTCACGCAAGAAAGTTGCCAAGTCGACATATCCTTCAAATGCGCGGATTGAGTTTCGCGCTGAGCACTTGGACCTGACATCTCTCGTCTCTATTCAACAGCTGTCAAGAAAGCTACTTCGATCCCTCCCCAAACTCGACGTCTTGATTCTAAACGCAGGATACGGAGGCTTCACCGGCGTCAAGCTACTATACGCCGTCTGGTTGGTTCTGACGGACTGGAAACACTCCGTAACATGGCCGAGTTACAAAGTCTCTGGAGTCGGGCTCATCACCAAGCCGCAATGCACGCTCGAAACGACTCAACCACTCAGCAACGGAATCCCACCAACCCCACCCAACGGCATCCCCCACCGTGACGAATCCCCTCCGCTCGGCGAAGTCTTCTGCTCCAACGTCTTCGGCCACTACCTCCTAACGCACAACCTCACCCCGCTCCTCTCCACTCCGCACCCGACCCCGGGCCGCATCATCTGGATCTCCAGCCTGGAAGCGTACGCGCACACCTTCTCGCCCGCAGACATCCAAGGCCTCGCCTCGACCACAGCCTACGAGTCCTCCAAACGCCTCACTGACATCCTCGCCCTGACCGCCTCGCTGCCCTCCACCTACCCCTGGACCCACCGCTTCCTCACCTCCGCGCCAACTCCCTCAACGACAACAAAACAGAAGCCGCGAATGTATCTCGCCCACCCCGGCATCTGCGCCACCGCCATCGTACCCCTCTCCCTGTTCCTCTACTACGGCATGCTCGCCGCCTTCTACATCGCCCGCTGGCTCGGCTCGCCCTGGCACACCATCAGCGCGTACACGGGGGCGTGCGCGCCCGTGTGGCTGGCGCTAGCGCCGCAATCGACCCTCGACGCGCTGGAGGAGAAGGACGGATCGGGCAAGTGGGGGTCTGTGACGGATTTTTGGGGCAGCGGTCGGGTTGCGAGGACAGAGGTCGAGGGGTGGGGGTATGGTGGGGTGGTGGGGGAACGGGGGGAGGGGAGGAAGGGCAGGATGAGGGGGGCGAAGAACGTGACGAGCGAAGCCAGGGAGGAGTTTGAGGGGTTTGGGAGGGAGTGCTGGGGGGCGATGGAGGAGTTGAGGGTGGTGTGGGCGGAGAGGTTAAGGGTTGTAGGGGAGGGGCTGTGAGCTGCGTTTATGAGGGCGGTATTCAGTTTCTGCAGTACCCTTATTGGACCCCATAATGGACGATGAGGCACTTTGGGGTGTGACATCGGCGAAGAGGGCAACTAACCTCTATCCGGTCGCGGTCCGAATAACTCATCTAGCTCCTAGTTATGGGGCGTACCACAACTGGCACCACAAGGAGCCTGAATAATACTGTACTATAGTATTCGCCTCACAGAAGTTCAAAGGCTGGGTCAGTGTATGAATCAACGAACAGCGGGATTCTCTCATTAGATCACCTTCATGCATGGTTCTACACTTGTATTGTGGATGTTGTTGTGATCTCCATATCTGTTGCCGCTTATGGTGTAGGGCCCATGACGGATGGTTTGAACTTCTAATCTCGGACCATTGACGCCTAGATACGTTCACTCACAAGGTCAAGGCCAAGAAGCACACTTACGCAGTATCGCGCTGATTCAGAGACTTGATGCGCATCAATTGACCGTCTGCTCAAGACCCCAGTCCTGAGTCCGCAATGCCCCTCACAGTCTTGACCGACTCCGATGTCCGAACACTCCTCCTTTCCCTTAACCGCGCCGACGTCCTCGACCTGCAACACAATCTTGCAGAGGCCTTACACCAGTACTCAACAGGGACGAACGACAATGGCTGCTGCTCGGTGCATCAGCCCCAACGGATCTCCATATCGAAAAACGGTCAAACTACGCTTTTCATGCCTGCCACCACCGGCACAAGCACTGGGATGAAAGTCATCACACTATCGGACCCACCGCCCACGCCCACCTCCTCTGCTTCCTCGGCTCTAACTGACAACACACCAACGCCCAGCCCCTCCCTCGCAAGCTCCCAGAGCACTACGCCCCGCGGATCTCTCACCCTCCTCGACAGCGCCGGCTCCCCCATAGGTCTCATCAACGCCGAGGAGCTCACCGCCTTCCGCACCGCGCTCGCCGCCTCCATCATCCTGCACCGACGCACGCACGTCCACACCCTCACCGTCTTCGGCGCGGGGAAACAAGCCTTCTGGCACATCCGGATCGCGCTCCTGCTGCGCGGCCACGACATCAAGCACGTCAACATCATCAACCGCTCCTTCGCACGTGCGCGGAGTCTGATGCAGGAATTCTATTCCGTAGACCATGATGAGTTGCGCTCCGACGCGAAATTCAGCATCCTGAGCAGCGACTTCGGCGAATACCAGCGGCTGCTGAAAGAGTCGGTGCGCAAAGCGGACGTCATACTCTGCTGCACGCCGGCCGTGGAGCCGCTGTTCCCGGCGGAGTACTTGACCGCCACGGAGGGACGGAGGAAGGGGCGGTATGTCAGTGCGATCGGGAGCTATAAGCCGCATATGTGCGAGCTGCATCCGGATGTTTTGAGGCAGGCCGTGGCGAGTGTGCAGCACGCTCATCATCATCATAAGCATGCGGCGTCGGAGGGGGTGGTTGTTGTTGATAGCCTGACGGCGTGTTTGAAGGAGGCGGGGGAGATCATTCAGGCGGGGCTCACGCCGGAGCAGCTGGTGGAGGTGGGCGAGTTGTTGATGGTGAAGAAGGCGGCGTTGAAGGAGGTGGAGAGGGGGGGGGAGGGGGAGAAGGGGTTGAGGGATTGGATTGAGAGGGGTAATGTTATTTATAAGAGTGTGGGGTTGGGGCTGATGGACGTTTGTGTTGGCGAGGATGTTTGTCGCTTGGCAAGAGAGAGGGGTATTGGGACTGTTATTGAGGGCTTTTGAATTGCACCAAACGCAGTATTTTGGTCATGAGGAGCACATATCACGCCGGTACAACACCTTGGAGAATGCGGAACGAATACCCCTATGCACCAGTCTACGGTCCCTCTGCCGCTCCAGCAGCGGTGTCAGCCCGAGACCCGCATCGACGTATGTTCGCGCGTCAGATCAGCATCGGTGTGCGCAGCCCGAGTGCGACTCGCTCCAAACTCAAACCCGCTCCTCTCGATGTTCTTCAGGAGGCTCCTGAACAGACTCCAAATGGCTCCCCGCATCAGCGAGCTAGAAGAAACAAACAGACGAACAACTCAGGTTGCCAATCCTGCAAAGACCGAGGCGCAATTGGGGTACCCGCCGCGCGGAGAGTCCGTGGGTTCTGGCTTTGTGCATGTTCGGCCATAGAGCGACCGAGCTGCTTCGAAACTGATGGCTTTGTTCGCGCGGAGAACATTGGATTTGGTGTCTGGTTGGGGTGGGGGGTTTGCTATTTAGGGGGTCTGGGGATACTAGTGTGAGATTTAAGGGTAACTTATTTGGGCGGACTTCTGAGGGATTATGCATGAATGGACAGCTACCTATTAGTGGGCCGGTACAATGCTATAACGTCCTGAGTCGTGTCTACAAATCTGGTCAAAGCTGGTAAAAGCAAGTGTCTGAGTTTTATAGATCCAAAGATACAGTACCGTCTCTTGGGACACGGGAGCACTCCGTTGGGGAGCAAGTCTAGGCGACATGTTTTGCCGGGGGAGCTCGAAAACAAAACGTCAGATGCTTGAGAAACAATCGCAAAATTGTTGAGAAACTCCTACGCACAAGCCTGAAACTTATATGCAAAATAGAAAACCCTCTGGAACCTCTCGTTCACTATCTTGCTGTCGAGGTCCTCATCCCTCTCCCACATACTTCACAGCATTCGAGTTTCATATGCCAGTCCGTCAAACACAAGGCCGCGTACGCTGCTCCTCCAATCTCGAAAAGGGTTCTGCGCTCAATCCCGTCGAGCTATAACACCTTTCAGACCGGCCAGCTTCCGCGACCGCCATGCCGTCCATGCATCTTTCACAAATCCGAAAATGGCTCCTCCAGTCACCGCCCGTAGAATGGGGAATCACCCAGCTTCGAGAGCTCCTGATCGGTGCCCTGCGGCAAGGCCCAATACCGCAACACGTGGCCTTCGTCATGGACGGCAACCGGAGATTCGCGAGAAACCACCGCATAGAGACCGTAGAGGGACACAACTTGGGCTTTGAAGCTCTAGCACGGGTATGCCTAACCTGTGCCCCTTGATGCAAACCCCCAGGGCGCAAACTGTAGACAAGGCTGACGTACTTCGGACTCACAGATATTAGAAGTGTGCTACAAATGCGGCGTGAAAGTAGTGACCATCTACGCCTTCAGCATTGAGAACTTCAAGCGGTCGAAATACGAAGTCGACGCGCTCATGGACATGGCCAAAGTCAAGCTCTCGCAGCTCGCGCAGCACGGCGACCTGCTGGAGCGGTACGGCGCCAGCATCCGTATCCTGGGGCAGCGCGAGCTGGTCAAGCCCGACGTGCTCGAGGCCATGGATCGGGCGGTCAAGCTGACTAGCGGCAACGGCCACGCCGTCTTGAATATCTGCGTACCGTACACCTCGCGCAACGAGATCACTACCGCCATCCGCGATACTGTTGCTGATTACTCGACCCCCCTCCCTGCGCTGCAGCGACCCTTTTCCGAGTCCCATATCATCCACACCATCCGCGCCCGTCGCCTCTCTGCCTCCGCCGCCAACCCCGCGCACACCACCACCGCCACCGCCACCGCCGCGACGCTCCCTCCACACCCCACCCGCTCCACCTCTTCCGGCGCGACCTCCGACCCCGACGACTCCGCCTCCGCCTCCGCCTCCTCCTCCTCCGCAACCCTGCACTCCAAGTCGCCCCACCTCGGCCCCCGCTCGAACCCCACCGCCTTCGACCTCGAAGCCGACCCCAACACCCCAACCAAACCCACCAACAACCCCACCCCCCCCGGCGCGATTTACCCGGATCCGGAAACCATCACGCCCGCGACCCTGACCTCACACATGTTCACGGCCGGCTCGCCGCCGCTCGACCTGCTGGTGCGCACG
>JAABUY010003878.1_pt1 | contig 16082 bp, 17 predicted proteins | sample 5560271 | NCBI WGS metagenome assembly JAABUY01 (sample SAMN10711886, study PRJNA513374) | rock metagenome | isolation source: Antarctica rocks | place: Antarctica: Victoria Land, University Valley
ACGCGGTGGCCGGCGGGGGCGGGCCGTAGCCGGCCGCGTTCTCTGCGCGCGGAGAGTGGTGGGAGGGTTCAGTGCTCGGCTCTCGCCAGGCTCACCGGTGCAGCGGAGCAGCGGCGCGCGAACTGCTCCGCGCGCTCACACAGAGCTGCAGCAGCGCGCTGGCGCCTGTCACAGAGTGCCCACGACCCCCAAAGCACGCACTGCTCCCAGCCTTCTCCACTTCCTGGCAGCGCTTCACTGCCACTGGATGAAGTTCTGTGCAAGCACGCCGCTGTGCGGCTGCAGGCCCCCCTTTGCTCCCGGCCGCGCTGCTGACTGGCAGGACGTCAGCTGGGCGGGCCCGCGAGCGCCGCACCAGGCGAGTCGTCGATGTATCGCGCGTAAGAGGCCATGCTTGCGGCCCGAGCGCGCGGTCCTCTCCCAAGCACGTATCAGACTGGTGTCATACGCTCTCCAGCAAGCTGTTGTGGAGCCTGCGCGTGGCCGACGTGCCGGACCTCAACGCTGCCTGCATGCACGGTGCCAAGGTGCGAAAGTCTGGGCAACGGGCTGGAACAAGGTCGAAGGGCTGCCCAGGGGCGAGCCCGAGGCGCCCAAGCGCTCTGGCAGGTGCAGCACAGCACACTTCCTGTGCACGGGACCGTTCGCGGCAGCCGTCGCTGGGGCGTCGCAAGTTCAGCACATTTCTTCAAACATTCCGCCAGGCTGCTGCAGCGCTGTCGAGGCGCGTCTGCTTGCAGCTGCGCACCGGGGACTGCGGCGTGCGTTCAAAGCAGCAGTGCAGCCGCACCTCAGCCGTGAGCGTGTCCCGGAGGCTCCAAAGCTTTACTTCAGACAGTAGCTCTCCTAGCGTCCCTGGTGTCGCTCCCCACTGCCGCAGCTGCGATGCTGTGCTGTCGACCTGACGCACACGGCACTGTGATGTGCTGCTTGTATTGCTGCGTCTTCCTGCGACTGAGTTCAGCAGTCGTTAGCTGCACCACTCAATCAAGGGTCGGTACTCTGTTGTACTCTTCCCGGACGCTGAGGAGCCCTGCAGTTCCCCGCAAGCCCGGATGTGAGTCATGAAAGTGACGGGAGGAACGTCTGCCTCTTCCATCTTCACGGCCCTGCCCAGACCCCGGCCAAGGCGAGCGGCCCGCGGCTCCTCGATGCAAAGCAGCCGGTGGCGTTCCATTGAGCTGAACGGAAGGGCTGCTCATGCATGCTGCAGCGCGCATGAGCAGCCACACACACTCCAAATGTGGGTCCCGAGCACCTCACCCGGCATCGGTCATGCGCTGGCTGTTTACATGTGACGCCACGAGTTTGAGAATTTGAGCACGGGGAGGCGAACAGCGTGCACAGCATTACACACATGAGCACAGGCTTTTGGCCTGCTAATGGCCTGGAGAGCATGATGATGTTTGGCAGCACCGTGCTTGGTAAATGAGCGATACACGTAGGGCTCGCATGACGTCCGCTCTCTCTGTTTTACAGACGCGCTGTGCCTGGTTCCCTCTGCCTTCCACAACCAACGCGCATGCCTCATATGCTATGAATACTTCGTGCTGAGAGCAAGCAGGGAGACCACGCTGTAGCCGGGCAAGGGCGCCTTCATCAAATCCTACCCCGACAGAGCCGCACCCTGAAGCCTGCACAGGCACACCTACCAAACATGCGACCAGGGACGGGAGGTGCAAGAGCCCTGCAGCGGCCGGGGGGCTAGGTTGGGGACGTCAACAGCCGCCACAGAGGGCTGCCAGCCAGTCCGCCAAGCACGCCCCGGGCATCATCCGTGCGCGTATTAAATGGACCGCAGTTGCTAACCAGCAGCGGCAAAACCAAATCGTAAATGAAAAAGGTGCTGCCTGCAGGCCACGATGGAACACCACTCTAGACTGCGACTGTACACGGCCCTGCGGGCCTGTCGCACAGGCTGCCGCGCCGCAAGCGTCGGCGCCGCCCTCACCTGCGCGTGCAGAGCATGCGGCGGCCGCCCGAGGCCTCCAGGTGCGACCCGACGCCCAAAAAGCCGCCCGCGCCTGCCAGACCGCCCGGCAGCGTCGCCGTGCCGCCAGCCGCATAGCTGAGCGGCGCGTCGTACAGCCGGCTGACAGCCGCGCCCCGGCCCCCCCACTCCCGCGGCGCGCCTGCCAGGGGGCTTGCCGGCCCCTCGCCCGCGCGCGCGCCGCCCGCCGGCGCCCAGCCGTGCCCCGCCGCTGCGCGCCATGCCGGCGGCGCCGCCCGCGCCGGCGCGCCCAGCGCCCTCTGCGGGCCGAGCGGCGCGAGCGCCGCGCCTGCGGGCGCGCCCAGCCCGCCACCCGCCAGGCCTGCCACTGCCGCTGCGCTCGCCGCCGCGTCGAGCGCAGACGCGTTGGCCGCGCCGGACGCGGGGCCCGGGCCGGCCCCCGGCCGCGCCGCGCCGGCGCTGAGCGCGGCGGGCGCCAGCGCGATCCAGGCCGCGCCCGACACAGGCTCGTACGTGTACACGGAGTAGTACGCGCGCAGGAACGTGTCTCCCAGCACCAGCCGCTGCGGCATGCCGCCGCCTACCACCGCGCTGATGCAGTGCGCGTCCGCGCCGGCGCCCACCTGCGCCCGTTGCACGACAGCGTGCTCGCCTCGCGCTTTCACAGCGCACACGCATCCTGGTCTCGCTCTGAATCTTGCGCATGACGCTGCCGCTGGGGCGTACGGCCAATGTTAACTTAAATAGGGCCATGCACGGCCGTGCACAACAGAAAGAACCGCAGAAGTACATGCATGTTGCTCAGCAACTGCGCGCGAGCGCGCCGGCGCGGGACCCAGGGGCGTCGCCCGGAGCCGGCGCGCACCATGATGATGTACTGGCGCGGCGCCAGCTTGAACGGGAAGCCGCCCAGCTCCAGCACGAGGTCGGGCAGGCTGTCGACGGCCGCGCAGCCGGAGACCAGCCGCCAGCTGGCGCCGTTGGGCTCCCGCCGCATGCCCGGTATCGCCTGCGAGGCGCGGCCGGGGCGTCAGGTAGAGCGCACGGCAGGGCTCACTCAAGGACGGGCAGCGGCGGCTGTCACAAAGCAGGTGGACCGTGCTGAAACACAGTGCAGTGGGACGCGGAATGGCTCACAGAGTTTGCAGATAGTGCTGGGCGGCCCGGCGAGCAGGGTCTCCCGCCGGTGCAACATGCTGAGCTGACAAGGCGCATGAGCCACCTCTGCAGCACTCCAGGGCTCATGTGTGGCCAGCTGGCGCACGCCCGCGTGCGTCACAGCCATGCAAAAGCCCTGCAGCGCACGCATGCATTGGTGCGTGGCCCTAGAGTAACCTTGCCCCGCCCTGCCCTGCACAGCGCGGCGCGCCTGGTTGATGGCCGCCGCGTCCGCGTCCGACGCGGTGAGCATGGACGTGCCGGAGTCCATGATGGCACCCTCGGCCGCCACGCCGCGCACGGCGTACCCGCCCACGCGCACGCCGGTCAGGCCGACCGTCCAGTACTTGGTGCTGATCACCGGCAGCTCGTGCATGACGCCCGTGTAGCGCGCGCGGTCGTGCCCGCCAAAGTGCACGGCGCCCGCCGGCTCCGCGAACGGGTCCGGCGACAGCCACAGCGCGAACATGGGCGCGTCCAGCAGCCCCTGCTCCACCATGCGGAAGAAGGCGGGCGTCGCGCCCTCCTTGGCCAGCGACGGCAGCGCCAGGCCCTGCGCGGTTGGGGTAGGGTTAGGGCAAATCCTACAGTATCCCTATCCCCACCTGCCCTACACCTATGCGGAAGAAGGCGGGCGTGGCGCCCTCCTTGGCCAGCGATGGCAGTGCCAGGCCCTGCGCGGCCGGCGCCGCGCACATCAGCGTGCGCTTGTCTGTGCCGCCGCTGCTAGTCGGTGAGGCACCAGCTCCAGGATGAACGGGCCGCGCGCGTGGGCGCAGGCCTCACTTGCGCACTGAAACTGTTGTGGCTGAGCTCGGAGCCCCGACACAGATGACCCGCGTGACAGCACACGGCTTTGAACTTCCCTCGGCGCAGGATGCTGCGCAGGTCTGGTTGTACGAGCTGGAATCCACCGCATGAAACAGAACGTGCACCATCCAGCTATGCGACGGAGCCCTATGCTCTGTACAGCACCACATCGCCACACGTTTCTCCAGGCGAACGCAGTACACGTCTGCCAATGCCGCCTGAGGGCTTGGGGGTGCAGGGCAGAGCGGAGCCGGCGCGCACAAAGATGCCGTCGCACGAGGCGGACGCAAAGTCCGCGCTGCTCTCGACCGCCAGCCCGATCGCCTGGCGGTGCAGGCGCAGCGGCGGGTCCGCGAGCGCCACGGTCTCCAGCGCCACGCGCCCGTGCACCGCGCCGCTGCCGTAGCGTATGGAGAAGCGCGTCGCAGTCGGCTGCGTGCCGGCAGGCGCCGTCAGCGCAGGCTCGTGCGGAGGCACTTGCTGCAGTACACAGGTTGCCAGTCTCTTGTCGCGGCCTTGAGAACGGAAAAGGCCATGGCAATGGCGCTTCTTTCCAGGCCGGGCCAGCACTGAGGACTCGGAGTCTCGGGCGCCGCTGCTGAGTGCGCGTGAGCGGGGTCTGGCACGCGGCCAGGCGCGCACCTGGTACGTGCTGGAGGCCTCGTAGCTGTACCGCGTGTGCGCCAGGCACGACGGCACGTTGCACTCCTGGCTGGGCACCCTGCGTGACACGGGTTGCTTATTATTTTACTGGCTGAGCGGTCTCAACATAGCATGCAGCGGAGCCCATCTCGCTTCGCAGTGCAGTTGATACCAAGGCGGCAGCAGGGGAGGCGCGCACCAGAGGTCTGCCGAGCCCGTGTCAAAGCACATGTTCAGCGACACGTTCTGGCTCCCCAGCTGGATGGTCCCGTAGTACTGCGGCGCGCGCACACGCGAGCGCCCGTCAGGTGGAGCACACTGGCGCACCGCGCAGGTGTCGGCAAGCCGCTGCCGCTGTTATGCGTCAGGGGGTCAAGTGCTGCGCGTTCCCGCCTGCCCTTGAGCTCAAACGGCAGATGGTCCGAGCCGGGTGCGGCCTCACCACAATGTTCCTGGCGGCCCTGGCGCGGTTCAGGTCAAGGCGAGAGTGCCGGTAGAGGTCGACGATCGCCTCTCTGCCCGCCACCCGGCCGCATGCGGCAGCTATGAGCCCCACAAGCAGGGCGCGTCGCCACAGGGCTGGCCTGCTCGGCTCTGCCATCGCAGCTGGGAGACATCACACGCCGGGCTGCCGACATGTCACCATCCTCGCAACTACTGGCTTGCGCCGGGGCTCGTCGTGTCAACTGCCTCTGCTTGATAAGACTGTGTATGGCCTGCTCAGTGTTGCAGAGGGGCTCTGCGCCTGCACCGCCCGCCTGCTACTGCGCCGAGCGTTGCATGCGTGGTCGGAACAGAGCTGGCACACAGCTGTTTTGCTCAGCAGTCAGCAGTCTGAATTCACACATCAATTAGGGCCTAATGGGGTCAGGCCGGTGAGTCACCTACCTCCTCCACCTAAAGTAGAGCCCATAGAGCACTGCCAACCACCAATACTCATGTCCACCGCGCCGCCTGCTTTTGCGACGCCAGCGCCTTCCCGGACCGCGCGGCCCTGCCGGAGCGCTTGGGGCTGCCCGCCGCCTGCGCGGCCGGGCCTGCTGCGTGCGCCCCGCGCTCCGCGTCGCCGGCGGCGCTCGCGGCCGAAGCCGCATGCAAGGCGGCGCTGCCGCTGCTCGCCCGCGGCGGCCGGGGCCAGCTGGCGCCTCCTGTGAGCAGGATGTGGTCCAGGGTCGCGGGCCCGACCCGCAACAAGTCCGGGGCGTCGAGCGCGTGCAGCCGGCCGGCGTCCGCGCAGCTCGGGGCGGCGGGCAAGAAACGCGGCGGGAGCGGGACCGGCAGCGCCGCATCAAGGCCACGCATGCGGCGTGTGCGAAAGGCGGCCGCTGGCAGCCCTGCCGCCGTGCGGAGCCACTGCAGCCTGGTGTGGGCGCATGCAGCCTCCTTGAGGCGTTCCTTGAGGTGCATCAGCAGACCATGCTGCAACATTGTAGCAGCCCATGACAGCGTGCGGCATGCAGCGCGCATGCAAGCGCACACACAGTGGATGCGCTTGCATGCGTTGTAGTGTTACCCAGCACGCGGCGCTCAGCCACCTATCCATGCGTTATACAAAGGTAAGCAAGATGTTCGCAATGCGCAAGGTCAGCTGAGCACGACGGGCCAGGGCGCGGGCTGCGGACCTAGATAGGACGCCTCGCGCGGCGACTGCTGCGTGTAGGCAGCTACGTCCCAGCCCAGCCAGCTTGCGCGCGCCGCGACCAGGGACGCGCGCGCGCCCCTGCGGCGGCCGGTGCCTGGGGCGCTGGCGGCGCGGTCAGTAGCAGGCCTGGCGTGCAGGGCGCTGAGCACGCGCGGTCCGCCGAGCGCAGCATGACCGATGCTGCATGCGCTTGGCCAGTCTTCTGAGGCCAAAGACTCTGTACGGCTGCCTGTGAACTGTCTGCCAGCAGAACATGGAGAGGCCGACTCCAAGCACAGGAGAACATGTACAATATCTGTCCAAATTAGGGCGCCTACCGGGCGCAGGCGCGGTCGCCGCGCCCGCATGCGTCAGGTCTAGCATGAGGCGGCCGGTCGGCCCCGCAGACGGCGCCGCGCCCTGCCCCGGCGCCTGGCCGGGGCCGCCGTCCGCGCTGCCGCGCACGCCAGCCTGCGCCTCTGCGCCCGCGCCTGCCCTGGCCACCGCCCTGCGCTCCTGCTCCACACCGTCCAGCGCGGCCTGGGCGCGCGGGCGGGCCCCAGTGCGGCGCGCGCGCTCCCGGTCTGCGTCGCGCAGCGGGCGTGCCGCATGCGCGCCGCTGCAGGACGTACTGCTCTGATCTCTTACAGACAGGGTCCAGGCCCCAACGCTGCAGCAGACATCGGCCTGACCGTGCTGACGCAGCATAACGAGGCCACATGCATCGGCAGGGCGACAAATGTCGTGATGCTGAAGGGCTACGGTTTGATAGCTGCGCCACAGATCGTGCATTAGGCCCCCTTCAGTATGTTGACACTCAAACACGCCCTTTTTTGTCGAAGAGGCCGCCGACCTGCCAGTTGCCGCGCACAGCCGCCGCATGCGCTTGCGCGTAGCCAGGCGCGTCGGTGCCGGCTCCTGCGCCGGGTGCGTCTGCGGCGCCGCTCGCGGCGGCCGCCGCGCGCGGCCCCAGGGCGGGGGGCCCCGCGCAGCGCGGCAGGCCCCTCGCCAGCAGCGCGGCGTACTTGGCCATCTCGGGCGGCGTCGGCAGGCGGCGCCTCCGCTTGGCTGGCGCCTGCTCCCGCACGCCACATGCCCCCCTCTGCTTGCTTGCTTGCTTGACACCTGTTGCCTAAGCAGCCCTAGCTGGCTACCTACCAACTAGGCTGACCTAATACGCCTGGGTGCGCCGAAAGGCGCGCGCACTCAGAGCCTTCCTTCTCCCTCGCACGTCACCCTGTGGCTGCTGGACATGTACACAGGCACACTGCGCGAACACACCAAGCAGCATGCGGCCATGGTGACGCCCGTCCCCTGGCTGACACAGGGCCAGTGTCGGCACACGCTGCGCAGAGGCGGGCGCGCCTGCAGGTCCGCGGCAGCCCTCGCGCCGCGCGGGACGCTGGCGCCCCGGCCGCGTCGGGCGCTGCGGGGCCCGCAGCGCCTGCGCCATGACCGCCCCGCGCAGTGGTCCCGCGGGGACGCCCGCCACACCAGCGGCCCCCGCGCCGCCCACAGCCCCACCTCGGCGCAGCCGCCCACAAAACACGCCCAGGCCTCAGCGCCTCTGCCGCCCGCGCTGGCCCGCGGCTCCACTACAGCCCGGCACGGCGCTGACAGCTGGCGCGCTGCCGCGCAGCTCGCGCCGCTCGAAGCCGCCAGGCGCACAAAGTCCGAGAGCAAAAATTCGGAGTGCCCGTCGCACGCGGCCTGCAGCAGCTCGAGGCGCGGCCGGGGCAGCGCGGCCGCGGCGGCCGCCAGCGCGTCCGCGGCCGCCGCGTCCGCGGCCGCCAGCGCCGCCAGCGCGCGCACCGCGCATGCCAGGCGCGCCGCCCTGCGCCGCGCCAGTTCCACCTCCACGCGCTGCTGCTGCTGCGCCACCGTGCGCCTGCGCACGGCCCACCCAGTGAGTGGTCAGGCTGAGACTCAGGCTGCTGAGTGGAGTGACTGATACTCAGGCTGAGACTCACGCTGAGCGGAGTATCAGTCACTCCACTCAGCCGCCGCGGGCCATGTCTGGCCGGCGCGCAGCCTCTCCTACCCTCGTGCCGCTTGGTATGCGCCACGGCATGCATGCAGTGGGCTGCTGCAGGCGGCTGCCCTTTGTGCCATGTTGGCCAGGCGAAGGAGTCGAGGAACCAGGGTCCAGGCCAGCACGCAACTGGTGGGGACCCGGAGTGCTCCCACAAGCGGCGCCGCTGAGCACGAAGGGACCTGGAGGTAGCAGGCAGGAGCCGGCCCCAAGCGCCGGCAAGCTCTCCTTCTGTGCCGCGTCCAGGGCACTAAGGGACTGCTTCCACCGCCGACCTCGGCCCCGCCTGATTGCGCCGCGCACTGCGGGGCGGACCTGCCTGCAGCTTGGACGCGGCTGGCCGGCGGCCGGGCGACAGCCTGGGCTGCGGCCACCGCCTCCGCCAGCAGCGCCGAAAGGCGCTGCTCCGGGCCGGGCCGCGTGGCGAACGCCGGCAGGGGCGCCTTGCGGCGCGGGCGCTCCCGCCAGGGCCCGCCGCCCTGCCAGCGCTGCAGCCACGGCACGGGAGCGTGTTCGGCGCCGGCCGCGCCCTGCCTCGTGCACTGTTCCGCTGCGTGCGCTGCGGGCTCCGCCGGGCGGGACATCCTGCCTCCCGTCTGCTCACATGCAGGCGTTAGCAGCTGCAGCTGGATGAGGACCCTGAACCCCAAACCTGCCATCCCGCAGAGTACTGCAACTTGCGCACCGGCAGAAGGGGGCAGCAGCGCGCCAGCTGCCTCGCTCTGATGACTCCAGACCCGACGCAGCTGAGGCTGTACAGTAAGTACGAGGCGGGGCTCCGGTACCTGCTAGCGCAGTCGCCAGACTCGCGCGCGCTGGTTCCTGACACCGAAGAGAGCGCCTGGGAAAGGATAGGAACAAAGAACGATGTTGAGGTGCGCAACCAGCCAGAATTGCGCGTGTGCTGTAGTACGCCCTTGTGGTGCTGCTTGTGTGGTGCTCTGGGTGTGGCTGCGGCAGCGCAAGGGGTCCTGACAGCGTTTCCGAGCTGGCGCGATGGCGGCATTAGCATTGAGTTGTCACACGCGACCGCAGATGTTCAAGGAGCTGGCAAAGCCGCCCGAAAAGCTCAACAAGACGCGCGGCATTGGCATCATCGCGGCCACGCCAGACCTGGTGGCAGATGTAATCACGCACGACTATGAGAAGTGGGACGACAACATACGTGGCTTCAGAACGCTAAGCGAGGAGAACGATGCGGAGAGCGGCGCGGTGGCGGAGACCTCCTGGTCGCGCTATGGCCTAGGCGCGCCCGCTGCGCCTGGCCTGCCGCTTGTGGAGACACACCCTGCAGAGTGCAGAGAAGGCCGGCTCGCTCCGGCCCGGGGCTGAGCCGCATCACGAACCACTGCAGGTAGGCAGTTCTGCTCAATGCGCTTGTGTGCTGCAGGGGTGCCGATGATGAAGGACCGGGACTTTGTGTACTGCGAGGTCCGGCAGCAGGCGCCTGGCGGCTTGTACATCATCTACGGGGAGTCCCTGGCCGACGAGGAGGCCGCGCAGGCGCGCACAGCGGCCGAAATGCGTGCCCTGGTTGTCCCGTGGCAGCAGCTTGGCTGTGCGGGCAGCGGCGCGTGGAGACAGCCTCACACTGTCGCAGGTGAAGGATGTGCCGGTCGTCAAGGGCGTCGTGCGCGGGAAAATGGGCTGCAGCGGCTGGGTGGTCGCGCCGGCGGAGGGCGGCGCCGCGTCGCGCGTCACCTACGTCTCTGTCACAGACCTCAAGGTGCGCGACCGGCAGGCCGGTCCTGCACAGCGCAGTGGGCGAGCGTCTGGACGCAGAGTCCAGTAAAATCTGTGCGCTTTGGTGAAAAGCGCTGGGTCTCTACAGAGGCATGGGTAGCGCCAGCAAGGTCAACCGAGTGTGTGGCAGCCTTTTGCCTTTGAGAGTTCTATCGACAGCATGTGTGCCGTCAGGATAGCAACAACGCTGTGTGTGTGCAGGGGTCCTTCCCGGCGGCGCTGGTAAATCAGTTCACCAACGACGTGCCGCAGACCATCCACGACGTGCGCAAGGTCGTGATGGCCAAGGCGAAGGCGGGAGGGCACCTGCGGCGCGCGGCGCAGGCCTGATTGTTTGGGGTGCCTGTCGCATCCACCACGGGCTCAACACCCAGAAGTATTCGAAGAACTGATAACTTGCTGGCATGCTGGAGCAGCGCAGTCGCCGCCACTGCGCGGCCCTCCGCAAGGCAAGGGAACTGCGTTGAGCGAGCGTGATCGAGAACCCGGCCTCCCGTGTCGCTTGCTGTATATATAGGTTGAACGCACTGTGAGTCTGGCACGCACATGCTTGTCTGTGCGCGCATGCACGCCCTAGCTACGGTATTGCACATGAGGCTGATGCACTGCGCGGGGGCGACTGGGTCTACTTAGAGAGCACGGGGTTGTGCTGCAGAGGGGCTTGCGTTACGTCCGTGCGAGCGGCCATGTTGGGCCGCGTCTGTTGTCACGGGATGCGACAGCGTAAGCCTGGCTCCGGTGTGTGTGTTGAGGAGTGCTGTCGTTCTAGCCGGCACATGCATGCTTGCATCCCGGGTGTGACTAGGGTGGTGGGTCGAGTGACAAGGAGTCTGTACAGCATGCGTTTCATGCAGTCATGTCCAGAGGCGCGTGCCACCCAGGACGGACACCGGGGTCGTGAGCTGAACCACGCGCTGCGGCGCGAGCTGTTCGGCCAAGCCTATCCTGCCCCACATGCCCCGGCCAGAGCGCGGCCACCAGAAACCTGGCGAGCGCGCGGCCCTGCTCCTGCGCGGCTGCAGCCGCCCCTCGTCGCGGATACCACAGGTCGTGTGTCAGTGGTGGGCGGCGTGCGCCGCGCGCCCGTCCCGTGCCACCCAGCAGCCATACCCCCGCTCTTAACCCTACCCTACCCCCGAGCCACCCAGCAGCCACTCCACAGCCTCGGCCAGCAGCTGGAAGCCGTGGAAACGCGCAATGCCGCGGAACACTGCGAGGCCGGCCGCGTGCGCGGCCGGCGGCTGCGCGCACGCCAGCGCGCCGCCGCACTGGTCGCAGCAGCGCCGCAGGTGGCCGCGGCCCACCTGCGCGCGCCCGCGCCGGCTCATCACCATGCCGCGGAGCGGCCTCATGGCATACACCTCCGCGCCGTGCGGCGCTCCCAAATGCCAGTTGGAGGGCACACGCATCTCGACAGAGGGTAAGAGAAAGAACTGGAGCTTTCACGCATCTGTGATACGCACGCGCGGGCGTGATACGCCGCACGCCGCGAGGCCAGCCGCGGGACATGGGGAGCGCGCCTGCTTGCACTTCTGGCAGCGCAGGTCCTGCGTCTGGTATGCGCGCGCGCGCCGTCGCACCGCGCCCAGCAGCTGCGCCTCGATCGCGCCCAGATCGTACCCGTGGCCGCAGTTCGCACACTCCCATTTGTGCTCCTGCATGCACAGTGCGCTTCGGCTGCCCCGTGCCCCCCGTGGGCCCTGCTGCCTGCAGCCATGCAGCGCCCCAGCACATCCGGGCTTGGAATCTGCCCCCCAAGTCCTGCTTGGGCGCAACTGCTGGCATGCATGCGCGTGCTTGCGCGCGCACAGCGCTGCAGACGTGCATGCAACGCATAGGCACCTGCAACCGCCCTGTCTGCACGGCGTGTACTGATGGGCGCACGGCAGGCAGGACTACAGAGCGCCGGCGCGACGGGGCAAGATCGGCCCATTGTTAAGACAGCGCTGCAGCTGTGGCTCCCTGTCTGCACATCAGCGCGCCTGCAGGCTGGGGTCGCGGCAGAGGTCCAGGTCCGCGCAGACATTGCAGTACGCACAGATCACGTCCCGCAGCACGTACGTGCGGCAGGGCTCCTGCGCGCGCGGCAGGCTCAGCGCTGCGGCCACTCCCTGCATGCTCGGGCCGTGCGTGCCCTGACGTGCAGTAGCTTTGCCACAACAGAGCAGCTACAGGCCCGGATCCCACCGGGGGTCAATCGCGCTTAAAGCCCCCCTCCCGGCTCGATGCTCCCGGATCACAGTGACCAGCGCGCCAGCGCGCAGCGGCCGGGCCCAGGCCGGCGCCGGCGGACCTTGAACGCGGCGGCGGGCGCGAACTCGCGCGTGTCCACCAGGCGCAGCAGGTTGCGCCGCAGCACGGCGGTCTCGGCCGCCACGCCCGCGTCGAGGCCCAGCACCTCGCACACCGCGCGTACAAAGGCCAGCGCGGGCGTGCCCAGCTCCTCCTGCGCCGCGCAAGGCCCCGGGAGGTCGGCCCGCAGCGCAGCGGCACTCTGTGGCCGTCCGTCTGCAAGCTATTGTGCTACTTATTTAGAACCATGCGTTGAAAAAAATAAAAAATTAAAAATTGTTGTACTTTAAGTTACTAGAAAGTCGTATCACTCATGGACTAAGTCACGTAGAAGCGCGCGCTCGGGGCGTGGTGGCGGCCCGGCCGTCGCAGGCACCCCGCGCCGCGTGCCGGCGGCCGCTCACCTCGGACAGGTGCGAGCCGGCCAGGACGGGGAACCGGTGCGCGGGCTGGCCGTCGTGCAGGCCGACCTTCTTCATGATCTCGCGCGTGACGGCCAGCAGCCGCCGGCTAAAACGCGGGCCCATCTGCGCGCGCAGCCAGGCGGCCTGCGCGCCCGCCGCGCTGCGCGCGTCCGCGGCCGCCTGCGCGCGCCGGGCAGCGCGCGTCGGCCGTGGGCGCGCTCGCGACGGCGCACCGGCACATTCCGGGTCATGCCCAGCATGTGGTGAAGGTGCCACGGCGCACAGACAGCGCTTGAGCGCAGCCGACTGCGCAAGCAGGGTCCATGGGGGTGGTTGTAGTGCGGGCTTGCATGCGCCAGAGACCTTCCTCTCGATTGAGTCAACAAACCTAACACAGGCGCGCTCGGCAGGACCCCAGGCCGCGCTCGGGCGGTGGCCACCTGCGTGCCGCCCTGGCTGGCGTCCGCGAGCACGCCGCGCGCGGCTTCGCGCCACGGCAGCAGCACAAACTCGGCCACCGCCGCCAGGAACTGGTCCTGCACCGCCGGCGGCAGGTAGTCCTGCGCCGCCGCGCGGGCGCGCTGGTGTGTTATAACAGGGGTAGGGTTGTGGTATGCTTTGCATGCGGGCGGCTGGCCGTCCCGAAGGCGCGCCCGCCTGGCGCCGACGCATCTGCCAGGATGGGAGCAGGACCCGGGCGACACCGGAGCGCGCCCCCGCCGCGCCGCAACCGAGCTGCCATGCGCTGCGCATGCCTACAGGATAGCCGTGTCACAAGCAGGCATGGCTCCTGCCGATGCCCAGCCAGCCGCGCCGGCTGGCAGGCGGCCGCCGCACGCCTCTGCAGCCCCTGCCAGCGCGCGCGCCTTGATGGTCCAGACTTGCTCGATCTCGGGGCGCTCCAGCGCGTCCTCGTCCGCCTCGGCGACCTCCAGCGGCCCCTCCTCGCCCTGGCGCAGTCGCCGGTCCACAATCTCAACTCCTGTGAGCCGAACGCGCTGCAACGGGGTGCGCGATCGAGCCCAGGCCCATGCGGCAAGCGAGCAGAGTCGTCCGCAAATGCATCCCGTGAGCGGTGCGCGCTGCAAGCGGGTGCGCATCGGGCCCAGGCAGGCGCGGCGAGCGAGCGGCGCGCGAGCAGAGCCGAGGGGCGCCGCGCCTGCGTGAGCGCGCCCGGCCGCAGCGAGAGCGCGTCCAGCAGGGCCGCCGGCAGGCGCGCGGCCACGCCCAGGAAGTTGAAGCGGTCGCGGAAGAGCAGCGTGTGCAGAAAGCCCGCCGGCGCGAGCGTCAGCCACTGGAACAGCTCGCGCCGCTTCAGCGCCTCCAGCAGGTAGTCCACGTACCTGCGCGGGCCACGTCCCTCAGGTCTTTCACAGAATACAGGGCACATCCAGGTGTCCAGCGCATTGCACAGCCCATTGCACATGCAGACGGCTTTGCACCGTATGCGCACTTCCAGGCTGGCGAGCGGGAGAGGGTTGAGCTGCCCGGTGCCTGGGCGGAGCGCAGGCAGGGCCTTGCTGATGCAGGGGGCGGTGCGTGGGACGCACCCGACCGCGGCGGTCAGGTTGCGCTTGCCGGTAGCCAGCGTCAGGCCAGCCACGTCCGCGCACACCACCTGCGCGACATGCGCGAGGGCGTCTGCACCTTGCCTCCCTCAACAGTTGACTATGTTGCCATGCCGTCTGCATGCTGTACAGCATGCTCACCAGAATGCAGCGTCTGCACAGGTTCTTACAAGCGCTCAAGGCCAGGCAGCGCTTGTAGGAAGCTGGGAAGCTGCCGTGGAGGTGAGCGCCCATGGCCGGGCGCCACTGGCGCGCCGCGCCGCGCACCCGCCGCCGCCGTCCTGTCAGCGAGGCGCTGGCTGCAGGAACTGGGGGCCCGACCCTGAGGCCAGGCGGGCAGCGGGGCCGCGCCTGCGCGCCGAGGCGGCGCAGGTCGCCGACCAGGTGCGCGAGCAGCTTGCGCATGAGCGCCGCCACGTGGCGCTGCAGCGGCGCCGACGACAGCGCGGCGCCCGGGCTGCACAGCCAGCGCCACATGTTGCGCAGCAGCGCGTCTGCGTGCCTGCGCGGGGCCACACGCAGGGCTGGCATGCAGGGCCCGAGCGGGATGCATAGCATGCCGGGGCCTGTACTGTCTTCGCCAAAGCGCAGCGGGTGCGCCAGCGGAGCGTCCTGTCCGCACGGCAGGCTTGCAGGGAAAGGACCCAGCTTGGCAGCCCTCGACGGACAGGGCTTGTGCAGCGGCTCAACCTTCGCGGGCTCGCCGCTCAGGGTACAGGCAGGGACGCGTGCGCCTGCTGCAGGGCCAGGCTGCATGGGCGAGCTGGTGCATGTTGGCACCAGGGTGCTCTGCATGGTACAGCGCGCACCGCTGTGGGCTCGCGTTGGCAGCTGCTGAAATAAGTGTCCGCGCATCAACACTGCGGCCAGAGCCGTGCATGCTGCAGCGCTCGCTCGCGCTGGCGAGCAGGTGCCGCTCGGACGGCAGGGACCCGGCAAAAATATATATCTTTTTCTTGTTGCATTATTATGTCAGGCAAGCTGTACCACGTGTAAGCCACAAATGGGCTGCGGGGGCGCCGGGGCCGCACGCGCTGCAGCGCTCGGTCGCGTCGGCGAGCAGGCGCAGCGCCAGCGCGCGCAGCACCTTGAACGCCGGGCCGCACTCGCCCGCGTCCGGCGCGCCGCCCGCGCCCTCCAGCTCGCCGATCAGGTCCGCCTGGACCAGGGTCTGACTATCAGGGTGTGACAATCAGGTCTGTTCAGGGTGTAATGATCAGGTCCGCCTGGTTAGGGCATAATGGAAGCAGGGCGCCACTCAGCCCTGGCGCCTCGGTGCGCGGCAGGCATGGCATGCAGGGCCCTGGCAGGGCATGCCCGGCACGCCAAGGCGGCGCGCATCGATGTCCAGCGTCTGTCGGGGATTGCGTGTGTGTGCGCTGTCGGGGTGGGCCGTGTCGCTGTGGTGTCAATTTGCAGCACGTGCTCGCGCAGGGCTATGTTCCCTGAGGCAGCAACTTCCTGTGCACGAGTCACGCTGCGCCCCGTGGGACACCGGGCCGTACAAAGCGCTCAAGATGTCGGGCTTGAGGTGCAGCAGTCTGTATGCATGGCGTATGTGAGGGAGGCGGGCGTCCGGGTGCGCGCCTTCACGATCGCCGCCACAGCCAGGTGGCTGAGCTTGATGCGCACGCACACGCAGCGGTACGCGCCCGGGAAGGCCACCTGCGCGGCCGCGCTGCAGTGTGATTGCTCACAATGCTGCAGCGGGGCCTGAGCAGAGCACAGGACCTTAGCTTTGGCCAGCGCGCAGGCAGCACGGGGTGCATGGCAGGCAGCGCATGGGCGTTGGCGGAGCACCACCATGGCTTGCACTGACCAATTGATCAGGGCTTGTCGACCCGGCACGAGGCCGACCCCC